>WLWD01005871.1_pt1:120000-390570 | contig 390570 bp, 279 predicted proteins | sample 6712731 | NCBI WGS metagenome assembly WLWD01 (sample SAMN12718690, study PRJNA576275) | sponge metagenome | isolation source: marine sponge | host: Mycale hentscheli | place: New Zealand: South Island, Marlborough, Capsize Point | collected 2014-11-01 | reverse complement strand
AAGGTTAGCCAGTCTCGACATGTACAGTGAGGATCATGGGACTGATCTCCAAAGTTTACCGTATATGATCCCTTTTTCCCTTTGACTTCAAAATTTTCCATGTGAACATGCACAATATCTTCCCTCACAAACTTGTTGCTGGCTCCCTGTCTATGCAAACAATGCAGAATTGTTTCCTTAGGCCTTCCTTGTAAATAGTCAGGTACCACTGATGGGTTATATGAGCGATACAAGTCTGATTGTTTGAAATGTTTGAACACATACTTGTAGTGGAGTGCTGGCAGAAATTGAGTAGTGATGCTGCTAATGATATGAGACAATGTCATATGTTTCTGTTTTGGGAGATACTTGTATTTGAAGAGTCGGTTGAGGGCTTCTGTCCCATTGTTAGTTTCTACTGCTGCATGGTAGACAGTATCCCTGTATGCTCTCGCCCATCTCTACAAAATTCACATAAATAGCTTTGCCTAAAATCCATTTTGTAATTTTCAATGGTATCAGACATTACACAGTGCTGATGTACTAAATTTTGTATCATGTAGCAACTATGGAAAAAAATGACTTCCAGTCAGGACACGTCATGTTACATTAGTGTTGCACAAAAAAAATATTGTGAACCAGCTTTAACACTAAAATATGGTACAAGTTTTGTTAAAACTCACTATCGTCCACACTGGATGTGCATTACCATTATCCAAATTTAAAGAAACTATGTTAGGATGTTATGTTGCTAAAAATGTTCAAAGTTTATATGCCAAAATATAGGGCTTTTAGGGCTTTCTAATGGTATGTTTATATGCTACCGAGTTAGAGCTTGACAAGTCAGTCAATGCACTTCTAGCGCCTTCACCTTGTCCAAACTGACTATGTGGTGGTCCTATGTACTCCTCATTAGGGCTAAGTGTTGAGTGACCACAAAGGCTTCTAATAAATACAAGGGATTTCCCCCAGCTTGCTATATTCAAGAAAACATTTTTTTTTTCTGGGTGGGGTGGGTCCTATGTACTCCTCATTAGGGCTAAGTGTGAGTGACCACAAAGGCTTCTAATTCAGCGAAGCGAGCGGAACTGACTCTCTAATGAGTTTGCGATATTATATATTTAGGTCTAGAAATTGTTTTTGTTCTTGTGTGGGCGTACGTGTGTACCCTTTCTCCTACGCGCTTGCGCGGGCCGGGTAACCTTCTTAGCAACATTTTGTTTTGTTTACCCGCCGTACGAAGTAGCGATGCCCAGTGGACAAAACGTTAGAAACGCTCGGTCAAGAGCTTTGAGGGTGTTAGAAACTCCTGAAGAAAAATTAGTAAGGAGAGCGATAAGAAATGAAAAAGACAGGGCAAGGAGGAGGAGAGCTAAAACGAAACAGAAACAGGTAGCAAAGTAAAGAATCTGACAGTATTTTGTAGCCACACCAAGCATGCATGGAATAGCTGCAATTACAGTGAACATGCATCGCTCGCTTCGCTATTTTGTGCTATTAGAGCATATCACTAGTAAATACAAGGGATTTCCCCCAGCTTGCTATATTCAAGAAAACATTTTTTTTTTTCTGGGTGGGGTGGGCAGGAGTCCCTGCACAACTGGGAAGAGAATCTTGCTCTATCTGGCACATAAAGTATACAACCATCATGATACACTGTGAATAATGCCATTGTGAACAATGAAATACAGATAGGTGATTACTAGTACCTTGAAGTATGGTTTGCTTTGTCGTACAACTTAAAACCTAAACAATAAAACTTCTCAATCTAGCTTATAGTTGATATTTATAGGAATTGGAATTGGCACCCATAGTATCTGTATTTACAGCTCAGTTCTCAGTTCGGTAGCAATCCTAACTTCGGTTATCTGAATGAATCAATTATCCAAACTCTATAAATCCAATAGTAGCAAGTGTGAACCTAGAGAACTTCTTGACCACACCTTCTCATTGAGATTTTGATATTATTTAATTATATGTTACGTAGGTAGGTACGTAGGACCCCTTTTTACGCCCGCACCTCTAATTATGTAAGGTAGGTAGCTAAAGTGTTTCTCCTCTATGTCTAATACGTTTACCGAAGTCCCGTCAATTCACTTTGCAATCTCGCTCGTAATTTGTGCTTTTTGAGCACACCACCTAGTTATCATTATTATTGGAGAGAAAGAAATGTGCTGAGGGGGGCAAAACTTTGAACTTTGCTTAAGGGGGGGGGGGTAGAATCCCAGGGTGCCCCCTCCCTCTGTATGCATCACTGTACCTTATTAGGATTTACCTATTGTTCATGAACCATCATGTAATTAAGCCTCCCTCACCTTTGGCATACTTAACCATGTATTCATCAGCCATGTGGATACTTGTTGATTATTTTCCCACAGATCTGATGACTGCAGTGTAGCAACAACCTCCTGGTAGTGGTGATCAGAAGGTAGACTTTCCTCTGGATCTGCTGATGGAGCCCATGCACAAGCTCGAAGTTGGTTGAGGAGCCAGTCTTGTTCAGCCGAGTTCAGTCCATGTGATCCATCTTTAACCCACCTTTCCCAAGCCTGTTCCCGATGGAAATCACACAGGTATGCATTAGTGTTAGGAAAACATGTCTCAAGAGCTAAATTTTCAGCCTCAGAAAAGTCTGTCATAAAATAGTTGGGGTTCCATTCTGGATTCCAGGATATTAAAACTTTCAGAGCTTCTTCTATATCTTTGGCCGACTCGGATTGTACTATAAACTCTGTGACAGCACAATAACCAGAATTTGTACATCCACAAATAAAAAACAATGGTAGATCGTAACGTGTGGTTTTGTAAGTAGCATCCATTAGACTCATGGTATTACCATACGATACCATCAATTTTTGTTGCCATGGTTCTTGGTGGACCCATAACAATGTTTGGTCATAACTTTCTGCATCTGATACTGATGTTGAAGTACTATTGGCCTGAGTATACTTGTATGTTCTAAAAAAGTACTTGGATTCTGGGGAATCCAAACTTTGTTGCTGTATAATTTTTTCAGCATTTTCTTGGTCAATTATTGAAAGCTGTAATGCTTGTTTTGCCCTAGCTACATGGTTTTTTACATCTATTAGACTAGGGTAGTATGCTCTGTCACTAGGATTGGGTAAATTTCCAGTACACATGTAATTATTTACATGATGTCTTAGGAGCCGCTGTATCTCAACTGGTTCGATAGTTCCAACTGAAACATATTCCTGAACTTTTGCTATGAGTTCAGGGTGAATACGTTGAGACAATCCCATTACCCCCTTGGTGGGATGATACTTGTGATGTGCTTCTTCTGTTGGTAGACTAAATGTAATACTTGTGTATTACTTCTGGTACCTCATTTGAGCCTAGATGTTGCTTAAGAGCTTTCAGGCTATTTTCTCGAATATTTCGTACCTTCTTTAGAGACATTTCAGGAAGCACTGTTGATTTGACACTATATTGGGGGTAAAGGTTGAACTCGACTATCTCAATGTGGGCTAAACATCCCTTTTTTCTTGTCCCTTGCAAGTATACTCTATCACTGGTGTGAGGCTTTGGCTTGTAATAATGAGTTCCATACTGGCAATGAAGAGTGCGCCGCTCTCCTAAACTGAAGGGTGTGTTATCAAACTCTATTACTTGATTGGCAACCGTGTGCTTCCAATAAAGTTTTGTCTAAGTCACACAAAAATGAAATCATAAACATAGGCTCCAACTTTTCCAAAGGAGCTTCAGGAACCATAGCCACACCCACCTCCGATTAGTTAGCCACACCCACACCACACCCACATTTGAAACCACAGTCTGCACTAGTCTGGCATAGCCAGAGGTCTGCATCACATCTGATTATTATGACTGAATATCAAAGAATTTATTATGCTGTAGAGAAATGATTACTTTTTAAATGAATTATTAGGATGCAGAGCTTGGTGATGATGATGATGATGATTGTTTGTTGTTCGTTACTGTAGCTTGCTTACATTTTGAGAGTTCTTCACCTCTCCCCTTAGAACAGGCTATTGCATTGTCCCTGCTGCTACCACCAGTTATAGTTAATGAAGTTATTTATTTAAAAAATTCATACCAATTTATGAGTAATGAATTGCTCCTGCTACTAACTCATTGTCAGTTGTTGCTGTGTTAGGTAGTTGCAACAGCAAACTATAAGCTGCTAGCAGGTATAAATACATTTAGAACTTCTCCCAATACCAGGGAATTCTGGAATCAAAACGGCGGCTAGCTTACATACGGTTGGGAGACGACCCTTACCATACCGCCGTAGAAAAACCCTTTACCTATTGTCAGTTAAAGTGGCCTTCCGGGACAATTCAGACGACCTTCCGGGACCCAGGACAAAGTTTTAAAATCTGGGTCCGTCCCGGACATTCCGGGACGATTGGAGCCTATGCATAAATTAGCAACATAAACTAAAATTTTCCTTCCCTGGAGTCCTCAGTTCTTATGTATACTGTTGATATTTACAATTTTGATGACCCATACCAGCTATCTTAGTTATGTTTTTGTCGACTTTCCTTTCAGATAATTGTTTCTAATCCTCATTGGAACTTGCCCTTGTTTAGTAGCTGCTCTCGCTTTGCCTCCTCCTGCCCCCTCCTCCAATCCCCACAACCACTGGTACACTCTAATGCCCTTACTATGGACTACAACATCCTAAAGCGTTTCTCATGCATAGTAGTAATAGTATAAGTTGATTCATATGGGGATGTAGGAGATGGATAGACTTTATAATGTTCTTTCCTATCATTCAGATGTTTTCTCAAGAATGAGAGTAACTTGTTTGCCATAACGAATCAACTAATCTAGCTAGCTATGGTTTCACACACTCACCTGTTGACCACTCCTTTTTGTTGTTTTTGAGAGAGAGGGTATGTTCAAATTTACAGGAGATAGCTACTGTATGTATTTTTTAGTAAAACTGGAAATAACACTGATTTTCTATGTACCTGAATCGATTTTTCCGTAGGGAATACATCATATATACTACATAATCGTGGCGGAGTGAGCGAAGCCACACAGTTAAATGGTTGATGTCAGCTCGCAATATATATATGTATACGTCAAGCCTATTTCGTCCCTACCTCTAATTACGTAAAGTAGGTAAAGTGTTTATGTAATAAAAATAGAAATTCCTTTACAGGATCCTAATAACAAAATCTTGCATGCAGCACAAAGCACGCTCTAAAATCCAAGAAGCTCATTGGTTAGTCTTATGCTCAGTCTCACTCCACTACTAATAATGCGAGCATCCTAGTAAGAGCTAATGGGGTAGTAGGTAGTTATTGCGTCCCTGTAGTTGAATGTGTTGTACCTTGAATATACCTCAAATGTCAGTATAGTCAAAATATCAGCACCCATACCATTATGGATTGACAGACTGATATTTCACTGTATTCAAGGTAGTACCTTATATGTGTGTGTATGTTGGGCGTGTCTTGTCTGTACAGATTCAATCTTACAACCTGTCATCAAGAAGAGTCTCTTGGGTCTTCGGAAGTTCTTCAACACCACACAGTGGAGTAGGAACAAAAAAAAAATATTGGGAGGCAGACTACTCACCAGGCCACAAACTCTATGAACAAGCTTCTTTTCTCTCTTCCTTACTGATCTCTTGCATGTATGTTCACCCCTTTTTAGTATGCATGTTTGTTATCTTTTCTTTCATGTGTACGTTTCCCTCTTTTTACACTTATATTTCTAATTAGTCACCTATCACCTTTATAAGTTCTGTCAAATAAAAATATTATTGCTATGTTTTCAGGAATTTGCTCCCTTATTAAAATTAGGGGTTAGGAATGTTTGATGGATTACTGGGATCAAGTGTAGAATCTGACGGCTTGGGCTGTGGCAATCTTAGTACATATATATTATTCATTTGATACAGGAGAATATCACAAGTCTGTTGGCTTAGTATTTACGCGAGTGCCGCAGGCACGAGCGTAAATACCGCCAATCAGACGAGTGATATTCTCGGGTATCCAATGGATAATAAATTTATTAGGTACTGCTCATGCGCGAACCTAGGGGGACGTAATAACCCAACGTAATAACTATGAACACAGGTAATATGGAAAAATATTGCCCTAAGCCACATCCTGTTTACTTAAATGCATTTTCTATGTGGCAACAGTTATCAGGCTCTGTTCAGTACCTAATAAAGCAAGGTTAATACTGGAGGCAGGGTTTTTACAAACATTAGATCCTGCAGAGTGTATTCTTTCAACCTCTTGCCGGGATGGTACCTGAATTTAGGGCCATGGTCCAAGGTCCTGAGGACCCTCATAAGTCTGTATAAAATGCATCTGTCATCATGATCATTAGCAACACATGCAAACATGCTGATAGCACTTTTAAAAGAACTATACTAACTGTAAAAAAAAAAAGCAATAACTTCTGTAGTTATGAGTTGATGTGGCCAGGGGTGTGGTTTATAAAGTTGGGCATGGCGCATAGTTTTGTGCTTGTTCTCACTCTCTCATTTAACCAGTTCACCTTTATCTCTTTCTTCTCTTCCTTTTCACCACCTTCAACACGTTTTCCTGTTCTTCTACTGGACCTGGTTCCAAACGTGCTAACTCGCTTGTGGAGTTCTAGGGCACTCTCTAACAAATCTCTATTAATAATTCCTTCAAAACAGAGATTGCCAGCCCGAAGACCTAAAGCCCAGCTAGGAACAACACACGCCATTATTATTCCAAATGGACTACAAACAATACTATACTTGAAATACTAGCAATTCCCGCCAAATGAGCGCGACATGGGAACTTTACACACGCATTTACCACTAGTCTCGCGCGCGCCATAGGAGGGGCATGAAACGACAAGAAAGTAGTCAGATCCTATTACTAGTGATGTGCTTGAGCACAAATGGCGAGCGAGCCTAAAGACTATACTATTTTTATATGAATGATTTTGACTTCTAACACTGAAGCTACTGAAAATAAGGTCCAGTTTTTAAATTTCGCATACACGGTAAAGGGATTTCAGTGCCATAGTAACAACTCTCTGCAACTGCTTGAATTGAAGGAAAAAAACAACAACAAAACAATACACGTTATTTAAAAGTTTTCTTTGTGATATTCTTTAGCTAAGTAGTGGTTGTAACACACAATGTTTTGACACAACTAGACATGCACCTGCACAGACTTACCTTAGCGGTAGTCTAGTGGACAATGTATTTTCAAGTAAATACTGTTGCGCACGGCTTATAACCATGACAGAGAGCGCATTGACTTACCACCGCCACTAACTAGAATAGAAATGGAAGTCCCTTAAGTTTTCAAGTTTTAACTGCACCCGCAAAAGAATTCAAAATGGTAAACAATTCAATTTCTAGGGTGATAAGGGTACTGATCGCTAAACCAGAGGATTCTGTTTAGTGCAATTTGGGACGGGGTTGACCACATAACTAACACAAAAACGTGAGGGTCAAAGTACAAAATGACATACATACGTCCATACATACGTCCATACATATATTATACAAATAAACTAGTGGTGTGCTTGAGCACAAATGGCGAGCGAGCCTTGAACTACACTATTGTTAAATTTGATTTTAACAACAAACACTCAAGCTACTAAAATAAAGTCGAGTTTTTAAATTACGTATGCGGTAAAGGATTCAATGTCATAGTAACCGCTCCCGCAACAGTTTGAATTGAAAAAGAAGCAACAAAATCAAATCATGTTATTTAAAATTTTCTTTGTGATATTCTTAATGTAGTTGTAACGCACAATACTTTCACACAACTGAACATACCTACGCAAGACTTACCTTGGTGGTTCGTCTAGTGGACAATGAATTTTTAAGTAAATAACTGTTGAGTAGGGCTTATAACTGTGACAAATAGCGTATTAACTTACCACCGCCACTAACTCAAATAGAAATGGAGCTCCCATAAGTTTTTGAGTTTTAACTGCACCCGCAAAACAATTCAAAGCAGTAAACAATTCAATTTCTAAGGTGATACGGGTACGCTAAACCGGAGGATTCTGTTTAGTGAAGTTTGGGACGGGGTCGAACGCAAAAATACGGAGGGTCAAAGTACAAAACGACATACGTACGTCCATATATACAAATACACAAACATCCCCGATTTTTTCATTTTTACCCCTGTAAGTGTCTCGCGCTACGCTCGCTCGCCAACTAGTGATGTGCTTGAGCACAAATGGCGAGCGAGCCTAAAGACTATACTATTTTTATATGAATGATTTTGACTTCCAACACTGAAGCTACTGAAAATAAGGTCCAGTTTTTAAATTTCGCATACACGGTAAAGGGACTTCAGTGCCATAGTAACTACTCTCTGCAATTGCTTGAATTGAAGGAAAAAAACAACAACAAAACAATACACGTTATTTAAAAGTTTTCTTTGTGATATTCTTTAGCTAAGTAGTGGTTGTAACACACAATGCTTTGACACAACTGGACATGCACCTACACAGACTTACCTTAGCGGTAGTATAGTGGACAATGTATTTTCAAGTAAATACTGTTGCGCACGGCTTATAACCATGACAAAGAGCGCATTGACTTACCACCGCCACTAACTCGAATAAAACTGCACCCGCAAAAGAATTCAAAACGGTAAACAATTCAATTTCTAGGGTGATACGGGTACTGATCGATAAACCAGAGGATTCTGTTTAGTGCAATTTGGGACGGGGTCGACCACATAACTAACACAAAAACGCGAGGGTCAAAGTACAAAATGACATACGTACGACCAAACATATATACAAATAAATAAACTAGTGGTGTGCTTGAGCACAAATGGCGAGCGAGCCTAATAGTTAGGTAACATAAAACTAAGTATTGTTACTATGTTTTAGCTTAGTCATGCAAACACTATAATAGCAGTTATGACCTTTCATTTCAGCAAACAAGTACAAAATCACTCTCTTACCTGATTAATGGTAACTTCTGTAGTATCAAACATCTGCCATTCTGATAATCTCAATCACCAGTAACTCTTGAACAAGCTTTCAGCTACGATAAAAAATAAACCAGTGTTATTATTTGTAATTTTAGCCAACAAATATGGAATTACTACTTACCTTATTCTTGAGTATTGATAACTTCTGTAGTATCAAATTGAAGTTACTTTGACCATCTGAATTACCTTGAATTCTTGACAACAAGCTCTCACCTACAAAAACAAAAGACAATCAATTTTAGCACACAAATACAAATTTACTTTCTTACCTCATTTTCTTGAGCAGTGGTAACTTTTGTAGTACCAAATTTGAGTCCTTCTGACTATTTGAATTTACCAGTCACTGTTGACAACAAGCTCTTAGCTATGAAAAAGAAAGGCCAGAGTTATTTTGCTTATATGGAATTGCGTACTTACCTCGGCATCCCTCGAGTAGTAGTAGCTTCCTTAGCATTAATACTTTATGTGCTTACATACGCTTTTCAGAAGTAGTGATAGCTCTCTTAGTACTGGCTACAGGTGGCTCTTGACAACTAGTAACAAGCCGCACTTAGCCGGAAAAAAGGCGAAGTTTTTAATTTAAATCTGGTAAAGGGTCTTCAATGTCATAGTAACCGATCGAATCAACTTTTTGTTTCCTGAAAAGCAAGCGTTTTCGCAGGAATTTTCTCACACTTTGGAGCTTAAGTATAAAGTAAGGCTTGCTTAATGCTGTAGTTTCAGAATAAACTGGGGGTCAAACCTAAAAAGCCGTGTTTTTTGAAGAAAAAACGTTCCCCCCGCGCGCGTTAAAAGGGCATAAGTACAATTCATACATACATACATATATACATACTAGTGGTGTGCTTGAGCACAAACGGCGAGCGAGCCTTAAACTACACTATTGTTAAATTTGATTTTAACAACTAACACTCAAGCTACTAAAATAAAGTCGAGTTATTAAATTACGTATGCGGTAAAGGGGTTTCAGTGTCATAGTAACCGCTCCCGCAACAGTTTGAATTGAAAAAGAAGCAACAAAATCAAATCACGTTATTTAAAAATTTCTTTGTGATATTCTTAATAGTAGTTGTAACGCACAATACTTTCACACAACTGAACATACCTACGCAAGACTTACCTTTGCGGTAAGTCTAGTGGACAATGAATTTTTAAGTAGATACTGTTGAGTAGGGCTTATAACTGTGACAAATAGCGTATTAACTTACCACCACCACTAACTCGAATAGAAATTGAGCTGCCATAAGTTTTTGAGTTTTAACTGCACCCGCAAAACAATTCAAAGCCGTAAACAATTCAATTTCTAAGGCGATACGGGTAATGGTCGCTAAACCGGAGGATTCTGTTTAGTGAAGTTTGGGACGGGGTCGAACGTGGAGCGAACACAGAAATACGGAGGGTCAAAGTAGAAAATGACATACGTACGTCCATAAACAAACAAACATCCCCGATTTTCAATTGTGTTACCCCTGTAAGTGTCTCGCTCGCGATTTTGCATTATCCACCCCTAATACTGTCTCGCTCGCTTCGCTCGCTCGCCAATAAATAAACATCCCCGATTTTCGATTGTTTTACTCCTGTAAGTGTCTCGCTCGCTGCGCTCGCTCGCCAATTATATAGGCGGCGGCGGAATAGAGGGCAGCAACTTCAGAAGCACTGCAGGGTCTGTGGGAAGAGGCTGAACAAGACTAAGGGGAAGCCACAGACAGTTTATTCTTGCACACAGCACACAAGTGACCTTTCTACTTATGCCAGAGTGGAAATAGGCAACAGTGAAGATGACCATATCTTCCCCCAGCAGTTTTGCAATTCATGCCATTCGAAGTTTAGCAGGGCAAAACAGGCAGCCAAAGATGGAGTTCCTTTTCCCTCTTTCACTTGCATGGAATGGTCCATACACCAGGAGGAGAGCTGCAAGGTATAATCATAAGAATAATAAATTAATAAATATTTTTAATTTAAAATAAATTTACTTTTTGGTGGTTTCTGGGAGATAAAGTTGTCTAGCCTCAGCTCAGTAGTACTACTACAGATTTGCCCACAATTTCTAGCCTTCTCCAATTTCCTTTTTAAAAAATAATAATAATAACAATTATAATATTAATTCAAGCAATACTATAGTTCCACCAAAATAAACCATGAAATTCTAGATTTGCTTACAATTATTTTATTATTAGATCTGCTTACACTTCAAGCAAGTTTCCAAGGGTGGTGTTCAGGTTAAAGCCTCCAAAGGCAGAGGAAGACCAAGTGGGGAGACTCCCAGAGCTGTAATTGAATACATCAATTCCATTGCACCACCAGCTCTTCATGATGACCCACAACCTCAGTTTATTCCCTCCTCTACAACCAAGAAGCTTACCTGTCCTGTTTGCATGGATGTAGTCCATAGGCCAGTTGAGCTCTCATGTGACCATATCATCTGTTGCACATGTTGCTGTACAGCCATACAGTCCACCAGGTCACTAAACTGCCCTTGTTGTAGAGACCACACCCTTAGTAGTGCTACCATTCACCCACCATCTCATCTGCTCATGTCACTAGTCAATGACTTAGTAGTCTCCTGCATCAGAAAGTGTGGAAGCAAGGTTAAATTTGTAAAGTATGAGGAGCACCTTCGCAGCAATTGCAGAAATAATCGTGAAAATGTAGACTCACCATCGAAAGTTACACTGAGGGATGTGCTTAGTAAGCCATCTACATTGCCAGCAACTCCTGTTGAAGTGAAGGCTGCACATCACTTGGTTAAGCGCCTTATTCATCAAGGAGAAGGACCATCATCTTCCACACCTGGAAGAGTCAGAATACAGTCTCCTCATGGTCAGGTATATATCGTAATATTTCCATACAACATAAAAAAAATTTTTTTTTAATTTTAAAGCCAATTACTTTGGTTCAAGTTCAAGGCTGCCGCGTTCCATCAGCTGATGCTTCCAAGAAGACCATCCAACGCAGAAATGCCCTGTTAAGTTCAGTGCGGGAGTTTACTAGTGGCGGTGATAGCCATGTACAGTTAGCTGCTGAGATTCAGTCACTCACCAAGTCTGAAAGGGAAGACCTGCTACAACAGGCAAGACTCCCCGTTGTAATCCCAGCAGACCACGCACTAGCGATGAAAGGTGATCTTCAAATTCCATGGTCTAAATTGAGAATTCTTAGAAGGTAATTAAATTATTCTAAAAAATTAATAATGATCGTACCAATTGTATATACATAGATGGTTTAAGTCCTTTAATGTTGCTGTGGCAAGTGAGCTACAACAGAGAAAGCTGGCAAAGACGATCATTGATCAAACCATCGTGGCTGAGCGTGGTGCTTTCACTTTCGATGTGCAGAAGGGTATATCTGAAGTGAGAGAAGTTCCGTTTGTGTACCGCCCAAATCTCATTGCTGCCATCGCAGATACAGTGAACAGGCATCACAAGTACATTTTAAAAAAAATAATAATAATAAATATATTTTATGCACGAAATTTATGGCTTACCATAGTTCTAGTGTTGGGTTAACATGGCACAAAGGAGCCATACCTTCGCATGAGATTTGGGTCAAGCTAGGAGGAGATAAGGGACACGGGAGCTTTAAGTTCAATTTGCAGCTCGTGAACACTGCAACTCCTAATTCTATGAAGAACACTAGTCTCCTCTCTGTGTTCAAGGCAGCTGACACCACTACCAATCTTCACACAGCTCTACACATGTATAGAGACCATGTGGTTGAAGCCCAAGGAATGGAAATCAAGTATGATAATATGAAATATATACATTGCATACTTAATAAAAATAACATATACTTATAGTAACTGTACTCTCCGTCTCTTCTTGACTGGAGATTATGAGTTTCTATGCCGGATGTACGGTCTTAGTGGTGCCAGTGGTAGGTGCATTTTAATATAATTTATTACAATAAATATTATCTATACTTCACTTACTGAACGAAGGTCGCCATAATTGTCTGTGGTGTCTCATTCCCAGCGCAAAGCTAAGAGAGCCATTAGCTCAGAGGGGGTCTTTTCCTCTCAGGACGTTGGAAACACTCCAATCCGATTATGGCAGGTTTACATCACAAGGGCATGGATTTCTCAAGTATGCTAAAGATTACAACAATGTAATTGGCGAGTCAATTTTGGAGATTCCGTTGGACAATGTAAGAATAATACCTGATAAATGTATATAGCATGACAATAATTTACAAAACAGGTCTGCATACCTGGTCTTCATATGTCCCTTGGCATCTATAATCGCCTGTGGAATCTGCTCGAGGAAGCCTGTCACAAGCTAGACTTCAATCTTGCCACTTGTGATGTCTCAGCCAGCGTAGGTGCAAGTAGCAGCAGTGGATTCAGCCAGTTGTCCCTGTTAAGAGTAGAGTTAGAGGCACAGAAGAACTTGGCTGCTGTGCTATCTGATATGCTTACTTTCATCACTCTCACTGTTGAAGACCCTTGTAACAATCCGGTGTATGATAGTTTGAAAGAGGATGTCGACAAAGCACAGAAACTGATCTGTGACAAGGTAATAAGTACCAACCCAAAAATAAAAAATATATATTACAATAAATCTTACATTGCAGACTACAGCAATTGTGAAACTTGAAGGCACTTTAAAGAAGCAGTTTGATTACACGAAGGGAGTGCTCTTTTCCACTCTGGACAATAGCCTGCAGCAGTTACATGTTCAGAGGCAGGCATACCAAGGGGGTACCTTCGTGGGAAATCATGTCCACAAATTGCTACAGGTAACAGCTATAATTTTCTTGAACTTACCGTAATGAATCATCATTCTTTCTTCAGCCAAAGAGCATCAGCGTACTCTGTGATGGCATACGTCAAGCTGCTTCCCCTCATCCGTCCATTTCACAAGCTGCTAATGAGATGGCAAGCACATTTGCCTCAGCATTTCAACTCTTCAGTAGTTGCCACAAGGGATACAATTCTTCCACTTGCTTGACTGATGGGGACATTGACAAAATTGGTAAAACAGAATTACTTGTTGTCCTTTTTTTATTATATATAATCTTAATATTAATGTATTAAACTCAGAAAAAGACATCCTCACCTTCTTGAAATTTTATCGGAAGAATTTTCCGAACGCCTCCATTCTTCCAAAAATGCACATCATGGAGGATCACACTGTGCCATGGCTTAGAAGGTGGCGGATTGGCTCTGGATTGATGGGGGAGCAGGGAGCAGAGTCTATTCATGCCCACATGAACTCACTAGACCGTACTCACAGACACATACCTGACGAAGTGACAAGGTTGAAATACATCTTTAAGGAGCAATTGCTGGAGGCAGATCCTTCATTGACAGCCTTAAGGCCACAACCTCCAAAGAAGAGAAAGCACTCACCAGACAATTAGGAAGAGTGCAATTGACAATGGCAGTGTTCAGTAGCTAGTCCTTCTCAACTCACAGTCTAATATATGCACACCAAGATTAAAATCCGTTCCACTTTGAACGATTGGTACAAGCGAAATAAAAATAGTGCTATCGTTTAACCAATTGCAATAGCTTGGAAAAGAATAGCTATTTTGACTTACCTCGATCTCTTGCCTTAAAAAAGTACACAAATGCAAGTAGACAAAAAATAAACTCGCAGAGTACAGCCCACCGCTACTCGCTGGCGCCTGGAGTTTTTTTATTTTGAGTTAGTCAATTAGGAACTGAACTAAGTTACCTCAACTTCCTGTGCTGCAGAACTGGAATGAACTTTGAAAACTCAATTAGCATCAATTAGCATCCTGCCACACTTTGGTTGCTAATGAGGTTGCTAGGGAATTTGACTCTGGGAAAAATTGTTGGGGGGGTGTGTTTAAGTGTCCCACGGCCCATTCAATAAAAACTACCGTGTGGTAAAGGATGGTTGCGCACATGGCAACCAAACCGGTTCAGCCTGCTCAGTAGAACTGGAATAGAACTTTAAAGGTTACTAAGCCAGTATTTGGCTGTGGTATTGATTGGATCCAAATAAAACCCTAGATCCAGACGCTTCAAACCTTGATAATATATTCATGATCTATTAATATATTCATGAGCATACCAGGTAATTCGCGCAGCGCAAAGATTACTCGTTAAATGTCCATGAAAAACTACCGTGAGGGGGGGGGGGGGAAAGCAGGAGGGGGCGCGGCTTGGGCGTGGTTTGAGGCGGCTACGCTGTGTGAGGGGGGAAAAACGCGTACATCGTGACACTTTCTCCGCACTTTCGTTTTCACCCGGCTCTCTGTCAGTAGATCGGAAGTTACCACTGGCGGCTCAAAAAAGAAGAAAAAAAGATAAGAAAGGAATCCGTAATTGTAGCTACAGGTAACTTGGATGAAAATGCTGGAGTGAAAAATATTATGGTGTCGGCTCCGTAGTGCAGTATAAAACCTCGACAGATTAGCTAGTACATCTCTAATTTATGTAGTGCTTGATACAGAGAAGGAGAACACTGGGACAATTTTTCTCAAGTCCGTCACATTGTCCCAGTTTATGAGTTTGATGTCTCACTTCCCACTATGGAGGGTAAATGCAAATTGGCAGTCCTTGACAAGCTGCCTCCCTTCACCTTTCTCTTAAGAACTGACTTTGGTAAAGATATATTGCTCTCCTTGATGGCACATGTGAAGGTTTCACCTGACCCGGTGTTAGCTGTTACCCGTGCTATATCAGCTGATACTGAGTTGGCTAAGAAGACGGCTCAGGCATTACACTTGTCAGAATGTGCTTCTCCTGTAGCACTGGACGATAATGTGGAAGTGTCTGAGACAGAGCCAGCTTTAGTGTCAGGACCTGAGCAACCAGTTGATGTAGAATCACCCACACCTGCTTCCAACACAGATGTTTCTGTTCCCACACTCACATTTGACGGTGTTTCTAAAGAGGAATTCCTTGCCTTGCAGAAGAGTGATCCCTCTCTTGTTGAACTATGGGATAAGGCCAAGAATCAAACCAATAATATGTTTGTAGCAAAGGATTTTCTCATGAGTCTCACTTCCACAGCTAACCACATCTCATCAGCCCTTGTTGTTCCTAAGGATTGGAAGTATTCAGTTTAGCTTATATCGATGATATTGTCATATTCTCTCAGTCATTTTCAGATCATATCTCTTACATAACACAAGTTCTTTCTCGCTTGGCTCAAGCCAATCTCACTGTCAAAAAGTCAAAACGTTCATGGTGTTTTGTCTCGTTCGACTTTCTCGGTTTTTGTGTCGGTGCTGGGAAGTTGTCTATCCCTGCAGCTTGAGTTGGCTAATTCAAAGATTTTGTACGTCCAGTCAATAAATCTCAGCTTAGATCATTCTTAGGGCTTTGCAATTTTTATTCTCGTTTCATTCCTCATTTCGCTTCTGTTGTTACACCTTTGTATTGACGAACAAGCCCTGACATTATACCCTGGAATGACGACCTGAACAAATGTTTTTTAGATGTTATTTATTCAGTTGTGTCTCATTCTTCATTAGTCATTCCTATTGTTACCGATGTGCGGTATGTGTTTACTGACGCCTCTTCCAGAGGTATTGGTGGTGTTTTGTGTGTCTACAGATCAGAGAAATGGGTTCCTTGTGCGTTTTATTCGAGGAAACTGTTGGACCGGGAAACTAAGTTCTCTGCCACAGAGCTGGAAGCTCTTGCTCTTCTTGAAACAGTAGAGTTCTTCAAGATGTATCTGTCGGGTTTCCACTTTTGTGCCTATACAGATCACCAAGCTCTGGTTGGTGTCCTGGATGGTGTTCCGTCATCAGCCAAGCTCACACGATGGAAGTTAAGACTCACCGAGTTTGACGTCGAACTTGTTTACGTCAAAGGTCACGATAATCAAGTCGCAGACGCTCTCTCCCGACAAGGATGGCCGAATCAGCCAGAGCAAGCTTCCCCTGATGCTATTTGAACTATTTTATTGAACTTTTTTTTTCTTTTTTGATGTACTTTCACTTTCCGAAGGAGGGAGAGGTGTGGTAGAACGGCCCTGCCATCTCCCACACAGACAAACATCATATGAACACCCACCTTCATTAATACTTATCAGCACAATCCACACTTACTTGTTTATGCATATTTAGCTATTTGTTTGAAACAATACTTAGTCAAGCAGCGCCCTCATGCATCACGTGATTTTGTATCATTTCATGCTGCTTTGGGCATGCGTTGGAGGGTTTTCTATATAATGGCCTTCCCGTGTGAGCCCCACTCAGTTGTACTTTTGCCTTAATCTATCCTTATTACAAGATTGGAGCCCTTGTCAATCGGGAGGGAGCCTTTAACGGCCTGGTTGTACTTCTCAGGTGGCAGCGCACCCTTGGCCTTACTCGAGCTACTTGAGCCTTCGTCCCGATCCCACCACAATAATGTTCAAAATTTTAGCGCCCCCCCCCCTATAATAAAAGTAAGACTTACAGATGTAGCTAATTGCACATATGCATGTGTGTGAGGTGAGGTTTAAAAATGTTAGTAGAATCCTTCATGGCAAGACAGATGGTTCTCAGTTCGTCATGACAGAACAACTTGAGAAGATGTGCAGCCACACTGATCAGGGCTAGATTAGTGCCACGATTCTCCATTATCTAGCCTAGTTCCAGTACTCTATAGTGGTTTAACTTTGAGGAATTTGCCGACTGACTCAGACATTGCAAAATGTATATAACGAGCTATGCGTGGGCATATGAGAGTATAGAAGATGCTCATTCACTAAAGTAGGAATTTGCTAGATAAGGTTGTTCTCAGAAACATTTTGAAATTTGAGGTTTTCAGTGCCACTGTTATCTTTTTAAGAACAACTTGCTGATAAGTCAATGAGTTGCATCTTGATTTTATTCAAAAGCCATTATAGCTAATGTGACTGGCCGTAAAGTGCAACCATATTAATGTGCATGCATAATAAAAGTTGTAATGTAAGTGTAATACCATGTGAATGACAGACGTTGAGTGCATTAGTTGCTGAAAATATTCCAAAATGATGTCTTCTGTTGTTAGGGATTTCGATGAATAGTTGAAAAAAGGCTATGTTGGAAGTGCTGTACTCCCCTCACCAAATTATTGAGGGGGGGGGGGGGGGGTACCCTCCTGCTATCCTCTTTTCTTCATGTAGTGGAACATCTGACTTTAGTGATCCTAAAAAGAACTTTGGCAAGAAGACAAAGTGTAAAGTGGAGGGTAACAATGTTGTGACCCTAATATTGTTCTATGTCAGATCACACTACAACTGCATTTTTCATTACTTTTTTTTAAGGGTGAGGGAACCTTTCCCAAAGTTTGCTAATTTATACATACTGAACACCTTATATCATTGTATGGATGGTTTTATGTTTCACCTAGAATGATAGAAACGCTATAGTTTCAACTGCACTCAAGTAAAATGTTACTATAGTTACGAACCATGCAACAATGAGCAGATTTTTATAAAAAAAAGTTTGTCGATTCAGTATCATAGATTCACCTGTATCTAATGCTGTAGTAGTAAACTCAAATTTGCTGCTCTGCAATCAATACTTACAGAAGACCTTTTATATTGCAATTGAAAGACGTAGGCAATGCTGTGTTGATGTTGTTGTTGTTTTTCTACTTTTATCTTTTCTTATGAATGCAATGTCTATTTTGAGTTTGAAGGACAGAACGAACCAAAGCCATCACTTAAGAAATAAAATCTAGTGATTCCACATTTCGGCTAGGTTACAAGCAAGTAAAACCGGATTTAAAGGAAGGAAGGGGTGTTATTATAACAATTCTTCAAATCGGCTCATTTAGTAGTCTCACGGGGCCAGACCCTTTACCAAACGCACCCCCCCCCCCTCACTTGACCAGACCCTTTCACCCTGTGAGACTACTGATTTAGCTGGCTAAAATTCAAAAAGATTGGAAAAGAAAAAACATAGAGGTTGGGTAAAGGGTCCTTCTGACTTGCAAGACCTCTTGACATTCTTAAAATTCTGTACATTAAAACCCACAATGTAAGTATTTATAGTTCAGAGCCCCTACAACTAGCACTCCTGTGTTTAATCATTAATTAACAATATGGGGAAGATCATACATTGGATATTTCCCTTTGACTAGACTTAGTCACAGAATCGATGCCCATTTGACTGAAAGTTATAGTAATTCTATTTTCTGATGTTAAATTAAAGTTGGGATCTTTTACACACAGCTGTTGTCAATAAATATAATTGGATATGAATAAAGTAACCAAAAAATTAATTTAAATGAATTGATGATTATTTCATGACACCTACTCTATGAGGAAAAAATTGGAACTTGTTTGCGGGAATTTTTGAGGATTTGCTTTGAGTACTGAAACTGCTGTTTTGGCCAGAGACTAACTTGTCTAGGTCAGCCACAATGTTACCCACATGGGCGTGCACTTTGCCCCAACCTCCTGCAATAATCGACTTCTTATACCTGCGACCTGCCAAACGGGCAAGAGTGCGAAATGTTGGGTTGCTGATCTCGTAATGAGGTTCCATTTCATAAACCACAGCATTGTCTCTCAGCCACCACAAGTGGACCAGCCCACTCCCGTGCACGCCAAGAAAAACATCTGCATTATGAACCAAGTTGACTTGCTCACAGAAACTAAGATCCTCCAGATAAACTTGGTGGACTGTAAAGTTATTAAAATGCTTCTTTAACGCTGCTATTAGACTGCCTTCATTGTCCATAACTCTTTCAAAGTTACCCGCTTTGTCGTTCTTATTCCTGAGATACTGCTTGCGAGATACGAAAACAATGGAAGAGTTGGTATCCTTTTTTGTTCTGCTGTTGCTTTGCGAGCATGCCATCAAAACTCTATCACGGAAGGTTAGTATCTGACTATCTGAGAGCCCTTTTCCATCACAGCCCCCACACTTATTCCTCACACTACTGGGCATTTTACATTGATACAGCACACTGGAGTAGGATTTGGGAACCAGAAGGACTTTACGAAAACAAACACTTTCACTTTCATTCATGTGGTCTAACACATCAAACTTTACCTCAGGGAACAAGTGTTGATCGAGGTCTTCAAAATGGTAGTTGTCATTGCCCGATATTTTAATAACTTTAGGTCTATCGGACCACATATATCTAAAATCTTCTAACATCTTATGCAAATTGAAATAGTCCAGAATGCGAAAAAATACGTGAAATCTGTGGGCAGTAAAAAACAAAACGTCTTCTTCAATCCACCTGTCACAAACTGTTGACGGCTTCCTCTCCTCTTGCTTCATCTTATCAATTATCTGCCATACATAGTCCCCACTCTCTACTTGTTTCCTTACATGAACTACAGTCATGTTGTGGCACTCGGAGTCGCTGTCTGATAGCAGAGCTACAGAGGGCTCTGATGGCTTGAACTTGGTGTGATCGGCATCGTACATCGCCTTGGCCAAGTGCTTCACTGACACAGCCAAATTCTCTATAATGCAAGTCCCCATGTGATTGGAGAAAGGACTTCCAAAGCACTGCACTGCTGCGTTCCGAGCATTGTCGCACACTGGGACCGGCTTTTGAAAAGTTCTAACGAGAAACTGATGGCAGAAAGTTCCACTTGCCCAGTCCTTGCTGCTCCCCAAAGAAAAGCTGCTCTTTAGCTTGCTGTTTATTAGGTAAGGAAGAAACGGGCGACTTCGCAGATGAAGTTTGCCAGGAGATGACGGTCGTCTCGGAAAAGCAAGAATTCCTTGTCCAGGACCTTCCACGGCCATCGATTCTCCGCTCAAATGCTCGGTGCCATCACCGCGGAGCAAAAGAATCTGATCTTTTTTTGAAGCTTTCCAATGCCCACGAAGTACTACAAATATGCAGAAAAATACCTGAACAAGAAAGATACATAGCAACACGGATCGGAAAATTGTCTTTCTCGATAGCGACATTTCACTTAACTGTCACGAATCGTTAATAACATTGAAGCAGGAACGCTAGCGATACTTTACCCAAATGTTGTAATGGTTAAAGATGACAATCAGATGAATGAACTGAATGAGCGAGTGACATAAAAGTACATAAATAGTCCTAGTATCTGTACTTCGTGGAGTAGTCTTTAGGTGAAACTACCAATCCCCTGCCTTTTCTTGCTCCTCTGTACACTGTTTCAACAATGTCCACCATTTCACCGGGGTCATCCAAGGCCCAGTTGATCTTGTTGTTGTTGCCCGTGCCCAAATCAATCATGATGTGCTTGTTACGGTAGAAGAACATGACCGTACAGGGGTCATACAATTCATACATCTTGTTGAAGTCGGACACTTTAGTGATGTCCACCAAATAAACAACAGCAAAATTCTTGCACTGAAAAACAACAAAAAAACAACAACAATGTAATCCATGGCACAACTTTAAAAAATATCATTCCCTGCTCTATTTACTTTTTTATTTATCTGTTTATTTGTTTGTCTATTTATTTATTTATCCATTCATTTAATTATTTATGTATTCATTCCTTTTTTACCTTTATTACAAATTTGAAAGGAATTGACATTTATCAATTATCCAATAAAATCAGTTAAATTCCCAAGTTCTAAAGCTGTTTATACCATCCTACCAAGTTCTAATATTTTCTTCATTCTGACTATTTAGAAGCCTGTCTCACTCCATTGAGTAATGGTAAGCCCACACAAATGGAAGTTCAGTGTGACTACCTTCAGTGTAACTACCAGTTATGAACTAAAAAATAGGCTAACTAACAAAAATGAACTTAACCTTGTCAAAGTATTGACTAGGTAAGGTGTCACATAGGATATTTTGCTCAATGTGGGAGACACTGCATATACGTAGCCACACCTATTTGTTTACTTTGATGCATGCCTATATGAGAATATATACTTGACAGTGATAGCGTTCGGTGACACATGCATAATCTTACTACTCTAGAATTCAACTTTAGTGTATCTTTTAAAAATCAAAGGGATTGAGGGGCTGGGGGTGGGTGAGAACCCTACTAAGATATGATGATTGACTGGCCTGGTTGTTCTGCCATCTTTCATCATCCTATCTATATATTCTAATAACACTCTGCTTGCCCTCTCATAAATAAGTTACTAGCATTTCCTTTTGAGGATATCAAACGCATTGCCTCATTAAAAACAACAGTATATCCATCTCCTCCCATTACATGTGGTAGTATAGTTTTGCTTTTCACATGAATGAGGCACCTTCCAGTTTCCTTCTGTTACGCTGCTTGACTTATGACAACGATACTATTACTTATCTCACACACAGCACTCCCAAAGAAAGTAAAGTTATGATGACAAATTTTCAAAAACTACTTTATCAAGTTTTCCCAAAACCAGTCATCTCCATTTGAATGAAGCCCCAAAGATGCAAAAACCTCAGCACTACTATATATACACTATCTAGCTATTACAAACCTCAGCACTACTATATATACACTATCTAGCTATTACAAACCTCAGCACTACTATATATACACTCTCTAGCTATTACAAACCTCAGCACTACTATATATACACTATCTAGCTATTACAAACCTCAGCACTACTATATATACACTATCTAGCTATTACAAACCTCAGCACTACTATATATACACTATCTAGCTATTACAAACCTCAGCACTACTATATATACACTATCTAGCTATTACAAATCATATCCCAGACCAATCAGGTATCAACATGGTCATGATGTGAAACTCCAATTAAAGCACCCAGTAAACTATTCAGCAAAAGCAAAGCTACCACGGACAGCAAGAAATTATTTGCTCACGTACGTGTAATTATGACATGACGATGAAGGAGTAGCCCACAAATGCTAGTACTTATGCGGAGCTAATAGCTTTGCGCTTTCTCAAAAAAAAAAAAAGCATGAAATTAAAAAAGTAGTACAATAAAAGGTATTAAATAGTCCTTCTGAGTTAGTTCATACCTAAATCAACTGATGACCAAAACAAAGCGTGACAGAGACACACAGACAGGACAACTACTATAACCCTCTCGTGCATGCACACTGAGGCTTGATACACCATTCTATTCACAGACCAATACCCTTTTCAATTCAGCTTGTCCGTGTTCAATAGAACGCTAAACAAAGCATACCCATTATGTGAAAACTAAATAGCTTCTCCCTAGCTGTATGGAATGTTAGACACTATGGATGATTCAATCTCTCAATTAGGTAAAAACATGGTCCCAATAATGCTTATTATTACACTCTGAACATTCACACTCACTCCTGCTATGTAAGCCTATCTGTAGTAGCATAGATATTATCATGCCATGCAGCTATGGGGAATAGGTGATACTTGGAAGGCTTAGCTGCCTGGAAGAGGGACAAGGCTTCAGCCATCACTGAACATACTTGGCAGAACCACGCCCCCTATCAAACGGAACAAGGTTAGAAAATATATAAAGCCACAGGTGTTTCCTAATTGGGGGGGGGGGGACTTTAAAACTTGCCCGGCAGGATGAATTAAACAACAAGTATGCACCACCACTGTTTTCACTGTTTGTACCTTTGTTTATAAAATTACCCTGAGACTCCTAGTTTGGCTAGCTACCCACCTCTATGCAGGTAAAGGGTCTGGTGTCCATCGTGTACCAATCTCTTTATATTGGAATTCATTAAAGGTTTGAGGTAATGATCAAGAATGTTATTAAAGCTGCCTCTAAATGTGCGTGTAAGTCATTCTTCATAAGGCTTCAACTAGTCTGGCTAGCCAGACTGTTCACCTGCAGCCTAAATTTTTTGAAGGTCTTGAATTCTCCTATGCACAAGAACTATAGGATACAATACCAGATTGAACGAAAGAGCTAATAGGACTAAAACTCAAAATTCACAAGCTAAAGTTGTGTAACACCCACTTAAAACGTTAAACCACACCCTCTCCATAAGCTATACATGAAAGTATGCTCCTCCAGATTCTGGAGGAGGAAACGAGATGGTGCATGATGGGCACCAGATACTTTTCAGTAATACAAAAGCCGGAAAAAAACATTCAACGTGATGTACTGTACTTACTGGTTCGGCAATCTTGTACAGAATTTCGTCCATTTGCATACACGTAGGATCCCAATCGTGCCCAAACCGAACAACTATGACTCTCTCTTCCTCCGACAGAATAGCCTGGTCCACCTGCCAGCCATTGTGAAGATGGGGTAGCATATAAGACATGGTGAAATTATAGCGGAAGTAGTTAGCCGAGTAATACTAGTAGACAACAACCGCACTCTTCAGTTCCACCCTTCTTCAATTCAATATTTACTAGTGCGCTTGTAATAGAGTAAAACGTCACTCTGTCGTATATTTTATATTCGCGAATGGCTAAAAATAATAAATACCCTCCAGTGTGCAGTGCATGTAGGGTAGCTATAGGAAACTACACATTGCACTCAATAAGAATGCAAAATCTTTGTACTAATCACTACCTTCAACAATTATCTGTTCTTCATGAAACTTTCTTTTCCTAGAGCTATTGTTATGCTGTTACTATTTTATTTGATTTTAATTTGTTTGCCAAGGAAAAAGGGTAGGATATTAGCACTTTAGAAGCTATTTAAGAAGACTTCTTAATTAATCAGAGAGTCCATCAAGCCTACTTTCCTTTCTCATACATTTGAAGTAGCAGCTTACAGAAGAGGCAAATTTTGAGATAGCTAAGTGAAATGAACTCAATGTAGCTGCCAAAGTGGTACCCGAGAGTTTTACCTTAAACCATCCACTGAAGAGTTGTTGGTTGGATACAGCGCCCATCCTGTGCGCCAAGTAGTCCTGACCTGGAGACAGGAAGACCCAGTAATGGTCTGTGTGCTGCTAATTGAATGACCATCATGACATGCCAGTGATGCTTGGGCCACTAAATGCTTTAACTGCTTTAAAGGGGTGGGATTAAGGTGGATCTGAAGTCTGAGTTAAATAATTATGGAAATGTCCTCGCATAAACTAATGCACTGAATGAAACTGGAGCATTGTTGAACGGGAGGGTGGGGTGAAGGTGGAACACAGGCAAATAAGATTTTCCAATTAATCAAGGCGACAATTTCACACAAGAATTGGCCAGGTGCTATTTGCATGCTGAAATTTGGAACAAATTTCTGCAGTTCGGAACCCACCGATTCACAAACAGCGAAGTATCTAACCGGACAATGACCATTTCCAGTAAGTTATGCAGGAAGCTACTTCGCAATGAGTCAGAGACAAACATCTGTTTTAAAGCAACTATTTAGTGAATGCCAAGAATAGGCTGGGCAAAGGACAAAGCACTTAAGTGGCTCAGACAAGGGAAGAGTCTAGGATGGCTACGTCTTTGTCTTGCCGCCCCACCGTTACCACATAACATGTTCCTACATGAATATTACAGACAACAGGTCAAACTGTTTGAAGTACTACCTGCTGTGATTCAACTGATAGTTACCATGCCAACCATAACTGAGTTGTCTAAATATTATTTTTGAAAGTCTTCTTCCTAATTAAAATAATATTGTTTGTATTTCAATAATTCTTTGTGCAATGAACATGGTATTATATCTTTATATTTACCTGCTGTGATTCAACTGATAGTTACCATGCCAACCATAACTGAGTTGTCTAAATATTATTTTTGAAAGTCTTCTTCCTAATTAAAATAATATTGTTTGTATTTCAATAATTCTTTGTGCAATGAACATGGTATTATATCTTTATATTTCACTTGGCTACATGTCTGTAGTGTCTTTGAGGTACCCTAAAATATTAGTTTAATCTGTCAGGATCATGCCCTCAACAGCAATAATTTATACACTGTTCTCCAGCATTATGTCATAGAATAAGACAGCCAGTCTTAAGTGTAAAAGATGAGACTTTCTTGCTTATAATGTGTTAGATTGTAGCTACTGCTACTAGGCTACCCCAAGTGTGATCCCTTCAAGAGATAGAAGTTAAGTTTAAACCATAATATTTCGGCTTGTTGGGCCTTCTAGTGGTGGACTCAGAAGAGATGATTGACATATACCCAGAACTTGTTTGTGTGTGTGATGATTAATATTAATTGGTGTTGACCTGTGAACAGAACTTGTTTGTGTATGTGTGATGAATTGGTGTTGATTGACCTGTGTATAGCTCAGTCTCCAAGTCAGCTCTGCTGGAATGACAATGCTCAACCCCTATGTGTCAGAGAAAGATAAAGAAAAAGAATTAGAAAGAAGAGAATTAAAGATAAGATTGGGGGATGGAGTCAGAGAAGGCTAAATGAACAGGATACACACATGATGGCTAAATGAACAGGATACACACATGATGGCAGGTTTTCCGAGCGTCTGACGAGGACGAGGAAGAGGAAGGCGCTCGGAAAACCTGCCATCATGTGTGTATCCTCTTCATTTAGCCATCATGGGTGTATCCTGTTCATTTAGCCTTCTCTGACTCCATCCCCCCCATCTTATCTTTAATTCTCTTCTTTTTAATTCTTTTTCTTTATCTTTCTCTGACATTAGGGGTGAGCATTGTCATTCCAGCAGAGCTGACTTGGTTGTCAGATGTCAGACTGAGCTATACACAGGTCAATCAACACCAATTCATCACACATACACAAACAAGTTCTGTTCACAGGTCAACACCAATTAATATTAATCATCACACACACAAACAAGTTCTGGGTATATATCAATCATCTCTTCCTGGAACTTTAGGGTGTATTATGTAATGGAAGATGGCAAAATTGGCAAGCACTTGTTTTAAGTACATCAAGACTACGCTCCATACATGGCCCTCCCGTGCTGCATCCTGTAAGCCTGCGTATTTAAGGTAGCAGAATCCTTAAAAGAACTGATGACTTTCCTATAAACAGTTGCTGTCTGACTAAGACTCGAGTATTAGTCGATTTATCTCTAGCAGCTCATTTGGAGCAACTTTTGTGGAGTATTTTTGAAATATTAGCAATGAAGCAGTTATTGTGGCATCTTTTTACTACAACATGCCTCCTGGTGATGCTCCTAGTAGCTCCAATGAGAAGTCTTCCTAGCCCATCAATAGCACACCAGAATCATTTATTGAAAGGCACGAAAACATTTGAGCAGCAACACTCCAAAACCAGACTGAAACGGTCAATCTCCCAAGCAGATATTAAATGTGACCAAGAAAGCTTGCTGGCTATTCTGGAAAAATGTGAAAATGCTGCAAAAGTATCAGTTGGATCTACCAATTCTAATCGGAGGAGGAGGAAGCGAAGGCGTAGCAGCGACAGTCAGTCATTCTGTGGGTCCAGCTGCAGCCACTTGGTCTTCGCTTACACCAATGTCTGTGGCCTGCAAGAATTCATCGTAAATGTCAGCGGTGCCTGCAAGCTGAGTGGGAGTGACTTTCGGGTGAACTGCATCCACGCTGCAGTTGTGGTTAAGCCTGGTATTGTTTCGTGCATGAACACTCACCAAGAGTCTGTGTCACACAATGTCAGCCATTTAGTAGATGCCTCCAGAGTGTACCGGCAAAGCCAATGCTGCTCCCTTCGGACATCGTACAATTCCAGCTTGCCCGGTCATGAACTCAAATTGGATCCACAACTTGGAGACTTCCGAGTGGATCCTCCATTGATTCCTCCTTGGAAAGAGATGACCTTGAGTGAATACCCGCCTGTATTGGATATTACAAGAACTGCCCTTTGTGAGAAGGAAATGGAAAAATCAAACAAAACAGAAGCACCGGATGGAAAACATGAAGACATGACTGGGATGCCTTTGAACTCCTCCAGCAAGAACAATGCTGTCAAATCCAATGCCGCAACACTTTTAACTATGCTTCTATACTCTTTGAGTATTGTTCTCCTGCTGTTCGGTCTGTGATTGAACACAGATATTCACTTTCATCCTTGAGCACTTAACTCTTTGGCAAATTTACTCTGCAAAATATTATAATAAATTATTACAAAAACAAAATTTTAAATGTTAGAACTCTAAGTGTCCATATGGTTATCCCTAGTCTAGAATTAGCTATAGGTTTAAAAAAATTCCCTATTTTCATTCATTTCAAAATTTACACCGCACCCTGACATCCTGGACACGAATAAACTAATCACTGTACAATACATTAGACAATTACCTGTTCAAGTTCGTATTGCCAGCCAAGGGTGATATTTGTTACTAAGGGGTGTGACTATAGCAAGCATGTGCCCCATTTGGCAAGGACTAGAGCTTCAGTGGGCACTACTATTTGTACTGATGCTGCCAGCTAGCTTGACAATGCATGCAGACTGGCCCATAGGATTGTGTCTTTCCTTAACTTACCTCAAACCAATACAACATGCAAAAAATAAATACCCAAGCAAATATGCCCAAGCTCAAAGCTGTTACAAATTCGAAAATTTTTACAATTATTATTTAAATCGTATAGTATTATATATTATATCCATTATTTCACAATAAATGGAGGCAGAAAGAGGCTGCAGATTGTAAATAGAGTGGAGACCATAAAGAATTCAATTTATATCATAATGTAGCATGAAATAAAGCTATCTGCTTGTTTATGGTATCTATGCAATAGCCTGATCTAGTCTAGAAGCAATGCGGGGAATGAAAGGACATATTAAGTCACATATCAACTTCTCAACTACTTGCTAACCTCAACGACTTTATGCATTGTGGATCCTTTTATTGTTTAGTCTCAAAAAATTAGCTTTGATATGGCCATGGGCTTAAGAGATGAAAGAAGTCAAACAAATGTCTGAAACCTGCAACCGTTTCACTCATGGAGTATCTACCAACAAGGAAGGAGTGGCAGGCATCACTTAGTCCATCCCAAATAGAGATTGAAACCCCACAACTTTCATCACGGCAGTTGTAAGGGAAGATTGTAAACAAGTTTCAATGGCATATTTGACAATGTCTGACTAGCTGACACCACCAGCTACAGCGCTACACAAGTGCAGTGGAATCTGATATCATCTATGAAACTTAGTATTCGGTGTCAAATATAAATACTTAAAACTCCCATAGAAGCCATGACTGCAAAGAAGACAGCCCTTTAGTGAGGGCAGACTGACATGCTATATCCTTCTACAGTGAGAGCACTTGTGCACTTGGAAATTATGGAGTTGTTTTTCTCAGTTTCCAGTAATTTCATCGTCATAACAACTGCCATGGCAACATAGTCATTTTAAAGCAGCCATTGGTGGCAATTATTTAATTAGGATTGTAGCTAATTGGCACATATACTGACATTTCAAAAGATCAGGTAGAGTTTCCCCTAGGAATTATAGAGTGTGTACAGTATTTAATAATAACAATAATAAGAAGAACATATATTCCTGTGTGACTAGGTGTACTCCTATTTTTTGTTTTCAATCTAAATCACTATAATCTTAATGGTTTAAATATATGAATAAACATTTCAACCTCTATACAGTGATCATCAGCCCTTTATGTTATGGAATATTCTAGCAATCATATTCTGTAGTCATTGTTTAGTTTTGGTATCATAAACTATGCAGTACAGACAATGGCCACTGTAGAGTTGTTGAAACGTCTATTTGTATATGTCAACCATTAGGAATAGTTGCTTGGATTGAAAATAATAATAATAATAATAATAATAATAATAATAATAATAATAATAATAATAATAATAATAATAATAATAATAATAGTAATACATGTAACAATAATTTAAACTGCTATTATCAATCAAAGTGACCTTAACCAAAAGTTAATCTCAGCATTTGGTGAAAAAATTATACAAGCTAAATTTTTGTTATTATTGCTATAGTTTCTTTCTCTTCTGAGAAACAATAGACATAACTGCAGACGGCTTGTTCACCTAGACACAATTTAATACCAAAATGATGTTCTGTTTCTAACCAATTGAGTAATTTTTCAGTATAGAAAAGTGCACTATATAGCATGAGCCATTTAGCAAATGTAGAGCACTTGAATAAATAGACTTCAGAACATATTAATTTAGCATCTGAGATGACAAGTTCTCACTCACTCACTCACTCACTCATGAGGCAGTAGTTGTCAAGTTTTCTTTGATGCCATGACTTGAATAGCAATTTGGCCCTGGACAAACTTTTTTCACTTAAATATAATTACCCTGGAGCCAACATATATCCCCAAGAGCCAAAAGTATTGCAAAGTAGCATACAGCCAAACTTGAATGTGACTGAATGGGTGTGACCAGTGGCCCTGGAGTGCCAGGTAGTGTAAATGCTGGGATACTGTGGTTTGTATGAAAGCTAGTTTCACAATACTACAGATTATTCTTCACATGTCCTTCAGTTGAAAGCTATGTGAGGAATTCTGTAGCTAAATTGGGGTGAGGTCACTCTATGAATACCATTGGATGTAGAAAAAATTATGCTATGTTTAACTTCATTCCACTCTTGTGCTATTTAGTTAATACCACTGTTGTAGGGGAGGAGTAGTCCTGGACAAATAAAAAAGGAAGTGAGCGTTCTTTTTCTGAACATCGTCATCATGGCAACAATTTATATGAAGTACTTCTCAATAACCCTCTCGCAAAAATTATGCCATATTCATTACAAAACAGATTATTATCTGTGTGTGTAATATTTTGCATAAGACTACATAATTGCACAATAAGCCACCTAAGCATCCTTATCTTACACATCACAATAATCATGTGACACCAAAACAGAGTTCATGCAGCACTAAGAATGTAGCAAAGTTATTTATATTTAATGAGATTGTGAGATTAAAGCTCCTCTATCATTTCTTTAAGCTATTATTTCAATTTCAAGTGATCAATTCACCACACAGTCACAGAATCAAGTCACTAAAAAGAGATTAGTTTCTCCTTATCAATCTAAACATAGCTAAAAAGTTACTGAAAACACATTTGACATAATAAATATCAAAAGCATAATACTTTTTTTTAACATTAAAGTAGAACCTCTCTATCAGGACACCTTGGTTTTGGGGGTGCCCATAACTTAGAATTACCTGTATCTCAGAATAATAGATGAAAAAACATTACATGCATTTTTAAAAGGCATCATAAAAACGTACATTACATGTATAGAATCACAAGATTCTCTAATATAATTTATGCTGTAAAGACTGAGTTCCAGCAATTCTTAATTAAGTAGCTGTTCAGTTTTACGTATTTTACCCTACAGTAGGTAACTTAACAGCTACCTGGTAGAGGGAGGTGCCCTATCTTAGAGTTTTGATAAGGGACATTCTACAGTATCACTATTGTTTTCTATATTGTAGAACTTGAAAGTAAACCTCTGATTTGGCATATGTCTATCAATCACAAAACTTTTGGGAGAGAGGCATATCAATAGGTTTTTAATGAAAGGACATAACAGACAGTTATAATAGTCTGGTGGTTTTCAAAGTTGAAAATGAAAGTATTAGGATTCTGATACAAACACATGATTGTAGGTATCCCAGCTGAATTTAAATGTTGTGGTACAAATGTTAATGCTATTATTGTCAGAAAGAGTGCTGAACAAACTGCGATGGAAGCTCTATTGAAAATTGAGATAACTTTTCTGCTTCTTTTTTGTAGAAGCATTCTTCAAGTTTCAAGCGACATATATTTTTGTGTTAGAAATAGTGGGAATAATTGTAGTGTGTTCACTTCACCATCTCGTACTATTCAAATTTCAGAGCTTGAGGGTGCTATCAAAAAATCAAATAATAAGACGAATATCACAGTCTATTTATCTTCAGGAGAACATGAGCTAAATAAAACATTAACTATATCTTCGAGTATCATTCATAACTGTGATTTTATAGGATCGAGTAATAACACTCAGCGATCAGTCATAAAGTGTGATAAATTCGCTGGTTTCATGTTCAGATCAATGCCTAAATATTATGGTAGAGAAAAACATTTTTTAAATGTCACCATAAAAAATGTAATATTGGACAATTGCATGATTGATGAAGAGAATGCAGCTGCTTTATTCTTTCAGTACTATATCAATTATGTCTTGGACAATGTCATGGTTATTAACTCCCCTAAACTCGGACTGCTCTCCACCAATTGCCACAAGCAGAAAATTGTAGGATGCCATTTTTATAATAATGCTCACGGTCATCTGAATCTTGAATTTAATGTAAAAAAATTGTCAAAATATGAATCAAGGTCCATTATTATTAGTGACACTAACTTTCAAAACACCACAAGTACATCCATTTTAATTTCTTCTAACAAAATCAACCTTGGAATCCATTTATCTGCATGCAATTTCAGCAGTGGATTGGAACACTTGAAGTTTGAACTAACAAAAAGTGTCAATAGTTCCTGGAAATACAAACTGAGTATACAAAACTGCCATTTTACAGGACGTGAAAGTGGCATATCAGTAGTTTCCCATCAAGTCAGCAATGATGTAATGATTAATGCAAGCAATAATACTTTCATGGGATTTAACAAATATGCGATTAGTTTGTACAATATCAGAGCAGTGGATATAACTAATTCACATATTTCTTACAGCAGACTTGGAATTTCCTACGTGAATAATTCAACCAGAGAGGATCTTAGTGGTCTCCTGAAATTACAAAGATCAAATCTTTCTTACTGTCATACAGCCTTATATGCTAACTTAACAGTTCAAAGCTATCAATTGCTTCTTCAAGACTGTGTGATTAGCTTCAATCATCCAGAAACTCAATCATCAGCTATAAAGTTACTGAGTACAACAATGAACAATGTTTCTCTAATGGACTCAAGAATTGAAAATAACTACAATTACGAACACAACTTTAATTGCAGCACTCTGGAGGCTGAGGGTCTCAATATATACACACAAAACACTTTCATCCGAATGAACAACTGCACTGGGATGACGCTACTTCAATCCTATTTATTGATAAATGAAACTCTTACTTTATCTGAGAACTGGGGAATTCTAGGAGGTGGACTTAGACTCGCACCACTTGGTCCTGACACAAGCATCATCTTTCTGCAGCCAGCTTCAAAACTTGTGCTGCTAAATAATACAGCCTTCAGCTATGGAGGTGGGCTTTATGTAGATAAAGAATGTCACCAAAATTCAGAGTGCTTTTTCAAGGTATCAAATTACACGCACAGAAGTATCATTCTGGAGAGGAACAGAGCTACCAACGGAGGTAACGATATATTTGGGAGCTGCCTCCAGCAATGTCTATTGACTGACAATCATGCTGTTAATCTCACAGATCCAAGGAATATTTTCTGGAACATCACGTATAGTGACAACAATGTGCTAAGGTCTGCTTCTTCCATTGTGGAGAAACCCAGCAAGGTTGCATTCTGCACGAATCGTACAAGCACTTTGGTTCCATACACCACGTGCCATGAACTTGATAACATTTCAGTGTACAGAGGAGAGAAGTTTGAACTCACACTGATGATTTCAGACAACTACTGCTTTGCCTCGACTGGAATAATACAAGCTAAAGTAAAAAGGGATATGTATGAAACTGGAGAGACGGCCATCTTGGAAAATCACCAAACATATCAGTTCTCGGACAAATTTTGCAGCAGGCACGAGTACGTATTGAAGGCACCCACAAGTGTAACCGAAGCCACTTTAGAGTTTTATGTCAATGGAGAACAAACTTTACACCAGTCTCCACCATCTCGCTTGGATGTGGTGTTTTTGGATTGCCCCTTAGGGTTTGTGCTCAATGCCAGCAGGCACATCTGTGACTGCACTGAAGCCTTAGAACACATTGGCATAGAGTGCCATCCAAGTGATTATTCCTTCATTGTCCCAGCCATGACTTGGATGGGTGAAGTCAATGGAAAGCTAGGGGTTCACCAGTTCTGCAGGAGATGTCACACCACTGGGAAGCAAACTATAAGGCTAGAACGAAATGGACAAACGAAACTGCCATCGAGGAAGGGTAACAATTCCAGATCTCTCTGCCAACCGAACAGAAGTGGAAAGCTGTGTGGTAGGTGTGAGGATAAGTTCAGCTTAAAGCTTGGTGGATACAACTGTGGGTCTTGCCAAGCTGCGACCTACAAAGGAATTTTACTGATTTTGCTGTTCATTATCGGAGGGGTTTTCCTCAGTCTCCTTCTTCTAAAGCTTAATTTCACTATCTCAACAGGACTGATAAATGGACTAATTTTCTATTCCAATATAGTCTACTCCAACAGCGACGATTACCTCAAGACAAGCCCTGACTCAAACTCACACCTTAACAATGCCGTCCAATTCTTTTACACTTACCAGGCTTGGCTTAACCTTGACTTTGGCATCTATGTGTGCTTCTTTGAAGGGTACGATCAGTACATTGCTACTTGGATGCAGTTCATGTTTCCTCTGTATCTTTGGCTGTTAATAACTATCACTGTTATTGTTAGCAGGTTTTCCAGCAGACTTTCAAAATTCACAGGAAATGGAACAGTTCCAGCATTGGCTACTCTTTTTTTGCTGTCATACACCAAGCTTCTGACTGCTTCGATTGCAGCAACCTCTTACACCAAGCTGAGTTATTTGAACACTTCCAACGAGGATTATGTCTGGATAGAAGATTCTACAGTATCATACTTGACAGGCAAGCATGTGCCATTGTTCGTGGTGAGTATCATACTTCTTGCTTTCTATTTCTTCCCATTTAGTCTTCTCCTTATTTCTGGTCCGCTACTACAGTCACACTCTCATTATCGCCTGTTGGACTTTGTAAATAAAATAAAGCCATTTCTTGACTCCTTTTATGGCCCACACAACGACGCTTTTAGGTTTTGGCCAGGTCTACTTCTTTTGACTAGAGTTGTGTTGCTCAATATTTTTGCCTTTTACTCTTTAGGTGACAGGAACTTCAAACTTGCCTATGTCACGGTCATGATTGCCCTCTTGCTTCTAGTGCTTTGGCTAATGGGAAAGTCTAAATGTTACTCTTTATACAGAAATCGAGTGCCTAACTACCTCGAGTTGTTCTTTTTATTTAACTTGATAATATATTCTATCGTGACTCTATACTTCAGTCAAAATGAACCCACCGTTATTTACAAACAACAAATTGCCACCTGCATTTTTGTGGGTAGCGCCTTTCTTGTTACCTGCTGCATTCTTGTCTATCATTTTGCAGTATATTTCAAAGAACTGAAGTGTGCTAGGCAACAACTTAAATTTCGAACGCCACAAAACCTTTTTGCATTGAAATCATCTTTCCAACCAACTACAAGTACCAGCCCTAATGATTTGGACAACAATCAAGTCCACAGAAAAGATGATGTGGGAACGTACAATTACATACCTCTACGTGAGCCATTGATTCAAACTTCCACTTAGGAATCCTAAACATTTAGTCATTGATTTTTTAACTTACACAGCTAATCAGTATAGACTTTATTGAGTGTTTCAATATTCATGAATTCTAGTAAGCACTATCACTATGAAATATCATAGAACAAGCTCATTCCTTTATTATGTGTGTTATACATATCCAATTAGTAGTTGTCTCTTAAATTTTTTTCTTTTATATTTCAAACATGGATAACTCATCAATTTTTTTAGATATGTATTGCTGTATGCTAAGTGTCTAGCTACAAGCTGGAGTTAGTCATCCATGTACCATACTAAATAAACCGATTTCTAAGAAGGCAGTGAATAGTCCTGTTTTCTATTTATTCCATTGAGTGAATTAAGTGTTTCCTAAACACATCATGTGTTTGACTGGCAGTGAATAGTCCTGTTTTCTATTTATTCCCTAGCTACTCACACAAAACAGCTGCTTATATCAGCTGCTTTTTAACTAAATATATATTTCTCACAGAGATACTGCTGTAGTTACTACTCTGTAACAAATTATAATTATTCCTTAACACATTATGTCATATGACTAAGCGTGACTTACATTAGGTTCATGTATTCAACATATCTATACATGCAAATGAAGTTTATTAAGAATTCATGGCAATGTCAAGAAAACTAATCAAGCACAGTTAATTTAAATGTGATGTTTACATTAAGACTGAAATTTAAATTTGCTTCAACAATTTACTATTATAGTGTATAAACTTCAATTCCATAGGACATGACAACACAATCTGACCAGTGAACTGAATTTTACAAAACCTAAAAGTATTGTCACATACACTTACTCAGTTATACTAGTGCCATTACTTAAAAGAAACTAGAGCTCTGGTGAGCATGGGACCTGCACAAAATTGTAAACTGCGATGTGGTAGGAATCGTCATACATGTTGCTATTAATAGGCATGACAGTAAGCACAGCTAGACCAATATTGGTAAAAAAGCATCAAATTCACTGACAAAAACCAGTGAGTAAACTAGTCTCACAGAAAAGCAACTGCTTTAAATAACTTTGTAGTATGTAGATTCATAAATCTTCAGTTTTGCCAATTTTATTTGCTCATAACCACACACACACACACACACGGAAAATTAAAATAAACACAATTGCTTTACCCTGCTTGCTTGTGCATGTGGGTAAAACAGAAATGCATACACATATCACCTTCAGCTCTGTAAAAATCTGCACGCCAACTCTGGTTTAAAGAGGGGCGGAAAGAGACCACCTACCATCATTAGATCCTGCCTGGCCAAAACTAAATCTCATGAACTTGAAGTTGAATAATTATACAGCAAATAAAAAAAAAATAAAAAATAAAAAAAAAAATAAAAAAAAAAAGGCCCTCTCTTGACTAGCTACTTTGTTTTTTCCAGTCGGAATAAAAGATTTAATATCTGAATCAATAATTGTAGAAATCACAACAGAAAAGTGTCAGTTTGAAACAGCCTCGTGACTTATGATCTATTCATGCAGTTATGGATGGAGTTCCTCGAGTGATCAGCCAACAGGAATGGAAGCTAATGAAGACGAGACAAATCTTCCACCACCTTCACTACATCCTCCGCCAACAAATCACTCTCCTGACCTTGACCATTGGTCACCTACTCACACATAATATAAATAAATAATAAACAAATAAATAATGATGATACGGATGATGATGACAATGATAATATAATTATTAACAACAACTATAATAATAATATTATTATTATCATTATTATCATTATTATTATCATTATTATTGTTATGTTAATACTAAATACTATATTATTATAATTATAAGTTAACTAAAGTCATTACCTTCCTACAACTAAACAAACTGTATTTTGCTGATGGAACTGCCATCACTGTACCCAACACTTACCTTAAGTCCTTGACAAATTTCTGCCATTTGTGACTCAGGCAGTTCCAGAAACTGCTCCACTAAATCCCCGTCAATGAATCCTTCAGCCATTAGACTCTTATGGTCGTTCCCAAAAGATCGATAACTTACAAGGAATAGTCAAGGAGAATTAGCCGTCACAAGTAGCACAACCACACAATGGAAGGGTTCGAGGGTGGGGTTACACTATGTATATGTCATGCATTACCCACCAAATGTACAGGCCTCAGTTTGTTATTTTAGCTATGAAATACCCAGAAACTTAATTATACAGTGTCAGGAAAAAAGATTGCAGAATGGACTTATTATTGTTATCATTATTATTATTTTTATTATCATTATTATCATTATCATTATTATTATTATTGGTCTAATGGGTTTAACATTAACCTCGTTCTTCTAAAGGGATGGAGAGAGGATGTGTCTTATAATACAACTCGGCTGGTATAACCAGCTGAAGAGGAACCATTAGACTGGTCATGAATGCACGGTGGCACAATGGTTCAGTGTTCAGTGCACAAGACTAATTACAGGGTCTAGTCCACTATCCCTCAACACCCACTCACTCCAACTTCGCATGAAATAAGGATACGCCTCATGCTCAATGTTGCCCACAGATTTGATGACCACTACCATCTTTGTCTGGACCTTCATTAGCATGGTAAATATTTCAGGCTTCAGTTGCACGATCAAACCTAACACACACACACACACACACACACAAGCATACACATAGTAAGTACCAACACACATACACACACACACACACACACACACACACAATGCAAATTCTCTTGCTACTACTGCTAGCAGGTCACTTTGAGCCGTGCAAGCAAAGTTCCTGGAGCCGGGCTAGGAACTCGCAGGAGAACAGGCCTTTCCTCACAGCAAGTGGTGTGGGCACCGGAAGTCCCACCTGGACCATTGCTGTTTCATGAGAAAAGGCCTTGAATTTGCACCCTAGCAAATGCCAGGTACCCAATCACAGTTGGGTGGATGGCAGGTCCAGTGCAACGTGCTGAAGTTACCGGCGGTAAAGGGCGAAGGTAGTCAAATGGGAGGGGCCGCCGCGCATGCAGGCACGGGCAGGAAATGAGGTATACTCCGATGGAGATCAGGATGGCGGTGCCCGACAGGGACAAGATGCTCAGAGAGCATCAGAGATGGAAACGGTGTTTGCAAAGGCGTTGATGACGATTGCAAACAGACTCACCCAGTTAGAAGAGGAGAGAGATGGCAGTGGCAGCGGAAAAGGAGTGCCACCAGAGGGTGTGTAGAAAAGATGGGAACAGTATATAAAAAGAGGGGAGGTGAGATAGTATTAAGGGTTAGGGACGTGGGTAGTAGACTGGAAAAGCTGTCACATCTCACCTCCGTGCTATGATAGTGCGTGACAACCCAAGGTCAGTGGGCCGTGGATAAGCGTCCAGTGGGCTAGCATAAAAGGGTAACTAGTGAAGTAGTTGCTAAGGGAATAGGGATATGAAAACAAAAATTAAAAAAAAGAGTAAAAAGGGAGGAGGAGAATGAGTGTGTGATGAAGAGACACTAGTGGTATCGAGGGAAAAGCATGCGTTGTGCATGTAGACTCCATCGGTGTTGGGACACGTAGGAAAGGGACAAAGGAGAAAAATGATATGGGACACAAGGGAGATCGAGAAAGCAATGACAGAAAGTGCTGTCAGGGAGGTTCGATCGGTGTCCATAAAGAGGGGTGCCAGGAGGACGCTAGTGGGGTCGAGTAAAGAGATGGCGAGAAGCATGTAGACTCGATCGGTGTCAGGGTACGTTGTGTTATATGTTGACGGGACTCAAGTAGATTGCCAAAGTAAGGGACATATTTATGTCATTGGGGTGGTCGATCTGTGTCCTTAGATGAGATTGCTAGCTTGGCGGATAAAGCTAAAGAATGCGGGGCCAAGACAGTAGCAAAGTAAAAGGAAGATCAGCCTGGCCAGTTACTCCAAAAATTGCTGGGGGGCATGGCCGAGAAAGGAGTACAAAATAAACTAGACAAGAAAGTGTAGAAAGTGGTGCACTTGGTCGGCAACTTGCCTCCACTATCAGCAAAGTTGGTAGAGCTGATCCAAGAGGGATCTTTTGTTGACTTTGCGTGGTTTCCGGTGCTGGAAGATGGTCCCAGCGATGGAGACTGGGGACAGATGCAAAGTGACAAGGGAGATGGCACGTCAGCAGGCACAAGCTCGAGAAAGAAAGCCTGGAAAGAGGTGCCAGATATATTGACATGGAATACTTGTTTCTTGCTCTTCCAAACAGCATGGGGGAGAGCAGACCCAAAGATGTATGAGCCACTAACGGCATACAGAGAGAGTATAGTGAGGCTGGCGAAACGCCACCCATGGCAGCAAGTCGTGAAATACGACAGGAGGTTCAGACAAGAAGCTGCCGGGAGAAGTGATGTTAAGTGGGGTGAGGAAAAAACGAGTCTTGTTCTTAGACATGATGTGTAACACCTCACAAGTGGAGAAGCAGGCGCATGGCAACAGTGGGCCATCGCAGAGAAAGGCAGACCAGAAAAAGAGAGGCACATGCTTTCGATACAACAAAGCAAATAGCACTTGTGCCTATGGAACCCAGTGCAGGTTTCTTCACGCCTGCTCGCAATGTGGGGGCGATCACCCAGTAACACAGTGTCACAACAAGAGTGGAGAAAAGTGACTGGCATAACTGTAGACGATTATCATGTACCAGGTATCATGAGACGTTCAGTCTCATATGTTGTATTATGGATAAAAAAACAACAACAAACAAACAAACTTTTATAGAGATATATTTAGTGAGAGTGAGAGCAGAAGGGTAAACAGGTAGAGGTGTTATGGGAACAAGTGAGGTGTGGACAAGAGATGAATAAGGTGCTAAGTGGAGGGGTAAACACATGTGCACGCACGCATGCCGGACTAGTTAAGGGGGCAGGACATGGGTAGGTAGTTTACAGAGGCACATGCACATGCACACATTAACAGAGGGGGCGTGTAGTATAGGGCATTGGACACGGCAGGAGAAGGGCGAAAGCTAATACACAATGTATATGCTTTTGCAGGATACCGTTTTACGGGTCAGCTCGTTGAGCTGGAAAGAGATCCAAAAGGTCCAAAAAGTATAGTGCTACCAGGTGCAGAGGTAGTGAAGACCCCGCTGGTGTGGCAAGAATGGAGTCATGAGTTGGAAAGCCACCCGGATAGAGAGTGGGTGGAGTTTCTAGTAAGAGGAATCCGAGAAGAGTTCAGAGTGGGGCATAACCAAGAGAGGGTTGTGCTAACAGAGAAGAGAGGAATCATGTATGAGGGATCCCAGCACAGAGATAATAAGTAAATACCTTGCGGAGGAAGAGAGTAATGGGAGAATTCACAAAGTGAAGGGAGGTGAATCAAGAGTGCAATGTTCACCGTTTGGGGTAATTCCTAAAAAGGGAAACACGGGAAAGTGGCGGCTCATTGTAAATTTATTGGCTCCGACTGAAGCAAGTGTAAACGATGGGATGGACAAGGAGCTGGCCAGTGTGGCTTACACGTCAGTCGATGAAGTGGCCAGAAGAGTGATGTCGCTGTGTAGAAGGCTGGGAATGCCTTTGGACGAGAAAAAGAGGAAGGTCCATCAGAAGTTATCACGTTTCTGGGCATCGAGATAGATACCATTAACTTGGAACTGAGATGGCCTCAGGACAAACTGAGAGAGTTGCTCGGCAGATTGAGAAAGTGGAGGTATGAAAAGTTGAAAGAATAGAGACCTGGAGTCAATAGTAGGGTCTGTAAACCATGCCTGCAAAGCAGTGCGAGCTGGCAGGTCGTTTAAACGTAGGTTGCAAGATTTGATGGCAACCGTGGAAAGGGACAACAGAAGAGTGCGATTGAATGTGGAAGCCAGGGCAGACCTGGAGTGGTGGTATCAGTTCAGGATTGGATGGAACGGTACATCTATGATACAGGCGGGCCTATGCGAGACCACTCCTGAGTCTGAGTTAGTCTCGGACGCATCTGGATCGTGGGGATGTGGGGCAGAGTGGAGTGGTAGGTGGTTCCAAGTGAGCTGGGACTCGGCACAGCAAGTGAAAGAGCGGAGTATAATGCCAAAAGAGTTGTTACCAATTGTAATAGCGGCAGTGGTGTGGGGTGTGCACTGGAGGGGCTCCACAGTGAAAGCCTGGTGTGACAATATGGCCGTGGTGGCGACCATCAAGTCGGGCTCGTGTAAAGAGAAGAAAGTGATGCACCTGATGAGGTGCTTGGCATTCATAGAGGCAATCAGGTCATTTACGATAGTGGCAGACCATATTAAAGGAGAGGATAATGTGGTAGCGGATGCGCTATCGAGGAATAAAAGTAATGTAACTCAGTCAAATCAGGAAGGGTTTGACCAGAAACAGAGCAATCCAGGGCGGGAACGGACTGGTAAGAGACCCGGTGAGATGGCACCACCTGGAGGCCATGTAGTTAGTGTGGAAACAGTGCGGAAATAAAGGCACGATGCTATGGGCAGCTGCCTGTTTGTGGTTCTTTGGCTGCCTGAAGGCCGGGGAAGAGCTAGCTCCAGAAAGCAGCAATTTCGACCCCAAGGCACACTTGTGCTGGGAGGATGTGCAGCTGGAAGACGTGGAAAGGCCTGAATGGATACGAGTGAGGGTGAAGAAGTCCAAGACAGACAGGCTGAGAAAGGGTGCACTGGTCACAGTGTGTAGGACTCGTAAGCCGATATGCCCGGTGGTGGCGTTACTGGAGTTCATGGTCATCCGAAAAGCAGGTGATGGTACGTTCTTCAGGTTAGATGACGGGAAAGGGCTGAACAGGAGAGTCTTCGTAGAAGAAGTCAGAAAGGCTCTGAGAGAGAGGGGGATGGCAGACGAGGGCATATCGGGACACAGCTTCAAAATAGGAGCTGCCACCGCTGCATCCCGGAATGGAGCATCTGACGAGCAAATAAAGGACCTGGGCAGATGGAGGAGTCGAGCATACAAAGGGTACGTGAGAACAGGATGTGAAGCCCAGGCGGCGTCAGCAAAGAAACTCTCAGAGGTAGGGAACAGGGAGACAAACAGACTGAGAAAGGACGCTGGTCATTGTGTTGTAGGATGGTCACCACATACTATGTTGTCCATGTTTGAGGAAAAAAAAATCATATGTATCTTTGTGTGTGTGTGACAACACGAAGGGGACGACTGGTGGGAATGGTATTAGAAGAGCACAATAGAGTAAGGGGTGGAGCGTGGAGCGTGTGTGCGAGTGTCGGAGCAGTCGGGGCTCTCCGAGTGGCCAGTGTTGGGGCGGTTCGTGGGGCAAACCAGCAGCAGGGCGTGGCAGAAGCTGCTGCGAGTCGGCGTTCACAGCAGAGAGACCGTGACGCCTAGGCCCAACAAGGTCTAAACGGAGGCGCGTCCGTAAACGGTAAAATTACGGACGTACGGCCGACTGCAAACCTCCGGCACACACACACACACACACACACACACACGCAAAGTTGAGGATACAAGTACTAGTGAATGAGTAATCCACATGGCCAACACAAGGTAACGATGGGGGACATCACATCGGAGAGGAACGACGATGGATGAGTTAGGATTCTGACACCGGACGCCTCAGCAGGTAACTGGTAGGAGGCAGAGGAAGAAAACCCAGATAAATAGAAAGTTGCTAGAGTGGGGTTTGAACTCGGGACCTCAGGCCCTGAGCCAAGGACACAACCACTACACCATAGAACCACCCCCCCCCCCCCCCCCTCCACACACACACACACACACACACACACACACACCTATTGTCCCATGCACTCCGCCATATATGATGAGTTTGCCTACAGTGTGACAAGGGGCAGAGCCTGGTCGTTCCATGACCAGAGAGCCTTGTCCGAACACGTTGATATTGTCCCCGATGTACATCCTCGAGGGCTGCAACAAATAACACAGATCCTCCTCCATAGTGGCCGCACTGGAGGATTTAACATTGTCAGGAGATAAACAACAACAACAACAACAACAAATTAATAAATAAACTGTTTGTGTAAATTAAATGGAGCCCACAAAAATTTAGAATGGCACACTCACACACACACAAGAAGGGGAAATAAAGGGGGGGGGGGGGGGGGGGGGGGGAAACAAAGGGAAATTCCCTAGTGTATTATGGGGTAGCTGAATCAGTGGAATCAAAGCCAATGAGAACAATTCTAATCTCTCCAACCCTATGAATTTTATCCTTTCTCATAGCCGACATTCTTACCTGTTCTTCTGACAAATGAAGATGTGTCGGCCATCAGCTCCCAGGAATGTCTCATCATCAATCATCTCAATGGCGCTGAGAAAGACAGGATTGAGGTTGACATCAATGGCCACCTCCTCCAGACGACTCTGGTCCGACTTGAACACCAGCAACTTCATCGAGCGCATCAAATCCCCCACCTACAAGTAAAGCCATTAGTACTTGGGATAGTTCTGGTCTACAAGAAGGCTTGTACTGTACTACTCTTTGAGAAGTCTTCATAAGTAACAAAAATATTATAGGGTATAATAATAATAATACCTGTGTTTTTTGTATAATATATACAATTTGAGAATAAAAAAAATGTTAGCAATATTTGGCTACAATAATTTTAATTTTAAAAAAATGTCACTATATATTTAGTTTGCTCACAAACTACAATCAAGCAACTCACACACTTGCATAACCAATAACATGCACTACTCTCACTACACTTAACACATAGCTATTAAGCCATAATATATTATTTTATTAGAAATGTAATAATTTATATAAAAACTGAATGTGTGTAGTACACACCACATGGAACCAACAGTCATTTTAACATACCAGAGTCCCATGTTACACACAATACAAAATGCCCTCCAGGCATGCCACACCCACACACGCACATACTCACTCCTTCACTCATTATCCAACCCACACGCCACCCACTCACATGCACACTCACATCCATATGCGCGCACACACACACACACAAACATACATACACACAAACACACACTCCCACAGCAAACTCACCAGAATGAAATCTCCTTTAGTCCTGACAAAGAGGGCGCAGATGTTGTCTGTGTTCTTGCAGACTTGCTGTAACTCAGACTTCTCTTCCAGCCACTTGAGAATGTGAATGGAGCTGTTGACGGTGGCCACGAGCATGCCGCTACTGAAGGCAGCTACCTGGTACACCACTCCACTCATCAGCAACTCACTCACCAGGACCAGACTCTTGTCTGAGAGGACACAACATGGAAGGAGAGAGAGAGAGAGGTCAGAAAAAAAAATGGATTATAGCCTTGCAAGAGTGCTGTAATGACAATCAGTTCTTGGTGTCACAAGGTGTTTAATTCCGCAAATAATGTATTGCCCTCAGTCTGCATCAATACGGAGAGGGCAGCAATCACTCTTCCTATTTTCTAACAGCAAATTTTCATGACATTTAATGTTAAATTTAGTTTTTACGTTTCATGCACTTGATTGTCTGGTTCTAAAAGCTCCTAGTTATCTTTGAAAGTGTGGTTGATGATAGTGGAATAGATCAAACACATCAACCTCTGATGACTAAGTGGGAAGGTGATAATGATATCTTAGGCAGGGGACCAGAAAGTGTTGCAGACACTGAAAAATTCCCGGCAAGATTCTCTCTTTCCTCAATACCTTGAGTCTTTATTAGCAAAATCTGTGCTTCCCCCCCCCAGATATACCCATAGTCATGTGTATTTCCCAACTCCATAGCAGCTGTTAGCACTTCTCACCTATTCACTACATCCCACCAATCACATGCCCCCCTCGTTATTTATGTTAATTTGAAACAGGTACCACATGTGTCATGCAACTCATACGTGTACATGTTTATGTTTATTTCCTGTTCATTCTCTTCCTTCCTTGGCCCCCTATTTAAATTAAACTATAACCACTCATCTTCTTACTCTCTCTTTTTCTGTTTTATTTATTTTACATTTTTTATTTATTTGAAAGATAGTTTTTAGTTCAACATTAGCCTCGCTATTCCTCTGTGCAGCTGGCCCTGAACCAGTACATAATGTTGTTCTCTATCATAATAGCCAAACAACACTACATTTATTTCAGTCAAGAATGACTGAATCGTTGAAGTACACAATTTGCTGGTGAAATGAAATGTGTGACTCACTTTTAGTGACTTGAAGGACTAGGATCCTGCCGTGGGTCGGCTCTTTCTCGTTGGGGTCCACAAAAGCCGTACCCAAAATGTAGTATGTCTTCTGATTTTCTCCAGGATCTCCAAGTGGGCAGGATGCCACACTGACTGCCTGCTCAGTAAACAGAAGCTGAAACCCATGAGTAGCTAAGCGTGTATGTATGTTTGTGTGTGTGAAAACAAAAACAACAAGTAAAAGGTAAGCAACCATGGTAATAACAAATAACATCAGTGAAACCAGTCACTGCGCCTACCAATTACAACAATATATTAGGGAAGAACAGATCACCAGTAATAAAGTGGCCGTCTATATAATAACACGCTTGGTCAGTAACAACAGTGGTGTGCATTCATGAATAATTCATGAGCTAAGCCAGTTGGTAAGTGTTGCCTCAAACTGAATGGGTAAAGCATAATCACGTTTGAAGTAAAGACAACTAATTATAGCAACAAAAACAAAACAAAAAACAACAACAAAAAAACAACAACAAAAAAAAAGCAGGTGAAATTGGTAGGAGTAGATGGAAAAGGATAGCTTCACAAAGCCTAAATCTACAATCATGACTAGAAGGACGGAGAGCTTGAGAAGGAGAGACAGACAAAGGGAGAAGGGAATCCATGATTCAAGTAAAAAGAAAGTCAAGCAAAAAGAAAGAGCTGAATAGAGGAAAGGTAGAGCTGAGATGACTCAGGAAGATAGCAGGAGAGGGAAACTGACTAAAATAAATCAAGTAGCAGAGACTAATGAGAAAGCTAAAAGATCATCTACTGCATTCCTAATATTAAAAGCAGGGGTTCATTTAGGGGGGGGCAGGGCAGGGGGGCGCTAATCTCCTCTTCCATCTTAACTGTGTATGAAGGTTGTGATTCCCCCTTGAGATAGAGCTAACTCAATCTCGCTCCCTCTTATATTAATTCCTAAATGAACCCCTGTTAAAAGTACGTCAAGTGCCACTGTGTATATGCCACATTAGTCAACTGACTTCACAAGTGTTTGCTGATAATTTAACTAGATTGGTTTAATATTTTTTTACACCAGAATATTCTGGAATTACTTCATTGGGAGTTCAGTTTAAAGTTCAGATAGTTGGCACTGGATGCAAGTCACATGGTTGGCCGACCATCCTTACCGGAATAGTTGCTATTTACTCACTCACTCGATTGCAGGAAGATGGTTTAGAGGAAAGCAAAACTTGATAAAATGAATACTCTTCATCCCCAAATACACTATGTACATGGGGTTGGATTAAATGAAGTAATTATAAAGTTAGTGGATTAAAAAACAACAACAAACAACAAAAACAACAACAACAACAGAACCCCATAAAAACAGGTTTATGCGTTATCAAATAAAACACTAGTTCATTTCTCGACTGATGCAGATTTTGTTACCTTCACCATACATCATCTGACGTAACCGTTTCAAGTCTGTACACTGTGAGTAAAAAATTTGAACAACTTGTACTAATGCTGATAATGGCAGTTTCTTAACCTCTGAACTTACTGTGTACACAACAACAACACAGAAACAAACAACAGATAAATTGAAGGTTGTATCCCCTCTCAATAATTTAACCCACACCAGCCACACCCACCAAGACTGACCACACCCACCAAGGCTGATCACACCTACATAGACTGTACTTAGACTGACCACACCCACCAACACCAATTGCACCTCGTATACTTATATGACTCTCTGCTAACACTTTACACCAATCTCGGATCTCAACATACAAAAAAGTCAATTTGGAAATTTAGGTTACTGCCTAAGGTGACTTCCAAATTGTAGATAGCTATGCACTACTACATTATATACGAAATTACATCTAATGACGGGGACAGTCTAATAGTCACTCACTCAATACACTTCACACAATCTAATGTTGTTTTAGTTAAATAAAACTGAACAAACAAGTAGTTGTGAGGAATTTTACTTTTGGTAAGAATAACTAAAAACTAAGCTATGTATACAGAACACGAAAAAAATAACACGAAACATCTTAAAAGACAGCAAGTTTGATTAAAACTAAAACTACCAGTAGAGTTGATGACAAAAACTAAAACTAGCAATTTTTATGGTAAACAATTCACTTTGAATCGTGCAATTATTAAAATGAAGATAAACAATTGCCACTAAATAACCTTTTCTAAACTGTATAAAAAATATAATACTTTATTAAAATACCCAAGATTTCATAAAAATACACTATTTTTGAAGTTGTTTGGGAAGAGTAAATGAATTACTTACTTAAGAAGTCCAGCAACACAAGTTAACTAAAACTAAGTCAACTGATAGTTAAACTAACTAAATCCATCACATCATATTAAAGTACATAATACTAAAAAATAACCAAATTTTCAGGGATCATTAGGTAACAAAAACAACAACAACTAAAACTAAGCCTTCAAGAACTGTTCTTAGTATGAATATCAATGCCTGGAATCTCTAAACCAAAACAACACTACCACAATCACAGATCTGACAGCATTAAAAAACAACTGACAAACAAAAAAACAAACACCCAGTCTAAAAATTAAAGTATCATTATTCCTGTAACTGGGCATCATTTAGAATACATTTCAATACTTAATAACAACACACACTATCTGAATGTGACTGTGTGACTGCACATTCAGTATGACTTCATGGAAACATCGACTCATTCCCAGAACACTGTTAGGGTTCTTAAGGAGCTAACAGAACACGTGAGTTCATAAGGAGCATGTGGAAGTATTGGTATCATGAAGTCAGGCATGCTTAGTGCAACGACCGCACGGATGAAAGGACAGGAAGGTGAGAGAAGCCTTACTACTACAGTTCTCATTGACTACAGAAGTTTGGTCATCTTTCCTGGTAGTTTCCTAGTAGTAACAAACAAAATGACTGTCCCTAACACCAACATAATAAAGGCGGATAACACAGTTGCTGCTTCTTTTCTTTTGGGAGTAGGTAGAGTGCAAATATAGATGCACATGGAGGATGTCTACTTCCACGTACACGTATAACCAATTCACCACGCATCCTTTCATTATGTTTCTTCCTCGGTCCCCCCTCCTCCCACCCCTTTCCCAGAATAAGAGCTTGTGAAGGGGTTCACTCAATGATTACAGTGATTAGTATCACATGCACTCAGGAGTGTGGAGATGACAAATAAGCATGTATGTACATGTGTGCATACATGCATGTATTGCATATGTGCATTTACATGTACCATGCATGTGGTGACCACAGATGTGCATGCATACACATGTGGGGAGAGATGTGTGTGCACATGCATGTGCTAATGATACAGGACATATTCAGCACATGTGCATTATCAAGCAAGAAGGTTTGTCTCACCCACTAAAATATCTCTTATAATCACAGTCTGAAAAAGTGGTCAGAGAAATGTATTAGTTTAAAAAGAAGCCTGTGAATATATCTAATGAGTATTAAAAAAAAAAAATAAAAATAAAAAATAAATAAAATTAAAAAAAGAAGGCTGAGAAAGAAATTGTGAAATGATAAATTAGCATTAAAAAATTCCGTGGATAAAAAGAATCTTTGAAAAGAAACATTTCCGTTTGTCTGTTGAGAGTGACGCTATAGCATAGTAGTGCCCCAGTATAAATACAGAATTAAAATGCTCGGTTGCCCGTTTCGTAGCTCAGTGGTAGAGCGCTTGTACGTTAAGCAAGTAGTCCTGGGTTCGATCCCCGATGACAACCAAATATAATTCCGTATTGGTTTTAAAAAAAAAAGCTTGTGAGAGAATACATCTAATGAATTAAAAAAAAAAAAGTCCTGAAAAAAAAATTGTGAAGCTCTAATCACTTACTGCAGCAGAGAGTGGGATCATATCTACCTCAAGGGTTAGCCAATGAACAAGTAACTGGTGAATAGTTTGACATACATTAGCTACTTAGCAATACTCTGCTAGCCATAGCTAGAGTCTATACACCACTGATACTAGGAAGCAGCTCTTATTTTTATTCCCACCTAATACCACATTATTCCCCAGTCCATTACATCACTCTTTGTGGACAAGGCTTTCCTATTTTAGAACCAGACAAACAAAAAACTGCTGCACAGCAAACACCCCCTCATGCACAAACAAAACCCATTGTAATCATTCTCAAAGCTTAATAACCCCAAAAGCAGGTGTAAAAATAACAATGGCTCTCCACACAAGGTCCTCAGCCTTGAAAAGAGCACCCACTTCACAACTCTCTACAAGCCAGCACACACAGAGCACAGCTACAAATGGCATTCTCCCAAGGGATATCCCCAAATAGAGAGCAATACCCACCCACTCAAACTATGATTTTTTAATCATTCCAGTAAAGCTTTACTGGTTGTTGGTGATGATGTAAACCCAATGGTGGTAAGGCTTGTACTGACTGTATTGAGTGATTGTCAGACTTCAGCTATACTGTCTAAATAAGGAATGAATGACTCAAAAGTTGCTATACCATAAGAGCAGAGTCCAGCTAGGTGGCTGGTAGTCTAGTTGTACTAGAGAACAGCAGTAGAAGTAAAATTTGGAGTTCTTTTGGGAAGTTTCAACTCTTCAAGTGTTGCAGCACTCCAACCAACCACAAACCATGGTGAGTAAGTGGCCACAGTGCTGGGTTGGTGTCAAGGCTAACCAAAAGGGTTGTGAAGGTTAAGCCCACAGGCTAGGCTTGATTATTTTTCTTGCCCAGTTCAAAGGACAATTCAATGTGTAAATAAGTAATTCAGAAAGCTGGAGGCATTCTCTAATAAGAAAGGGGGACTGTGAGTGACTAAGAATGGCTAGTCTGGTAGCAATGACAAGTTCTACCAAATAAGAGCTTATGGAAGTTGGTGGCCAATCACTATGTTCTGTGAAGCCTCCATGTCAGCAGCCATTGTGAAGGTTAGGCAGAAAAATAGCACATGCTTGCTAGTCCTCAGGTTGCTAGTTCACCAGGTTCCTAGTCCAGGTTGCCAGGTAGGCTAGTCCTCAGGTTGCTAGTTCACCAGCTAGCTAGTTAGGCTAGTCCTCAGGTTGCTAGTTCACCAGGTTCCTAGTCCAGGTTGCCAGGTAGGCTAGTCCTCAGGTTGCTAGTTCACCAGGTTCCTAGTCCAGGTTGCCATGTAGGCTAGTCCTCAGGTTGCTAGTTCACCAGCTAGCTAGTTAGGCTAGTCCTCAGGTTTCTAGTTCACCAGCTAGCTAGTTAGGCTAGTCCCTCAGCTTGCTAGACAGGCATAAAGAACAGCTATTATCTGGTATGTACTGGGTAAATAGTATGTTCACTAGCTATTCTAGAACAGCCTTTTTAAATAGAGCACACTAAACATGGCATAAAAATGTATCTTTTTAAACATACCAAATTACCTTTGCCATAGAATAACTGAACACGATTGTTTAGATATAGTGTCTGTTCTTACAAGAGAGATTAGAAAGCTCGAAAAGGAGAGGAGAGGGGGGGGGGGGGGGTTGGCAAACGTAGTCACGCACCATTACTAGAGTTTAACATAATGTTAGCATTAGTCCAGACTGTACGAAAACAAGGTGCAAATCACGCACAGTATCATCTACGGCACCTACTAGTGCCCAGTAATTCTGCAGTACTCTGAGAGAAGACATTAAGAGAGATGTTTAAAGCTTTAAGTAATTTCAGTCTCACTTAAAAAAAAAACCTAGTTTCAGTGTACACACTGACAAATACCCGGAATCAGTCGTGTAAAATCCATCTAGGGTGAGAACGAGGAAGAAACAAACACTACATACATATGTGCATACATACGTACACCGACCACATCTGATGCAACGTCACAACACTTTGTGAGTGATTAAATTCACACGTTGGGTTGAACTTCAAGGAATTAGAAAGGAAAGGACGGACATGTCAGGAGATCACATCAGGATTGCACGCATCCTATATTTACTAACTAGACCTCTTTCAAGTTCATAACATTTCACACTACAAAGCTGAAGATGTGAGTAAAGTGTAAGAGTTCAAATGGATAAGAGATTACGATAAGTGTGACCTTATACAGAGACCCCTGTCTGTTGGCAAGTGATATTTCAAATAAAAAGAAATAAACAACAACAACAACAACAAAAATATAACCATTACAAGAGCAAGGAAAAGAATGAGAAGAGTTTGGTGTACACACTAGTGACAGTTGTTTGAGCTAATTGTTCTAATTATGTGACTGCTGGTTGTCAAGGAATGTGTAAGGACAATGAAAATACAGGGGGATGGCATTTCGCCTGTCTTTCCCACGAATGGCAGCTGTATAGGCCAACAGAGATAACAGATACATGTGTTTGCCAGACAAGGGAACAAAGATATCAATGCAGTTTGTTTGCTTCCTTAAGCACAAGCCAACATGGCCTCGGGACAAATTCATTCACAGTATTTGCTGTCCTCGTTACTACTTCGATGCTTTGTTGTTGCTTTTATTTTCTCTGCCGCTCTTTCTCAAGTGAGCATGTCTTCCTAACAAGGCTTCTCTACTACTGCAGCATTGTGCCATCTTTGGTAACTAGCATGAAACATCAATTCTCTATTTACTAGACTCTCTGCACACACATGTGCACACACGCACGTGACATTCACTCGACTACTGTAATGTGCACATTCAGAAAAGTCAGACAATGGAGGAAAGATTGTTTTTGTGTTCTTGTGAAATGTGTACTAGCCAGCCCATATATATACTTAGCCCATCATACTGGTTTAGAGTTTGAGCTGATATCACATGTACTGAAAGCAGAGTCAATCGTATCACACACACATATATACACACACACATACACACTTATATACACACATACACATGTGTACACATGCACTCACATACACACATTATGTAGCTAGCACTTGTTCAGTTTATGATCAATGGTTTATACCACCCCCCCCCCCCCCCCCCCCCCCCCCCCCCTTTAATATCTACATATGTACCTAGTTTTACGACCACTAATGGGAAATTACCACAGGTGTGTGTGTGTGTGTGTATGTGTGATCAATAAGGAGGAAGTATGTATGTATGTATGTATGTACATATCTTTGTAGTATAGGGGTATAAGGTACGACCAGCCATTGTGTCACTTATTCATAGTTGGGAGTTGGGATTTGCTGCAAGACAGGATTCCTTGGTTGCTTAATGCTGACGATTAGTAAACAGCAAAGTGCATTCCCGGCAACAACAGGTCAATACCCTCTCCTAAATAACGCCCATCAATTATGTTCATATTGACTGATAAGGCTTGTACTCTGCACCTTTACTGAAGACAGAAGTACACATTACGATGTGACACGACTCTACCATGTGACCCTAACTAGGAATAATAATATACACATTTTAAAAGTATTATTCTAAAGTCCTAACTCTACACATCAACACACACACACACACACACACACATCAACACACACACACACACACACACACACACACACACACACACACACACAAGAAGAAGAACAGCCTCACCTCTCCCAGGTAGGGCCAATCACACTTGAAGAGTGAACACAAGCACAAAGTCAATATGAGAATGAAGTTTAATGTTCAAGTCAGTGTGGGGCTATCAACAACAACATTTACTGGTGTTCCTTGTGTCCGTCTGGTGACACATATTCTCCGTTGGGTTTACTGTTGTGTTTGTTTTCATGAAAATGAGCAAAGATGAAGCGATTACAAAGGATGTTGTTGGAAGAACCACACTGGCTTGACCAACAGCTAACATTACACAGTATTGACATATCACACCGTATTGGAAGTCTAGCTGCATAGAAAAACAACAACAACAACAACAACAACAACAACAACGACATCCTCGGCTACACGATGTGAAATCAAAACATAATAAGAAATCAAACGACTTTTTTTTTTTTGCTGCTGTTGCAGATTTCCATTGCTTGTTTATACAGAAACTAAGTATGTGTATATCCAATTAGATAACAAGATACTGGTTTTTGTTGCAGAATAAGCCTTCTCATTAGAGCTCATGTGACAAGCAAAGGTCTACTTAGCAATAAAACCTTCTCGAGTTTCTCAAACAAGCTCCTTTTTTTAAGCACAAAACAACAACATAATACTGTAAATATTTGGTAATCCATTGCCAAACTGTTGTTAAAACACCGCGGTGTCACGGAGTATCCAGATGACAGACTGATCACATGATCCTGGCTGGTTAGAACCACGTGCATAGGGAAGAACGGACAGGCAGGTACTGGCAGGCACTGCCCCCTCTCTATGTTTACGATTCTCCTGCAGTGGCTGGAGGCTGGCATGTGGATAATTACAAGGAATGCTGTAACTAAGTATGTGTTCGGCTAATTGTCCTGTTGCCATGAGAGTTAGAATGGGGCATAATTTCTAGCCTTGTTGATTTCACAAAGTATAACTTCATTAGAGAGAAACTCCCTGTCAACCAGCTCTCTCTCAGAGCTGACAATACTCGGTTCCTTCAACTCTGTCCAGTACAGAAGTATAGAAAGTTCAAATTAGCAGATTGAGGGAGTTTATTTTAAATGGTTTTCAACGTGCCATGAATTTTTGCTAAAATCACTACCACCTGCAGCAGTGGCTGACTTGATTGGTTGTATTTCATCTGCCCATTGTTGTTGTTTACCACAACATAATCTACAGCACATGTGCCAACTAACTAAATAGTGTAATGACAAGTACTTCTAAAGGTTTAATTCTTCTCTTGTTTTAGAGAGACACAGCTATGAAAGCCATAGCTATAGTAGATAGTGTGCTTAATAGGAACACAAGCCATTGAAGGCTTCAAAGGTTCCAGATTCTTGGAATGTAGACATTCATGTATCTTCCTTCCTTTAACATACTGTTTCAGTCGTTTGGTTTTCATCTTTTTAGTCGGCGTGGTTTTAGAAATATACGTGAAACCTCAACAATGGGAAGTGTTCAAGGATTTTCTCAGGCTTTGCAATCCCAATGGTGATTATTTCCCCTTTTTTCTATGTCAACAAACATGCATGGTGTATGGGACGCCACCTACATACTTGTCTAGCAGCTCGCTAGCTGCACAAAGTTCATTTTCAAAGTAACATCTTAGATAACATCTAGCGTAACCATTCCATCGCCTTCACTCAATACTCTTTTGAACAACCAGTCGAACTAGAACAACAAACATTGATACTTGGGAGCTATTGAACTGTATAAGTGCATGTATGTACTTACATTGAATAGAGAACCTTATTGGGAAGGTTTCTACGCTGTTGAGAGAACTTTGATACTAGCAAGTTTTCTGAGCAGTGTATGTATGTGTACTTTGAAGACAGGTTTCTGAAACTTTGAGAGAACTTTACTAGGAAGGTTTTTGAGCTGTGTATGGATGCACTGAAGGGAAAACTCGTTGAGAATGGTCAGTTGACCTGAGCACTCAAACCAAATAATACCTCTTGCACTCACAAATTAAAGGATAAGGAATATTCAAATACTAAACTCTAACACTACTGGCATATGAGAAAGAGTTTCCCTTCTTACCACGCACGCACACACACACACACACACACACACACACACACACTTAGCAAGTAATTACAATAAACTTCTGAAGTTGTAATTTATCTGCACTCTCTTCTTGTGTTTGTCTCTTTGCAGGACATGGCAGGAACAGTGTCCACTTACTACTCCATCTCAACTGCCCGCATCTCCTCCCGGGACTCCTACTACAGCAGCAACCAGACAGCCGCCACTATGGGTAGACACGGCAAAGCTGCAACTGCACTGGAAGACTCCACCAGAAAGAGAACCATGTCCTCCTACTGCCGCCGCCCATTACCTCCTCCACCCACCGAGAGCAAGCGCAGGTGCTCCATCAGTGTGCCCATGTGCAAGAGACCCCTTTCTCTCTTCCAGATCACTCAGCCTACACTGCACCCCAAGGAGCAAGTAGATCCTCTGTCCCTCCAGGATAATGCCTTCCTCTACATCCTAAGCCAAGTTGAAGTTTATCCTGCCGAGGTCCTGGCTAAGCTCCCGCTGATCTGGAGAAGAAATCTGCTGGTGGCCGTAGCACCGTTCAGACTGTACCAACTGGAGAAAACAGACGTCGCAAACGGAATAGACACGGATGCCATATGGGAAGAACTGGGAAGACTTAAGAACAGCATCTGGGCCAGCTACCTGGACGATGGAAACAAACTTACTATGTCCCTTCGCACAAGGTTCATAAATTATCTCTCGCACCTCATGTTCAATGAGATGAACAGAGACTACGCCTGCAAGAGGATCACAGAACTGCTATATGCCACTCATGTGGACATGCTGGAAGAGACGGTAGCCAACGCCCTCATATACGGCCACATCAACTCCCTGTTCATGTTCATCCCCCCGTACTGCTTGGTGCCCTTTCGTTGCCCCAACCTGACGGAGAGGGAGCTCTACTGGTCTCTGACCGGCAACAAGATGCTGCCCACATCACTGGAGGTTTACACGTACAACTTGGACGCCTCCCCACTGTGGAACCAAGACGTCATCAGCCAGGAGATGATGCGCCGCTTGCTCTCTAAAGCCCAGCACCTCAGGATCTACAACCACAAAAACAGGACGGAGCAGCTGAAGCAGGTAGCTAGCGCGGTCACGAGAAGTGGCAAGTACAAGGAGCCCCCTTCCTGCATGGGGAGTCTGAAGCACTTGGAAATATTGCGAACAGATGACCAGCACTTGGAATCCATTGTACCGTTCTTCTCGGGACCGCACGGTTTCTCAAGCCTCACAACGCTCAGCGTGTCCATGATGCCCCTAAGGTTCGTCCAGACCACGACGCACCTGGGGGCGATCGTGAAGAACCAGCTGAATTCGCTGCAGCACCTTCGCATCCAGGGCCTGTCCTGCTGCATCACCAGGAACGTGATCCACATGTGGGACTACATGTTCTTCCACACGCTAGCGGAGTTTATCCTCACGAAGAGGTTCTGCAGCCTAGAGATCAGCCAGTTCAAGGAGCTGCCCTGGAATCTGGCACAGATGTTGCTAGAGGCCAACTTCAGGACCGTTCCCTCCCACAGACAGACGCTGAGCTTCATTGACGGCACGATGACCACCAAAGGAGAACTGCCTTTCCGTGATGAAGCTGAGTATGATGATTACGATGATGATGAAGGAGATGATGATGAGTTCAAGGAAAACCAGTTCTACCCAGCAGCAGAGTGGAAATGCTTGCTCCACAAGTGCATCAGATTCGACAAAGTGACAATTCCGACGGACACAATGGAATGGTTTCAAAACCTCGACAGACTTTGTTTGCACATGCTCGAGTTCAACAAGGTATGCGTCAACCCCAGTTCAAATTCCATCGCCATCACTATTGGGTACAACGGGATTGGGTATGGACAGCACACTGGCTTCCTTGGTGCAAGGAAGCCCTCCAAGAATCGAAAGATTTGCTGGAGCGATGAGGGCCTGAAGGAAATTTTTGTACGCCACAAGAATTTTGAATGCCGCTTGTTCAAATGGTCAGACGTCCAATTAAGACACAGCATTTTGAACGTTTGATTTTTATTTGTTTTGTATTTTCTATTTCTAAATTCCTCCCTTTTTATCTTTTCCTTGCTGTCCTCCTTCCTCCCTCCCTCCAAGCTGAAGCAATCAATTACTGCCCTTTCATCTATGTATGTGTGGCTATTTATCAATGGATTAATTTATCGTTTTCAATGGACTGAAAAAAATCACCAGACCAGGCTAGGTGTGCTTACATATGCAACATAAGGCTGAACTATTTGAAACAACAAAACTTCTTAAACAGATGTTCAGTTCACGATGCAGGGATTCCTTGATTGCAACATATATAGTTAACGATGCAGGGATTCCTTGATTGCAACATACATATGGGATTTGAGTATGAAAACCCTTCTCTTTCCACCCCCCCCCCCCCCCCCCCCCCCCCCCCCCCCCAAAAAAAAGTTAACTTCATTGGCTTTATGTGTCTCCTGTCTCATTAAAAAAAAAAATTTTTTTCCTGTCCTTTTATGCACTTCAGCATTGTTGGGAACAAAATCTTGCTCAAGTTGAGAGGTATGGTAGAGGATCTTTCTCATGAGAATCTGAGTGCCATAAGAGGTTTGTTGAGTGTCATCTACATAGTAATACGCTGTCTGTGCACAATGACTGTATTCATGAATAATTCATGAATGGGTTCATCAAAACATTGTCATTAGCTGAATGGGTAAAGCATCATCACATTCAGTAGAAGGCAATTAATTGTAGATTTAGTACATCAAGCGCCAATGAGTGGTGGCGTACTTGCTAGTGAGACTATATAACCATTATTATCACATTCACTGTTAACAATTAATGCACAATTAAAAAATAAAACAACAGATTGCAAGTTAACAAATACTACATGAAAGTGTGCAAGTGATATTTGGAACACGCACGCATGCACACATGCATATACAAACACTTAAGTTCTCTTAATTAGCACATAAGTGAAGAGAGAGACATTAAAACTCTAATTACAGCACCTACTTCACTCTGCTATCTCATCATCATCATCATCATCACCATCACCATCACCATCACCATCACCATCATCATCATCATCATCATCATCATCACCATCATCATCATCATCATCATCATCATCATCATCATCATCATCACCATCATCATCATCATCATCATCATCATCATCATCATCACCATCATCATCATCATCATCATCATCATCATCATCATCACCATCATCATCAGCATCATCATCATCATCATCATCATCATCATCACCCACCATACTAACTACTCGTTATGAATTGAAAGACTTGCTTACTGAAGCTGAAGGAGGGAGGTGGGGGGACATTTAATTAGTTGTTGTTATAGCAGAACAAAAGGAATTTGCGCATACATGTATAAAATATACACATAATTATGTTGATTTTAACCTCTAACATTGTCTATTTTATTATTACTTTATTGATGTTATTATTATTATTATCATCATTATTATTATTATTATTATTATTATTATTACTAGTGATGTGCTTGAGCACAAATGGCGAGCGAGCCTAAAACTACACTACTGTTAAATGATTGATTTTAGCTTCTAACACTCTAGCTACAATGAATTTTCAAGTAAATACTGTTGCATAGGGCTTACGTAACTATGACAAATAGCGTATTAACTTACCACCGCCACTACCTCGAATAGAAATGGAACTCCAGGACGTTTTTGAGTTTTAACTGCACCCACAAGAGAATTCAAAACGAAAAACAATTTAATTTTTAGAGTGATATGGGTAATGATCGATAAACAAGAAGATTCTGTTTAGTGAAGTTTGGGACGAGGTCGAACACCAAGCTAACACAAAAATACGCGAGGGTCAAAGTACAAAATGACATACATACGTCCATACCAAATATCCCCGATTCTCAATTTCACACCACTGTATAGTGTCTCACTCGCTTCGCTCGCTCGCCAATTACTCAACATTCTTATTAATACACGTACTATCAAATGTGGTTTGATCCAATAGTAAGATGGTGGTGACTTCTACCTCTGACAGCTGTCGAGAAGGTGGATCTGGAGCTCCGCCCACAGGGGGTGGGGACACAGTCAGATTGGGAAGGGATGTACTCATGCTACAGCCACATAGTATTAATATAAATATTTCACACAGTTTATGTATTTTATTAAAATAAACAACTAACACAGTTGTGCCAGTATCAATATAATAATAGTCTGTCAGTAACAACGACAATGGTGTGTGCATTCATGAATAATTTATTAGTTGAGCTGGGTTGGTAAAGCGTTGCCACAGAATGAATGGGTAAAGTACCGTATCATTCAGTGGAAGCGCCGTCTCATTCAGAAGCGTGATTAAGGAAACAATGACTATTTTGTAGCTAAAAACCACATGAAATCTGCAAAGGAAATGACAGCAAAAGTTTCAAAAGGAATAGGCAATAGTTTCACAAAGCCTAAGTTAGTAATCATACAAAAGATAGAGCTAAAGAGAGAAAGGAGGAGAATAAGATGAGCTGAGATGGCTCACGAAGAAAGAGAGCGATGTGTGTGTGTGTGTGTGTGTGTGTGTGTGTGTGTTGGTCTGCCGTGTGTGGCTGCCAGAGAGAAAACATCTATACCCTCATCGATCCATAAGTTCACAGTCCCTGATGTTAGGGATGTGTACAGGAATGAGCTAGAGAGAGTCCTAGAAGAACACCCCTTTGATGAGGATCTCTCCACAGAAGAAAATTGACAAGTCCTGAGGAGTAGCATTGTGTCTGCTGCTGAAAAGACAATAGGACGTGGAAGAAAGAGACAACCTGAGTGGTTTGAGGAAAATGAAGGAGAGTTGGAGCCACTGATTGCAGCTAAGAACGAGGCATCCCTTCTTCAGAGTCAAGTATCCCTCCATTCACTTACAGCTCCCTCTGGTACCACTGGGCGTCTATCCCTGACCACCATAGTGTGGAATCGTCTCTCCAGACCCCTGGGAGGAACCGGTGGAGTCGTAGAGCTCATGGAGTGCGTGAGAGAGGGATGGCCAGAGGAGGAAACGGAGTGGGTAGAAGAAGTGCCCGGGGGGGGGGGGGGGTGGGGGGGGAGAGAGCACTACTCTTGGGGGGTGGGGTATCAGTAAGTTTGATTGAGATAAATGTAGGCATACAATGTATATATGAAATCACTAATCACTCCTGTAAAAACTGTCAGGCGTTGCAGGGCTGGACTTTCGTCAACTTTGCTAATCGCAACACATTTTTAGTGGCTTTTGAGTAAAATTATACAATTCCTAAAAGGGCTTGCACAATAAGACTTGTATGTAGTTAACTCACTAATGATTAGCTCATTAATCACTGAAATTTAGGCTCACCATTTGCACTTGAACACAACTACAAATACTGTGAAATAGCATTCTAAATTACCTCCATCAAAAGTAGATACAGGAGCAAGTGAACAAACTCCACCGATGAGAAGGTCAAGTTATGTAAACATATAAATATATAGCAATATCAAAGATACTACAAACTTTCTTTACTTTTTTCCAGATGCTTTTTCCAATGTTTCTTGGTTTTGTGCTCCGTATTCTGTTCTATTTGGTTCAATGTCAGCAGCAACCTCTACCTACTTCTACCTTCTTCTACTACTACTACTACGTCTTACTCCCACAGCCACAGAGTCTATTAGCCTCACCTGCCTGAAAATATTTTCTTCCTTCTCAGAAATCAAGAGGGGCATCATTGATTCTCAAACTCGGCAGAGCCACTTAAAAGACAGCTGTGCCTAGTTATTTGCTGTAATATCTGACCACGTGTGGAAGCTAACCGACAAAAACAGGTATCCCAAATACGTAGCTTGATGTTTCTTATATCAAAAAAGTTCAATTCGGACCTTCGTAACCACCCCATTTCCATGTACAACGCTGAGGTTAGCACGAATAATTGCCATAGATTCACACGATTAAATTGATTCCAGTTTTGTACTAAGTGTATTCCTCATATATTACGCTTGTGGTCATACCCAATCAACTGGGCAGACTATAGCTAGCTTTTAACAAAAGTGAATTCATTATAAGCATGCAGGTCATTTACATGCCGTGAGAAAAAGTTTCATCAAGGATTGACTAATTGTGAAGGTTTGGTGTGTGTGCATGAGTATGAGTGACATATTCACATGCTGTTACACGGAATTAACATCAACTGAATATATTTCATATATAGGATACATCATAGACAAGTTACTATTGTTAATGTGTAAATAGTATATCCTACAGAGTTTATAATAGCTCTATGAGTGTGAGTGGAGTCCATTACTTGACATAATATATATCAATAAGACTTATATATATATGTCTTCATGATACCACAGCCGTGAATAACAGCTCCTGATCTCCAGGTCATCATTGGTAGGTTGAGGTAGAGATGTACAGAACCATGGAGGACTGTTGTAGTCACAGCACCTGTTATTAATGCCACACCCCTGGCCATCCCATAGCGGAGCTTCAGAATATATGGTAGTGCTACTATAACCACCAGATCCAGGGTTTTTGGAGTCGCAAAAGTAGCTATTGTTGCTAATGAAAGAAGGTACTTGATAAGGATAAGTAGCAGAGACACAAGGGCATAGTTCATTATAAACATAACTGTATCCAAAATCTTGATAATACACTCCAGCAGCAAAGCTCCAGACATGTAGTCGTGAACCAGGTGGTCCATGCGTTAAGGACACTCCAGATAAGTATGGGTCTTCTATAGTATAACTATCATTTTGTATGCTGCTAATAAAAGCAGATGTCAGTCCATGCTGATAGGCTAGAATTCTCCCGCAGACTTGAGAGTAGGTGAGGCCATGAACTGGATAAGTGACTGAGTTACACCCTCCTAAGCGTCCTGCATATTCTTGCCCACATCCTCTGATAGGATTAGTGATGATCCCCCATGAAGAAGGGCATTGCTGGCTAGTGTCATTCATGTCTAGATAAGCGACCCTAGTCCATCCTTTACCACCACAGGAACACGGACGACTTTGTGCAGACTTGTGTCGGTCGTAATCTTGTATACCTTGACGAATGAGCTCGTTGTGGGCATTGGCATCTAGAGTAGGGCAGGTGAGGCTAATGGACTCTGTGACTGTTGGAGAAAGACGTATAGGTGGAGGTTGCTGCTGACATTGAACCAAATAGAACAGACCAAGCAAAACAGAACCAAGAAACACTAAGACAGACATCTGGAAAAACAAATGAAAGTAAGTGGTGATACTATTACATTTACATGTTTGTAGAACTTGACCTTCGTATCAATGGAGTTTATTGCATCAATTGAATAGTAGATTTGATTGTGTAAGGATAAAATTACAGTCACTGACTTTTTCTAATACCTTCTTACATCTAAATGAAATCTTGCTATAGTCACTTTTTTATAGGCACAGATGAGGAACTCGAATGTGTGGTCTTCAAATATAAATATTTATGTAGCATTAGCAGTCGCTTTTCTGGAATGTGCGGTCTCTATATCTTTACAACTGTGGTTTCATGGTGGTTATTTTTCTGGAATATCTGCTCTTCATGCCCCTTACAACTGTGGCTTTATAGTGGAATATTTTGCAGAATGTCTGCTCTTCATACCCATTTACTAAGTGGCTAAATTAATGATAATACTCTTTGGATTAGTCATAGTCAGTCTGAGCTCATCTTGCAGTCAGTTATTATAGTAAGTTCCAGTTGAAGTAGTATTAAGACCACAATCCAGAGTAAGGTAAGGTACCAGCACCACCACCACTGGTTTAGTTCCAATTAATCCAGCATACTGTACATGTTTCTAATATAGTTTTGAAATTTCGTGGGATGTAGCTACATTTTTACCAAACTTCTGATGAGGGTGAGGCCCCCATCCTTTCATTTCAGGCATAGACAGGCTGTTAGTGCGTAAAAGGGGGTGGGGCAGGAAGAGGGAAGGTGAGACTGGCGGATCAGTACCAATTACTCTGACTGTATGTCAGAGTCTCTAATACTTCAAGAGTATGGTGACATTTTTTGTTGATTTGGTTCAGACTAGGCTACCGTTGACTAAAAAGATATCACATAACTATGTCACTCATTATCAGCTGGTTGCAGAAGTGGGTGCTGACAGCTTTGCATTTTATTTAAAAAAATCAGCCTGAAATTCAAAATCGTAGCACAATAAAAAGTCTTAAATCGTCGTTCTGAGTAAAATCATATATCAATCAATGGTATTGTCAGTAATATCCACAATCAGAGCATGACAGACAGACAGACACACAAATGACGGGAAGACTATCATAACCCTCTCGTGTGTGAGCACTGAGGGTTAATAAATAAATAAATAACAACGTGACACCTGTTTGAAAAATCTGTTCAAAGTTATTTTTGTAATTCATTATCAGTCACAAAATTGAGCGTTTAAATTTTATATTTGCATGAATAATAGCACTGATAACCGTGCTATTCGGGATTAATAGTATGAGTAACACAATTGAAATAGCACGAAGCAAAGCCAAGTGCTATTTCAAGTGCTTTACAAATGCTATTGATCCCTAATAGCACAGGTTACCCGTGCTATCACTTGCTAATAGTAGGCCAGCTTTAAACAAAAAAAATCATTTGCACTTGTAGCTACACTGTAATAGCCCTCAGCATGTATGCACGAGTGCAGTGTGCTATAGCCGTCAGCATGTATGCACGAGTGCAGTGTGCTATAGCACTCACGTCTGTCAGTCAGTCAGTCTGTCATTCAATGACATATCTAAACAAAATGGTGGCCTCCAGAGCATTGAAAAGCAGCTGTTGTACTGGACTATTTTATTCCCTTATGTGACAGATGTATTGGTTGAGACTTAGTTTTCTAGAAAGAGCTAGTCATTTTTGGCCGTACGATCGTAAGTACTGTGGGTAATGCACTATTATCACACTGTAATCGTATGAGCGAATAATTTCTTGTTTCACGTGACTACATTTTTGCTGTAAATTTTACTGAGTGCTTAATCAGCAAGCTAAGGCCTTGGATCACTTGTTAAACACTACGGGGATAGTGCAAAACAATTCATACTACACCTGGTCTCAATAAAGCTAACCGACCGAAGTTCCGACGGGCACGCAGATCAAGAGCGCTAAAAGATAATCACAAGCTTTGCCAAGTCCGACTCCTCAATAAGTCAGACCATCACTGATACACACCTCTGATTGCTTACTGTGCTCATGATAAAGTACATTCCCATATCGGTGGTCCAACAACAGCCCACAACAATGAACCATAATTTCCCATGCATATTCACACACACACACACACACACCCAAACACTAAATACAGATTATAAACTCTCTTTGCTGCTGCTAGGCGGTCACACGCAACTGGCAGAGCCAGGATGCCTGTGCACTAAGCAGGCACTGTGAGCTGTGCAAACAAAGCTCCTGGAGCCGGGCTAGGAACTTGCAGGAGAACAGGCCTTTCCGCACAGCAAATGGTGTGGGCACCCGAAGTCCCACCTGGACCATTGCTGTTGCATGCGAAAAGGCCTTGAATTTGCACCCCAGCAAATGCCAGGTACCCAATCACAGCTGGGTGGACTGGTGGGAGGCAAATGGAAAACTAGATAGAAAGTTGCCAGAGTAGTGCTTGAGCCCTGAGCCAAGGACACAACCACTACACCACACACTCCCAAACACACGTACACACACACACACACACACACACACACACACACACAAATCAATTCCATGAGCTAACCTTTCTCTTGAGTGGACGTATTCTCTGGAAGTCTTCTCTTTGAGAGTGTCAGTTCTGAAACATACCACCGCAAAAGTACCTGAGGAAGACTGGTAGGCTATCCGCCTACACACATACGATACATACACACACAAGTCAATAATGTAATGTTATCTTCACATGTGTTCATGAGGACTTATGCTGTGACACTTAAACGTAGAGGTCGCGTTTATAATTCAAAGCTATTCTCCGCACGCGAAATCTGTGGCCTCGTTTACCACGTTCTGAATTCCTTCCGGAGGTCCGGGTATAAAAGGAAGAATCCCCGGCATGCCCTTTGACCTCTAGATCCTTCTATTCAAATTCAAAAAAGTAACCGTGCAAAGAGAACCCTCCATTACACTAGCTCACTATCCTTTCTAGTCGGTCCACACCACATTTACAACGAATGCCCTAACTAAAAAAAAAAACAGCTATATGTAATTATTTTTGCGAGTCATACTCAAGTCCATCTATCAGTGCCATGTGTATGTACCAAAGTATTTCTTGATTGAAGATGAACCCTCAGGATAGTATCTTGCAGAACTCTGATAGCACGCTGTATATCTTTTGCAGTTGAATTTAGCTGCGTCAATGGCAAACAGTATTTTTTTCTTCGTTCTCTATTTAGAGCCCTCCATTTGTTGTTGTTGTTTTTTTCTTGTTTGTTTATGGTTTTGTCTTCTGTTAAGATGCTCACGACTTATATGTGCCATTGTTTCCAAGCTTTTGTGAGCGCTAAGTTGCTGTAAAGCTACAAAAATGGTCTCTTGGAAATCGGTGACAAAAACTGTCAGCCGCCATTTTCCACTTATCGCAAAATATGTCCCCGGCTATGCCCTTTTATACACAACCTTCACGTTTAAGTGTAACGAGGACGCTACTTGAGGCAAAAGATTCCTAAATGTTGCCAATTCATGATATCTTTATTCAATTGTTCTAGAACGTACTGTAGCAACAGCTAAAACCTAAAAAAAATATAAAAAATTTGACAGTTAAGTCAGTAAGCGACTGGCTTCAACTAATTCATGTGATGGACCAATCAGATTGCTCACATGTCACTATCTACGTTCTAAATGTCTCTATGTATATATTATCTTGCTGCAGTGAAGAGGATAGGTAGTATTATAACACCACGCAACAGTCCACATTATTTCATGCACACGCAGTCATATTTTACTCCTCATTGAATCTGTTCAGTTATTACCAATCCAGACTACAATGACAAGACAACAATGACATTTCCTCTACTACTAAGAAATTATATTGTGACTCTTTCAAATGTGTTCTATAACTCTTCACCAACATCAGCTTCCTTATATACTCAATCAAATATCATTCACTACAACTTGAAGAGTTCATGTTGACAAAAACTAACCGTGGAGTTTCTCCCAGCGGTATGGTCTGCACATGTAACATCTGGAGCTGATCCAGTGAACCCAGACTGAGTGTGTTGTGATCCACTATGACCAAACTACACACACACACACACACACACACACACACACACAAACACACACACACACACACACACACACATACAAACACACACAAACACACACATACACACACTTCATGCAGACACGGTTTGTGTGAACTATTCCATGCCCCCATACAATAAACATGCAATTAGGCTGGCAAAGTATCAACATTCATACATCTACACATCCACCCCACATCATCAGAATATTCTACACATAGTTCCCACTATAATGATTTACCAATAAGACTAACCTGTCCCTAAAGGCATCAGAATTCAGAGTGCATACATAATTCACTTCCTAATCATACATACACACATACAAACCATAGTAACATTACTAATAGCCCTGACCACACCCCTCACCTTCAGGTTGACAGTAGAGAACAGGATCTTGTTGTTACTAGCATGTATTATGGTGGGATGATCGGAACAGACAAACACACTGATACTGGAACCGGAACGAAACTGAGTCATACCATAGGGGCGCGTTCCCAAAACCACACGTCGACAGGTGGTCAGTTTACCTTTTTAATAGCACAATGATCAGCAAGCAGCAACAATACCAACAACCAACAACCATAACAATGATTATACTAACAATGATTATACTAACAACCATAATCATTCCCTTGTAGTCTCATACAATAGGTAAATGTCCTATCTCAATACTGACTGTCTCCATGGCTACAGTGTCCGTACCTTCTGGCATTTCCATTTGGTAATAATTAAGAGACCCATCTCCCACACCGCAGAGTAGGTAAGGGGTGGCTTCAAACATCACCAGCATCAGTGATCTAGGGATTGTGTCTGAGCAAAAGAAACAACAAAACAAAACAAACAAACAAAAAAACAGTCATAAAAATTACATACATATAAACAATTGGACTTAATATTATCATGATTACTATGTCACCATATGCTTCCATTTCATCTAATTACATCAGTTAGAGTCACTATCAAATGAAATAGACAATTTCTGCACTACTGATACCTCTGTCTCCATAAGGTCATGTGATCATTTTGTAATAATTGTCCATGTGTGAGTGTATATTTGTGTGTGTGTGTGTGTTACCTTTGACAAACCATCCAATCAAAATTAGTTTTATGCACTTTCTAAAGCCTAGAGCCATGGTACAAGTCTGTTGCACCCCTCCGTTTTCTGTAGGTACGGGATTTACATTATCCTCAGGCCTTCGGCCCTTGGTTGTGTAATCCCATACCAACCTCCATGTTGTTCTGTATGTGTGTGCTTGTATATATTTTGGCTCGTAGTAAGTAGAAGATTACTAGTAGAGTATCCTAACATTGATGCAGTCTGAACTACCAATTTCATTGACTAGGTTACATTTGCCAACTGCTATGCATTATGGACACATTTAGACGAAACTTTTAGAAAACCCTTTACCACTCAACACATAAACCTCCGAACAATAGAAACGTTAAACATAAATAACCCCTCCCCCCAGAGCAGGTTCATCAGACTCACTTCCTCCCAGCAGCTGCTTGTCCATGATCTTGAGAGTGGGCAGTCTGACTACTGCCACAGACATCTCCGTCCAGAATCCCAGGGCACACACCTCCGCCCGTATGTCCCCCTCCCCTCCCATCGGAGAGATGTCCGTACAAGACACTTGGTAAGGCATCACCGCTGAACTGATACATTAATTAATATCACATCCTCCTTTAAGTACAATTCTACGTATTGGGTATTCAATTGCTAAATACTGCATTTCAAAAACAAAATTAAAGTGAACAGTCTCAAGTGTAAGTGTTGAAGATGCATTTCCATCGTATAATTGTGTCAGCCTGGCATGTGGAATATGGAATACACAGTTTATATCTTTCAATCATTTAAACACACCGTGTATCTCTAGACACAATCCCAACACGGTGAATAAATCCCTACCTGACTAGCTTGAGCTGGTTGTCCTCTATCTCCAAATAGAACACATCCTGTCCCAGAGGCACCAGCAGCTGGTAGAAGTTGCCTGAGGCTTGGGTCATATTGTGCTCCACAGGAGGTCTCCAAGTACTGTCAAATATTACATTTTAATTTTTCATGCCAAGTTAAATGAGACATAACATTTCATTTTTCTAGTAAAAACAAAACAAAACAAAAAACAAAAAACAAAAACAAAAAACAACAACAACAACAAACACCTAAACACTTTTTCTACTGATAATTTGTAAATCACTTCCATTGCTGTCAATACTAATACTGAACATACAATACATTATGAGCAAACATTGTACTAACTTACCTCACTAGCTTCATGTCCTCTGTTCTGATCAAACGCACCTCCTTAGATGTGACCTGACATATAACAAAGTTCACCTTTCACTACATGGCAAGCCAAAATTACAACTAGCATCACATACATGCTATGTTTCACAAGTATCCCATCAAAATGTAAAACTGGTAAAGTTTTGCTGTGGTAATAGTTCGTACGAGCATACTGTACCTGAACAATGTTACCTCCTGTGACATTGGCTGCGTAGAAAGTTTGATCTGTTGTCACTAGCGCATCTATAGAGACATCCTCCACCTCCTCACCACTCAAACTCAATACCCTACACACACACACACACACACACACACACACATAAGACATACTGTACACATACATATATATACACATACAGTAGAACCTCAGAGTTACGTACTCCTTGGGAAATGAGGTGTACATAACTCTGAATATAACATAATTTAACTTTGTACTAAAATATTTAAATGATACTATGCAAACCATATTTCAGCTTTATCCATGACTAAAGGCCATTTAATGGTGTACCCTTGAGCCCCCCCCCCCCCCCCCCCCACATAATTGTCAAATTCAACTATGAAGAAACAAAAATTGAATAAGCAACAACCACTAAATTCTGTCCAGAATTAATAAATGCTGGCTTTGTTCTGCTTTGGTATACTATGAACTTTGGTCTGCCATATTGTACAAGGACACAAGTAGTAAAAATTCTGATTCAGCATATTAATAAGTAGAGGTGCGTTCAAAAGAAGATCGCAATTATTGTTGGAGTACAAGGAAAAACAACAACGAACAAAAAGTGATTGTTATTATAATTATATTTCCAGTTACAGGTAAGAAATACAGTAGCTATAATGAGGGCTCATTCTGAAAGAGGAGGGCTTGTACGACACCAGTCGAGCCCCCCCTAAATCCGCCCCTGATAAGTCTGAAGTTGTGGACTTTCCTAAGCCAAACTCCTGAGCAACTCCAGCTAAAACATTCCTTGGTCTATTATTCTTTGCCATTTTGTTGTAATTTCACAAAAAAAAAAAAAAAAAAAAAAAAAAAAAAATCGTGATGACGACCCGTACCTATCGTGACATTCCTTCGCCGTTAGGTTAATTCTGGTTGTCTGATGTTGGGATCTCTGAGGTTCTACTGTACATACACTACTTTTTTTTGTAATGTTTGTCCCCAACTTGGTAGTCTACATGCCTCATTTATTCTTCAACTTGTAACCTTCAGACCTTATACTCTGGCTTACTGCCATTGGACACGAACACATCAGAACCACATGCTGGCAATATTATAACATACTGGAGCAAGTACTCAGCCACACAGTGGCACTTGATGTACTCACTCTTGTAATAGGAATGTGGTAGAATAAGGTATTTTTATCCACTGCATCCGCCTCTACCACTTGATTTAGTTACATCATTCCACTTATTAGCCACGTTTTCTTGACCCATAATTCATGAATACACACACCAGCAGCGTCGGTACTAATGACGCTTTACCAACCCAACACTGCTACTGAATTGTCCATGAATACACGTACTGCTGCCGTCACTTTTTCTCCAACACATGAATTTGTGAATACACACACCACTGTCATCGACACTGATGACACTTTACCAACTTGGCCAGCTTACGAATTCTTCATGAGTATACACATTGTTGTTGTCGCTGTTACTGACAGACAAGTGTATTATATATAGATAAGTATGCATGTTGTATATATATAAATAGCGTGAAGTGCTATATTATTGATTTTTACCACATTGTGCATATTAAATCTGCACAAACAGTATTGGAAGTAATCTATGAATGAGAACCCCGCCCACTCACATAGATCTCTCCACAAAGGACACGACCAGAGTGTTCTGTAGAGTGCTGTCCCCTCCCCAACAGTGCAGCGACCATATTCCTGTGAGAGAGAGAGAGAGATGTGGTCAGAATGTATAACATGTACAAATTAATGTTAGAGATGGTGTACTCTACCTTTGACCAGGCGGAGATCAATGCTAGCCTGTTCGTTGAGTCCAATACCACTCCGTATTACCCTCAGGGAACCATCCTTACCAAACCCGGAGCAAGACACTATCTAAACACACATATACAGAAAACAAAAAAAACATTGGGTACTTTTAATAAAGAAATATTAACACTCCATTTACATACTATACTTAGGAAAACAGAAACAAAGGGCTTGGAGTGTGTGTGTGTGTGTGTGCGCGTGTGTGTGCATGTGTGTAAATGTATGAGGCTTTTTCTCATGAGGTTTCGAGTGCCCACATCCCACATGCTACGAGTAAAGGCCTGATTTCCTGTGAGTTCTTAGCCTGGTCACCAGGCTCATAGTGCCTGCATCCAGGTTCTGCTAAATGCACGTGACTCCCTAGCGGCAGCAAGATATGCATGTGTGAGCATGTATCAGGGGGAAGGATTTTATTTAATGAAACCCTCATAGTAATAAAGTAGCCAATGAAGGAATACAAAAAAAAAAATCATAATCACTACATATCTCTTCTTTTAACATCTCTTCTTTTAACATCTCTTCTTTTAACATCTCTTCTTTTAACATCTCTTCTTTTAATTTCCCCTTACCAGATCCTGCCCTTGTTTGTCGAGGTCCACCACACACATGTCCATGACAGGACCCAAGTTAGTGAACTCCTCCAGAACACGCAAGAAACGACCCGAGTCATCCGCCTTAGTAGATAACTAACCAATAGGAGTGAAGGAGGCGTGGTTTAGGAGGGGTGTGTGAAGAGGGAGGTATGGTGTTGAAAGGTGTGGTGTTGAAAGGAGGTGTGGTTTTGAAAGGAGGTGTGGTTTTGAAAGGAGGTGTGGTTTTGAAAGGAGGTGTGGTTTTGAAAGGAGGTGTGGTTTTGAAAGGAGGTGTGGCGTTGAAAGGAGGTGTGGTGTTGAAAGGAGGTGTGATGTTGAAAGGAGGTGTGGTGTTGAAAGGAGGTGTGATGTTGAAAGGAGGTGTGGTGTTGAAAGGAGGTGTGGTGTTGAAAGGAGGTGTGGTGTTGAAAGGAGGTGTGGTGTTGAAAGGTGTGGTGTTGAAAGGAGGTGTGGTGTTGAAAGGAGGTGTGGTGTTGAAAGGAGGTGTGGTGTTGAAAGGAGGTGTGGTGTTGAAAGGAGGTGTGGTGTTGAAAGGAGGTGTGGTGTTGAAAGGTGTGGTGTTGAAAGGAGGTGTGGTGTTGAAAGGAGGTGTGATGTTGAAAGGAGGTGTGGTGTTGAAAGGAGGTGTGGTGTTGAAAGGAGGTGTGGTGTTGAAAGGAGGTGTGGTGTTGAAAGGAGGTGTGGTGTTGAAATAACACATCAAATAACAACAGACAAAGGCAAGTGGCATTCAAATATACAACTAAATTCTAAACCACTGACCCCTCCCCATTCCGGGACACTCCTTCTCCTCCTCCTCCATTACACATCCTTACCTCCACAAGTTGTGAGTCTCCATAGCAAGAACCCACAAACACGACACCATTGTCTAGATAGGCCAAGCAGTTGGGGGCAGAGGTCTGGATGCACACACACACACATGCACACACACACACACACACTAATTCATATTAGAACCCGTTGCTATATTGTTACTAGGTGTACTAACTTGGTAAGTGTGCACTATTTTTTGCCTTTAGGTATATGAACTGTGCATACTAACAACCCTTGGGGTATTGCTATTTTTGAGTTTTAGTTTAATAGTATAGGCTGGATAAAGCAGGGAGCAGGTTATGTGAGGCCAAATATGGGAGGGTCTACTACTCTCTCATATCCACCTATATGGGACCAGCCCTATCATATAACTCTCCTGCGGCTCTGGTACCACAGGAATTTACCATAGCTAGCTGCTTTACTGCTTACTGCAGAGCAGCCCAGGTAGAGTTAGATCTGGAGATAACAGCTGGCAGCTACAATGCTAAAGTAAACTTTCTGGCGAGCTTCAATTGAATTTTAATTGAATTTTAATTTTGGGCCGGAAACACGGAAGAATTCGCTTGACACCGAAAATGCTGATAAACAAAGTTGCTAGTGGAAACTGGGCAGGCCTCTGGGTAAACGGGATCTAAAATAGTTAGAGCATGCCTTAGGTACTGGTGGATTTAGTGCACAAAGCCCTCGGCCTACGGCCCTTGGGCTTCAGTGCACTAAATGCACCAGTACCCAAGCGCTTATGCTCTAACTATTACTTATACCATGGTTCGTTCAAACCGTCCAATCAGATTTCTCAATTCGGGGTGAATAAATCACTTATACACCGCCTAGGAGGTGAATATTTTTTGCCCGTGGCCTAGAATTACGATCTGTAGCTAAGCGAAGCGGCGACCAATGAGGCTACAGAAAAAAAGGTTGTTATGCGTTTCTTATAGCCTAGAGCCATGGTACAAGTCGGTTGCACCGCTCGGTGCGCGGTCGGTACGGGATTTACACTATCCTCGGGCCTTCGGCCCTCGGTTGTGTAAATCCCATACCGACCTCCACCTCGTGATGTAACCTATACGTATGACCCTAGAAATTCAAATAATTACTGACTAAGTGGTAATTTCACAGTGGAATGTCAGTCTAAATATATGACTCAAAAATGATTTGTTCAAGTATGGTGCCTCTTATATGTACTCACTTACCTGATAATATACAGAGTCAGTCACATGCCATATTCTTATGTTGGCAAAGTAGTTGTAGTTCCGTACTAATCAGCTGCTATTATTCCAATATCTCCCCTAACAACTCTAGTCTGAAGTTACTGACAGAGACAGTAGCTAACCTTTTGACACACCTCCCACAAACTCTACCCATTAACCCCACCCATTACACCCTAGGTTCCGTCTTCCTCACCTCGCCTAATAACTCGAGTCTGAGGTTACTGACAGAGACCATCTGCCTCTTGGCTGGCTCCAAACTTCTAGCAGCCTCACACTCCTCCATCTTCTCCTCTGTCTCCAGGAACAGCATGTGCACCTTGCCGTTGCTGCCTCCAAGGAGACATCTGTAGTTGTCCACTTTGCTGACACATGTCACTATCATTTCCTGCATACACTGTGGGTCGATGGACACCTGGAATGGGAATGAAATAAGTGGAATACCATGTTCCCATTAATCATCATACTACTTATTAAGTCCTTAAAACCACAGGTTTATTTTTTATTCCATTAATTTACATCCGTTGAACAAAGATTATATTTCGATATCTATCCTTGCTCAGAGTCTAGAACGAAGAGATTTAAAAAATCTTAAAAAAGATTTTATCAGGATAATTCTATAGCAGAGAATATTTCGTTTGTAGTTGTTACACTACTTTAAAAATTGGACACCATTGTCTACACTAGCTAGTTCAATTCCAACTACACTTCAATAGTTTTGTTTTTCTTCAATAAAAGCTGCACGACTTACTTTTTTCAGGAGTATACTTCACAACTACGTCAGAGTACCACTCCAGAGTAAAAACAGCACTTTGTAGAATGAGCGAAGGGTTGATTGACAAGCCTGGTATCGACATTTCTACTTGTATCTCTTCTCAGAGCATCCATTGAGTCTCTCCTCGTTCCCATTGATATATACCTCATCCTCCATTACTTTACAATCCTGACTTTTGAGGCATTCCTCTCATACACCAAGTACACTCTGAATATATATGCTCTCGCCTGTCTTATAGAAGGTCTTGTGACTGGTGAAATGCATAAGCTGAACTTCACTGTCAATAGTGAAGAAGACTGCCAAAATTAGCTTTACCTCATGATTCCTGGAGCTTCTAGTCACCAAAAGAAAGTAGCTAACGGATTAAACAATAGGGTCAAGCAGAGTGAAACAAGAATCCATCGGGGTTGTAAATTTTTGAACCAAAGGTGAGCATGAGATAAAGTAATGAACAAGATGATAGTTTGGTGCAAACTTTCAGGCCTTGCAAGCTATGTATCTAGCCTTCATTCAATCTTGGAGTACACCACATCATAAAAGACTATAGAAGCAGAAGGCACCATTTCTCTTCAGCACACCATTAAAAGGCGAATATGCCTAGTACGACTCTAGACTAGATTTGACATTGTAGCTGAAAATATGGACAAAATAATATGTAAGAACAACTGACTTTCATGCATTTGAAGTTTCACACCCTCTACTTATTCAGCACGAGATGAAAGGCTATCAGTTCCCTTCAATGCATTTGCCACACATTTTATTGCTACATGAACACAAATGCAGTTGACATACTACCTCAATAATTGTGCCACATTTTGCATATCAATTTGATTGAAGATTCCAGAGCAAATATACTTCACATGTAAACAGAGAACTCAATGTTATACAGATTCACAGTATTGAACTTGTATGGGAGTGGTCCCATTAACGTCAATGCAGTTGCAGTAAGCTTGAAGTAAAGATAATTGCCGAGTCATATTCTATTCTTGCTCTACTTCCAGAAACCCATCATAGTTATCTATACTGTCTATATAATTACGGTATGTATTCATAAGAGAGTTATATTTTCATCTGATAGTATCATTAAGTCAAGGTAGGGGTGGATAAATGGCACATCCATGTTAGTTGTTTACAGTAACTTACCTGATATGCATTTGCTTATGCAAAAATTTAATTACCCAATACTCGTATACAAAATTTATAATAAACTGATGAAGTCCCAAATTACATGAGACAAATAAAGCAAACATTCATTATGTAAAAATTCCTATAACTACATATAGGATACTAGAGCCTGGAGAAGAATACACACTAATAGAGGCTTTCTGTCACCATGTCTCAGATAGTGTTCCTGCTGTCCAGCCTCCTGTGTGTGGCTCACTGTCTGATAAGGAGTCCTTCTCTTCCTATCCGTCTACCTAACAACCCACTCAATACTTCCTGTTCTCTACACAGAGACTATGATGCAGTCAGAGTACAAGTAAGGGAGATTCTTGATGCTTATCCACCATGTTCATGTGCAGGAGCTGAAGGCTGGACTAGGGTAGTGCATCTCAACATGTCTGACATGAACCAGCAATGTCCTAGCAACTGGACACTCATCACTACTCCAGTCAGAGGATGTGGACGCACTAACAACCAGAGAGTCTGTGATTCTGTAACTTATCCAGTTCATGGCCTCAACTACTCTCATGTCTGTGGGAGAATTCTGGCTTATCAGAAAGGCCTGACATCTGCATTCTAACAGTATTGCATGGTCATACCTTAATACCATAGAGCGAGCTTACTTGTCTGGAGTGTCCCTGACTCATGGACCACCTGGTTCACGACAACATATTTGGAGCTTTGTTAAAGGCATATGAACTAGACGATGACAGGTACAATAATCACAAATGTCCTTGCAGTGTTGCTGACTATCCTTACCAAGTACCTTCATTTATTAACAACAATTACTTCTGTGATTCTGGGATCCCTGGACCTGACTATAGTTCCAATACCTATTATACACGTAACCCACTATGGGATGGCCAGGGGTGTGGCAATAATAGCACGTGCTGTGAGTACAACAATCCCCCATGGTTCTGCACATCTCTATCTCACCCTACCAATGAGGACCTGGAGATAAGGAGTTGTTACACCTATGTAATGCAGAATGAAAACATTGTAATAAGGCTAATGGATATATACGTCAAATAACTAACTGAATTTTTTAAACAAATCAACGTGTTTTTTTTTAACATTGTCTGCAAATTTTTTAATATTTTTGTGAAATTGTTATGTACTACAAGGATTACCCTCCATGTTTGTGTGTGTAATGAAAAAATAAATTTCCTATGAATAGCTATAAATATACTAAGAAAACTTCTCAGATCATGTTCCTTCTCTTCAGATTCCTTTATTTTTTTCCTCTTGATCCTTATCCACAAGATGACCACAAGCAACTAACAATTCCACCACGAATCTCCAGCATCACACTTCTAATGGCATGGCCTACACTGGGCTCGCGCTTAAGAGGTAAGGTGGGGCATACCACACTTATACAATCACAGTACCTGGGTTATAACTCACTGTTCATTTAGCACCAGCTATCTTACTACAGCCTTCTGCTTCAGCAAATTAAGCTGATGAGGAAGAAAGTTGGAAAAGGCACAGAGGGGAAAGAGGATTCCCTATTTCATACCAGATAAATTAAACCGAAGTTAAAACTATGTTCAGTGCTTGTAATATATGTAGCTTGACATAAACAGGCTGGCCATAGCACCATGTTGTGAGATAAGACAGAGAGAGTTCAAGTACCAAGAAAACTATATCATTGTAGTTATACTAACATCATTAAAAGACTCGCTTATTGTCATTTAAGTCTGTTGCTTGTCTTCTGTAATAATACTAAAATCATTGTACCAATGATGACAAAAATGTGGAGGACATAAAAGAAAAGTTTGAAAAGAAATCTCCACATAATACTTTAAACCTAAACACAGAGTAATGGAGATTTGAATAAAATACTCACTGAAAATGTGTTTTTCCTATTTGTTAATTGTATACAAGAATGTGGAATAAACACAACTCCAATTTGTTATCTTACATTACGTCAAATTGATGACTCTGACAGCTATTTAAAAACAAGAATAGGGCCTATTACATGACTGAAAGTATAGGGGAAAGAAACCCTGTCCATCCTGAGTCCATACCTCCATGCCTCAGCTGGTGTTCCTGCTGTCCAGCCTCCTGTGTGTGGCTCACTGTCTGATAAGTAGTCCTTCTCTCCCTATCCGTCTACCTAACAACCCACTCAATACTTCCTGTCCTCTACACAGAGAATGTGATGCAGTCAGGGAACAAGTAAGGGAGATTCTTGATGCTTACCACAAGGATGGAAACCAGCCTTGTTCTTGTGGAGGTGAAGGCTGGACTAGGGTAGTGCATCTCAACATGTCTGACATGAACCAGCAATGTCCTAACAACTGGACACTCATCACTACTCCAGTCAGAGGATGTGGACGCACTAACAATAACGGGGGAGTCTGTGACTCTGTAATTTATCCAGTTAATGGCCGCACCTACTCCCATGTCTGTGGAAGAATTCTGGCTTATCAGAAAGGCGTGACATCTGCATTCTATAACAGTGTTGTATACTCATACCGTAATACCATAGAGCAAGCCTACTTGTCTGGAGTGTCCCTGACTCATGGACCACCTGGTTCACGACAACATATTTGGAGCTTTGTTGGAGGCGCATTTGAACTAGATGATGGCAGGTTTAATGGTGAGAAATGTCCTTGCAGTGTTGCTGACTATCCTTACCGAGCACCTTCATTTATTAACAACAATTACTTCTGTGATTCTGGAATTCCTGGACCTGACTATAGTTTCCATACCTATTATACAGATAACCCACTATGGGATGGCCACGGGTGTGGCAATAATAGCACGTGCTGTGAGTACAACAATCCCCCATGGTTCTGTACATCTCTACCTTACCCTACCAATGAGGACCTGGAGATAAGGAGTTATTGTTGCTCAGTTATCATTCTCTATCATTGGTTAAGGCACCATCATCGTTACTAACACACAAGCGTACATAGATACTAGCTGCTTCCTAGGGGGGAAAAAACTCCTTTCTCAGACATGTTGGGCAATATGCCTAAAAAATAAGCCTTACTATTCATGCTATATACTCTCACATCAGCAGCCTGTAAATCAGTTAAAAGTCCCGCCATTTGCAATCTAATTAGCTCAGATTCAACATTATTTCTTTAATCACATGCCTCATAAAGTGCTATTTTAATCCTCTACCACCTTATTGTTTCATTTTTTCTTTTGTCCTTGTTTACTTTTAAGCAAAGAATAATAAACAGCATCTCTTGGAATTGATGCATCTATGTAGTTTTCAGCAAAGGAAGTGGATAGTCTGGCAGTAAGGGACATTTTGAACCATACCTGTTAATCCATTGTGCATATAGTTTGTAACTATTTTACATATGGTAAGATTCAAAAGACTTACCTGCTGGTCGTGTGGTAGCAGCAAAGAAGTCTGCAAACTGTGGTTTCTTCAATTATATCGGCCAAAATTAAGTTAAATCGAGATTTCTAGAAATAGTACAATCATTTTTTCAAAAATATTGAGTCAACCTTGAACAAATTGCAACAAAAGCTAACTCAACTGATTATTATGTTCTCTATAACAGCTAAAAAAAAAGCCTTAAGGAATCCTCCTGGGGAATGTGTGTACCTGCATATGTTGGTAGAGAATGTAAAACTGCTCATGTTCTCATTGGCTAAGATATTTTCAAACATTACCATACAAGGTCAAGAATTAAACTTGTTACTTATGCAAACATACCCTGACCCACTATATTATTTTCTATTTCTATTCTTTCTTTGTTCAGTCTGAGCAGTCTCATAAAACAAAAGCTTTATATTAGTCCTTCAAACATCAACGGGCGCCCTACCCTTGATAGCTAGTCCCACAGTTGGTGATTCTACAAGCAAAGCCTTGCTGTAGAATTAGCAAGATTAGCCTGCTGAGTACTCAAGTGGCACAGTATCAATTTAATAGTGTCGAATCCTGTCTGTGATAGTGGTCTGGCACACCACACATTTACAATACGTCTAATTAGAGATTCCGATCAATACTTGAGATTAAGGTCACATTACAGTAAGCTACTATAGTATGTCCAAGTTGAGTTGGCCGCAAGAAATCTTGAATAACTTTCGAACGGAAGCAGCTACGCATCCGGGGTTTGCACCATTGGAAAGTTTGCGCCGAAGCAGTTAAAAAATATTACCTCACAGTATACTCCAAAACCGGAGAGAAAGTGCTATTCCAAAACTCAATACAAAAGTCTATGGGAATAGAAAAACCACAAGTTTCCCGCTCAAAACGTGCCTGCTTTTAGTCATGCGGTACGGCTCAATTGATCACGCGGTACGGCTCAATTGATCACGCGGACAGTCTCCATTAACAATTTTGTAAACAATGAGCGGCTTCTTCTCAGATTGCTGCGTTTCTAGCTTTATATCGCGATTAGCTTAGGTTGCGAGTGTGGAAACAGGATAGACGGAGTGTCCTGTTGTCACAGAGGGTACAGGACCACCGGATAGGATGTTGGTAAGATTATTTGTCTACCTGTTCAATATCAAATGCCATTTCAGTGATATAGCTATCATTTAGCTAGCAACTTGTAATACAGTCACACTTAAGCTGTTGCCGTTTAATTATGTGCTTGTCAAAGCCGTGTTTATGCCAATTTCTTTTCTTCACTACTATAGATGCCGTTTATTGTAACGATTAGGACCAATTCAGGCAGCACTCCACCTTCCGGATCACAACTATATTTTTTATGTGTACTACTTAAATTCTATCATTTCATCAATTTTCACATACATATTATAAATAAACAATTGATATTTTTATTTAACAAGAAAGTCTAGTAACTTTAGCTACAAGTTAACAGTGCTGTACTGCTGAATCCTGTGAATATCAGAATATTTCTTGGGACACAGTAGGTAGAATAGACCGATTTTAATCCTGTCTCTTTAGAAGAACGACCCACCAGTTTGCGTTTTCCATCTGCAGTACATTTTCTGCGCGTAAGAAACACAAATATAATCGAAAACAGACGAGATGAGCTGTACAGCACCCGAAAAACTCCACAAACTTCACTAAATTTCTTTCTTTCAATAGGTACTGAATTAATGCGCACCTGTGCTACCGCCCCTTCTTCACATGCAACGTTGAGGTTTGCGCGCTTCATTGACTTGGATTCACATGACTAAATTGCTTCCGGTAAAGTACTAAATGCATTCCTCAATTACCGCGCTTGCGGTCGTGCCAACTCAACTTGGACATACTATAGATAGGATAAAGATAAATCATTCTTCTTGTTATAATGTCCATCATCAGTCAAACTTCCATGCCTCAGCTGGTGTTCCTGCTGTCCAGCCTCCTGTGTGTGGCTTACTGTCTGATAAGGAGTCCTTCTCTTCCCATCCGTCTACCTAACAACCCACTCAATACTTCCTGTCCTCTACACAGAGACTATGATGCAGTCAGAGAACAAGTAAGGGAGATTCTTGATGATTACCACAAGGATGGCAACCAGCCTTGTTCTTGTGGAGGTGAAGGCTGGACTAGGGTAGTGCATCTCAACATGTCTGACATGAACCAGCAATGTCCGAACAAATGGACACTCATCACTACTCCAGTCAGAGGATGTGGACGCACTAACAATAACCAAAGAGTCTGTGATTCTGTAACTTATCCAGTTCATGGCCGCACCTACTCCCATGTCTGTGGGAGAATTCTGGCTTATCAAAAAGGCTGGGCATCTGCATTCCGTAACAGTATTGTATACTCACTTAATACCATAGAGCAAGCCTACTTGTCTGGAGTGTCCCTGACTCATGGACCACCTGGTTCACGACAACATATTTGGAGCTTTGTTAGAGGCTTATTTGACCAAGATGATGGCGGGTCCAATTTTAATATATGTCCTTGCAGTGTTGCTCACTCTACTTTCCAAGTACCTTCATTTATTAACAACAATTACTTCTGTGATTCTGGGAACCCTGGACCTACCTCTTATTACAAAACCTATTATACACATAACCCACTATGGGATGGCCAGGGGTGTGGCAGTCATAGCACGTGCTGTGAGTACAACAATCCCCCATGGTTCTGCACATCTCTACCTCACCCTACCAATGAGGACCTGGAGATAAGGAGTTGTTACACCAATGTAATGCAGTATGAAAATATTGTAATAAGGCTAATGGATATATACGTCAAATAACTAACTGAATTTTTTTTAACAATTCAACGTTTTTTTGAAACATTGTCTGCAAATTTTTAAAATTTTTGTGAAATTGTTATGTACTACAAGGATTACCTTCCATGTTTGTGTGTAATGAAAAAATAAATTTCCTAAGAATAGCCACAAATATACTAAGAAAACTTCTCAGATCATGTTCCTTCCCTTTAGATTCCTTTAGTTTTTCCTCTTGATTCTTATCCACAAGATAATCACAAGCAACTAACAATTCCACCACGAATCTCCAGCATCACACTTCTAATGGCATGGCCTACACTGGGCACTCGCTTAAGAGGTAAGGTGGGGCATACCACACTATACAATCACAGTACCTGGGTTATAACTCACTATTCATTTATCACCAGCATTCTTACTACAGCCTTCTGCTTCAGCAAATTAAGCTGATGAGGAAGAAAGTTGGAAAAGGCACAGAGGGGAAAGAGGGTTCCCTATTTCATACCAGATAAATTAAACCGAAGTTAAAACTGTGTTCAGTGCTTGTAATATATGTAGCTTGACATAAACAGGCTGGCCATAGCACCATGTTGTGAGATAAGACAGAGAGAGTTCAAGTACCAAGAAAACTATACCATTGTAATTATACTAACATCATTAAAAGACTCGTTTATTGTCATTTAAGTCTGTTGCTTGTCATCTGTAATAATATTAAAATAAGTGTATTAATAATGACAAAAATGTGGAGGACATAAAAGAAAAGTTTGAAAAGAGATCTCAACATAATACTTTAAACCTAAACACAGAGTAATGGAGATTTGAATAAAATACTCACTGAAAATGTGTTTATCCTATTTTGTTACGTAAATGTACACAATGTGGAATAAACACAACTCCAATTTGTTATCTTACATTACGTCAAATTGATGACTCTGACAGCTATTTAAAAACAAGAATAGGGCCTACTACATGACTGAAAGTATAGGGGGGAAAGAAGCCCTGTCCATCCTGAGTCCACACCTCCATGCCTCAGCTGATGTTCCTGTTGTCCAGCCTCCTGTGTGTGGCTCACTGTCTGATGAGGAGTCCTTCTCTTCCTATCGGTTTACCTAATAATTAACTATATACTTCCTGTCCTCTACTTGGAGAACTAGTAAAAGAGACTTTTGATGCTTATCCACAAGACGACCATAAGCAACTAACTCTTCCTCCACTCATTTCTAGCATCCCATGTCTAATGCCAAAGCCTACCCTGAGGTTCTTGCCTAAAGTGGATAAGTAGCACCTGAAGGAATCCATACAGTTGCTGGACAACTACTCAATGAGTAAGTCGTACACCAAAGAACTGCAAATCTATCTAGGATGGTACAATCTCTTCTCTGTGCTTCTTGGTGATGCTTCGTTTCTATTACTTTTCTTCAGGTCGGCTTTGAAAGTATAAATTCCCACCTCTCAACCATTACAATGTAAGAATGAAAGTCAATTTTTACCCGAGTCACCAAATAAAAGTACTTTGAACTGGCGTAAGTTAATAAAAAAAAACGTTTGAAATCAACTATGGAATCAACTGCTCTAGGACTGAAGTCCAAAGAACACAAAAATTATTACTGTCATTTCGACCAGCTAATCCATTCACAAAATAGAATACTCCAGACACATTCTACTTATGGCCATACTTAAACATTAGATACTAAGTGAATAAATTTGAGAAGAATTTACCTGCTGGATTTTGCAGAAGAACATCAAAAGGAGGGATAGACAATTAAATTCCTTTGTCCCACTGAGTTCTGGCCTTGGGCCACCTTAAAACTCTAACTTGTATTCCTGTTGTTGTTTTTTTGTTTTCACTTACTTTGTTGTTGTTCATTGTTATTGTTATTGTTGTCGGTGTTATTTTTGTTTTTTGTTGTTTTTTGTTTTGTTTTTTTCGTTTTGATTTACTACTTTTTTGGCATTTCTTGCTGGAATACATGTAGGCAATGTAAAGAATGTAAATTAGTAAATACACTACACATGACAGAGTAAAAAGTAAGAATAATGTACAGCAAAAGTTAACGAGATAAACACATGTGTATCAGAATAAATAATTAACAGCAACTATCAACACCACTCCAACCTTCCTCATGTATTCATTCATCAATCCCAAATAACTTCCTACCATACCTTGACACTTTGATTGTAGTATGAGATTGTGTCTTTCCCAATGACGACCACACCCCCAAGTGGGAGTGGCATTGCCTGCAGCAGACTGGCTTGGGCCTCCACTTTGATGGGTTCCCAAGGACCTTTGACAAGTTCCTTCTCCTTCATTGATATTGTGAACGTCTTTAGTTGGCGACTCCCACTTTGCTGGAAGGGGAAAGAAAAAGAAAAAACTCAAACACTCCCTCCAGTGACATATGTACAAGAAGAAAGAGGTGGGTGGAAAAGGGAGGAATATAACCACACCCACATCAACAAATTAAATCAGCTGCTAATAAGTCATCAACCCTTTGAGTACTATAAAGCTAAATAGGTAGTGTGCCAATCCACAGTGCATGACGACACCTTACCAAATTACCTACATTTCTAACTCATAAATGGTTTACCATGTACTGCATAAATTATAACTGAATAGGTGAGTTGTACGTATGTATGACCACACCCCTCCTCACCGTCAGATAAGCCAGGGTCGGCCGGTTGTAGCCCCATAGGAACTGCATGTCGATAGCGTGGAGGTCGTCCAGACGGCAATTGAAGGCTCGCAGCTCCTCGTTGGTATCGAGCTTCAGCGGAACAATCTTGAGCAGTCCGGAGTAGAGATGCAGAGCTATGACGGAGCACTGGGGATCGAGGGCACCCAGCATGTCGCCTGCAGTTGGCCGCCCCACACGGTCCTGCGTAATGGCGTAAACTTAGTTGATGCATTAGATACCTGATAATATCACTCGTTTAATTGGATATTACAAAATCATGGTATATATCAAATCAAGTATCAATATTATAACTCGTGCAGTGAAACACAAATGGGACACTCACAGATCTACGCAAAACTTCATTTCCAGCACTTGGTAAACTACGTAGCATAAAAGCAAAACAAAACGTGGGCGGCAAGAAATTATTTGCTCACGTGATCACGACATACAAATAGGAGCTCCACCCACACAACCTATGTAGTAACTATACGTGGCTAAGGAAGTTCATGTTTACAATTTAACAGTTAATTATCAGTAATCTCCAAAATCAAAGCATAACAGACAGGACAACTACCATAACCCTCTGACACATGACAATTAAAAACTTGAATGGTTATTAGTAATTATTGTGTATTCAGTGATGTGTGTGAAGTGGAGCCCCATGAGGAGGAGGAGGATGCTGTGCACAGAAACAATGCATTCATAAGATATTCTGTCATTTAATTTACATAATGGACTACACACACACACACACACACACACACACACACACACACACACACACACACACACACACACACACACTCACACACACAAATGCAAAAAATGCAAATTTTCTTGCTGCCGCTAGGCGGTCACGCGCACCTGGCAGAGCCAGGATGCCTGTGCACTAAGCAGGCACTGTGAGCCGTGCAAGCAAAGCTCCTGGAGCCGGGCTAGGAACTCGCAGGAGAACAGGCCTTTCCTCACAGCAAGTGGTGTGGGCACCCGAAGTCCCACCTGGACCATTGCTGTTCCATGAGAAAAGGCCTTGAATTTGCACCCCAGCAAATGCCAGGTACCCAATCACAGCTGGGTGGACTGGTGGGGCTGGTGGGAGGCAGATGGAAAATCAGATGGAAAAATTGCCTGAGTTGGGCTTGAACTCAGGACTGCGGGCCCTGAGCCCAGGACACAACCACTACACCACACAGCCACACACACTCACACACACACATGCATTGCATGCATGCATGCACACACAATAGGCCAGTTATGTCACAAACATTCTACAGTCAATGTCCCACATAACCAAAATAAGGCATAGCAACAGTCAATTGCACTGTGTCATAGCTTTTACAATGCATGTTAGGTAAGAACTGGTAAGTGGTCTAGGGGGTAACCAGCTGAGTCACTGTGACACTCAGATACATGCAGAGCAGCAGCTGACAAATTAGGTAAGGAAGAACAGACTGAGGGAACTTCCATTAATCCTACACAAACAAAAACATGACTAACCTTCCAATTGTGCATTAGCAGTAAAAGGAGTTAATTCATTCTTTACACTTGTCCAGTGGGAATAGCCAGCAGGGATCTTCAAATCAACCAGCCTCATTGCACAATGCATTCACGCACAGTCTCTTAGTGTCATCGTCCATTTACATACAATAGTCCGCTATTACACCCATGCTTAATTAAGTGCTTAATGTGTGCCGTATTCTGCCTCAACTTCTTAAAAAGCTATCCATAGCTGCAATCAGTCATTCCATTTTAGCCACAAGTCTAGGCCGCAATTCATTCAAATTAACATATTGAAAAAAGAGGCAGCTTTGAGAGATTGATACCATTTTACCTGGTAAGTTTTTGCTACACAATTACATGCTCTATCCTTTATTTTTGTACTAAGTGCATTCATAAATGTCAACTTCTCCCAATTGATATCTATCTAAACTTAGTGGTTGCCATCATAACTCCGCTCAGCTGTTCTTGGCATACATTGCAGCTGACATCAACTTCAAGCACTATCACACCAGCACCTTCATTAGTCCAGCGTAGCCAGACCCTTTACCGAACCACTACGCTGGGAATCGGTCTGGGGACATGGCCATACCAAATTTGTTCTTGTGGTGAAATGCCACCACATAATCAAGAAGAATACCACTTTTCACTTTTGTTATATTTTTATGATCGAACCATAATTTACTATATAACGCACATCATAACAAATCCTTTACTTTCCCGCCAAGCACTCTAGAACTTGCCCATATATGGACTTGATCATTTATGCACGCATGCTCAACACCCATGCACCTCCTTCGTATATATACTATTTCGTCGTTTTTCTAATTCAGTTCTGACTCGTGTAAGAAAATTCTAAACCTTATCGACAGAACTCTGGTGGCAGTGCCTACCGGTCTCCATACCACCACACCTGCTGGCAGCGGTACACTAGGATTGCGTTCAACCTGCTCTAGTGTGGAGACGTGCCCTATCGAACTATCGAGCTATCAAGACCTTCACGGCTGACCGTCGCGTGAAGCTGAACCTGTTCCTGAAGCCCCATTCCACTGCTGAGAGTCGCGTGGAAGCCCCAGAAGAGAGCGGAGGAACTTGCCGATTACTTGGGCCGATATATTTCCTACTTTCTTTTTCTCAATTTAGATTTTGGCGTGTTTTTTTTGTGTGTTCATTTTGTATTCTTCGTGTTGTATCCAGCATGGACGAGTACGTGCCAGACCGTGATCAGAGAAGACCTGCTCCTCATCGTTACCCTACTAGGGGGACGTGTAATGACGCTGGCGCCCACGCTGTGGTTTCCGGTGTACGCCCTGTCGACCCCGAGGTTCAGAGGTCGAAATCACCAGGCGGGAGTGGTACTGCTGATCGCCAGTCTTCGGGTACAGCAACCGAAGTCGACCGCCCAGACAACGACGATAACGGATTTGTTTTTTTTTATGGGAATACAGACGACACCCCTGCCAATCCTCTGGGCGTTCCATCAGCTCCAGCGCCTTCAGTAGTGCCCACGGACTCTTCAGCCCTTCAGATGATCGCAGAAGTTCTCTCTAGGATGCAAGCCAATGATAGAAGCAAAGGAACATTTGACAGAGAGCAGAGGCTGGATCGTGCGGCTAAATACCTCTCCAAGATGGAGAGTGGTGAGAGTATTTTTATTGTTATTGCTCGTTTTGAACGTATAATGTGCCAAAAAAGTATCGATAAGTTTGACTGGATCCCCTTGTTTGAGAAAGTATTAAGGGAAAGTGGTTAGAGTTCTATGAATCCAAAGTTGAGAGTTGTATTGGGTCTTGGGACTCTCTTAAGTCGTTAATGCTAGAGTTTGGTGGGTTTGGTATCCGTGATTGCCTTGACCATATTGCCGACAAATTTAACTCTAATGGTCATCACACAGCTTCTCAATGGTGATATCAATATTGTAGTAGCTGTTCCTGAATGTGAAGCTGATGAAACTATGCCTGTGTCAGATCACCGAATAAGTTCAGAATTATGTGTCGAGCAACGTTCGTCTCTATTAGATTTGCTGAGTAAGCATAATACGTTGTTTTCTGATGTACCTGGTCTTACCAATAGTGTCTCATTCTATCACCTTAACTAGGTCGGATCCATTATGGACACCATCATATTCCATTCCAGCTCACCTAGAACCAGCATTCCAGAGAAGTGTCGAAGAATTGCTAAGTATGGACATTATTGAGCCATCTACATCCCCATGGTCCAGCCCACCCATCCCTGTAATTAAGAAGGATGGTGATGTCCGCATTGTTGTGGACTACAGGAAATTAAACTCTGTTACTGTCCCTGAGCCCTTCCAAATGCCCCTGAGCCCTTCCAAATGCCCTCTGTCATAGAAACTGTTTCTAGGCTTGGCAAAGCAGCATTCCTTTCTAAATTAGATCTATTAAAGGGTTTTCACCAGGTTCCCATGTCTTTGGAGTCTCGCAAATACACTGCGTTCTCCTGTAGACATGGGAAATACCATTACAAGCGTATGCCCTTCGGGCTAAGAAACGCCCCTGCTACGTTTCAGCTGTTAATGCAAGAAGTCCTTAGGGGCTTAGAACATTTCTCTTCACCCTACATAGATGATATAATCATTTTTTCTGTTGTTTGGGATGATCACTTAGTTCACATTAATTCTGTGCTGGAGAGATTGTCATTGCACGGGTTGTCAGTCAAGTCATGTAAGTGTTGTTGGGGATACAAATCCTTTGAGTTTCTGGGTTTTATTGTGGGTGAAGGTCACTTATCGATACCACAACCACGTGTTGAGCAATTTCGACTTTACGTGAAACCTAAGACTGTGTCACAATTGAGGTCATTTTTAGGTCTGGCAAACTTTTACTCAAAGTTTGTGCCAAGATTTGCTGACCTGTCTAAGGTTCTCACGCCACACACCAGCAAAAACTCTCCCAAAAATGTTGTGTGGAATGATGTTATGTGTTGTGCTTTTGATACTATTATTAATGCTATTGTGAATTATGTTGAATTGATGGTTCCCGCCGATGGCGATTCTCTTTGTATCTTTGTTGACGCCTCCACTGCTGGTGTTGGTGGAGTGTTGTGTGTCTATAGGTCCAACGAGTGGAAACCTGTGTCATTCCAAGCAGCTGTTGCCCCGGGAATCTCGTTATTCCGCAACTGAAATCGAGGCCTTGGCTCTGGTGGAACACTTTGCATACTATCTTCGAGGTGTCGAGTTCACAGCCTTTACGGACCACAAGGCATTGGTCCACCTGCTTGAGTCTCCCAAATTAAACAACAAGACTATGGAGGTGGAAACTGAAGCTGCTTGACTTCAACGTTCGAATAGTCCACTTGGAAGGACGCCTCAACGTCGTTGCCGACGCTCTGTCACGCCAGGTATGGCCTGCATCATCACCGCCTGTCCAGGATGGATCTCCTTTGGATGGACGTGGCGACTCTTGAGGGGGGGGGAGATGTGGTGAAATGCCACCACATAATCAAGAAGAATACCACTTTTCACTTTTGTTTTATTTTTATGATCGAACTATAATTTACTATATAACGCACATCATAACAAATCCTTTACTTTCCCGCCAAGCACTCTAGAACTTGCCCATATATGGACTTGATCATTTATGCACGCATGCTCAACACCCATGCACCTCCTTCGTATATATACTATTTCGTCATTTTTCTAATTCAGTTCTGACTCGTGTAAGAAAATTCTAAACCTTATCGACAGAACTCTGGTGGCAGTGCCTACCGGTCTCCATACCACCACAGTTCTGCCACACATATATTGCGGCGGTCAATTACCGTTAGCAAATTACCGGAAATAGCCCTCCTCCACCACAAATAGCAATTCATGTGCATGTCAGCCACCCTTTCCAACTCTAGGTTTAGCAATCATGGCTAATTTGCGGTAGAAATTCAGGTATTAAGTAGGTGGGGCACTCACCACTTCCACATTCCTCCAGAACAAATTTGGTACGGCCATGTCCCCAGACCCTCTACGCCCTTTGCGCGCTACGTGGGTCTGGCTACGCCAGACTACACCTTCATTACACTTTTGTTACCCACCAAACTAGTTATTGTGTCTTTGGACACAATAACTAGATACAGTAATTCACCAGCTAAAGTTCTACTACACCCAGTGAGCTGAAAGTATATTAGACAAACAGAGCTATAATACAATACTGGAATAGTGCTCATGGAATACTACTTAGCTTCAGTCATTCTCGGCTGAAATAAGTATAAATTTTGGCTGTTAGAACAGGAAAATTTGTTATACAAAAAAAAGAAAAGGTTTACACCAGATTTAATTCAGTTCATAATGTGAAGACTCAGTGAGTGTGAAATGGGAAACAGTCTCAATCTAGAAATAGTAGAGCAGTGGATGTCACAACACTAACTGCTGCATCAGGATTATCTCGTCTACCAGAGAATACTACTCACTTATTCACTCACACATCAACCATTTCACTACAAATCAAGATAACTGCTTTCCTCTGGGAATAAGCCCCGTGTTGTTTCCCTTTCTCCACCGCTTACTCACTTCCTCCCTCGTTCTATTAGGAAACTAAACCTGTACCTACAAATTATTAGATAATCCGGTCCTATATGCAAACTGCCATAAAAGGGGACAGATCATTACGAACTTAATGACCTGCAACTACGACAGACCTGCAGTTCCTTCAGATCAAAGTACTTGTGAGGCCATAGATTCTGATTCCTTTAAGGCTTTCCTATCTGTTACTAATTCTATTAGTGGATCACGGACGTACATGCAAAGCCGGCGTACTTATAACCGACTCGTCGAGAGAGATAAATCTCATTTAGCCCACCAGTTGTATCTCACTGAGATGGACCAAGCTTTGCAAAAGTTAGAAGAGCAGCTCCGCTGTCCCATATGTCTTCAGGAGTACTCAGAGCCCAAAGTTTTGAAGTGCAACCACGTCTTCTGTAAGAAGTGCTTAGCCAGAATGTGGAAAAAGAAAAACGTCAAGAACTCTGAATACGCCATCAACTGCCCGTCTTGCCGGAAAAACACTACCCTGGGGCACCACAGCTGCCCGGCTACCTTAAAGACAGCCTTCCACATCAACTGCCTCTTGGACTTGAAGGAAATTTTTGAGAGAGTCAAAAATGAGGAAAACAAATCGGCCAGCATCCTCCATGCAGGGGAGAGTGAACACAGTACTGAAGCAAACAACAACAACAGAGAGACCTGTTCTCTTAGCTGTCAGACTCACACTAATAAAGAATTCGAGTTGTTCTGTGACACGTGCAAATCTCTGATTTGTTCGCACTGCGTGTTTCGAGGGCAAGAGCACCACACCCATAACTACCAAATGATAAACGAGGCTTTCCCGCATCATCTGCAAGAGATCACCACGTCCATGGAACCGTTGAATGATAAACTCACGCTCATTGAAAAAGAAATGGTGAAAACAGACAAGTGTCGCACGGAGATTATAGAGAGACAGACGAGCATCCAGGAACAGATCCGTAGGGAGATGCGGGGGCTGAGGAAGATTCTAGAATCGAGGGAAGAGGACCTAATTAGCACGCTGAACGACATGTCACAAAAGAAGCTAAGAGGAGTCACTTCGTTGAAAGACAAGCTGGTTCAGTCTCATACTCAGATTACCACCTGCATGGACTTCATGAAGGAGAAACTGGACAAAGAAAGCAGGATGGAGATCATCAGGGTGAAACCAGACCTTCTCCAGCAAACTGAAGAACTGAGGAAAGCGTTCGACTCCGAGACAGACAAGCTGCGTACTCACGTGGATATGTCGTACACAGGAAACCCGGACTTGAAGGAGTTGTGTGAAAACTTTGGTAAGGTGGTGTCTCCAGGTTTCCCCTGTGCAGACAAGACTCTAGTGACCGGTAAAGGGCTCATCGAGCCTATTGTAGGTGAGCTACAGACAATAACCGTACAAGCCATCAACTCCAAATTCCGACCTTGCGAGGAACCGATAGATTCCTTTCACGCAACCCTCACCTCCGAAATCACGCAAGAAACGAACGAAGCCACGGTGAGCATCGAAAACCAGAAGCTGGGAATGTACGCCATCACCTTCTGCCCAAATGTGCAAGGGGAGCACAAGCTGGACATAATGCTGGACAACCACCACATCAAAGAGAGTCCCTTTACCATACACGCTAGACTGCACAAGTGCTACGTAAGCTCGGCCTTCCTGACCATGAGAAATTTGGCAGGGCCTCAGGGTATTGCCATTGCGGAGAACGGCAGCATTTATGTGACAGAGTACTTGAAGCACCGAGTCTTGGTATTGAACTCGAGAGGAGAAGAGCTGTTGTCGTTCGGAAGCTGCGGTAATGACCTGGGGCAGTTAGAATACCCTCAGGGAGTAGCAATAGATGGAAACGGTAACATTCTCATCGCTGATTCAGACAATCACAGAATACAAAGGTTTTCTCCCGACGGCAAATTCATAGGTTCAGTCGGCACCAAAGGAACTGGTCACCTGCAATTCAACTGCCCGACGGACTTAGCCTTCAGCTCCAAGACAAGCCGTATCTATGTTATTGACACAAACTGCCGAGTCACCATTTTCAACTCGGACTTCACCAGTGCCGGCACATTCGGGAGAAAGGGCCACCGAGATGGCCAATTCACTCATCCATCGGGCGTCGCCTGTGACTCGGCTGGCCGAGTTTATGTCACCGACTGCGACCGACACGACGTGCAAGTATTCTCGCCCGAGGGGAAGTTTTTGAAATCCATGTCCAAGACTTTCAAGTTTCCAAACGGAATAGCCATCGACCAGAAGGACCACATCTACGTAGCAGATGGGGAAATCTCTTGCATATCCCATATAAACAGTGAAGGAGCTCTGGTTGCCGTCTACAACATGCAGGAAAAAAGTAGTGATATCATGAGGAGGGCCTTGGCCGTCAACAAGTCAGGAATGGTGTACGTCTGTGGCATGGCAACTGGGAAAGAGATAAAGATTTACTGAAGATACACAACATCAAGCACAACTGACAGATGAGCACCTGCAATACATTGTCTATTCTTACTCTTACCATTAATTGTATTCAAATAAACCCTTCTCAATGAATTTGTAATAAAATGTGGGCTTTTTGTTATTGTTGTTGTTAATTCAAGCCGCTCTCCTCAAGTGACATTGAGTCTTTTGAAATACAAGCATTGGACAGGCAATGGAAAATGAACACTCCAACCAATTAAAATCACAGACGCCTACCTACTGGCTATTAAAACCATGTGTAATACATGTAACTGGTAAGAGGTTGTCCATATAACAAGTGAGGCTGCCGATTTAATTAACACCCCGCGCACATGGGCATGAGGCAGCAGTAGTCGTTTAGTCAGCTGCTTTCGTTACATGGCAGAACCTCACAAACTTCAGCCAAATAAACTCACATAACGGTACTAGACTTCACGATAGTACCTCCAGCAATTCATCTACCATGCAACATTCAGTCATACAACACACTCCCATTGGGTTGAAGAAACCTTCACTTTCTACACCTCACAGGGACACATCAATGCTCATGATATAAACCACACCCACATTAATAATAAATTGCCTTTCACTGTGCATCACCAGATGGCTCGCAAACTAAAAAAAAACTGACTTAACTAAGTATATGAGCACATTACATAAACCTTCTCAGCTCAAACAACTGTTCCCATAATAATAAGTTAACTTTAAATAATGTTAACTTAATCAGTAGTCCATAACAAGTCTATACGTCTCAGGCGTCCTGACTCTTCCACCACCAGTACATTTATATTAAACTTAATATGACAGTAAATTCCTTGACTTCTGTACACTCTACATCATTGACCAATCACTGATGTCATAACAACATGTTATATAAACTGTCAGTCAACTTCCCACACACTATTGGCACATGCTATTAAACATGTGATGACCTCTGTCGCGGGCTATAAACACACCAGATAAAGATACCTCAATACAGCTGATCACACACATACATACACGTTGCCAGCCATGTCTTCAGCCACGACAATGTTTCAGTACATGACTGCAAACGTCATTAAGAAAATTGTGGGATTCTATATTATCATAACAATAGCGTAGGAAGGAGGCAAGGCCTCCAGAGACCAGAATCCATTCCATAATTTTGGGCCACAATCTAAAGTGGTGAGTTCCCACAAGACACCGTTGATTCACCAAATGTATACCATTGAAGCTCCCCATAGTGAAAAATCTTCCTACACCACCGCATAACTAATTATCTGAAGTATGAGTTCAGGAGGAAATGCTGCCCATACAGACTGAGTGTCTCTCCAATAAGACCGGGTCATATTCAAACACGTGGGAACAAGTAATGAGTCATATTCTCAAGTAATAAACAAACAAAATCACACGAATTATGAGCGATACAGTGTGGTATAGATACACTAGTCACACAAACACACATATGTAACCACACATATGTATGTACTCGCACAAGAACACACTTGTAATCAAACACACAAACACACACATACACTCACACACACACACAAGTAATCAAACACACGCACACACACATACACACACACACACAAGTAATCAAACACCCGCGCACACACACACACAAGTAATCAAACACACGCACACACACACACACACACAAGTAATCAAACACACACACAACACACACACACACACAAACACACCAATGCATGCAGTCAAAGCTAATACCTTCACGCAGCCATGAGCCCTGGTGATCACTTCCCCAGACTTTGCATCGTACGACACCACAGCGAGGTTGTAGCGAGCCGTCAGAAACACGATGGAGTCTCTCTCTTCACCCTAACGTACCATAGAGGGCACACAGAATGGGGTTGGTAAAGGGTCGACAGTAGTAGGTAAGGGTTCAAAATACACAGTTTTGCCAAATGTTATACACACTTATATATAAACAAAAATATTATATAATTGATATTTTTTTGTTCTGATATCAATGCTTTTTATAACTATACAAATAGTGTATGGCATTTCGACAATCATATGCCACTATCTTCATCAGGTTACAAAAATTTGTGAAATATAAAGTACAGATACGGATAAAAATGCAATATACACATTTCTCGTACACTATTGATATGTATAATTATATTTAAAAAACACGTCTATATGAGAACAAAAATATCAATTATGTAATGCAATGAAACTCTCAAATCAAAAAGATATTTTACGTTCACATTTGAAATATGTTGCTTACCCTATCACAATAACTAACATCATAATCATAATCACTGTCTTCATCACTTTCATTATAATAATAGCAACTTTTTTTCGTTCTAACAGCCAATTGTTAATTAAAACTTAACCCAAGGTTTCAACTTCTTGCCGAAGTCCTCTTCAGGGGTCAGCTGAGGTCAAACTCTCCGTGGTGCACAACCACCATCCATCATCATCATCATCATCATCATCATCATCATTATGTAAAACAGCATTGGTACCAACACAATTACCACTATTATCAAATTCATCATCGTCATCATCATCATCAATAAAATTTTATCATTTCAATAGGACTAAAGAAACTCTATTTTCACAAAGAACTGAGTGGTTAGTGGTAAATGCCATCTCAGATGAGACGAAAGAACAAAATGAAACAACTCGAGCCTTGCAATATAAGTAAAATTTCATCATTTATAACAATATTTTCTGTATTTAACCCAAAAACATATTGACATGGCTTCACTGTCCCGTGAACTAATATTCATATCACAAAATAAAACAATAAAGAAAACCAGATAAGAGACTTAATTAGCAATCATATACTTGGACAGTATTACACTGAAAGGAAAAAAAATGTATATTACGCTCTTCCTATTTTGTAAGTTGGCATTGAACAGCCTCAATTGATAAATTGTTGACAAACCCCATCAATTTTGTAACTTATTTTATCCACCATCCTCCAATAGTTAAGGCTAATAGTGCACTGTTAAAACTAAACTCAATAAAACTGACCCCAAAGATTAATTTCATTGCTAAGCCATACTATACTACAAAGGTTGTGTGGTGCGCTCTATTTGGAACGTCCCACCAATATTATTACCTTGGGCCTCATAATCTGCGCAATTGCAATTCTTCCACATATATTAACATCGGCCACTTGCTTAAGCCCTTCAGGGGTAACAGAATTGACCACCAAATTGTTTCCCTTGATAATGATGAGATTTAATTCATCTTTGGAAGTGAAGTTGCCTGTCACGACGGCAGTCACGGCCGTCGGCTTATACGCAGTTACTGCATAATTGCAGCTCATGATAAAAATTCTCTAACTTCAAAGGACGCTGAAAACAAGCCTTATGACTATGTTCCAAGGAAAATAAAATCGTAAGAATTTTTTACTAGTAAAGTCGCGCATTCTTTTTTCGTTCTTTCATTAATACGTGTAGGTGGGGCTAACATAATTGCAGCATTTTCGTATAATGCGTGGGTGGAGTGTGTAGGTGGGGCTGGATTAGAAAGTAAACACTATGGAGCCGAGTTTCTCTCAGGAGGTATTCGACCTGAGTGGAACGCGGAGGACCGAGAAAATCATGTGGGACACAACCGCCCAGGACCTACTTAAGAGGTCAGAGAAAACATTTAAATTGCTCAATTTGTCATTTAGCTGCTCGAAGCTCCTCTTACTCGCCTGAAATGAAAGTGTGAAAGAGAGAAAGAGGTGTCAGATTTGAGGGGTTTAACTGAATCTTTACATTTTAAAAGACTTGTTACATGATTTGATGGTGTACAATTCATATAATTGGACAAATAGATAGACTCTACTAAGGCAAATACATACTATATGTAAAGATTGCAACATTTTGTGTAATTGAACCAAAGCCTCTACGTAATTAATGATAATGTGAACAATCTGTACCATTGCATAAAAAAAATTGCCACAAGGTCATTGGAATTAACCAGGCTGGTTCACCATATTGGAGAACAAACTGCTGCTGTAATAAAGATAATGTAGTTCATTATCGTGCTGTGATCAAGTTGGCTTTGTTTTACAGGTTGCTCCCACCATCCATATCTCCATCGAAGGTTTCTCTAATTGAAGTTTGGCATGAATGCTTCAAGCGCATTCCCATGGACAAGACCCTCTCTAGTGTGGTCAGAGAATGGGGGTATGTGAACCTGTCAGGAGAGGATATCAAACTAGCCATCATTAAGAACCCTAAGTACAGGACAGACCACGACTACATGATAAAAAGAAGGTAGAGTGGCTGTGTAGGAAGATATTTTGTTATGGGAGAGGGAGATGGTTGGAGGGCGATGGTTGGAGGGCGGGGTTTAAGGGCACGTGTTTCATGATTTAAAAATGTTCATGTGTAAGGAGTCACCTCTTTTTTATTGCGCTTCAAAATTATGTCCAAGCCCCTGGAAGCCTTTTCCTACTGTATGTGTTATTATGGCTAGATGAGAATGGGAAGAGGATGGAGATTGAATAAAAAGCTTTGCCATACCAAGTTCTATACCATGAAAATATACTGGTATGACTACTAATGCAATTTTGACCACAACCATTGTGACAAAGATTGTCGTGATCATGTCGTAAGCTAAATATTCAGTGTGTACCTATAACATTTAAAGCTGCTAAGAGACAAATGGGAAGGATCATTATTGTTTTTGTGATTATTATTGTTTTGTGTTTTGTTTGTACAGAAAGCATGTCCATGTGAGGGTCATGCATAAGTACAAAAGAAAATATCGAGTGAGAAAATCCAAAGTGTCCTTGGCAAATGCGATTTCAAACGTTGCCCGGAAAATTGTGGACGAGAAGCAAGCATTAGATGACTTGTTGAATCCAAGCAGCATCGGTGAAGTAAGCAAGCTTTGACAATCTGTGTATAAGACACTATAGTGCTTTCACCCATCATTAAAACATGCTTTGAAATTATTGTTACTCATGTGGCACACAATACAAAACTAAGTAAATATTTTTGTTTAGTGCTAATTGGTTGTAAAGCTTGGTATTGGCCCATCCTCATCACTTGATGAAAATGAAGTACAGAAATATATATAAAAATACACCTGCTTTTTTTGCTATCAAGGTTGACTGCAATCAAGTGTTGTAAGATGAAGTTTATATGTAATCTTTTTACATAAAATTCCTTCTCTTGTATCATTTTAGACAAAAATAACCGTTGATCACTTACCTGACAGTCAGAGAGAACAAGGAAAAGCATTAATTGAAGCCATTCAAGAGGAGAAGAAAGAAAAAGAGGAACTCAGTCAGAGAAAGAAAGAATTATCATTAAAAATAGGATCAAAGGAAAGAGCACTGGAAAGGGCCAAAAAGAAAGTTTCTGACTTGAATGCTCAGGTACTGAAAAGCATACATGGAGTGTTTATAGTCAATATATACACCTTTAATATTGCTATTGTAGGTACTTAATGAACAATACAAGCTAAAAAACCTGAATGATTCAAAGAATGCACCCGAGATTGAGCAACTTAACAAAGAAATTGCTCAAGCGAAGGAAGAAATTACAGTTCGTGTCAAACTGAACCAGTTACACATCAGCAAGGTATGTGAGGACTAACTGATTCTCTTATGCAGTGTGCTATGAGCTATCCTTAACAGTTATCATCTCTTAACAACTGTACACTTATATTAAGAATACAAGAAATAGTACAAGAGCATATTAATTATTTGTAGTTAATTGCTAATTTTTAATATGTAATTTATCATTTTGAGCATAGTGTGCTGTAGACTGTGTACATGTAATTGTTGTGTGTAAACACTCCTTATCTTACAGGGAAATGTATGTTGATAAGCAAACTAAAAATGAGGCAGGATGAAGTACAACCCTTCAGCACTGTTGTGCCAGCTTTGTTTTAACTTAGGAAAGGGCTCCAATCAAACAAGAGACAATGAAACTTGGTTTAAACTTCAGCCAACCATGCAAAGATAAAATTTAGCTATGACGAGAAGCAATACATCATAAAATAGCAACAGCAGCACACTAAGCACAGAATAGAAATGTCATGCCTATTATCATGGGATAAAAAAAACACTAAAAAATTAATGTGCTAAATGCTAAAGCAGTTAGTTTTTATTTGTTTGTATTTTCCCCAAAATAGATACAAAAATTAAAAAAAAAAAAGGCATATAAAACACTGCCACACAGAAGGAGTACTGGAAAATTCTCATAAATGCACACTGTAATTAACATTTTTCCCAGTAATAAAGCAGAACTAATGGAATAATTTCTCAAGTGAACTGTCTTCAGAAAACCATGACATATGCTTCCATGCATGAAATAGAGTTTTCCCTGAAATAATCTGCCTCTTCATTATTCTGTGCACATAGTTTGTGGTCATAAAAAATAAACTCTGGGCAATGTGGTATATTAGGGACCTTTCTATAAGTTTGGCCAATGATTAAAATGCAGGATTTTTACATAATAAAATTCCACTTATAGTAGCAATGAAGGTTCTTTGATATAATTTAACATACTCAAATCATATGTTTAGATGAAGGAACTGACCGAAGCTGTATTACATGCAGAGGAAGAGCTAAAGGCTTGTGACAGGGAATTGAAAAAAATGACATTTTGATTTTTAGCTCCAACAACTCTCAAATTTAATATTGTGTTGTGTCATATCTCAAGTACATGCAAATCATACACATATTGTGTGAACATATTATTTTCAAGGACTTTCAGACAAAACAGTTGTAATAATCATGGCTCCCTAACGAGACAATATTTAGTAGCTAAATAGTAAACAATAGTTTCTAACATAGTAAACAAAAGCTGTAATAAGTTATATCATACTTTAGCTATACTAGAAGTATGTAGGGTGATTTCATGGATTATATGTACCCTATAATGTAATATATGATTAGAATGAAGTGGTCTCAATCAAAGGAATTAAGGAAAAGCAGAGGTGAAGTGTGTGAAAAAATCTCAAATCCCAGGCAATTACTGAGATTATTTCACATTTTACCTTTATTTTTCCTTTGACCCCTTCAATTGAGAAAAGCTTATCCTTGAAAGGTCAGAACTTGATTAATGTATAATTAGTACAATGACTTATACTTTCCTAAAACAAACCTGAAAAATAAAATTATTTTAAATTAAACAGTGTACCAGGTTCCTTGCAACCATGTATCTATAAATCAAGAGTTTGTTTCTTTAATGCATACATTATTCGGTTTCAGTCATTCTCTGCTGAAGTAATTATAATAATAGCAAATTTTCTCGTTCTAACAGCCAATATTATATTAATTAAAACTTAACCTGATGTTTCGACTTCTTGCCCAAGAAGAGGACTTTGGCAAGAAGTCAAAACATTGGGTTAAGTTTGAACATAATATTGGCAGTTAGAACGAGAAAATTTGCTATTATTATCTGGTTTATAGGTGTAAGATGATTCTTTGTGTTTTATTTTAAGTATATTTAATATTGCATTGTAGCCTTGTACAGAACAACTACAATTAATCAACTATGAACAGATGTTACTTCATATAACCAATGCAAAAAATTTAACACACAAACAAAAGACAATGTAGTAATGACAGGATTCTTTAATGTGGCGATGGGCATGTGTTATACATGATACATTTGTATCTCATTTGACTTGTCCATGATGAAAAATTCTACTATCTTTATCCAAAGGGCTTCTGAATTCTTTGTTTATCTGAAAACTCTACATCTACCCAGTTTGTGAAAACGTTTGCTCCATCCTTGTTTCATTACTGGGATAAGTGGTGGTAGAAACACAAACAATATGTATATAACAATTTCTAAAATTGCTGCCAGTACCATGCGAAATTCCATCTCAAAAGCAAATATATTGCACAACTGAGTGACAAGCAACAAAATGTTTAATACCAAGACAAAGAAATAAGGCCTTGTAGAGTAAGATTGCTTCTTCACTTTCTCCGTAAGAATAGTTAAAATGATCAGTGTTAGAAATGTTGCAAATTTGATGAAAATCATGACACCAAAAAGGCTGAATACAAGAACTGTAATATAGATGTGCAAGTGGGAGCCATAGTGAATGTAGAAAATAAGCACAGTTACAACTGTGGCGAGAATGAGGTCAACCAAGCTGAATATGGTTATAAACCCAACAGGGAATTTGTAGGATGTAAGGCACTTGCCAGGATGGAAAGTGTGCACAAAGAGCCGATAAACTCGCCAAGAACGTGCTATGATTGAGGAAACCAAGAGTGTTGCCCCAATTGGCACTAACCACACTATTATTATGACACCCAACAAAAGATTAACAAAGTCGAAATTTGCAAATATTGGGCTCAGTATGTCCAGTACTGACCCAATGTGCAGTATATATGCTCCCGTGAAACAAATATGGAGGAATATTACATCAGCTGCTTTTATAGTTGGCTCTTTCCTGTAAATCACAGTTAAAATTTGAAGAACAGCCAATAGTAGTACTTGCACACATACCACAAACAAGTAGACATAGTCCATGAGATGCAGGGGCAATGCAAATGTTGCTTCATGTGCTAGAAGGCAGCCATTTTCAATTGATTTTATAAACTGACGAGGAGTTAATTTTCCATTACAAAATTGTGAAAGAGTTTCTTTATATAAAGTAATGTTTTTGTTTGAAGCATTGATGTTAAATACTCCTGAGACTCCTTCAAATTTCACTGACATAAACTTTGAACTTAATTTCTGTTGCACTTCGGGAATGCTATAGTTGTGGTGTAAATATCTACTGGATTGTAGTTCTTCTAGAGCTAGTCCCCATGCCCACACACAGTCATAGAAGAATTTGGAGAATTCAGAATAGGTGGATGAAAGGCCATAGGGAGATGCTGTGTTGTATTTCTTCCTGTACTCAGCATAAGTGTGGAGATATTCCTGTAGTGTAATATTCATAGGCTCTAGTCTACTTTCACTGAAGAAATAAGATGGACTTATTACCAAACTCATTTCCAAAGCAGAAACATAAAACTTCTTTGTACAATTTAAAACATTTCCATTGTGGGTAAACTGCATTGCTTCTGTGAGTATCTGACCACTAGGGCCTACATATACCCACTGGTGATGCTCTAACTTTTGACTTACAGGTAGACATACTATTTGTTTAAAGACTGATGCAACAGCGAGGACTATTATAGCTTTATTAAACGAGTTATTGGAAGCTAAATCTCTCAAAGTATACACTGGAAGTTTACTGAATACATTAACATGTACATTGCTGTGCTGGTTCTTCTTCATAACTTCCGAGCCTAGATTTGTGTAGAACTCATTTCTGCCATCTATTAGAAGTGAAACATTAGTCCATTGAGCTACTTTGACGAGGTTTACCAAGGCACTCACCAAAGATTGTGAGGAAAGAAAACTTTCAATCTTTTGGGTAACTTCAAGCATGACTAAAGCAGTAGGTTTCTCATGGATAATACTCTGAATTGTATTAGCTGAAAGATAATTGGAAGGCCCAATGAGTCCTGTATGTCTAGACTGATTGGAAGCAAAAACGTTTTCCACAAATCTATAAATAGTTTCAGCTACTTCATTGCATCCATCTTGTATAAAGAAGAGTTGCAGAGAATGATTTTGTAGGATGCCATGATGGCTATTGATGTGATCTGTGGCCAGCTCCATGGCAGGCTGGATATCCTCTCCTCTAATCCAAGGGGACAAAGATTGGCAGGACTTCTGATTGTAGTACGGTAGTACCACCACAACATTATAGATGTCATGATACAGTGGTGAAGAAGAGTAAGTAACTTGAAGTATAGCTATCTCCAAACATAATAATATTAAAAAGACCATAGTGCTATAGCATTAGTAGTAAGTCAGTTTTTTTAAGCTTTGAATTATCTTTTGTGAACTATAAACTATGATAGTTGAGCAACTCTTAAACTCACTTCCTATATTTATAAAAAAGGAACTCATTACTTACAATGTTGGTGTCTGGTTGTGTTACTTCATAATAGTTTTAATTAGATAGCTCGTGCATTGGAAACATTAGTATAATTTCTGGGGCACTTCCAGTTTGGCTAGGAAGTTGAATAATTGGGATAGAAGAAATAAATGTTTTGCCAATAGTATTGCTCCAAGAATAAGGGTCTACTCTCAAAACTAGGTTTACACAAACAATTGAACTAGTCAGACGGCACAGAAAAAGAGGTGTCAAAAGGGATATAATAGTAGGTGGCAATTAAAAATAATAATAACAATAACACGTGAATACAGGTGAAATTATTATTATTATTATTATTATTATTATTATTATTATTATTATTATTATTATTATTATTACTATATTTAAGGCAAGAATAAGGCTAGGTAGCCTCATAAAATATGCCGTGTTACCTCCTTTATTCCAAGTTCCCATGTGTGCATGTATGTATTTATTTGTCAAAAATTCCATTTTATATTACCTGGGTTTTTTTATTATTTTTTTTTTCTATGTATTTTTTCATTGCCCTATCCCTATCAATTTAATTATTACAGCTTTAGCTGATTAAATGAAAAAGAATTAGCAAAAAAACACTTGACAAATTCTTGGTAAAACCGAATCTTGTGTTTAAATACTTACATGTGTGAAGTCCAGTAGCTGTACACACTCATCACACAAACCTCCACACACACCCAATACTCACTCTCCAACACATGCACATGTAAGGACAAGTCATGAATGCATGCTTGCAACCATTGCAAAAAAAAAAAAAAAAAAAAAAAAAAAAAAAAAAAAATAGCCTTTACCAAAGGGAATACAGTAAAAAAGTAACAGTATAATAGCCAACAATTGACTTCAAAGAGAAATATTTAGTCACAACAGGTAAGGGCTTCAGGGAATGAACATAGTGTTCACCTTGACTGATTCAACTAATTGAAACCCTATTATTATCATCAGTTCAAACTATACCGGTAAATATGGTTGTTACCTTGACTAGAAAATGCAATATCATTTTGTTTTGTCTCTTTATCTACTCTTCAAAAAAAAAAGTATCTGGGCATTAACGGAATGTTATATAACTTTCTGTATTGGACACTGCAGAGTTCTAGTGTTGGCCAGTATGGAGGAAGTGAGTGAACAGACAACATAAATACAGTCCTTTTCAAAACTAACACATACAGATTAGTGGCATGAGTACATGCAATTTGCTGGCAAGCAACAAACAACAAAAAAAAAAGGCTACGGCGATCATATTGTTGACAGCAGCAATACTTCAAGTTACTTACTCTTCTTCTACTCCACTGCATCTTGACATCTATAATGTTGTGGTGGTACTACCGAACTCCAATCAGAAGTCCTGCCAATCTTTGTTCCCTTGGATTAGAGGAGAGGATATCCAGCCTGCCATGGAGCTGGCCACATATCACATCAATAGCCATCATGGCATCCTACAAAATCATTCTCTGCAACTCTGCTTTATACAAGATGGATGCAATGAAGTAGCTGAAACTATTCATAATTTTGTGGAAAAGGTTTTTGCTTCCAATCAGTCTAGACATACAGGACTCATTGGACCTTCCAATTATCTTTCAGCTAATACAATTCAGAGTACTATCCATGAGAGACCTACTGCTTTAGTCATGCTTGAAGTTACCCAAAAGATTGAAAGTTTTCTTTCCTCACAATCTTTGGTGAGTTCCTTGGTAAACCTCGTCAAAGTAGCTCAATGGACTAATGTTTCACTTCTAATAGATGGCAGAAATGAGTTCTACACAAATCTAGGCTCGGAATTTATGAAGAAGAACCAGCACAGCAATGTACATGTTAATGTATTCAGTAAACTTCCAGTGTATACTTTAAGAGATTTAGCTTCCAATAACTCGTTCAATAAAGCTATAATAGTCCTCGCTGTTGCATCAGTCTTTAAACAAATAGTATGTCTACCTGTAAGTCAAAAGTTAGAGCATCACCAGTGGGTACATGTAGGCCCTAGTGGTCAGATACTCACAGAAGCAATGCAGTTTACCCAAAATGGAAATGTTTTAAATTGTACAAAGAAGTTTTATGTTTCTGCTTTGGAAATGAGTTTGCTAATAAGTCCATCTTATTTCTTCAGTGAAAGCAGACTAGAGCCTATGAACATTACACTACAGGAATATCTCCACACTAATTCTGAGTACAGGAAGAAATACAACACAGTATCTCCCTATGACCTTTCATCCACCTATTCTGAATTCTCCAATTTCTTCTATGACTGTGTGTGGGCATGGGGCTCTAGAAGAACTACAATTCAGTAGATATTTACACCACAACTATAGCATTCCCGAACTACAACAGAAATTAAGTTCAAAGCTTATGTCAGTGAAATTTGAAGGAGTTTCAGGAGTATTTAACATCAATGCTTCAAACGTCAGCAAATTATCCCTTAGAAGCATCAATTTTGTAATGGTGAACTGAATCCTCATCAATTCATAAGATTAATAGATAATGGGTGCCGTCTAACCCATCGTGCAACATTTCTCTTGCCCCTAAAAGTTGTGGATTATTGCTTTTTGTGTATTGCTGCACTGCAAACTCTAGTTTTAATTTTTCTTCAAGTTTTGACTTGCATATACAAAAAGGCACCAACCATAAAAGCTGCAGATAGAATATTTTTGCACATATCCTATACAGGAAGCTATATACTTCAAATTGTTACAGTTTTAGAGGTATCGGCTCATGCGTTCTCAAATTTCTACTTTGTGACCTTATTTTTGGGAGTTCTTAGAGTGTGGCTTCTGCCCATAGGCATGACCTTTCTAATATCCACAATTACAGCACGCTCTTGGCGTGTTTATCGGCTCTTTAACCACACCTTCCATCCAGGGAAATGCTTAACCTCAAACAAATTTCTTTTCGGGCTTATTACAACATTCATCATTGTTGACATATGTGTTGCTATGGTGACAAGTATTCTCATATTTTACGTGCACTACGGGTCCTCTGTCTACATCGCGATATCAAATATCATACTGATTCTCTTCGGTGTTATTGTAAGCATCAAAGCAGGAACATTCGTGGTCTTATGTGTCCTCACTTTTCTTACTGAGAAGGTGGAAAAGCCACTCTATTCCACTAGGCCCTACTATTTCATACTGGTGCTAAACATAATGCTAATAGCAGTCATCCTCTACAGCGCTCTTGCTTTTAAAACTGAACATAGTGTAAAGTTGTCTGTGCAATTAGAAATTGTTATATACATATTCTTTGTGTTTCTTCCTCCCCTTCTACCGATACTGAGACATCCGCTGAATGGAAGACTTCGAAAGCAGAGTGGCACTCCATAGAAAGCCAGAAGGCATTCAAGAATCATTTGGATGCAGCTAGGCATACACAGCCAAGGACTGCATCACAGGCACGCCTTCTTGGACAGAGGAGTTCTTCAAATTCTTCAGGATGCCATGCATAGTCAACATGACAGTCACAACTTCAGAGCAGATAGTTTTATTTGTTGCCTTTGTGAATAGGTTAGCTACATAGTTCTTTGGAATACATTCAGTTCAATATTATGCAGTTTAATCTCATAAAAATAGCTTCAGCAAGCAAAAATATATGATTGACCAAATGGATGATGGTTTAAATATCATATCAATTACTAATTTAGCCAAAATAGAAGCACTTTGTTTGCCCTCCCTTGCTACTGAATTATCTTCCATTCTTTGCAAACTTATCCAACTTAGAAACCCTACAACTACATCAAAGAATAGGAAAAATAGGCACTCTTGGATTGCATGCAGTTCTGAAGTTTTACAAACAGTGATTGTCACTGTACACACTTTCTGAGTACTGAACTATCCAAGTGCAAAAAAGAGAAAGCATTGAATCCAATTGCTTGCCTAAGATGGTGATTGATGCTAATTAGTCTTATGTACCAGCAGTCTGAGGAGGAAAACTCTAATCCTTGTGTCAGTTGGGCGAGGTAGTTAACAAAACATGTATATTTCACTCTCACGATGTACATCACTCTCTTTTGTATCTTAGCCTCATCATACGAAAGACAATGTAGTATGATTTACCAAACCTTACCATGAATGACTGACCGATATACCAATGCAGGAAGTGACAAGACTAAAATATAACGCAAATCACAAATCCACTCAATTTGTAACACTTGTGTATATGTGATATCATAAAGATAGGTGTCAGATGGCATTGCCTCTATTGTTGTTTCCTATGTCAAGTTTTATGCACTTTAGTGTTACTATTGTTCATTGAGACATTAGCTGAACACAATGAATCTTATATTTGATATTGAATGCATACATGCATCACCATTCACTTCGGAAGAGAAGAAAAAGAAACTAAATATTGTAACCTTTCGATTAAAGTTCAACCTGTTTCAAACTTAGGAAGAAGCTCTCCAGGAACCTGAGCCCAATTATATGATACATGTTCATCTGGATTCTGCCATTGACTGTTATTAAGTATAAGCTCTGTACAGTGTATACAGGACCACCAATGATGCACACATTAATATAAGAGACAGCACAATGCAGTGGTAGCTGTAGTGGTGAGTCTAATCAACCAACTGCAATTACCTGAGAATACCAACAAATTGGAGTAAAGTTGGAATGACTAAAAGACTAATGTGAGACACGTTCCAATTGAGCTATTTCTTTTCACAAGAGTAAATATGGTCTGGAAAGAAAGCATGTAGATGCTTCAGACACCTATTTGTTATTATTGCAGTGAAACAGCATTATAGCTATAGTTACAGCTTAACTGAATTTGTAAATAAGCAATAGTGTGCAAGTATACCATACAGATTAGCTTATAATGATATTCAATCAACTAAACACCCTTGCTGTATAGTAATGATATTTTATGAATGGCAGGTTAATGGTAGTGTGGCTATCTAGAAAGTTGTACAGTAGAAAGCATGGAAATTTTGTCACTTTTCTTTTTGTTGATAATATTTATTCTATTTAGCATTATTTGAGTGGAAATGTGAGGAATGTTCTTTAAAAGGGTCATAACATACTAACTGGATTAATCAATTTATGTTTGGTGGCTAATTTCTATTTCATAATCACAGCTTCAATTGCTTCCTGGAAGCTTTGTTTCGTGCATGTGCACAGAATGCTGGATTTGTCAGTGGTAATTTATGATCTGTAGCTAGTACTGCACAAGTCAATGTTAGTAGTACCCTTGATGTTTTTTTTTTTTACTATATCAATAAGACACGCCCACCAATAAAGTTGCTAAGCTATCAAGATTACATCAATTCTAACGCTTCTTTCATAACACAAAGTGAGAGATTGTTTTAACACCTTGACTTGCTATGTGTTGAAAGAAAAACAAAAATATAAACATCATTTAGAATTAAATGTTTGGTTTAGATACAAGCTTGAATTTATGGAAAATGAAAATGCAGGTAAGCCGGAATATTAGAAACTGTCTTGTCATGAAGGTGTGAACTATTGAGACATGCTTGTCACAGGTGATACTATTCTGGAAGGATACGATGACATAGACTTCACTGATAGTGGTGAATTTAAGGGACCACGGGATGTGTTGATACTTGTATCACGCCAGGATGGTCTAGGGTCACCAAGGAAACAAGGCCAGTTCTTCCTTGAAGATGTGGCCAAATTAAGATCAGAGAAAATACCCGAAGAGCATTGGAACGATGAAGCTAAAATTCTGGAAGATAGGTTTAAGAGAGAAAAGGAAATGTTCAAGCGTAAACGTAAAATAGATGTTGTAGTACAGGTTGAACGCAAGCCAAATACAACAGTAGGACACGCAATTGACTGCATCACTAACTTAATGGAAGCTCGCAACTATGAAGACAGAATGAAAGAAAGTAAGTACACTCTTTTAAAGTCAGACTTTGTTATACATGTACTAAAAGTTGTAGTGTATTTTTTCTTATTTTTTAAAAATAAAATTTAAATCTATGTAACTTACGACTTCTTTGTTGTTAGTTCTAATTTGTTATTTTGGAAATGGACGTGAAAGTGACGGAGCATGGTGCTTCAAGCACGGTTACATCACATTCGACTTCATCCTGCAGCTTTACAAGGAGTTCAAAAGAGGCCGCATCGTGACCGTGCTGTCTGACTGTCCCGGATCACATCGCTGGATTCAGCAGTACCACGTCTACCTCGACAGCCACCGAATCAAGCCTTGTGGGCATTATGGCAAGAGATCTCAGAACTTCTTGCAGCTCATAGCAACCTCAAGTGAATCAGATCACGAATTGTGCGGCTCAGCAAATGTGATGGCAGTCCGGGGATTTGGTACGGATGCTTACGGCCGCGTGCAGATTAAGCCTGACCAGTTTGAAGTGGCTGTCGACCAGCACTTGTCCTATTGCAACCCTGGTATCCTCACGTGTGCATCACGAAAAATAACATACACCTGCACCGACTACACATGCTCACTTCAGGAAGACTCTCGCTGGTGCAAGTCTGAGAAAGGTCAGCATGTAGTGTTACTAACAAACTCCGCCCACACAAGATGGGCTTACGTCTGCCTCAATGATGACCAGGACGTACATGATGTGTGCAATAGTAACCTGGATGCAATCCAAGACTACAAGGAGATTATTATAGAAGGAGAAGGAGCCTCCCCTCCTGTATCAGTGCACAAGAAAGTATTGGAAGAATACCCATTAATGTGTATGACTAGCTCATGGAGCTCACAATGTGATCATTAAAGTGGTATCGTCACTTTTATTTATTATTGCTATTATTATTATTATTATTATTAATATTATTATTATTATTATCATTATTATTAATTTTTTTATTTTATTATTAATTGAACTATGAAATACATTAAAATTCCCACAAATTTCATTCACATTGGTCTATAAACACTAAAAAATTGCTTCAAGTCAACAATTACTTGACTTTTGCTGTAGCTTATTGTGGCAAGGTTACCACAATAATGACCAGTGACAATAGAGGGTGGCAGGACTGACCAAACGTTCTTTGTATCCTGTCATGGACAAATTGGTCGCATAAGTCAAAGGGTGGGGTTTGGTCCGGTAAAAGCCCTTGCTACTTCCTATCAAGTTCAGTTGTACTCTTGACCATATTTTGTGCACATCTATATAATAATACGCTTGTGCGCCAGTAACTACGACGACCTATAGTGTGTGTATTCATGAATAATTCCGGAGCTCAAACAGTCTGGTAAAGTGCCCATCTGTACATGAATTGGTAAAGCATCATCACATTCAGTAGAAAGTGAATAATTTGTAACTAAAAACCGGGTGTAATAGTAGATGAGGGAAGGCGGCGTATGTTTCAAAAGGAAGGCGAAAATAAGAAAAGGAAAAATACGAAAGAAAAGGAAAAAGGCGATTAACTATAAAAAGCTGTTGGAATCTGCAAGGTAAGGCAGCATAGGCTTAAAGAGAACGAAAGAGAAGGAAAAAAGGCGTGATATTAGCTAATTGTAACTATAATGCGGGATGGAATCGACCGCAAAAGCAATTTCAGTATAAAAAAAAAAGTAAGGCGAAAGTACGAAAAAAAAAGGCAATAGTTTCGCAAAGCTCAAGTCCACTATCATGATAATAGGACAGAGAGATTCAGAAGCAAGAGAGGTAGAAAGGGCTGAAGAAAGGAAAGGTGGGGGATAAGAACAGCTGAGATTGTTCAGAAAAAAGAGAGCAGGAGAGGGAAACTTATGTAATGTTAGCCAATGGTAGAGAATGATAACTGAGCAAGATAACCTATGCTACTGCGTTCTTACTTTGCAATAGGTCAAGCGCCACTGTGTGGTGGGATACTTGCTAGTCTTTATTCTAAAACAAAAACAAGTTAAAGATTGGACCTTGTAATCATCAGAGACAGTTATGGTGGCAGCACTCAACAACAGGAAGAGGAGTACCATGGACTCTAACCCTTCCACACCTAATCTCTGTTCAGTCACATGACAGGAGATACTCATGATGACACGCTATTTTTATTAGTTTTTTTGTGGTAGAACTACTACTCTACTTCAAATCAATTAAACTACCTTTTAGGGTTGGCTGTGATCCAGTAAACCAACTACAGAAGGTCCTTACAGTTTGTGTAGGGATAGCCACTATGAGTGTCTTATTAATTTCAATATTTGAGTGATAAAAAAAATGACAATTACATATTGTAGATGTGCCCCTAGCAATTGTCTCTAGGTCTAATATGGGCTGCATAGGCCAAGTTGGTGTCTGTCCAACTACTATGGTATCCCTTTACCTGACTGAAAGAGTTATGAATACCTACATAGAGCACACCATCTATCCTGTGCATGCCTTTGCTCCAGATGATATTTTGCTAGTTTTGGTGTAATCTTTGATTGTTGCGGTTATATTACCATTTTGAGGAATTCTTGACAGGTCTGGAGATTCGCAATAGTTCAGCCATTTCACATACGCGGTGGTCAGCTTTGGTCTGTCTCTATAAAACTCCTCCACGTAGTAATGCAAGTCTTTGTGATTAGGGAGTAGCGGATTGAAGAAGTCATCAAAATCTAACATGAAAGCAAACTGGTACACGCCCAAATATTGGAGCATGGCGTCTTGATACTTTACCAGCTGAGAATGCCAAAACACTCTCTTCCCTAAAGGATTTCTCCATACTACCATCTTGGCAAAGGTACGAAAAAAAAAGGCAATAGTTTCGCAAAGCTCAAGTTCACTATCATGATAATAGGACAGAGAGATTCAGAAGCAAGAGAGGTAGAAAGGGCTGAAGAAAGGAAAGGTGGGGGATAAGAACAGCTGAGATTGTTCAGAAAAAAGAGAGCAGGAGAGGGAAACTTATGTAATGTTAGCCAATGGTAGAGAATGATAACTGAGCAAGATAACTTATGCTACTGCGTTCTTACTTTGCAATAGGTCAAGCGCCACTGTGTGGTGGGGTACTTGCTAGTCTTTATTCTAAAACAAAAACAAGTTAAAGATTGGACTTTGTGGTCATCAGAGACAGTTATGGTGGCAGCACTCAACAACAGGAAGAGGAGTACTACGGACTCTAACCCTTCCACACTATTGGTTTAGACAACTTGAAGGCCTACTACGATGCCAGGAAAGCATGGAAACCCGGTAAAGGGAATGTCGTGGTGATCCTGGTAGAGATGAGTGACCTAGCTTTTGACTCTGTCGTGGCGTGCGATGTCAACGGCTATTACACAGCCGCTATGGACGACCTCAGAGAAGACACTCGTTGGGTTAGGTCCAACTTCAAAGGCCACACCCACTCCCTTGTGTTTGTCTTCTGCATTTTTGTTACCCCGGAAGCCATCGTGAACGGAGCGAGTGTGAAGCTTATTCACAAGCGTAGCAGCGACGACTGCTACTCCAGGGTGGAGACAGAGTTCCCGCTGGTTGTAAGGAGAGACTACAAACATTTTGAAAAGGGGCCCAACTCTGTTGTAATTTGTATTGCTTTGTTTGGCACCCCGCCTTACTTTAACGAGTAGCTGAAATATCAGAAGCATCTCGGTGCAGACTTGGTCCATATTGCTACTGACTCGAGCTTCGCGGACAATGCCACTAAAAATTATCCGTATCTGAAGGATGCCCTGGAATCTGGCTTTGCCAAGATGGAAGTATGGAGAAATCCTCTAGGGAAGAGAGTGTTTTAGCATTCTCAGCTGGTAAAGTATCAAGACGCCATGCTCCAATATTTGGGCGTGTACCAGTTTGCTTTCATGTTAGATTTTGATGACTTCTTCAATCCGCTACTCCCTGATCACAAAGACTTGCATTACTACGTGGAGGAGTTTTATAGAGACAGACCAAAGCTGACCACCGCGTATGTGAAATGGCTGAATTATTGCGAATCTCCAGACCTGTCAAGATTTCCTCAAAATGGTAATATAACCGCAACAATCAAAGATTACACCAAAACTAGCAAAATATCATCTAGAGCAAAGGCATTGCACAGGATAGATGGTGTGCTCTATGTAGGTATTCATAACTCTTTCAATCTGGTAAAGGGATTTCATAGTAGTTGGACAGACACCAACTTGGCCTATGCAGCCCATTTAGACCTAGAGACAATTGCTAGGGGCACATCTACAATATGTAATTGTCATTTTTTTTATCACTCAAATATTGAAATTTATAAGACACTCATAGTGGCTATCCCTACACAAACTGTAAGGACCTTCTGTAGTTGGTTTACTGGATCACAGCCAACCCTAAAAGGTAGTTTAATTGATTTGAAGTAGAGTAGTAGTTCTACCACAAAAAAACTAATAAAAATAGCGTGTCATCATGAGTATCTCCTGTCATGTGACTGAACAGAGATTAGGTGTGGAAGGGTTAGAGTCCGTGGTACTCCTCTTCCTGTTGTTGAGTGCTGCCACCATAACTGTCTCTGATGACCACAAAGTCCAATCGTTAACTTGTTTTTGTTTTAGAATAAAGACTAGCAAGTACCCCACCACACAGTGGCGCTTGACCTATTGCAAAGTAAGAACGCAGTAGCATAGGTTATCTTGCTCAGTTATCATTCTCTACCATTGGCTAACATTACATAAGTTTCCCTCTCCTGCTCTCTTTTTTCTGAACAATCTCAGCTGTTCTTATCCCCCACATTTCCTTTCTTCAGCCCTTTCTACCTCTCTTGCTTCTGAATCTCTTTGTCCTATTATCATGATAGTGGACTTGAGCTTTGCGAAACTATTGCTTTTTTTTTTCGTACTTTCGCCTTACTTTTTTTTTTATACTGAAGTTGCTTTTGCGGTCGATTCCATCCCGCATTTTAGTTACAATTAGCTAATATCACGCCTTTTTTCCTTCTCTTTCGTTCTCTTTAAGCCTATGCTGCCTTACCTTGCAGATTCCAACAGCTTTTTATAGTTAATCGCCTTCTGCCTTTTCTTTCGTACTTTTTCCTTTTCTTATTTTCGCCTTCCTTTTGAAACATACGCCGCCTTCCCTCATCTACTATTACACCCGGTTTTTAGTTACAAATTATTCACTTTCTACTGAATGTGATGATGCTTTACCAATTCATGTACAGATGGGCACTTCCAGACTGTTTGAGCTCCGGAATTATTCATGAATATACACACGGTAGGCCGTCGTAGTTACTGACACACAAGTGTACTATTATATAGATGTGCACAAAATATGGTCAAGAGTAGTACAACTGAACTTGATAGGAAGTAGCAAGGGCTTTTACTGGACCAAACCCCACACTTAGACTTATGCGACCAATTTGTCCATGACAGGATACAAAGAATGTTTGGTCAGTCCTGCCGCCCTCTATTGCTGTTTAGACCAATGTGAATGAAATTTGTGGGATTAATAATAAAAAAATTAATATAATAATGATAATAATAAATATAATAATAATAATAATAATAATAATAATAGCAATAATAAAAGGGACGATACCACTTTAATGATCACATTGTGAGCTCCATGAGCTAGTCATACACATTAATGGGTATTCTTCCAATACTTTCTTGTGCACTGATACAGGAGGGGCGGCTCCTTCTCCTTCTATAATATTCTCCTTGTAGTCTTGGATTGCATCCAGGTTACCATTGCACACATCATGTACGTCCTGGTCATCATTGAGGCAGACATAAGCCCATCTTGTGTGGGTGGAGTTGGTTAGTAACACTACGTGCTCACCTTTCTCAGACTTGCACCAGCGAGAGTCTTCCTGAAGTGAGCGTGTGTAGTCGGTGCAGGTGTATGTTATTTTTCGTGATGCACACGTGAGGATACCAGGGTTGCAATAGGACAAGTGCTGGTCGACAGCCACTTCAAACTGGTCAGGCTTAATCTGCACGCGGCCGTAAGCATCCGTACCAAATCCCCGGACTGCCATCACATTTGCTGAGCCGCACGATTCGTGATCAGATTCACTTGATGTTGCTATGAGCTGCAAGAAGTTCTGAGATCTTTTGCCATAATGCCCACAAGGCTTGATTCGGTGGCTGTCGAGGTAGACGTGGTACTGCTGAATCCAGCGATGTGATCCGGGACAGTCAGACAGCACTGTCACAATGCGGCCTCCTTTGAACTCTTTGTAAAGCTGCAGGATGAAGTCGAATGTGATGTAACCGTGCTTGAAGCACCATGCTCCGTCACTTTCACGTCCATTTCCAAAATAACAAATTAGAACTAACAACAAAGAAGTCGTAAGTTACATAGATTTAAATTTTATTTTTAAAAAATAAGAAAAAGTACACTACAACTTTTAGTACATGTATAACAAAGTCTGACTTTAAAAGAGTGAACTTACTTTCTTTCATTCTGTCTTCATAGTTGCGAGCTTCCATTAAGTTAGTGATGCAGTCAATTGCGTGTCCTACTGTTGTACTTGGCTTGCTTTCAACCTGTACTACAACATCTATTTTACGTTTACGCTTGAACATTTCCTTTTCTCTCTTAAACCTATCTTCCAGAATTTTAGCTTCGTCGTTCCAATGCTCTTTGGGTATATTCTCAGATCTTAATTTGGTCACATCTTCAAGGAAGAACTGGCCTTGTTTCCTTGGTGACCCTAGACCATCCTGGCGTGATACAAGTATCAACACATCCCATGGTCCCTTAAATTCATCACTATCAGTGAAGTCTATGTCATTGTATCCTTCCAGAATAATATCACCTGTGACAAGCATGTCTCAGTAGTTCACACCTTCATGACAAGACAGTTGCTAATATTCCGGCTTACCTGAACTTTCATTTTCCATAAATTCAAGCTTGTATCTAAACCAAACATTTAATTCTAAATGATGTTAATATTTTTGTTTTTCTTTCAACAGATAGCAAGTTAAGATGTTAAAACAATCTCTCACTTTGTGTTATGAAAGAAGCGTTAGAATTGATGTAATCTTGATAGCTTAGCAACCTTATTGGTGGGCATGTCTTATTGATATAGTAAAAAAAAAAAACATCAAGGGTACTACTAACATTGACTTGTGCAGTACTAGCTACAGATCATAAATTACCACTGACAAATCCAGCATTCTGTGCACATGCACGAAGCAAAGCTTCCAGGAAGCAATTGAAGCTGTGATTATGAAATAGAAATTAGCCACCAAACATAAATTGATTAATCCAGTTAGTATGTTATGACCCTTTTAAAGAACATTCCTCACATTTCCACTTAAATAATGCTAAATAGAATAAATATTATCAACAAAAAGAAAAGTGACAAAATTTCCATGCTTTCTACTGTACAACTTTCTAGATAGCTACACTACCATTAACCTGCCATTCATAAAATATCATACTATACAGCAAGGGTGTTTAGTTGATTGAATATCATTATAAGCTAATCTGTATGGTATACTTGCACACTATTGCCTATTTACAAATTCAGTTAAGCTGTAACTATAGCTATATGCTGTTTCACTGCAATAATAACAAATAGGTGTCTGAAGCATCTACATGCTTTCTCTCCAGACCATATTTACTCTTGTGAAAAGAAATAGCTCAATTGGAACGTGTCTCACATTAGTCTTTTAGTCATTCCAATCTTTACTCCAATTTGTTGATATTCTCAGGTAATTGCAGTTGGTTGATTAGACTCACCACTACAGCTACCACTGCATTGTGCTGTCTCTTATATTAATGTGTGCATCATTGGTGGTCCTGTATACACTGTACAGAGCTTATACTTAATAACAGTCAATGCTTAGGCAAGCAATTGGATTCAATGCTTTGTCTCTTTTTGCACTTGGATAGTTCAGTACTCAGAAAGTGTGTACAGTGACAATCACTGTTGTAAAACTTCAGAACTGCATGCAATCCAAGAGTACCTATTTTTCCTATTCTTTGATGTAGTTGTAGGGTTTCTAAGTTGGATAAGTTTGCAAAGAATGGAAGATAATTCAGTAGCAGGGAGGGCAAACAAAGTGCTTCTATTTTGGCTAAATTAGGAATTGATATGATATTTAAACCATCATCCATTTGGTCATGCATATATTTTTGCTTGCTGAAGCTATTTTTATGAGATTAAACTGCATAATATTGAACTGAATGTATTCCAAAGAACTATGTAGCTAACCTATTCACAAAGGCAACAAATAAAACTATCTGCTCTGAAGTTGTGACTGTCATGTTGACTATGCATGGCATCCTGAAGAATTTGAAGAACTCCTCTGTCCAAGAAGGCGTGCCTGTGATGCAGTCCTTGGCTGTGTATGCCTAGCTGCATCCAAATGATTCTTGAATGCCTTCTGGCTTTCTATGGAAGCGCCACTCTGCTTTCGAAGTCTTCCATTCAGCGGATGTCTCAGTATTGGTAGAAGGGGAGGAAGAAACACAAAGAATATGTATATAACAATTTCTAATTGCATAGACAACTCTACACTATGTTCAGTTTTAAATGCAAGAGTGATGTAGAGGATGACTGCTATTAGCATTATGTTTAGCACCAGTATGAAATAGTAGGGCCTAGTGGAATAGAGTGGCTTTTCCACCTTCTCAGTAAGAAAAGTGAGGACACATAAGACCACGAATGTTCCTGCTTTGATACTTACAATAACACCGAAGAGAATCAGTATGATATTCGATATCGCGATGTGGACAGAGGACCCATAGTGCACGTAAAATATGAGAATACTTGTCACCATAGCAACACATATGTCAACAATGATGAATGTTGTAATAAGCCCGAAAAGAAATTTGTTTGAGGTCAAGCATTTCCCTGGATGGAAGGCGTGGTTAAAGAGCCGATAAACACGCCAAGAGCGTGCTGTAATTGAGGATATTAGAAAGGTCATGCCTATGGGCAGAAGCCACACTCCCATAAGAACTCCCAAAAATAAGGTCACAAAGTAGAAATTTGAGAACACATGAGCCGATACCTCTAAAACTGTAACAATTTGAAGTATATAGCTTCCTGTATAGGATATGTGCAAAAATATTCTATCTGCAGCTTTTATGGTTCGTGCATTTCTGTATATACAAGTTAAAACTTGAAGAAAAATTAAAACTAGAGTTTGCAGTGCAGCAATCCACAAAAAGCAATAATCCACAACTTTTAGGGCCAAGAGAAATGTTGCAGGATGAGTTAGACGGCACCCATTATCTATTGATCTTATGAATTGACGAGGATTCAGTTCACCATTACAAAATTGAGAGATAGATATACCTCTAAGGGATAATTTGCTGACGTTTGAAGCATTGATGTTAAACACTCCTGAAACTCCTTCAAATTTCACTGACATAAGCTTTGAACTTAATTTCTGTTGCAGTTCGGGAATGCTATAGTTGTGGTGTATATATCTACTGGATTGTAGTTCTTCTAGAGCTAGTCCCCATGCCCACACACAGTCATAGAAGAACTTGGAGAATTCAGAATAGGTGGATGAAAGGCCTAAGGGAGATGCTGTGTTGTATTTCTTCCTGTACTCAGCATAAGTGTGGAGATATTCCTGTAGTGTAATGTTCATAGGCTCTAGTCTGCTTTCACTGAAGAAATACGATGGACTTATTACCAAACTCATTTCCAAAGCAGAAACATAAAACTTCTTTGTACAATTTAAAACATTTCCATTGTGGGTAAACTGCATTGCTTCTGTGAGTATCTGACCACTAGGGCCTACATGTACCCACTGGTGATGCTCTAACTTTTGACTTACAGGTAGACATACTATTTGTTTAAAGACTGATGCAACAGCGAGGACTATTATAGCTTTATTAAACGAGTTATTGGAAGCTAAATCTCTCAAAGTATACACTGGAAGTTTACTGAATACATTAACATGTACATTGCTGTGCTGGTTCTTCTTCATAAATTCCGAGCCTAGATTTGTGTAGAACTCATTTCTGCCATCTATTAGAAGTGAAACATTAGTCCATTGAGCTACTTTGACGAGGTTTACCAAGGCACTCACCAAAGATTGTGAGGAAAGAAAACTTTCAATCTTTTGGGTAACTTCAAGCATGACTAAAGCAGTAGGTCTCTCATGGATAATACTCTGAATTGTATTAGCTGAAAGATAATGGGAAGGCCCAATGAGTCCTGTATGTCTAGACTGATTGGAAGCAAAAATCTTTTCCACAAAATTATAAATAGTTTCAGCTACTTCACTGCATCCATCTTGTATAAAGAAGAGTTGCAGAGAATGATTTTGTAGGATGCCATGATGGCTATTGATGTGATCTGTGGCCAGCTCCATGGCAGGCTGGATATCCTCTCCTCTAATCCAAGGGGACAAAGATTGGCAGGACTTCTGATTGGAGTACGGTAGTACCACCACAACATTATAGATGTCAAGATGCAGTGGAGTAGAAGAAGAGTAAGTAACTTGAAGTATTGCTATCTCCAAGCATAATAATATTAAAACGACCATAGTGCTGTAGCATTAGAAGTAAGTCAGTTTTTTAAAGCTTTGAATTCTCTTTTGTGAACTATAAACTATGATAGTTGAGCAACTCTTAAACTCACTTCCTACATTTATAAAACAGGAACTCATTACTTACAATGTTGGTGTCTGTTTGTGTTACTACTCCCAAAACTAGGTTTACACAAACCATTGAACTATAGTCAGACGGCACAGAAAAAGAGGTGTCAAAAGGGATATAATAGTAGGTGGCAATTAAAAATATTATCGTATTTCTTCAGTGAAAGCAGACTAGAGCCTATGAATATTACACTACAGAAATATCTCCACACTTATGCTGAGTACAGGAAGAAATACAGCACAGCATCTCCCTATGGCCTTTCATCCACCTATTCTGAATTCTCCAAATTTTTCTATGTCTGTGTGTGGGCATGGGGACTAGCTCTAGAAGAACTACAATCCAGTAGATATTTACACCACAACTATAGCATTCCCGAACTGCAACAGAAATTAAGTTCAAAGCTTATGTCAGTGAAATTTGAAGGAGTCTCAGGAGTATTTAACATCAATGCTTCAAACGTCAGCAAATTATCCCTTAGAGGCATATCTATCTCTCAATTTTGTAATGGTGAACTGAATCCTCGTCAATTCATAAGATCAATAGATAATGGGTGCCGTCTAACTCGTCCTGCAACATTTCTCTTGCCCCTAAAAGTTGTGGATTATTGCTTTTTGTGTATTGCTGCACTGCAAACTCTAGCTTTAATTTTTCTTCAAGTTTTAACTTGCATATACAGAAAAGCACCAACTATAAAAGCTGCAGATAGAATATTTTTGCACATATCCTATACAGGAAGCTATATACTTCAAATTGTTACAGTTTTAGAGGTATCGGCTCATGCGTTCTCAAATTTCAACTTTGTGACCTTATTTTTGGGAGATCTTATGGGAGTGTGGCTTCTGCCCATAGGCATGACCTTTCTAATATCCTCAATTACAGCACGCTCTTGGCGTGTTTATCGGCTCTTTAACCACGCCTTCCATCCAGGGAAATTCTTGACCTCAAACAAATTTCTTTTCGGGCTTATTACAACATTCATCATTGTTGACATATGTGTTGCTATGGTGACAAGTATTCTCATATTTTACGTGCACTACGGGTCCTCTGTCCACATCGCGATATCGAATATCATACTGATTCTCTTCGGTGTTATTGTAAGCATCAAAGCAGGAACATTCGTGGTCTTATGTGTCCTCACTTTTCTTACTGAGAAGGTGGAAAAGCCACTCTATTCCACTAGGCCCTACTATTTCATACTGGTGCTAAACATAATGCTAATAGCAGTCATCCTCTACATCACTCTTGCTTTTAAAACTGAACATAGTGTAGAGTTGTCTATGCAATTAGAAATTGTTATATACATATTCTTTGTGTTTCTTCCTCCCCTTCTACCAATACTGAGACATCCGCTGAATGGAAGACTTCGAAAGCAGAGTGGCGCTTCCATAGAAAGCCAGAAAGCATTCAAGAATCATTTGGATGCAGCTAGGCATACACAGCCAAGGACTGCATCACAGGCACGCCTTCTTGGACAGAGGAGTTCTTCAAATTCTTCAGGATGCCATGCATAGTCAACATGACAGTCACAACTTCAGAACAGATAGTTTTATTTGTTGCCTTTGTGAATAGGTTAGCTACATAGTTCTTTGGAATACATTCAGTTCAATACTATGCAGTTTAATCTCATAAAAATAGCTTCAGCAAGCAAAAATATATGCATGACCAAATGGATGATGGTTTAAATATCATATCAATTCCTAATTTAGCCAAAATACAAGCACTTTGTTTGCCCTCCCTGCTACTGAATTATCTTCCATTCTTTGCAAACTTATCCAACTTAGAAACCCTACAACTACATCAAAAAATAGGAAAAATAGGTACTCTTGGATTGCATGCAGTTCTGAAGTTTTACAACAGTGATTGTCACTGTACACACTTTCTGAGTACTGAACTATCCAAGTGCAAAAAGAGACAAAGCATTGAATCCAATTGCTTGCCTAAGCATTGACTGTTATTAAGTATAAGCTCTGTACAGTGTATACAGGACCACCAATGATGCACACATTAATATAAGAGACAGCACAATGCAGTGGTAGCTGTAGTGGTGAGTCTAATCAACCAACTGCAATTACCTGAGAATATCAACAAATTGGAGTAAAGATTGGAATGACTAAAAGACTAATGTGAGACACATTCCAATTTAGCTATTTCTTTTCACAAGAGTAAATATGGTCTGGAGAGAAAGCATGCAGATGCTTCAGACACCTATTTGTTATTATTGCAGTGAAACAGCATATAGCTATAGTTACAGCTTAACTGAATTTGTAAATAAGCAATAGTGTGCAAGTATACCATACAGATTAGCTTATAATGATATTCAATCAACTAAACACCCTTGCTGTATAGTATGATATTTTATGAATGGCAGGTTAATGGTAGTGTAGCTATCTAGAAAGTTGTACAGTAGAAAGCATGGAAATTTTGTCACTTTTCTTTTTGTTGATAATATTTATTCTATTTAGCATTATTTGAGTGGAAATGTGAGGAATGTTCTTTAAAAGGGTCATAACATACTAACTGAATTAATCAATTTATGTATGGTAGCTTTCATAATCACAGCTTCAATTCCTTCCTGGAAGCTTTGCTTTTCGTGCATGTGCACAGAATGCTGGATTTGTCAGTGGTAATGTATGATCTGTAGCTAGTACTGCACAAGTCAATGTTAGTAGTACCCTTGATGCTGTTTTTTTTTTTACTACATCAATAAGACACGCCCACCAATAAGGTTGCTAAGCTATCAAGATTACATCAATTCTAACGCTTCTTTCATAACACAAAGTGAGAGATTGTTTTAACACGTTGACTTGCTATGTGTTGAAAGAAAAACAAAAATAAACATCATTTAGAATTAAATGTTTGGTTTAGACACAAGCTTGAATTTATGGAAAATGAAAGTTCAGGTAAGCCGGAATATTAGCAACTGTCTTGTCATGAAGGTGTGAACTACTGAGACATGCTTGTCACAGGTGATACTATTCTGGAAGGATACGATGACATAGACTTCACTGATAGTGGTGAATTTAAGGGACCACGGGATGTGTTGATTCTTGTATCACGCCAGGATGGTCTAGGGTCACCAAGGAAACAAGGCCAGTTCTTCCTTGAAGATGTGGCCAAATTAAGATCAGAGAAAATACCCGAAGAGCATTGGAACGACGAAGCTAAAATTCTGGAAGATAGGTTTAAGAGAGAAAAGGAAATGTTCAAGCGTAAACGTAAAATAGATGTTGTAGTTCAGGTTGAAAGCAAGCCAAATACAACAGTAGGACACGCAATTGACTGCATCACTAACTTAATGGAAGCTCGCAACTATGAAGACAGAATGAAAGAAAGTAAGTTCACTCTTTTAAAGTCAGACTTGTACTAAAAGTTGTAGTGTATTTTTTCTTATTTTTTAAAAATAAAATTTAAATCTATGTAACTTACGACTTCTTTGTTGTTAGTTCTAATTTGTTATTTTGGAAATGGACGTGAAAGTGACGGAGCATGGTGCTTCAAGCACGGTTACATCACATTCGACTTCATCCTGCAGCTTTACAAGGAGTTCAAAAGAGGCCGCATTGTGACCGTGCTGTCTGACTGTCCCGGATCACATCGCTGGATTCAGCAGTACCACGTCTACCTCGACAGCCACCGAATCAAGCCTTGTGGGCATTATGGCAAGAGATCTCAGAACTTCTTGCAGCTCATAGCAACCTCAAGTGAATCTGATCACGAATCGTGCGGCTCAGCAAATGTGATGGCAGTCCGGGGATTTGGTACGGATGCTTACGGCCGCGTGCAGATTAAGCCTGACCAGTTTGAAATGGCTGTCGACCAGCACTTGTCCTATTGCAACCCTGGTATCCTCACGTGTGCATCACGAAAAATAACATACACCTGCACCGACTACACATGCTCACTTCAGGAAGACTCTAGCTGGTGCAAGTCTGAGAAAGGTCAGCATGTAGTGTTACTAACCAACTCCACCCACACAAGATGGGCTTATGTCTGCCTCAATGATGACCAGGACGTACATGATGTGTGCAATGGTAACCTGGATGCAATCCAAGACTACAAGGAGATTATTATAGAAGGAGAAGGAGCCGCCCCTCCTGTATCAGTGCACAAGAAAGTATTGGAAGAATACCCATTAATGTGTATGACTAGCTCATGGAGCTCACAATGTGATCATTAAAGTAGTATCGTCACTTTTATTTATTATTGCTATTATTATTATTATTATTATTATTATTATCATTATATTAATTTTTTTTATCATTAATTGAATTATGAAATACATTAAAATTCCCACAAATTTCATTCATATTGGTCTAAACACTAAAAAATTGCTTCAAGTCAACAATTACTTGACTTTTGCTGTAGCTTATTGTGGCAAGGTTACCACAACAATGACCATGACAATAGAGGGCGGCAGGACTGACCAAACGTTCTTTGTATCCTGTCATGGACAAATTGGTCGCATAAGTCTAAGGGTGGGGTTTGGTCCAGTAGAAGCCCTTGCTACTTCCTATCAAGTTCAGTTGTACTCTTGACCATATTTTGTGCACATCTATATAATAATACACTTGTGTGTCAGTAACTACGACGACCTATAGTGTGTATATTCATGAATAATTCCGGAGCTCAACAGTCTGGTAAAGTGCCCATCTGTACATGAATTGGTAAAGCATCATCACATTCAGTAGAAAGTGAATAATTTGTAACTAAAAACCGGGTGTAATAGTAGATGAGGGAAGGCGACATATGTTTCAAAAGGAAGGCGAAAATAAGAAAAGGCAAAAGTACGAAAGAAAAGGAGAAAGGCGATTAACTATAAAAAGCTGTTGGAATCTGCAAGGTAAGGCAGCATAGGCTTAAAGAGAACGAAAGAGAAGGAAAAAAGGCGTGATATTAGCTAATTGTAACTAAAATGCGGGATGGAATCGACCGCAAAAGCAACTTCAGTATAAAAAAAAAAGTAAGGCGAAAGTACGACAAAAAAAAGGCAATAGTTTCTCTAACTCAAGTCCACTATCATGATAATAGGACAGAGAGATTCAGAAGCAAGAGAGGTAGAAAGGGCTGAAGAAAGGAAAGGTGGGGGATAAGAACAGCTGAGATTATTCAGAAAAAAGAGAGCAGGAGAGAGAAACTTATGTAATGTTAGCCAATGGTAGAGAATGATAACTGAGCAAGATAACTTATGCTACTGCGTTCTTACTTTGCAATAGGTCAAGCGCCACTGTGTGGTGGGGTACTTGCTAGTCTTTATTCTAAAACAAAAACAAGTTAAAGATTGGACTTTGTGGTCATCAGAGACAGTTATGGTGGCAGCACTCAACAACAGGAAGAGGAGTACCACGGACTCTAACCCTTCCACACCTAATCTTTGTTCAGTCACATGACAGGAGATACTCATGATGACACGCTATTTTTATTAGTTTCTTTGTGGTAGAACTACTACTCTACTTCAAATCAATTAAACTACCTTTTAGGGTTGGCTGTGATCCAGTAAACCAACTACAGAAGGTCCTTACAGTTTGTGTAGGGATAGCCACTATGAGTGTCTTATAAATTTCAATATTTGAGTGATAAAAAAAATGACAATTACATATTGTAGATGTGCCCCTAGCAATTGTCTCTAGGTCTAATATGGGCTGCATAGGCCAAGTTGGTGTCTGTCCAACTACTATGAAATCCCTTTACCTGACTGAAAGAGTTATGAATACCTACATAGAGCACACCATCTATCCTGTGCAATGCCTTTGCTCCAGATGATATTTTGCTAGTTTTGGTGTAGTCTTTGATTGTTGCGGTTATATTACCATTTTGAGGAACTCTTGACAGGTCTGGAGATTCGCAATAATTCAGCCATTTCACATACGCGGTGGTCAGCTTTGGTCTGTCTCTATAAAACTCCTCCACGTAGTAATGCAAGTCTTTGTGATCAGGGAGTAGCGGATTGAAGAAGTCATCAAAATCTAACATGAAAGCAAACTGGTACACGCCCAAATATTGGAGCATGGCGTCTTGATACTTTACCAGCTGAGAATGCCAAAACACTCTCTTCCCTAAAGGATTTCTCCATACTTCCATCTTGGCAAAGCCAGATTCCAGGGCATCCTTCAGATACGGATAATTTTTAGTGGCATTGTCCGCGAAGCTTGAGTCAGTAGCAATATGGACCAAGTCTGCACCGAGATGCTTCTGATATTTCAGCCACTCGTTAAAGTAAGGCGGGTTGCCAAACAAAGCAATACAAATTACAACAGAGTTGGGCCCCTTTTCAAAATGTTTGTAGTCTCTCCTTACAACCAGCGGGAACTCTGTCTCCACCCTGGAGTAGCAGTCGTCGCTGCTACGCTTGTGAATAAGCTTCACACTCGCTCCGTTCACGATGGCTTCCGGGGTAACAAAAATGCAGAAGACAAACACAAGGGAGTGGGTGTGGCCTTTGAAGTTGGACCTAACCCAACGAGTGTCCTCTCTGAGGTCGTCCATAGCAGCTGTGTAATAGCCGTTGACATCGCACGCCACGACAGAGTCAAAAGCTTGGTCACTCATCTCTACCAGGATCACCACGACATTCCCTTTACCAGGTTTCCATGCGTTCCTGGCATCGTAGTAGGCCCTTCTCGGAACGACTAGCAAGTCACTGTCTCCGTCGGCATCCTTGAAGTGCTTATTGCAAATTGGGTCGTACTGTTGCTGGGATTCTACGAAAACTTGTACAGCTTTTGTCTCTTCCACAGAGGAAATAGTATGTGAAGTACAACACAGCCAATAAGTTAGGCCGACCACTGCCAGAAAAATTATTAGGGAAGAAATCACTACTCCTAGGGAAAAACAACAAATGACAAAATATAAGCAAAAACATTAGTTCTATACGTAATATGACATAAGAGAGAGACTTGAGTTGTGCGGAAGGCAAATATCAAAACCTATCATATTCTAGCTCTAATCACAAATTACTGCTGGCATCCTACATCAATTGATTAAATCTTTAGGGCCACTCTAAAGACTAAACCAGTAATGGTTTAGACAACTTACATTTAATAAACAACTATGTACACCAGCTGCAATATTACAGAGATGGTGTTTACAGTATTTTACACACCTGATTAAATTCTTTAGTTGTTTTTATAACGGACGACTTGGTGAAATAACCAAGTAGCTAGCTAAAGGAGCACGTACTATAAACTCTCTACAGTCTGAAGTAACAGTGTACAACTAAGCTGGCTATAGCGACAAACTCACCAGTACCTCTCCTCATTGAAGGCAGTACCACGACTAGTTTCAGCAGGTAAATATATTGTACTACTAATCAATGAACAACCTCCATTAGAACTGCAACGTGCATGCACTCTAGCTGGATAGGTGGTGTGTGTGGGTTGGTTTGGAGCTAAAAAAGTTAATTAAGTAGGTAGGTAGGTGTGACCGCTTAAGACCGCACCTCTAACGTAATTCAAGCTTCGTCTTTGCCGCACAACTTCCAAGTTCTCTCTAAGAAGAGGCCAGCCTCTTTTGGTTTGTGATGTGTGTGTAAGCATGCTTCTGCTTGTACGGGAGAGGAAGCACCGGAGTGGTGTGACAGGTTGATAGAAACCATGCCAAGGATTTTGTCCCGAAGTAAGAACTGTCTTAGTGCGCCCTTTTCTATTTAATATACACATGACTGACATTCAATAAGTGAAGCCTGAAAAATGTGTAAACGTGTACTTTTTTTTTTTAACCTCCCAAGTGAATCAATATGGAGTACTATACTATTAGCCTGCAAGTTGTGTGGCACCAAATTGTACTTTAGAAGGAAATTGTATCTTCTCATGCAGGTGTACTAAAATGGAAGACTACGTGCCTCATTATTCTTTCTTCTCTACTAATACTCAAAATCATTTACACTACCCTGCACAGTATCCAAAAAGAGGTGCTACTTCCAGTAACACGGCCTCAGTTCGTTGAAGAAATCCTCAAAGCAACTGTAGTGCCAGAAGAGAGCGGGAATGGAGCATACTTCAAGCAAGAGAAGACTAGTGAAGTGCCGTTAGTAAAAACTATAGAAGCTCATCCAGGAGTACGAAAATGGTTTAACAAACATACTATTAATTTACTCGTGTGCGATTGTTTCTACAACAGTTCCCACGGGAACACCAAGGTGCCGGTGATTCCTCGAAGAGCTTACTTTGACAGGTACGACGAACCCAGAACTGGTGATGTAGTGACGGTGCTAGCAGAGGTCAACGATTCAGCCTTGGAAGATATTAAATACTGCGAGGTTAATGGATACGTCTCGAATTTAATAAAGCAAGTCAGGGAAAACATTGTTTGGGTTAGGAAGCGATACCCAAAGACTAGCTACTCGCTGGTGATGGTGAAATGCTTCAACATTCCCTCTGAGGCACTGGTTCATGATAGTCCTGTCCACCTCATCTACGAGCACCAAACGGACGACTGTTTCGCCCGTGTCAAGTCAGAACGCCCACTCATAGTGAGAATGATTAAAATGAGCACCTTTGAGAGAGGGCCCAACTCTGTACTTATTTGCATCCCTGTGTTCAAAAGGCCTTTGTATATGGACGTGTGGTTGAAATACCAGAAGCACATTGGAATAGACATGGTCCACATCGCTGCAGACCCCAGCTTCTCTGCCAACGCCACGTCTGATTACCCTTATCTCGGTCAAGCGCTGAACTCCAGCTTTGCCACGATGGAGGTGTGGACCAACCCAGTCGGGGAAGAAAGGGAGTCATACTTCGGCCAGCTACTCAAGCTGCAGGATTGCATCATGAAGTACAGGGGCGTCTTTGAGTACATGTTCTTGATAGATTCGGACGAGTTTTTCACTCCGATGAAACCGACTGAGCCTAAAATAGGTTATTATATCAAAACGCTGTTCCATTTACGCCAAACGGCTACAGCGTGTTTCCAATGGGTCAAGTACTTCTGTCAAGTGCACCCGTCACGTGACACTGTGACAGGCAATCTGACGGCCACACTGGATGATTACACGCAGCTTAAAGTGAGGAGAGAGGAGAAGTGCATACACCGTATCAACGGAGTTTCCATCGTTGACGTGCATATGGCCAGGCAGCTTGTTCCGGGCCATCGTACAATTCATGTCGCTCACGATATATCGTACGTTGCTCACTTCCATCCAAAGAAGCAATGCTGAAAACATTCAAACAATTTTTCATATTTTCTTTTTTAACTCATCATCAGACGCTGTCACTACAAGAACACAACAGAGGAAGGTCGTTGATTCCGACATTTTTCCCTATATAATTAAATAAAGAATCAATGCCTAACATAGTGGTACAAACAATAGCACACAACACCTGAATAACACCTAGCATTAACACACTGCTGAGTTCATTTCTACACTTTGATATATTAAGAAAGCCTCTGATTCAATAATATCTGTCTAGGATAGTCTGTTGTCAAGGTGACTGATAATATGTAGCCTATTCAACACATCTGATGTGATACTCCTTTTGAAGGATGTCGTTCTCGATACTTGACGGAGCTCCGGATAATAAATCCTTTCCTGCGTGAGACTTGGGAAAGGCAAGAACGTCACGGATGTTGCCAACTTGGCACAGGTGAGCCATCAGGCGATCAAAACCTAAGACATAACAAAGTAGCCATAACAACACCTGGTAAACACCCTAGTGCACGTAACACCATATGCCAATCTAAATGGGAGGGGAAAAAAAGCACTACTATGGTCAGGTTGACAGTGTACTGTTTGGTTGGTGTTTTTCCTTCCCATCAATTTATGTGTGGGTAATACTTAACATCCTCTCAAGTAAATAAGAAGAAAAAAAAAAAAAAAAAAAAAAGCTAAATGCAAGGAAATTTTTAGTGAGAAGAGTAACTGATGCAGGGAATTTAGCATCACAGTTATGTCAAGTTGGAAGAATTTAAGAAATAAAATTGGAAATTCAAGTCATTAAACCTCAATTATGACTCTAGCTTGCTATAGCTTTTTTCTTATTTTGTTCGGAGGATGTTACTTACTGAATGTTAGCAACCCAGCATTGTATCCAATAAGAATAATTGGATGCTAATTATAGGGGCAGCCATTTTCTCACCCAATGCTATTCCTCCATGAGGGGGACACCCACTTCTCAGAGCCTTCAACAGGTGAGAGAATTCTTCCACAGGTACATCCAGGATTGATCTGAGCACGTGCTCCTGCAGGTCAGCGTCATGGATACGAATAGACCCACCACCCAGTTCTACACCGTTCACCACAAGGTCATAGTGCTGACCTTTGATCTGGAATTGGCACACAAACACACACGTTGACAAAGCGGACAATGGGCAATCCTATCAATGATACAGGCAACTTCATTCCTTGTTGATCCAAACAAACAAAAAGTTCTATGGAGTCTATAGGAAGCAACAATAACAGAAAATATAGGGTAAAGTGTATTTGCTAGTGAAAACACTGGATGAGTGATAAAGTGACTGCAGCTACAGCTACTATGGATGTATAAGATAACTACACAGCTGTGACTCAAGCTACCTTCATTCTCTACATGTCTCTACTTCCTCCTACATTAGAAACATGTTTTATGAACACTACCACAACTTAAATCGTGATTCCAAAGCATCTAAATGCATGGGCTCTGTTATGATCGCACCAACTGGGAAAGGGTGGTCTGTTATAAATATAGAGTGTTAACCCAACCCTACCAGGCTTATAACAAGTGTTAAAAAAAACATGTTACTGCTCATTTCATTAACGTAAAGATTTGCACTTTCACTCTGTGTAAGGGTATTAACAGAATATACTGTAAGTAAATTTCCAACGTAATGCATTTAAGTTTTGGGTTTGCCTAATAAAATTAATTGCAGCCCACATACAGAGTTACTGTACTTAGTTTCGCTATAACCACTACATTGGCCAGCCACAGAATATTAGTACCAAGCACTACTGGACATGCTCGCTGAAGCTAATGCTGCATGCATGTATCAATCTGAATCATAAATAAAGTGACTTTAATAGTGGAGAAGAAGAGGCAAGTGTTCAAAATTTCTCCTTGTCCATCCTTACAGCCAATGTGCACTTCATTAAAACTTGTCATTTTAGTTACTGTTTGCCACAAGTAATAATTTGAAGTGCTTCTCTATCTTCTATCTTCACTTATATACGTATGCAAGTTCAACAATTTCACACATAACTATTACATACTGCTTCCAAGTCCGTGGAACTATTTCCTCTCTTGAGAGCATCCAAATGTTCTGGTATAGGAGCCGTGAAGGGATGGTGGGATGACTCCACTGGAATCACACACACACACACGCACACACACACACACATACACACATGTACGCATACGCACACACACACAAAGACACCATCAAGTGTCTAGCCTTTGTGCCTTTGTGAGTGAAAGAGTTGAAGATTACTCATCTCTAGTTACTGACAGTAATCATTCATTAGTCAAGCTTTCAATGCAGATATGACATGACCACGGCCTGGTAGAGGAAAGGAGGGGGTGGGGCACATACTTCATGTAAATGATTCACCATACTCAGGATGGTGTGTTAGTTCATGCTGAATTAAAAACACTCTAATCTTTAAAGGAAGTGAATCAATGTAAGTTTGTAAACACCCTGATTGTAGGATTGGGTATAGAGATGACTCACATAATTCACCGTCACTTAACGAAGGAGGGGTGGACGTCACTTGTCCAATAATAATAATAACAATAAAAATAACAACAACAATAACAATCAATAATAATAATAATCAATAATAATAACAATAATAATCAGTAATAATAACAATAATAATAATATACTCAAAATGAATGAGGAGAATAACAGACAGACACACAGACAGACAGACACACAGACAGACAGACACACAGACAGACAGACACACAGACAGACAGACACACAGACAGACACACAGACACACAGACAGACAGACACACAGATAGACAGACAAACAGACAGACAGACACACAGACAGACAGACAAACAGACAGACAGACTGACTGACTGACAAACAGACAGACATTTCTCTCACATTTGTTAGTATCTTTGTTTCTCTGGAACAAGGGGAAGTCTGTGACCCACAGGAAGTTGAGTCTGGAGGAATCTTCTTTAACTTCTCTAGTATCTGGTTTGTCACAACCATACTGGAACACACACACACACACACAAACACATGTACACACACACAAACACATGTACACACACATATAGACACATGTACACACACATGTAGACACACACACACTGAATATAAGCATAACTGTCCAGCTTTGGCATGACTTGTTCATGAGTGTTCCTTAGGAGTCTCCTCCCACCAACAACAAGGGCATATTCCTGCTACACTCATATAAACCTAGTAGCGTGCATTGGTGACAGCATTTGGAAAGTGGGTGAATGTGTAGCATGTATGTGTGTGTGTGCGCGCGTGTGTGTGTGTGTGAGGGTTGTTGAGAGAGAGAGAAAGAGCATAAAGTCACATAATTTCCCCATAATAGAGTGTACTCCATTCATAATGGAGTTTAATGGAGGTATTCAACAGAGTTAACATGGGAGGCTTACATTGGCAGGCGGGGCCTCGGGGCCCCTGGTAGGTTTTGCTGCCTGACCTGGCCATGTGGCCTGTGTTGCGCATGCCTCAGTAACTCCCTTAATTTCCCAGTCCGCCTTACACAGGTAAAACGTGCTGTGTCGTGCGGAGAGCAAGTAGAAGCCCTACAAGCGGGGAATAGCGCGCCAGTTGTATCGATACGGCTGGAACGTTAGAGAGTTGTTCAGGGGAGAAGCGAAAGTCAAGACAGCGATGGCAGACGGGAGCAACAAGAGCAGCATTGAGCTTAGCCCAGCTTCGCTTCAAGCCATCATTGACGGCATGGTGACAAAGCTGCAGGGGGGGGAGTGCAGGGAAAGGCGGCGGGGGTTCAGCGGAAGAGACGCTGAGGGCGCACGATGGTAAGATCATGGCTAGATAGCAGCAATGGCTAGTGGTGGGCGTTAATTAGCGAGGTTAAGGAGCGCTTCCCCCTCCACCCGACGGGTGTGACAATCAGCGGGAATGCCCACGATAGGTAGCAGCGGGTAATTCAGAGTAGTTGGTAATGGAGGGGTGAAAGCATTTTTGAAAAAAAAGAAAAAAAAAGAAAAGAAAAGAAAGCGTAGAGAAGGTGAAGCAAGTGGTAGTAGTGTATGCAGCATGACAAGCAGGCAAGGCAAGGCATGACAAGCATGGGGGACAAGGGCAAGGCAGGCAAAACAAGCAGAAGCAAGGCATGAGAAGGGAGGCATGCAAACGGCAGCAAGGCAGGGCAAGTAGATCATGGCAATGGTAGCCGGGCGAGGAGCATATGGAAGCCTGATATAGTGATGCATAAGAATGGGGTGGACAAGGAACGGCGATTAGAGGGGGGTATAGTTTATTGAGAACATATCAAATATAGTGACAGCCGCATGGCGGGGGCAGTACACTGCCCCAGCATAGAGTTAGTTAGCAAAGAATATATATGTATATATAAAAATTAAAAAAATTAAAAAAAAAGTTTGTAATTAAGCAGTTAGATAATGAAGCAGTTAGATAATGACAGGGATTAGCGGGCAGGCAGTTAACGATTACCACCCTCTCTCTCTCCCTCCTTTCTACATTCCTCTATCTCTCAATCCTGTCTCGCATGGCTGCAGGCAGAGAGCGGCAGGGGGAGGAGCTGGCAAGGCTGGGGCTCCACACATTTTCGCCAGAGAGCGAGTCGCTAGGAAGCAGTTGTGGAGCAATGGTGGGCGGTGCAGGCGGCGGCAAGACAGGGCCAACTGTGGAGGGAGAGGCGAGCCAGAGTGAGCCAGCAACAGCAAAGCCAGGCACTTGCCTGGTATCAATCGGACCTGGCCTCCCCATCTCTCCCCAAGCGGCTGGTTGAACGCATTGGCACGGGAGAGTACGTGGACTTCGGGGAACTCCCACCGGCCAAGGGCAAAAGTCTCCCCCTTCCGCAGGCAGGAGAGGGACAAGTGGTGGTGGTTCAAGCCACTGACTTGATGGCCACCCGGAAGACGATTCCGGACTTTGCCACTTGGCTGCAGTGCTTCGGCTTATTTACGGCCGTGGTGGCAGCAGCACAGCCCAAGAGGGTGCCGGAACTGATGGCCAACCAGGCCATCATTGCGAAGGCAAGCCAAACCTATCGCTGGCCATCATGGGTGGTGTACAATCAGGCTTTCCGCCAGGAAATGGCCGGCACGGGAGCAGTCCTGGGCCAAGGTAGACCCCTCCTTGTACTCAGTGTGTTTCTTTGGCCAGAACATCAACGCCGAGAACTGGTGTTCGGTGTGTCGGTCGCTGGAGCACACAGCCGCAGCATGTCCGTCAAGGGCGACAAGAAAACTCACGTGGCCAGGGTCACCGGCAAGAGGAGCAAACCAGGAGGTGTGCCAGAAATTCAACAGGTTCAATGGGGACTGCAGGTATGGCAGGGACTGCAAGTTCGCCCACCTGTGCAGCAGATGTGGGGAACCACACCCCGTGACAAAGTGCAAGGCAGGGAGAAAACGCCCCAGACAGGAGGAGTAGGAGTGGGCGCAGGAGAGAGCAGCTGGAACTGTCATGGAACAATCTGTTGGCATGGTTGTTCATATTGAGACTGTTGGCATTATAAAAAATTTAAAAAAATTATATAGATATACGTAGATATAGTATAATCTACAGGAGATAGACTAGTAGTAATAGAAACAATAATAATGATTATAAATAATTATAATAAATAAACAGGGGTGCGGGTTGATAAGAAGCCCGGCTCTAGGTAAAGGGTGGTTAGGAATAGGGACAGTGTAAATAATGGGGAACAACTGTGCAGTAGGGCAGCTAGAGTATCCAAGCTAGTCGTAGCTAATGATCTACCCTAACACTGTGTTGCAGGGAGACATCAATACCGGGACCAGTTGCTAAGCCTGGATGCATGCAGGGAGCAGGGTCAGCGAGAAATGCCGCAAGAGCTGAGCAAGATTATTACCCCGCTGTCTAGTACTAGCCTGAAGGAACAGCTGAGGGGACACCCAGACCGGGAACTTGCGGCGTATATTGTGCGAGGAGTGTCAGAGGGGTTCCGAATTGGGTTTAATGCCGGCTTGGTCTCCTTGAAGCAACGGTCAGGGAATATGCCGTCAGCAGATGAACATCCTGAGGTGGTGACAGGATACATCCAGAAAGAGACGGAGCTGGGCAGACTGATTCAAGTGAAACGGGCTGAAGTGTTAACACCCATTCACACCAGCCCATTTGGGGTCATCCCAAAAAAGAGTGGAATAAACAGATGGAGGCTGATCCTAGATCTGTCCTCTCCACTGAGGCACAGTGTGAATGATGGGATAGAGAAGGAGCTGGCGTCACTAAGCTACGTCTCAGTGGATGAGGTGGTGCAGAGAGTATTGCGATGGGGAAGAGGAACTCTGCTTGCAAAAATGGACGTCAGACAAGCGTATCGCAATATCCCAGTGCACCCCGAGGACAGGCGGCTACTAGGAATGCGTTGGCAAGGCGATACCTATGTTGATGCCATGCTGCCATTTGGCCTTAGGTCCGCGCCACTGATATTCTCAGCAGTGGGAGATGCGATTGCATGGATCATGGAGCAGCATGGTGTCGCATGTTTGGACCACTACATTGACGACTTTTATCACTGCTGGACGGCCTGGGGGGATGGAATGTGCAAGAAACGCAGCAGTGATGAAGGCAGTATGTCAGCAAGTGGGAATGCCGATAGAGCCGGAAAAAGATGAAGGGCCGGCCACAACCATAACCTTTTTGGGGCTAGAACTAGACACTATAGCGCTAGAGGTGAGACTGCCGCAGGAGAAGCTAGCGAGCTTGAGGACTGTGTTGAAGTCCTGGCGGGGCAGGAAGGCGTGCAGGAAGCGGGAGCTGCTCTCGCTAATTGGCTCCATGTCCCATGCGGCGCGGGCAGTCAGGCCTGGCAGATCCTACATACGCCGACTAATCGTGGCGGCAGCGGCAACCAAACACATGGACCAATTCGTGAGGCTGAATCGGGAAGCCAGGGCAGATATCGAGTGGTGGCATACCTATGCAGCAAGCTTGAATGGGTCAGCAATGATGTTAGCAGGGCCTGGCACATCACACCAGGTGACCATTACGTCGGACGCATCCGGAAGCTGGGGCGCTTTCATGGAGGAGGCGTGGTTCATGCTACCATGGTCAGGGTCTATCAAGGACATGCACATCACGGTGAAGGAGCTGGCCTCCATTGTGATTGCCGCGGCAATCTGGGGGGACAGGAGTGGAGAGGGAAGTATGTGCTTGCCTACTGTGACAATACAACAGCAGTAGCCATAGTAAATTCCGGCTCAGTGAGAAATGGGCAGGCCATGCAACTCAGACGGTGCCTGGCATACCTGATGGCCATGAATCAGTTCTCGTTGAAGGCCACTCACATCCAGGGTGCGCGCAATGTGGCAGCAGATGCCCTGTCAAGAAACGACCTGTCACGTTTCCGAATGTGTTGTCCACAGACTCAGCAACAAGGGTCGCCAATACCAGCCGGCCTTCTGGACACCCTGCTGCTGACGGAATCCGACTGGATGCGGAAGGACTGGGTCGAGTCATGGACTTCTACGTTGGACAGGCCTTAGCCGACTCTACGCGGAGAAGCTACTCGTCAGCAAAGAAACGATATTTGAACTTTTGCACACTTCACAAGGTCACCCCCATCCCCACTAATGAACAGTTGCTGTGTCACTATGTAGCATTCCTGGCCAAGAGCGGCCTGGCCGCATCATCGATAAAATGCTATTTGGCAGCAGTGAGAAATCTACAAATTACAGAGGGTAAAGGGGATCCTAATATGAGTACCATGTCTAAGCTGGACTTGATAGTAAGGGGCGTGAAGAGGACGCAGGCGAGGGATGGACAGCGCAGGCCACGGCATCCGATCACCCCGGATCTGTTGCTCATGTTGCGTAAGGCCTGGCTAGATCCAGCAAGAGGTCATGATGGCGTGATGCTGTGGGCGGCAGCGTCATTGTGTTTCTTTGGGTTCCTGAGATCGGGAGAGGTAACAATACCAACAGACACTAGCTTCGACAAGGCGGTCCACCTTACCTTCGAGGACATTGCAGTGGACAATCTGAAGGACCCCACCATGGTGAGAGCCAGGTTGAAAAGCTCCAAGACAGATCCATTTCGAAAAGGAGTGGACATAGTGGTCGGAAGGACGGGCGACAGAATTTGCCCAGTAGCGGCCATGTTAGGCTATTTGAGGGCAAGAGGAGCTGGGTCCAGCCTCGCTTCGTCTCACAGGTGAGGGAAACCCTCCAAGCAAGGGGTATAGATGGATCATCATACTCGGGGCGCAGTTTCCGCAGTGGAGCAGCTACAACAGCGGCGAGGGCCGGGGTGGAAGACTCCACTATCAAGATGTTGGGAAGGTGGAAAAATGATGCCTATCAGTTGTATATCAAGACGCCACGGCATCACCTCGCGGCAATCTCGACACGGCTGGCGGTAACTCAGGGGCAAGACTCCTGATAGAGACTGGGGACCTCGGAGACTGCGGGAGCACGCACGTTGACAATAAACAATTGTTGTTCTCATGTGTATGTGTCAGTATTGGATGGTTGTAGTTGGATAAGTGTTGATAAGAGCATTTCCGGTAACATCATTAGCGGGGGATTAACGAGGGAGCAGAGGGTCAGGGGAAGAGGTAGAGGTCAGAAAAAATGTGGTGGTAGGATTGCTGGAGTGGAGGCCAAATATGCCCAAAGGTGCAAATTGGAGCTAATTGGCAGACAAGTGGTGCCAATTGGTGGCAATCATACCTAACCACATCAAAGAGGCGGTAAGTCGGGGACCCCCTACCTCTTGCTCCCAACAAAGGGTAACCGATCCAAGTTAAATGGAGGTATTCAACAGAGTTAACATGGGAGGCTTCGGGGGGGGGGGGGGGGGGGGGGGGGGGGGGGGCCTAAGGCGGACTGGGAAATTAAGGGAGTTACTGAGGCATGCGCAACACAGGCCACATGGCCAGGCCAGGCAGCAAAACCTATCACAGGTAAAACGTGCTGTGTCGTGCGGAGAGCAAGTAGAAGCCCTACAAGCGGGGAATAGCGCGCCAGTTGTCCCACCAACCCATCCACCACAAGCAGGGAAGGAGGTAAGACAGACTGCGGAGAGGGCACGATGGTGGCGGAATCCCAAAAGTGCAAATTGGGGCTAATTGGCAGACAAGTGGTGCCAATTGGTGGCAATCATACCTAACCACATCAAAGAGGTGGTAAGTCGGGGGAACCCCTACCTCTTGCTCCCAACAAAGGGTAACCGATCCAAGTTAATTATGACTATTCCAACACAGAGAGAGGTAATAATTCTTCAATTTTGATGGGACAATTGATGGACTTTCTGGACAACACTCAACTGACCACACACACTCTAAATCGACCAACAAAGCATGCGAGAAAAAGCTGAACTGTGCAAAGTTTTCACTCAGAAATGACAGTTGTAATTATGAAATAAGGTTCGTCTCAAGTTTTGCTGATAGTTTTGCATTCATGTCTAGGACTGCCACGGACAGTCCCAGTCCTTTAAATTTCTTAGGACTTCCTCAGAATTTTTAAGATATCCTGAAATGGTAAGGATAAATCTCCAAATTCTTAGGACTATTAGGGAAATCCAAGATATTCCATTGACCTCAAAGTCTAGGTACTTCAGTCTCAGAAGTCCCAGGAAGTCCCAAGAATCCTGAGACTATTAGGGACATCCCAGGATGTCCCACAAGGTAAGAGCTAAAAATCCCAGTCCTAAAAGTCCCAAGAAGTCCTGGGACTACTAGGGATGCCCCTGGATCTAATAGAGATGTCCCTGGATGACCACAAGGTAGAGCTAAAAATCCCAAGTCCCAAAGAAGTCCAGGAATACTAGGGGACATCTCTGGATGTCCACATAAGTCCCAAAAGTCCCAAGAAGTCCTGGGACTACTAGGGAAGTTACGGGAGTCCACAAATGAGAGCTAAAAATCCCAGTCCCAAAAGTCCCAAGAAGTCCTGGGACTACTAGAGACATCCCGGGATGTCCCACATAAGTCCCAAAAGTCCCAAGAAGTCCTGGGACTACTAGGGTCATCCCGGGATGTCCCACAAGGTGAGAGCTAAAAATCCCAGTCCCAAAAGTCCCAAGAAGTCCTGGGACTACTAGAGACATCCCGGGATGTCCCACATAAGTCCCAAAAGTCCCAAGAAGTCCTGGGACTACTAGGGTCATCCCGGGATGTCCCACAAGGTGAGAGCTAAAAATCCCAGTCTCAAAAGTCCCAAGAAGTCCTGGGACTACTAGGGACATTCCGGGATGTCCCACAAGATGAGAGCTAAAAATCCCATTCCCAAAAGTCCCAAGAAGTCCTGGGACTACTAGGGACATCCCGGGATGTCCCACATAAGTCCCAAAAGTCCCAAGAAGTCCTGGGACTACAAGGGATGTCCCTGGATCTACTAGGGATGTCCCTGGAAGTTCCACAAGGTAAGAGCTAAAAATCCCAGTCCCAAGAAGTCCTGGGGCTACTAGGGACATCCCTGGATGTCCCACATAAGTCCCAAATGTCCCAAGAAGTCCTGGGACTACTAGAGTCATCCCGGGATGTCCCACAAGGTGAGAGCTAAAAATCCCAGTCTCAAAAGTCCCAAGAAGTCCTGTGACTACTAGGGTCATCCCGGGATGTCCCACAAGGTGAGAGCTAAAAATCCCAGTCTCAAAAGTCCCAAGAAGTCCTGGGACTACTTGGGATGTCCCTGGATGTCCCACAAGATGAGAGCTAAAAATCCCAGTCCCAAGAAGTCCCAAGAAGTCCTGGGACTACTAGGGACGTCCCGGGATATCCCACATGATGAGAGATACGATACTTTTTTTTTTGTCTGACTTGAGTTAACATGCTTCTTCACCGAACTATAATATGATTTTTATATCTGTATTTACTTTCAATTTAATTTTTGATAGATATCATTTTTGTAAATAGAATGTAAATACAGATATTTAAAAAAAATCATGTTGTAATTTCATGTAGAAACGCTTGCAGTAGAAAAGAATTTGGCTTTGTATCTTCAACAATTGCTTCTAAATTACGCAGAACAAAGTGTGGGAGTACTAAGAACATTCCTGGATATTTAATTAGGCTAGAGCTAAATTTATTCCAGTCCTGATGATGTTTTAACCAAAAACAAATAGAAGTTCACCTCATACAAATTTTTAAAAAATTACAATTGGACTTATTATTCTAAAATTATTTTATAACTTTGCTGCTTAGTCAGTTATATTATTTTTCATTAACTAACTGTGATTCACCATTTATTTTGTCACAAAATTGAATATAATTTATATGTATCTGACATACGAAATAACAATGTTATTGAAGTGATTCAAGTCACGAGGGGAAAAATTAGTTGTAGAGTGTTTTCTCGGAGATTTTCTAGTTGGGGTTGCTATTGCTTGTCCTGCTCTCTTTCCAAGAACTCTGGAAATAAATATTAAAAATAAAATTTAGGATATTATTCACCTAAAGGGATTTTTATAAATTTAGAAGTCACAATAATTTTAAAGTGACGTGACATTAAGCTGAGAGTGAGGTTGGTAAACAAAATTAATATTAAATTGATTTTATTAAACTTACGGTTTCAGTTCTTTTTGCATTAAAATGTCGCGATACCTTGACAGGGACAGGTTAAACTTAGATAATTTTTTGGCAAAAGCTGTTTTTTCTTCCGTTGTTTCTGGAATTGCTTCCTTGATGAATTCAAAATGCTGAGTAATAAGAAAAAATCAACTACTTGTTGTGTGTGGCAACTAACAGTAGTACTACTATGACTGCCTTTACTACTGCCCACTTGGACTAATTTTCCCAAGCCTTCTTTATCCAAACTCTGGAAAGCCCTAAGAGCTCCATCTTTATTGCCCCTTTTCCTAAACTTCTTTAGAGCTAAAAGATGAGTCAAATAAAGGGTTTTTCCAGGTAGATTTAGGCAATATTCTGCTGTGGTTTCTTCACTGGATTCAGAGGGACCAGGTTCACCCAAAGTAACTCCTAGTTTATTAACAGTTAGCAATGTAGTGATATTATATTTTGAATGAAAAATTCTCACCTAGATGATTATTGGCTATTTCTTCTTCTAAATTCTGCCTCCCAGCAATAAAAGCTGTTTGCTGGCAAGAATGCTTCACAATATTAATTGCTGCTTTCACAGCATTTTCGGAAATTTCCATGGGTACATTATCTGGTGATTCAATAAACCCCAGGATGTGAATAACTGCAGCTATCCGTAGTACATGACCTCTGCTTTTACTTAGTAGGCCTATACACATTATTATTGTGATCAGAAATCAATTAAAAAGTACAATAATAATAAAAAACAAAGATGTAATTTTAGAAAGTTATAAAGTGCAATTGGTTTTACAGCACTTGCCTTGCAAGTATTCATCCAACCCAGCCATAGACTTTAGTCCCTGCTGTATTTCATTGTAATAACTTTCGAAAGTGGAGACCTATTCATAATATGAAAGACTCTCGGCTGTATTTCTGTTCTACTGCTGGACGGTGGCAGCCATTGTCTTGCTAATAGCTCAGCTGAAAATTAAAGCAATTAACACCAGCTATAACATTGCAAGTACTTATCAGAAAAGCTGAAAGCAGTCAATCTAGGTTACTTATGTTTGCTTAAAGAACTTACTTAACTTTTCAACAAAGTCTTGATTTACTTCAGTGAGGGTATCAAACTCCTTAAATACAGGAACCGGAAACAACCAGATAAAGCGATGTGAAAGCCCTTTCTCAGAATTGGAAGGAATGTCAATAAGTGACCTTGCCACACTGGGTTGCGTCAAACCCCCAATAGTCAGATTAGTTGACTTCATTGCAAAATTAGCTTCACCACTTACTACAATAGAACAAGTACACAAAACTGGCTAACCTGTATCTCGTCTCCATGGATGCCCATTATACAATTGCAAGAAGAGAGCCAGTTCATGGGAGTCGGAAAGACCCTTACCTCTATATAGATTTATTTGAGACAAGAAGGCAGACATCTCATCATAAAATCCAAGTAGTCTGGCTGAATTGGAATGCATAAGTGCACCCATCTTCTCAAAGGAGCCATCATCAAATACCCAGGAAGGATCTTCTTCATCATTTTACTTGCCAGAGCTGGCAGCTTGTGAAAGGAGGGGAGGAGGGAAGGTGGAGCTATTATGAATGAGCTGGATTTACTCTATAGAAGTGTGTATAGAACATCCAGGGGTAGGTGTAGTGGGCTGGGTATGCTCTATTCAATGAAGACCATTGTTTACTGGGAGGGAGGAGGGGCAAGGTTTTGGCTAACTGCCAGCTTGTGGGGCTGTTGAAAAATGATATGGTTTAGTTCAATTAAGGTGTGAATAGGGTGGTAGGAAGTGGTAGCTGTAAATGAAGAAGCCCAATCGTGTTTACCAGATTCTTGCATTGTTGAACATGTTGGAAGAAGCAAGTTGTATCAGCAAAGACCCTTCAGTTCTAAGAAGGCTAATCTTTGCAGCTTCTAACCTCTCCAAAGATATGCCAAAGTATTGGAACTTTGTGTCTGACTTTGGTAAAGTTTTCAAAAAATGATTTTAAAGTGAACGAGGTGAAGTTGCTGTTGGAGAACATCGATTTTATTGACCAGCAAGCCTTTGATACAGATAAAGTTCTTTTACATGAACTTAATCATTTTGAAGGATTTCAAGGAAATCCTCTGGGAATAGTTCTCGTGTCCCCAAAGAAAATATGTGGCCTTTGCGGAGAGCATTTGCTAGTCAGAGAAGATCGACCAAGCTTTCCCATGATTTATTCTACAGATGGGACTACTAGTGGTACTCATTTCAGAAAGTGTTGTAGTCAGAATTGGAAGGGATGTCCATTCACTCAACACTATGGATTTCATCAAAAGGGAAATAGCACTGAAATTTTTTATGATGATGATTACATCAATCTACCTTTTTTTATGTCAACTAATATGACTGTTTTTGAAACTAAAATGTTGCAGTCCTTGAATGCCGAAATTCTATTGGGACAGTTGACGTACCGGCAGAAGTCAGATATCTATAACTACTGCCATGGTTATGACTCCAGCACTAAACAAGGCCCAATTCAAACTTCACACTATGAAGATTACAGGTAACTTTATTACTAGAGACCACAGCAGAATCTCTCTTATCTGGGTGCCCGGGGACAACAGAGAGGGCCCAATGCAAGTGCCTGTAACTTACAAATAACATTATTCAGCTTGTTGTGTCCATAATGTCAATAAAGGCTGATCCACATTCATTTATTTAATTTAGTCCCGTTTTTGCTGCTCCTGTGATTGATTAATTGAGGTGGTCATAACTAAGGGGCCTGGATAACAGAGTTTCTACTGTTGCTATATTTCATCGTACTGGACATATTGAGGTTAATATCCGTTTGACGGCTAGTTTTGAAAAGCGTATAAAGATAGCCCTAACTTGGTAAAATGTATTTGATACGATATTAGTTGTGTTTTCTGTAGCTACATTAATTTTATCTTTAATGAACCAGTAATGTGTTTGTTGTTTGTTTTACGAGAATTTTTTCATTTTAATTCTATTCGTATTAATGCGGCATGAGCATTATAGTGTAATAAATTTTGTTATATTTTAAAATTCAGTCAAGAAGAACCAACTACTGGTAACCGCATATCACTAGATCGGAGAAGACCTGAAGAAGCACACTTAATCTTCTCTATATTAGATGTTTTCTGGCATTATCCGAGCAAGTTTGAAGAGAAGAAGGTCTATACTAGTGTACAGCAAACATTGGACGTGGTCACACCAATATTCTATGATGCTTTCACCTCAGAATATGCTTGTAAGTAGTGCCACAAACAAATTTCTTTAATTAAATGTTCATATCTATTTGCCTCAGGCCATTCCTGCTCCTACCCAGGGTGTCGTCAAGTGTTGGTAATTGATGGAAATATGAAAAACCATCGAGACATATGTGCTGCTACAGAAGCAGGATACATTGAGTACAGCGAGCTACCTGGAGCTATTAAGACTGGCTGTCCTGAAACTCCTGCTTTTATGTCGAAGTTCTGCTATAATCATTCCGCTATTTATTTAGTTAATTGAGCACAAGAAGCTATATGGTTGGTTCTTGTTATAGACGTAAGAATAAAGAAACTGAATGTTGGAGGTATTTAATCTTGCATTCTGGACGTCCAGTGCCAGCATTGAGAGGAAGGAGTGGTGTTTGGTGTATATTTGGTCAGATGAATTCAAGTAGTGAGTTGTCAATTGACTCAACACTAGCTGAATGGACTTTGTGGTGCCGAATACTATGTTGAAAAAGAAGATACATGTGTGTGTGTGTGTGTGTTAGGTCGCACGGCTTTCAACACAAGAAAAGCTTTCGTGGGAGCCGGAATCAGCTTTGCCGCCCTCACTTATCGGTGAATTTGAAGATCAACAAAGTAGAGAGATTTCTGTTCATACTGCTCAAGAGTACAAGTTGATCAGTCATACATTGGTTGTGAAGGCAAATGATTGTATAGAGCCACCCCCTCCAAAATCTCCCAAGATAACTCTTGATTCTGGGTAATTACTGTCAGGGTTTTGCAGATATGTTGTTTAGAATATTTGAGGCAAAGAAGAATGTTTTCTGTGATAATAACACCAAAACAATCAGTAGTAAAACTGACTTAAATTTTTTTTAATTATTGATAAGAGAATGCTCATGGCACCCCTGCTTGACTCTTGTTACTGGATTTTTTTTCCTGATTATAGTGTATTTTCAGAAACCAGTTTGGAATTAGTGTGCAACACAGAAAAAGACAAGGGCAGAATTCGCCATAGAACATCAGGTCAAGGGCAATGTTTAATAAAAGAGCTTTATCAGTGCTGGTTCTATGTGTACATTGTAGGTATACTGGCTGGAATACGCCCGTGTGGAATAATCGTACTGTTATCGGAATTGTTCACGTCAGAGTCAAAAGCACAAGTATATGCCAGTCCTCATCAATTTCTCAAAGAACATCCTCAAGTTTCAGAGACTATTGGTATAATTAGAAGAACTTGACATATTATATACTACAATTAGAATTTGATTTGATTTTCTTTATTTTGCCAGAATACATATGTTATGATGATGGCTGCCATCTTTGGAAATATGCCCAAAATGAAATAAGAAGAGATGTTAGTCGCACTTCAAAGAAGCTTGCGTCAATACAAATTGTTGTTGATAAGCTACATATGGCTGGACACGTTGATAAGTGGTGTATTGCCAACTGTGACCCACACCTATTCCATGACCTCGACAATGTAAGCGTTTTAAAAAAATAATTTTCCTTGATATCCATTTGAATTCTACTATTATACATTAAATGTATTCTACCATGAAGGCTGAGTGTGCTTTGAACATCTTTTCTGTGGTAGCCTTCATACAATAAGAGAAATGCTGTTCTTTTCTCAGTACACAATCAAGCGAAGTGAACCATAACTGAGAGTATTGTTTAGAACAATTGAGAATAGAAGCTAAAATATACAAATGTGCTGTAATTATTACTTAATTTGTCTTTAGGTTGATACGGAAGTCTGTGAACAAACTTTTTCTTGGTTGTCAAGATACTCAAAAATGACCAGAAAAATGAAGCGAAGTACATTTATGTTCTTCTTGATATTATGTGTGACAAACACAATCAAAGAGAGAAGGATAAACTCAGAAGATCACGTTTCATGTAACTTATATGTATCATTTAATGCTAATATTATTTGACGTAATGCTTACCATGCACATCAACACATTATAAGTACCGCAGCATATTTTCATGCCTAAAATACAATTTATCTTGTATATCACATTAGTACTGAGTAACTTGACATATCACCCACATACCAACATTAAATTTTACCTGACTACACAAGCAGTAGTCTAATATGTTTGGTTTTGAGGTGAATATTTGCAGTTCGGAGCATTAAATTTAGTAATATGGCTAGATGTACAATTCTGAATCCACTAAATTGCAAAATATGCTACTCCTGCATTTTTCACAGAATTTACATATCTCACCTAAACTTGTCCTTGTATTACGCAGAATTGAAATAGTATTCTATTTCATTATCACGGTTAATAGCACCCAACAATACAAACAATGGTCTAGTATACATATGTTGTAATTTCTTGGAGAGCAGCTGTAAATCTTATAAATAGCAGTGAAGTGTTAATTTTTCAGATAAGTTAAACCGAACAAACCTCATGCACGTACTAATATTTCGACTAAAATAATGAAACTTGGCAAAATTATTTTGTACTTTGCTCGTACACATGCACAAATACCAATTATTTACATATTTGCCTTAAGTTTTAGAAAATATTCTTATACGTGAGTCCACTTCGGACTTTTGGGACTGAAATTTATAGTCGTCATTTGGACAATTGTCTGAAATGCTCCCTATAGTCCCAGGACTTCTTGGGACTTTTGAGACTGGGAATTTTAGCTCTTACCTTGTGGGACATCCCAGCATGTCCCTAGTAGTCTCAGGGCTTCTTGAGACTTTTGGGACTGGGATTTTTAGCTCTCACTTTGTGGGATATCCCGGGACGTCCCTAGTAGTCCCAGGACTTCTTGGGACCTTCGGGACTGGGATTCTTAGCTCTTACCTTGTGGGATATCCTGGGATGTCCCTAGTAGTCCCAGGACTTCTTGGGACCTTTGGGACTGGGATTTTTAGCTCTCACCTTGTGGGATATCCCGGGACGTCCCTAGTAGTCCAAGGACTTCTTAGGACCTTTGGGACTAGGACTTTTAGCTCTCACCTTGTGGGATATCCCGGGACGTCCCTAGTAGTCCCAGGACTTCTTGGGACGTTTGGGAATGGGATTTTTAGCTCTCACCTGGTGGGATATCCCGGGACGTCCCTAGTAGTCCCAGCACTTCTTGGGACCTTTGGGACCGGGATTTTTAGCTCTTACCTTGTGGGACATCCCGGGATGTTTCTAGTAGTCCCAGAATTTCTTGGGACCTTTGGGACTGGGATTTTTAGCTCTTACCTTGTGGGATATCCCGGGACGTCCCTATTAGTCCCAAGACTTCTTGGGACTTTTGAGACTGGGATTTTTAGCTCTCACCTTGTGGGATATCCCGGGACGTCCCTAGTAGTCCCAGGACTTCTTGGGACCTTTGGGACTGGGACTTTTAGCTCTCACCTTGTGGGATATCCCGGGACGTCCCTAGTAGTCCCAGCACTTCTTGGGACCTTTGGGACTGGGATTTTTAGCTCTTACCTAGTGGGACATCCTGGGATGTCCCTAGTAGTCCCAGCACTTCTTGGGACCTTTGGGACTGGGACTTTTAGCTCTCACCTTGTGGGACATCCCGGGATGACCCTAGTAGTCCCATGACATCTTGGGACTTTTGAGACTGGGATTTTTAGCTCTCACCTTGCAAGATATCCCGGGACGTCCCTAGTAGTCCCAGGACTTCTTGGGACTGGGATTTTTAGCTCTCACCTTGTGGGATATCCCGGGACATCCCTAGTAGTCCCAGTACTTCTTGGGACCTTTGGGACTGGGATTTTTAGCTCTCACCTTGTGGGGTATCCCGGGACGTTCTTAGTAGTCCCAGGACTTCTTGGGACCTTTGGGACTGGGACTTTTAGCTCTCACTTTGTGGGACATCCCGGGACGTCCCTAGTAGTCCCAGGACTTCTTGGTACCTTTGGGACTGGGACTTTTAGCTCTCACCTTGTGGGACATCCCGGGATGACCCTAGTAGTCCCAAGACTACTTGGGACTTTTGAGACTTGGATTTTTAGCTCTCACCTTGTGGGATATCCTGGGATGTCCCTAGTAGTCCCAGGACGTTTGGGACTTTTGGAACTGGGATTTTTAGCTCTCACCTTGTGGGATATCCTGGGATGTCCCTAGTTGTCCCAGGACGTTTGGGACTTTTGGAACTGGGATTTTTAGCTCTCACCTTGTGGGATATCCTGGGATGTCCCTAGTAGTCCCAGGACTTCTTGGGACTTTTGGGACTGGGATTTTTAACTCTTAACTATACCTAGTAATTTTTGGAATCTTCAACATAGGATTCCTATTAGGACATCTTGAGACGTCCTAATGTGTCCTAAAATATTCTCAGGACTGGGACAGTCCGTGGCAGTCCTAGACCACCCTGCAGTTTTGTCCATATTATGTATAACAATTAATATAAACATGTTAATTCGACCCTGCTGTGCTTGCACATGAGTGTAATAAAATAGCCTCTTGGTGTAGTGACTCAAGGGTGTAGGTTTAGTGCCTCAAGTAAGTTTAGTGCCTCAAGGGTGTAAGTTTAGTGCCTCAAGAGTGTAGGTTTAGTGCCTCAAGGGTGTAGGTTTAGTGCCTCAAGGGTGTAGGTTTAGTGCCTCAGGCCCTCCTCTGTATCCTTTCAACTGAGCCTTCTATAAAGAATGTAATAAGTGACTTATAAATAAGCTTCATTCTCATCATCTTCATAGTGACATTAACACTTCAACATAAGCCTTTAGAATTCTACTTCACAAAAACAACAACAACAACTGAACTCCTCCTCCCTTCACCCCCCAAAATATTTTAGTAAAAGGTCACCTGATATACGTGTACTGATTTATCTTACCTTCTCCATGGCCTCGCTGTAAGGCATCCTCGGGAAAGGAGCGGCACTCATCTTGAGCTGGGGACACAGACCAGGGACAGTAGCCATGAGGAGGTCTTCAATGAGAGCCATTACCCCTTCACTGTCCACAAATGACATCTCCAAGTCCAGCTGTAATCAAGAAAATCACACAATGCAAACAAAATACCACAATACAAGCAGGCAAGGTACCACCATCTTGTCTTGTGTTCAGTTTAATGCATAACTTGGGCCACAAAACACAAACAAGTCAGGCATTGAATAAACCATCTCTCTTCCCATCCTTTTCCCTTTTCCTCTATGTCACTTATCACATTCCTGGGACCTTTTAACTTGCCATGCTCTTTTTCTAGCAAATGTCTTTTACATCTTGTATGCTATTACTGAACAGGATTACAGTACTTACTAACAACATGCCATGAAGGCAAAACTTTGTAAATTGGTTTTTAATGCTGATGAGCAATTAACTAGTCATTCCATTTCTTAAAGAGAGAGATTATTCTTGTTATACAACACTAAAAGCATTTGGTCTTAACCACCACCCAGTCTGTGAAAAGTTATTGATGGATGTACAGCTAGCTACATGTAGGAATGTGTAAGATATAACATTGAACTCAAATACTTGCACATGTGCATTATATGGAGGCAAATATGTACATAGCAGCTGGATTTCTGTTACTTCCTAATACTACTGTAAGTCAGGTATACCTAATGAAGTGGTGGATTAGAGACTTCAAAAGGATTTTTTTTAAAGTGATAACCATGCCCACTTAGTCATGTGAAACTTGAAATTAAAGATTAATATAATAATATGGTCTCTGGGTGTCAAAATTAAAACCTTGTTGAACACCAATGGACCAAAAAAACAAACAAAAAAAACTGTCTTGAATCATAGCTGGTCCAGGCACAAAGAATGGTCCAAACTCTGAGAATGGATGGTTTTAACAAAAAAAATCAAGTTTTCTGTGATCCATGTTCATCTGCTTCCACAAATTTGACTGCTAAATAAAAGAGCTTTAACAATGCCTTACTAACCATATCAATACACTAACGAGCTACCAGCCTGTATAGAGGCTTGTGAGACTCATAGGGCTCATAAGATAAAATGGCGGTCGATTAATTGGAGGTAACAATGAAGTAATGGGGGTGTGGCAATGTAAAAGGGGCTCAGACAAACCAAGTTGAACCCTACTGAATCCGCTACTGTAAATGAAGCACAAAAACAGATTGGACCAGGACACAGTAAGTGTCAGTGGCTGTCCCCAGTAAGACCAGGACATAGGAGTAAGTCTGTCAGTGGCTGTCCCCAGTAAGACCAGGACATAGTAAGTCTGTCAGTGGCTGTCCCCAGTAAGACCAGGACATAGTAAGTCTGTCAGTGGCTGTCCCCAGTAAGACCAGGACATAGTAAGTCTGTCAGTGGCTGTCCCCAGTAAGACCAGGACATAGTAAGTCTGTCAGTGGCTGTCCCCAGTAAGACTAGGACATAGGAGTAAGTCTGTCAGTGGCTGTCCCCAGTAAGACCAGGACATAGGAGTAAGTCTGTCAGTGGCTGTCCCCAGTAAGACCAGGACATAGTAAGTCTGTCAGTGGCTGTCCCCAGTAAGACTAGGACATAGGAGTAAGTCTGTCAGTGGCTGTCCCCAGTAAGACCAGGACATAGGAGTAAGTCTGTCAGTGGCTGTCCCCAGTAAGACCAGGACATAGTAAGTCTGTCAGTGGCTGTCCCCAGTAAGACCAGGACATAGTGAGTCTGTCAGTGGCTGTCCCCAGTAAAACCAGGACATAGTGAGTCTGTCAGTGGCTGTCCCCAGTAAGACCAGGACATAGGAGTAAGTCTGTCAGTGGCTGTCCCCAGTAAGACCAGGACATAGTGAGTCTGTCAGTGGCTGTCCCCAGTAAAACCAGGACATAGTAAGTCAGTCAGTGGCTGTCCCCAGTAAGACCAGGACATAGGAGTAAGTCTGTCAGTGGCTGTCCCCAGTAAGACCAGGACATAGGAGTAAGTCTGTCAGTGGCTGTCCCCAGTAAGACCAGGACATGTCACATGCTAAGATTTGCATTTTCCTTTGCTTTCAGTATAAATAATTCGGTGTTTTCTGCTCATATAATATCATACATACATTCAACTTGAAACACGTTGCTACTAACAACAACTTATAAAATGAATACTGGATACTTCACAATTAAACATCCTGTTAAAAAAAAAAATTACAAAATATAAAGCTCCCATAGTATATTTGTGCACAATTGTCTGAAAAGAGTTTGTGCAACAAATAAAATTTCATTTATTTCTGACGTATTTTCTACCATGGAGGAGCAGGTATTACATATTGAGTAACAGGAAGACTACACGACATCACACATTTACCATTTCAGAACTATCAAACATTTTCTCTTCATGTTACTAACATGATCGCAATAAAAATTAGGAAAAGTGGAAAAAATTACACACAGAGTCACCACATAGAAGGATAGAAGCATACATGCATTGCAGGAAATGTTACTAATATGCCAAATGTGTGAAAATGTTCAAATCCAAAGTGCTGGCTTTTATTTTTTTTATATCCCAAATGTGTTGTAAATCGAATGGCCTCGTAGTGCAGGAACTACTCGAGTGTGATCACTGGACAGGACATGGGACACAACTTGCTCCTGCTTAATGCGATGTCAACGCCTGTACTTAATGAGGTTTTGGAGTGCCACTAGTAACTGGCAAACATAAAACACAACACAAAGTGTTCATTTCATTTGTAAATGCTCACAAGCTATATAAAGGAAGAGATGAAGCTTTACTTTGTCAGTCTGTAACATCAAGAATACAAGACACAAGGAACTCAAGAGAGAAAGTAGGAATGATTGTCAAGAATATTTGAAATACTTGAGAGTCTATTTTCTAAGCCTAACATAGTTTCGACTTTTCATAATCCGTACTAAAAGAGCTGAGCTTCATCACTTATTGTTCGAAAGAAGATTCCATCCCCGTTAATATACAACGTACAATCGCTAGTAAAATTGCTACTAGGACGCCCCCAGGCATGCTCCTCTTCTTTGCTTCATTTCTTGTGGCAGCTGCCGCATGGACAGGTTCGAACCGCCACAAAGCACTGCTGAGGCAGATGGAAGAGACACCCTACATCGGCCTGTGCACAGAGGAGCACTACGAAGAGTGGTACAACAACAACTATCCCGAAGAATGCCGAGACCTCATGGCCAACGCCACTGACCTCCACCACCTCTTTGACGTCTACTGCGACCCGTTCTGCGGAGACATCTACTTCAACTATTTAGACAACTGCGGCAGTGCTGGCATCGTGCTCACTTTCTTCTACCGCAACTTCTGCTCGGAAAACGAGAAAGGAGTGGCGTGCTACAACTACATCATTTCAGAAGAGCTGCACAACCCCAAGCCGGAAGTGGACGAGTATTGCTCAGGGGTCAACGAAACCTGCACCACTAACTGCTTCTACGCCCTCGAGGCGATGGCCACTGAGCTGGGGTGTTGCGTCAACACCATCTACAACGTGAGCATCCCGGACCCGTCTACGGCGTACGAGCTGTGGGACTTGTGCAACGTGCCTACTCCGTCCTTCTGCAACGACCTCCGCGTGGGATTTTCCTCTGCAACCGCACTGCTCGTCAGCAGTCTGAATGTGGCTGCCGTGGTTACAATGACGATGCTCATGGTTGCAATGAAGTAAGGGCACTCAGAATTTAATCATATAAAATAAAGGTACATAAACAATTCACTCATAAAACCATTAAACTCTTCTTCATCATAAAAAATCAGTTTAGCCATACTCCAAGTTTTTTTTTGTTTGTTTTTTAATTTTTTCCCACTAGATTGTTTTTATTTTAGCACCAAATAACCATTTCATTCAGACCATATTTGCAGTGAGAGGTTTATTAATCAACAGTAACAGGTACTCATCTATTTCCTGTACTGGTACAGAATTCAAACACAGTCACTTGAAATGACATAAACTGGACAGGTGTGAATTTAAATATACGACAATACACAAGAAATGAGTTGTAAGGTAAGGGACTAAGTATGCGAGTGCTCTCTCTCTCTCTTATGATCAGTACAGTATGGCTATAAATAAGAGCATAAATTACACACATACACACACACACACACACACACTATCAAAAGGGGTGAACAGGAGGAATCAAAGAGAGCAGAAAGACTTACTTGTATGATTATTTGCCACCAACAAACTGTTATTCATACACATGGGTGTAATCTTCAATTAATCTCGACCAACTCCTTAACCCCAATACCATTCCCACCCCATTCCATCTTCACCTCCTCTCTCTCCCCTCCCTTCACTCTGCTGGATGGAAGGAACCAAACTAGCCTGTTGGATGTGACCCACCAGCCAGCCACAATGGAGGGGTACATAGCTTCACTTCACAAGTCATGAATTAAAAAAAAAAATTAATTAATAAAAAAAAAGAAAGCAATTTGTGTTTGTGAACACCAAATGTACTGACTACTACCATACATATGTTTAGAGTTAATCGGCCATCCTTTTCTCACTGGACGTGGCATATTTTTGTATAAGTTGCGAGTTCACCTTTTAATCTCATTACTGCAGTCATTAGGAGAAGCTGGAACTTCTCTCACATGGTGTAAACCTCTCTCACATGGTGTAAACCTCTCCCACATGGTGTAAACCTCTCTCACATGGTGTGAACCTCTCTCACATGGTGTAAACCTCTCTCACATGGTGTAAACCTCTCCCACATGGTGTAAACCTCTCTCACATGGTGTAAACCTCTCCCACATGGTGTGAACCTCTCACATGGTGTGAACCTCTCACATGGTGTGAACCTCTCACATGGTGTGAACCTCTCTCACATGGTGTGAACCTCTTGGTACGGTGAGCTGTGCAAGCAAAGCTCCTGGAGCCAGGCTAGGAACTCGCAGGAGAACAAGCCTTTCCTCACAGCAAGTGGTGTGGGCACCCGAAGTCCCGCCTGGACCATTGCTGTTGCATGAGAAAAGGCCTTGAATTTGCACCCCAGCAAATGCCAGGTCCCTAATCACAGCTGGGTGGACTGGTGGGAGGCAGATGGAAAACCAGATGGAAAATTGCCTGAGTGGGGCCTTAAACTCAGGACCTGAGCCAAGGACACAACTACTAACCACACAGCCACCACACACACACACACACACACACACACACACACACACACACACACACACACACACACACACCTCACTTGTGTGAATTCTGGCTGCCTGTCGGATCTCAGATCTTCGTCTCTGTAGCAGTGAGCAAACTGGAAGTAGCGATCTAACCCACCAGCCATGAGCATCTGCTTGAACTAGACAGCAAATACAATATCAATCACAAGCAACATTCTCATCATCACAACTTCCTATTGACACAACATTCAACACAAATAAACATCACAACATTTAATACAAATATCACATCATTTAATTCAAGCTAACATCACCACATTTAATACACACAAACATCGCGGCATCCAATACAATGAAACATCACAATATCTACTACAAGCACACTTCACATATTCCTACACTGAGCTACCAGCCATTTTCAAGTGCCGGGCACAAGCCAATTCCGAGGGGCACAAATTAGAGAGAAGTTCAATTAGATTTAACTAAACACAAAGTCATGCAATGAGCACTTTCTGGAGTCAAACATTAGAACTGCTTACAGGAAAAGTTGAGGAACTAGACACTGCAAACATGTCACTACTAGCAAAGAAAGTAACTTGTGGTTCAAGTTGAACAATAATGGCAACAGATGTAATGATCACTAGACAATACAAGTACATCATTTCAATGACTACACAGCAGTTCTATGAGAATACATGCTCACATTGGTCGAAATACACCATTAAAAGCTCACTAATAGGTACAATTGTATTGTTATTGAGAGTTTCACTACCAAGCCACGTGTATCCCAGCAGAGTGGGTGGGACTAAGTGGTGTCTGGAGAGGAATAGCTCAAATTCCATGAAAGCTATTGACACACTCACACAAACTGAGGGACAAATAGTATAATTTCTTCTTCATTTTGTTTAAACTCCTGCAAATTATACATACAGTATTTCTCACTGGCAAAGCTCGGACAGTATACACACCTCTGGAGCTAAATTAATAATTTAAATATTTTTGCTAGTCGCACCCAACCATGTGGCAAAATACAGTAGGAAAATAGTTGCAAGAAATCCTAATACATAAATTACCTTAGTACAAATTATCTGTAAGCATATCAACTTAAATCAAGAAAAGACATAGAGACTAAGTCTACATCAAATTGTGTTTCCCACAATAGACACCCTTACCTGTTGAGGACTCTGTACCAGAGAGTAGAACTTGGACTTGGTACTGGTCGGCACTACAAATTCTCTGGCACCCTACACGACACAGAAACAACGCATGCAGGCATTAGATCGATCACTCACTACAACGACAGCTAATCAGACAAGAGGACAAACACATCAGATACATAATACCCCAGACAGAGGCTTCAGAGTTAACTGCATTCACTGACTAACATGTTTCCACTTCCTGTCGAAGCCTTCCTCAGGGGTCAATAAGGTCAGATATAATTATTCGGGCCATAAAAACAGAACTATATTAATTATTTACTTCAGCCAAGAATGACTCAATCGTTGAATTTATATAGAGTCAGGAATTAAAAAAAAAATTTTTTTTAGAATGGGATGTATCAAACTCTACCCATTTACGTTCAGAAAATCTAACATGTCATTCTCCCTCACAAAGCTCACTTAGTGGACCATTCCAGTCCTGAGGACTGATTCAATGTCTGACAGAGTATGGGACATCTGATGCACACTCACACGTGCATGCGGAATGAACCAGAACCATTAGACAGAAGGAAAGGGTAGATACGGCCTATAAATTAATTCTGACACAGTCATTGTCATTTATTGAAACTTACTTCTGAAGTTCTTCTGAACAGAGTTGGAGTGTCTACTTCCACAAATCCTACAAAAACAAAATCATTAATCCTTGCTACAGTTTGGCAGTATACTACCAATATAAAGAACCTATACCTAGCACCTAGCATAGGCAGTGCAATTTGTTTTCAACCACAAAGCTTTCCAGAAAAATAAACATTCTTAGTTCTTGCTCTCTGAGGACAAAGTAAACATATGGGCTTGAGAATAATCAATAGAAATAATTATATCTGCTGATAGTTACAGAAGAACTTCTTGTAACATAGCTAATTGAAGTGCGAAACACTACCACTGTGCAGCTGCTCCTAAACAGGCAGCTCAGTCGATTGTTTGTGTGTGCTGTTGATGTAGCATCCTGCTTACCATGCTGGTGGACAAGGAACTCTCTCATTGCCATGGCAACCCTGCTCCTGAGACGCAGGTTGCGCTGCATGAACGAAGTCCTCAAGTCCAGGTGCCTCTCTGTCAGTCGAAGTTCTTCATTCACCTGAAACAAGCATGGACAGAGGGAAGGAAGGTAGATGGTGCATAGAGAGAGCTCATTGTACATAATAAGAATTCTATTAATAGACAAGTGAGCACTGCACGCATGGAAATGTTGTGTTAGGTAAAGGGTGGTCAAGGTTATCACCACGCCCACTCCCGCTCTCAGGCTCACCGACAGGTCCCTGGTAGTAGAGGGTATGAATGGCAGCTTACTTGCCTCTCCCAGCACTCTGATGTTGACTGCCTCCACTTCAATGCTGCCCAGGCCACTCGCCTGTAATCAACACAAGAACAACCAGTATGTAAGAACAGTCACATGATGTGCTAATATCAGCAACACCAACGCTCTCTCCAGTTAGTCAGAAGAAATATTTGGTACAGAGGGACAGATATGTGCAGACTAAAATATGCTTCATCCAGTAAAGTATAGTGTACGTATGTGTGTGTATTAGCTACAACAGAGCACAGCATAACACACAACATCCACTGCCAATAGAGTGCCAGTCACAATGGCTCAAAAGAAGAGCAGTCCCTACGGGATGAAATGTTTTTCTGGATTTAGGGAATGAAGGGTTAGGAGGGTGTGGCACATATGTGGTAATCATGTACATGTGTTATCTATCATCTATCGGTACACGCATGTGTGTGTTCTCCTTGTGAGTGCTTTCCATTTCTCTCTCTCTCTCTGTGTCAGTGTTGTAAGTAGTCCTGGCTAGTTGTGTCTATGTGGTGTGTTCAGTATGGCTGTACAGACACTATATTGTCAACAGCACCTAAATAAAATAATATGCTATGTAGGCAATTATAGTGGGCGGGTAACTTGCACATGTGGCTTAATAGTTTGTTTGCTTTATGGTTTGTTTGTGTTGTTGTGACGGGCAAGGTGCCAAACTGTGTGTGGATAGCTCCTCACAACCTGGTACTGAGAGGAAATATACATATGCAAGCTAGGAATTAGCAGATACGGCCATATACAGCACAAACCTCTTTCTTATCTTTCCCCGGCCTCTCCCTGACCACACCCTCTACTAGGACGACAGACTCCGTTTTGACGTCTTCCATGACACGCCTCCACAGAGCCAAGTCCACCAGAACTTGCACTTCACCACTCGAGTCTCCCAGAGGAAGGAAAACTAAGTTGTGAGGCAAACTCATCCTGAACATCACACACACATGAATGCATACACTTACTAACATGTGATTGCATGCCACATGTGATGAGATGGAAAAGTCAACTGTATGACTTTGGTATTTGTGAATCAATTAGTTACTGCGGGAGTGAGATGTGTGTGGATGTATGTACATGTTTAAATTCGTGTAAATTACATGCATATGCATACACGTTACGCATTGCCACACATATACATACATAAACACATATTACATACTTATATCGTATAGCAACAACAATACAACAACAACAACAACAACAACAACAACTGTTAGGAGAAGTTACAGTAGCTCTATACATTGCATGGTCGTTGAGGAAGTGTTCCGTTGAAGGAAGTGTTCAGTTGAATCTCCAGCTTTCTAACTCACAATACTTCAACCATTGTTAAAAGGAAATAGATAGCTCGGTGAATACTAGTCATTGTTTAAATAACTGTCATGTGTTTCATAGTCACAACATCCATTACACGATGGTATTAGTTAATTTATTTAGTCCACAGGAAGACCTTAAACAAACATACCAAGCCACATTGGACTTCAATAAAATGGTAAAGGGTTTCAATGCCATGGAACTCTAACGCTATTTGACAGGAGAAGAAACATCAGTTTACTAATACAAGGTTTAGTTTACCTCTTCTTCCTGGTCCATCCACAAAGAGTGACAGACTGTCCAGCATGACCAATATTGAGCTCCCTACAGGCGTGTGTCCTATAGCTGTAGCTGGAAACACCCTTTACCCATTTTCCTGAGGAATATCAAAAATAAAATAAAACACTACTTTGGTCATACTATTTTGGTCAAATAAGGAACAGGAAAATATCTCATTTCTCACCCAGGAGCAATTCAATGCACGTGGGGGGTGAGGGGTGGGCACAAGCATAGTTGCATACAAATAGTCTCACCATTCATACACTGGTCAGAATCTCCTCTTTCTAGTCAGGCATGAGCGTAGTAGTTGATCTCTAGCTAGTCTGCTATGTGTGTGACTGTGTCAGTTCTGCAAGGAAACATGAGGATCTTTCTTCAGAAAAATGTTTATTTTGTCAGAAAAACATACTTTTCCGTTATTTTAGTAGTTTCATCCTTTTCCTCTAATAAAGTGTAGCTATGTTAAGAAAAAGTGAATGTGAAAATGTTGATATTTTTTAAGTGGGGGCTGTAGTGAAATTGTAGGGAGATGGATGAGAAAAGGATATTTCCCTCAGTTTTGATGGTTCTTTTTCTTCCCTGATGTGATACTTATTGCGCATGCAAACTAACCATCTCTGTTAGAATCCTCAGTTGGATTGGTCTCACAGGATGGCTGGCTAAAGGTCCGTATCTGGGACACTACAACAAAAAATGAAAGTAGGACATCAATAGGTACTTACTCACTATATCTTAGTCTGGATAAACAAGATGCTGAAGGTAAATGAGCGCTGCAAAAACGCTTCATCTTTTTGGGGGGGGGGTCTCTAAATTGCAAAATGGTAAGGAGTCGCCAAATCTATATGCTTCAAACGTGTCGATCTTTTCCTACAAAAGGGTGTGATTTAATGTTTCAATTCAACATGTTGTGTCCTGAGCTTATTAGATAAGATGTTAAGACTCCACATGTGTTGACTATAAACCCACTTTGACATTGTGGTTGTTGTACATGAATTGGTACTGTTGGTATATTATTAAAATAAAACCGTGTTAAAAAATAATGAAAAAAACTTTTTTTTCTGTTCGCCAATCTCAAATCCATTCTCTAGCAGTATTTAGCCACTTCACACATACACAACACAACCAGAGCCCTAATCACACAGCTCATGCAGCCGTGTGTGATCCAGGTACAACTTGTAGCGCTGGAAGCAAGCGTCCCACTCTCCAATCCAGTGACAAACCATAGCGAAACTCAGAGGACTCAGGCGAGCCCCGACATTAAAGTTGCCCTGAATTCTGGCCATGTGCTCCGTGTTCCTATTTCCAGACAGCACGCCAACAACCCGTGTCTCATACCGTCCCTGCGACTTGTCATAGTCCCACGCCAGCATACCGGCCCCAGAGGAACCGTGCCAGGCTGCACCGCGGAAATAAATCAAGTTGCGAGATTCCGTAATGACATCCGTCTTGACGGACCACATAACCTCGTCACTTTTGTCATCCGGGAAACTGACAAATTCGACTTTGGTCCTTGCTCCGTGGATAGACTTATGATTCTTGCAAAATATCCCACTCAAGCCCGGGGGGACAAAATCCCTTTCATTTTCTATTTCAGACACTAGTTCCAGTACAGCGACATCGTAGTCATCCCAGTCACTGTAAGCATGGCGATGGTCGCTTGTGAGGTTCTTCCACTGACCGGGTACAAAGAACCGGCGGACAAAGTGCCACTTGGTGCTTCCATCTTCTTCGAGGTATCCAGCCCTCAAGAAATACACGGCAGAGGGAAGGTACCTAGAACCATCGTGAACGCAGTGGGCAGCTGTGAGGATATGACTCTTGGTAATCATCACTCCAGAACAGCCAGTGGACACTTTCATCTGAGCTGTGTAAGGAAACTTGCGACCCTTTTTGGCAGGATCGACCTTCACTCTGTCATCTTGGCCGTATATCAGTCTCTTCCTGCGGACTAGCTCGTGGATATTGAGTATGGAATCCGGACCAGAATAATGAGAGTTTAAGGAGACATTCACTGCAACTCGAACAGATTTCACCTGAGCAGTTTTCACGGAATATTCTTCCCAAGAAAGAAATTTAGCATCTGCGATCTCGGGCCGCAATACCGCAGCTCCTACGACAAGGTGAATTGTAGCTAGGAGTAATATCCAAAGAAATCCTTCCATTTTAACTCATACGTTAGCCATCAAATCGTCTCTTTCTTACTACATGCTAGATTGGAGGTGGAGAAGAAAAGGATATTGTTCAATTGTAATAGCACGCGCGATACCCGTGAACCAGAAGCGACAAGTAGTTGGTAAAGGAAGGTCAGCATGACGTATTAGCGTATTTGTGGGTGTGATAATTAGGAACCGTGGGTACGGGAATTACAATGGCGAACCCATCTAGTAATTTGAGTAGAGAAAGAAAGTTAAGTAAAATCAACATATCTGAATTGACTACATTTGTGGATGGTGGAGACCAGGAATTGTCTGTGAGGAGGAAGAAGTTTTGTAAGTGGTAAATTAGCTAGCTGTATATAGGTCAAGTTAGAAACTCCAATAATAATAGTAGCTAGAGGAACCCAACTAGATGGGTACAGATTTTGTTAATATGGACACTTGAGTTTTTATAGCTGATATGGTTGACTGCTAGCTAAACTTGGAAGATGTATGTGATTGACCCTCTACACATGCTATCGCAGCAGGGCTATGCGACCATCACATATTCAATATATACTAGTGATGTGCTTCAGCACATATGGTGAGCGAGTAGTTGGGCGGAGCCCGACCTCTGCTGGGGAGAGGTCGGGTAACAAGCCTATACCTGGGTTTGTTCCTGCTGAGTCAGCTAATCATGACGTCATGAACCGATTGTGTGGGATTTACGATTTGTGGCTATTCTTTTCACCCACGCACATTTCTTGCTCCTTTTGCTCCTTGTGTGTACGTATATTTCTGCGCAGGCGTATTCCTGTCCGCCCACCCATTCCCTTAGCATTTAACCACACTGCAATCTGATTGGACTGCAACGTACGTTGCAGCAGGGAACAAACCCGGGTATAGGCTTGTTACCCGACCTCTCCCCAGCAGAGGTCGGGCTCCGCCCAACTAGTGAGCGAGCTGGTCTGACTGAAATTTAAATTTGAATGCTAGCTGCTATAGTTTATTGCTATTAGCAACACACAATACTTTTATACATACTTGTTCGCTGGATATACCAGCTCAAGACCTGCGCTTATTCTCTTCGTGACTTGACTATTGGACAAAGGATTTTCAGGGGTAAACAATCAAATTGCCAAGGTTGATATAGGTAAGGATCGATAAACTACCGGTTTTAGTTTAAGCTAGTCACCTTTCCAAAGTACGCTCTGTTCAAAATGCTCTATTGTACCAGGAATCTGTAGATATAGCAATATGTTGTATTTTCTTAGTGACTTGACTATTGGACAACAATCTGTTACGTAAGGTATATGGCTATGACAAACAGTGCATTAACGAAGTTAACTAACTACTGCCACTAAAAAAATGAATGAATTCGGCTAACTTTGGAAAACCTAACTGTGAACATCTCTCCCATTCTGTGTCCGTAGCTCTTTGCTTTTTTTTCCTTTTCTTAGCATTATTTCAAAGTTTTTTGTCCCGAATTTCTTGCGCCCGCGCTAATATTTACGTTTTTAAGTAGCCTCTGGGGGTGGACATGCATTGACCTCTTTGAACTTTGCCATATATATATATATACACCAAAATCTCGAATTGAGACTCGTTAATAGTCTCGCTTCGCTTGCCCAATATGTTGGACTAGACTTTTATGAATGAAACTTACTAAACCTTAAATGTCACTGCTACTTTTCAAGCATGAATTTACTCTGCACATTGCACAGTTCTGGTTTTTGTAGTAACCAGTTGCTATATAGCCTGACCCTTTACCCAACAGATGAGTTATGCTGAAGAGTAGCCCATGCCAGATTATGCTAGCATTTTTTTTTTGGATTAATAGACATGAAATTGCATAGTGGAATAATTCTAGAATAATATAAACATTTTAAAAATAATTAAGAAGAAATGAGAACAATCAGTCCATATAATCCTTAATTATAAAAGAAAATCAATAGTGTTTTTCTTTTACAACAAAAGGATGTGAACATTTAGAAATGTGGTTATAAGGTAAATCTTCGTTACTTGGTTAAAGCAGCTGGGTTTGTGTTGGCCACTTTTGTTATTATCTTCCAAAATGAGAAAAGTTTGAAATACTGGAAGCTCTGTCAGCTCAGGATTATACTATCCGTTTTCTCTTCTTGAGCAACTCACAATCATAGTGGATCAGAATTGACATAAAATGTAAATTATTACCAACCAACTTACTAATTTAGACGAAAGCATAAGCATGCTGAACATATGAAAAAATGTTAAATTCCTAATCCACATTTCCCCCCAAATTTCTGGTAAGGTTTCTCATAAGTGAACTTTTTTCAGCTACAGCAGAGCATGTTTTCTTCGTTCATTGAACTGTTATACTGGGACATTCAAGGTTTTCACTGAAATATTAGCTAGCTATATTGAATCCTCTATATTGAGTAATTCAGTAATACAGATACTTATACTCATTCATTTTTTAGCATACCAACTTTATACAGGTACGGAAATCATCGTTTTTTCACTTACTTTTAATTGGAATGATAAGAGAATAATAATAAAATGTATGGAATAATTAACTATTCTTTTGGAATAATATTTAGAATAAAAAAAAAAGAATAATTCTACAAATTTAGAGCATAATCCAGCAGGCCCTACTTGTTGTGATGACTGTCCCCATGTTAATTGAGAGACAACTGCTACCAGATATGCTGCCACCAGAGGCAATCTCGACGGAATTGGACTAGGAGGGTTTATGGTTGAGGGCCGCCCGTATCTCTCTAATCCAGGACTGAAGGCTCAGTAATTCGTCTTGGGGCTATTTAATTAAGTTTTATTTTAATTAAAAACCGGCTTATGAATTACAGAACTAAAGACTGATTGAGTGTAAATGCCACCGACAGACTAGTGATATTCCCACGGTATCCAATGATTAATCAATTTATTGTGTACTGGTCATGCGCAAATGGCATAGAAACCGAGTGGCTAATGTAATGGATGCTGCCATCTCGATTTTTTTATTCTGATGAAGTCATTGAAATTTTTTTCTCAAATATTTGAGGTGGAGTAGAAAGGGAATGTGAAAGGCAAGAAATACCGCCATCTTGTAGCATTGAGAGTGAACAATCAGTTAGTCTTGACATGGAAGTTTTTAGATGAGCAAAAAAAAACGAACTGTAATACTCAAAATAAAACATTACCCGACTTGAGAATGTGGTACCTATTGTTCATGGTAACTATCATTTGTGCAAAGGGATAAATGAAAAGCGAAAAATTGAGAATATTTCACCCAAAGAATTAGACAGACTTCTCACGGAGTACAAGCAGTACTCTGTATGAACCGAGCACTCTCATAGCTTGTAATAACAAGTCTCTGCATTCATATGTAGCTATTTTATTTAACCAAATTAATGTAATTGGCACAAAATGGTACTATAGAATAGCAGATCCATAGGGGACGCAATAAGCGTAAAAATATGTAGCTTAGGGGGACGCAATAACCCAACACAATAACTCCGGATTTCCCCTATACTGCAGAATATTGCGGGCATATGATACTTTTCAATACATTTTCTACGTAAAGGCACTCACGGCCGATTCAGTACACAATAAAATGGGGTATTGATGACCACTAGGTAAGGTCTTAGAACTTATTAGCCTTAGGGCAGAACCAAGTGCTTAAACTTTTCTTATTTTTCTGAATGTGATGCATCATTAGCCTACAAGTATTTAGAGAGCCACTAGAAGCGAATATATGTACTTGACTCTTCAGAGTGCAATAAGGAATATGCTTTAAATCATTAGATCCGGTTGCTATATTGTTACTAGGTGTACTAACTTGGTAAGTGTGCACTATTTTTTGCCTTTAGGTATATGAACTGTGCATACTAACCACCCTTGGGGTATTGCTATTTTTGAGTTTTAGTTTAATAGAATAGGCCAGATAAAGCAGGGAGCAGGTTATGTGAGGGTTTCTACATACAGGTGTACTGCACTGAAGGTAATATATTACCTAGAGCATCCCTCCCTGAAAACCCCAAGGGATTTAATTTCCCTCTGTCATAAAGCAAAAAAACTACACCTGCTATGTTCGCCAGGGTCTACTACTCTCTCATATCCACCTATATGGGACCACCATATAACCCGCAGGAATTTACCGTAGCTAGCTGCTTTAGGGGGGGGGGGGGGGGTAAGAAACACGGCAGAATTTACTTGACACCGAAAATGCTGATAAACAAAGTTGCTAGTGGAAACTGGGCAGGCCTGGGTAAAAGGGATCTAAAATAGTTACAGCATGCGGCTTAGGTACTGGTGGATTTAGTGCACTAAATGCACCAGTACCCAAGCGCTTATGCTCTAACTATTACCTAGAGGCTAGACTCTTTATTTTGTGAGCCTTAAACTACACTATTGTTAAATGATTGATTTTAACAACTAACACTCAAGCTACTAAAATAAAGTTGAGTTTTTTAATTAAGTTAATGCGGTAAAGGGGTTTCAATTCCATAGTAACTGCTCCCCGCAACTGTTTGAATTGAAAAAGAAGCAACAAAATCAAGTCACGTTATTTAAAATTTTCTTTGTGATATTCTTAATAGTAGTTGTAACTCACAATACTTTCACACAACTGAACATACCTACGCAAGATTTACCTTCGTAGTTCGTCTAGTGGACAATGAATTGTCAAATAAATGCTGTTGAGTAAGGCTTATATAACTGTGACAAATAGCGTATTAACTTACCACCGCCACTAACTCGAATAGAAATGGAGCTCCCATAAGTTTTTGCGTTTTAACTGCACCCGCAAAACAATTCAAAGCGGTAAAAAATTCAATTTCTAAGGTGATACGGGTAATGGTCGCTAAACCAGAGGATTCTGTTTAGTGAAGTTTGGGACGGGATCGAAAGCCGAGGGTCAAAGAACAAAATGACATACATACGTCCAAACATATAATCTAAATAAATAAACAAACATCCCCGATTTTTAATTGTGTTACCCCTATAAGTGTCTCGCTCGCTACGCTCGCTCGCCGATAATAATAATAAGAAGAAGAATAAGAATAAGAATAACCACAGCAACAACGACAACAACAACAACAACTACTACTACTACTACTACTACTACTACTATTAATTCAAGCACTTTGGTCTGCCCCAAGGCTTTACATTTCTGGCGGAGTAAAATAATTCCAGAGTAAAAAATTCCATGGATAAAAGGAATCTTTGAAAAAAGAAAAATTCCATTGGTCTATTGAGAGCGAGACTGTAGCGTAGCAGTACCCCTTAACAGTATAAATACAGAATTGGAGTGATTGGAACAGAATTGGAGTGATTGGAACAGAATTGGAGTGATTGGAAAGTGATAAATTATTGTTGTTATTATTATTATTATTATTATTATTATTATTATTATTATTATTACTATTACTACTACTACTACTACTACTACTACTACTACTACTACTACTACTACTACTATACTAGTATTACTATTATACTAGTACTATTATTTTGTATTAGTGAAAGAGCTCCAAGAAAATGAGGACCCTAATTTCCAGCCAGAAGATAAATACTTGGAGACAGCAGAAGAACAGCTGATGAAATTTGGAAAGCGTGTCACAGATTACGCCAAGCTAAGAAGAAGTACTGAAGTTAATCCCACAGACTATGCAGTTATGAAGGAGTAAGTGAAAAACTAGGACAAGATCTGAACTAGATGTGAAGCCATTTTGTGCTGAAATGAAGTCTCTAACCTGTTAGTGTATTGTTTTAGTGTCATGACACCTCATGCCCTCCCTTCTTCTTTTCTTGGCTCTCTCGGTTTATAGGATTCTCAGTTACAGAACAGATGTGGATTTATTTCATTCAATATTATTCATCCCCACTATACAGGTAAAATGAAGGCAATGTTGTGTCTCACATGATACAAGTTGTCTATTGTAACATTACTCCCTTCCTTCTGCTAGTTTCAAGCCAATGAAGAACAGAAACAAAAATGGCTGCCGCTGGCTAGGCAGCATCGCGTTCTTGGTGCATATGCTCAAACAGAACTTGGACATGGCAAGTGGCATTTTATGGTGGTAGTATAATAAATTCGTTAGGTTATGTCTGACATAATCATTTTCTTTGTGGCAGGTAGTAATGTACGGGGCTTAGAGACGACAGCTACATATGATGTCAGTAAAGAGCAGTTTATTTTGAACACTCCAACAATAACTGCCTACAAGTTCTGGCCTGGAATGTGTAAGAAAATAAAGTTGATGCAGGGGAAATAGCTCCCGTGTGGTTATTAGTATTAGTTATAGCTGTGTTTACATGTGTTAACAGCCAATATACAGTACTTGCAAGTACCCTGCCACACTGTGGTGCTTGATGTACTATCATTACCAATTTTGAGCGTGGTAGCATAAGGTATTTTTTATCCATTGTTATTATCCTTTGGAACATAGAAATATTGAATGTTATTTTAGCCGAGAATGACTGAATTATTTTATTATTATTATAATATTATTATAATTGTTATTAATATTATTATTATTATTATAATTGTTATTATTATTATTATTATTATTATTAATATTTATCATCATCATTATTGTTATTATTGTTGTTGTTATTGTGCTGTTGTTTTAAACTGGAATTTGGTTTGACTCAAGCATGTTATCTTTGTATTTCAGTGGGTAATTGTGCTACACATGCAATAGTATTTGCCAAACTCATAACTCGTGGAGTCGACTATGGAGTGCATCCTTTCATAGTTCAAATAAGAAATTTAGAAGACCACACCCCTATGCCAGGTTGGATTGTGTGATTGTGTTTGAATTTCTGTTTACTGTGGCCAAGTGCCATTTGAATCTCTTACTAGGAAGGGCAAGTTGTCCTCTGGTTTTAGTCTATTAAAAGTATAAATTATATTATAATAAACTGTATAATTGGGCTGAAATAATTATATAGCAGTTTTCTTTGGCAAGAAGTTAAAGTGTTGGGTAAAGTTTTAAATATATATACATGTATTGGTAAAACAGAGAAAACTGCTATTATTGATTACTTAATAAATACATTAATTAAATTATATAAAATACTTAATAATAAATTATAATTATTTACTAAAGGAATCACACTTGGAGATATTGGTCCCAAAATGGGACTGGTATGGAATGACAATGGCTACCTCTGCCTTGACAATGTCCGCATTCCACGAGACCAAATGCTGATGCAGTATTCCCAGGTGAGATTAGAGCTGATGAGTCTGCATATGCCATCAAATTAAATCCTTATTAAAAGATTCAAGATTATTGATTAAACTCATTAATGGTCAATTCATTGTGATTTGTGGTAAGTCTGCGGCAAATTTGGTTAGAGGTAATTTTTATGCTATCCAGGGTTTCATACAGACTATGGGAGCCATGGGATTTCCTCCCTCCCCCTTCCCTAGGTTCAGTTCCCCCCTCCCCCCTCCTAAAAATGTTTTCTCCCAACTGAATTCTTCAGAAAAATTAATGATCAGTATAAATAGCCTTATAGATTAGCTACTATGAAAATATTCCACAGCAGTAGTAATTCATACGAGTAGAAATTAATCAGGTGGGTGGTGTATGAGTGTGTCAGGTGTGTGAGTGTGTCAGGTGTGTGAGTGTGTCAGGTGTGTGGTGTGTGGGTGTGTCAGGTGGGTGGTATGTGAGTGTGTCAGGTGGGTGGTGTGTGAGTGTGTCAGGTGTGTGAGTGTGTCAGGTGGGTGGTGTGTGTGTGTGTCAGGTGTGTGGTGTGTGGGTGTGTCAGGTGTGTGGTGTGTGGGTGTGTCATGTGGGTGGTGTGTGAGTGTCAGGTATGTGGGTGTGTCAGGTGTGTGGGTGTGTCAGGTGGGTGGTATGTGAGTGTGTCAGGTGGGTGGTATGTGAATGTGTCAGGTGTGTGGTGTGTGAGTGTGTCAGGTGGGTGGTGTGTGAGTGTGTCAGGTGGGTGGTGTGTGTGTGTGTCAGGTGTGTGGTGTGTGGGTGTGTCATGTGGGTGGTGTGTGAGTGTGTCAGGTATGTGGGTGTGTCAGGTGTGTGGGTGTGTCAGGTGGGTGGTGCGGGAGTGTGTCGTTATTACTTCAGAGGCATTGGTGCAGGATGTTAGTTTCTATGGTGTGTTTTATTTTTTTAAATGGGAGAAATTTAGTTTTTATTAATTATTTATGCTGTGCAACATGCAAACAATACTCATCTGGATTTTTTTTTTTTAAGTAACAGGTAGTTTTGCACAACTCCAAGATATATCCTAGGATTTTTATAGGGTTGTTTGTATTGTGTTTTGTTGTTGTTGTTTGTTTGTTGTTGTTTTTGCTGTTGTTTAATGATTTTTGCTTAGGTCAAACCAGATGGTACTTACATAAAACCTCCTAAGACTAAGGTTGTCTATGGCACTCTGGTCCAAGCTAGAGCAAACGGTGTCATAAGGATAGCATGGGATCTGGCCAAAGCTGTGACTATAGCCATTAGATACAGTGTGGTGCGCCAGCAAGGGCAGATGGAGGACAGTCACTCGACTCAGTATGTGGAGTTGTGAAGATAGTCAAGTGTTGTTGTGATATTTTGTTCATGTATGGGTATCTATCAATGTATGTATGTTTAGGGATCTTGAATGCCAGGTTCTAGACTACCAGACTCAGCAACTTCAGCTCCTCCCACTCCTGGCCTCTGCATATGTCTTCAAACAAGTAGGATACTACATCATGAAACAGAATGATGCCATAGAAACTGAGATTGCTGCTGGGAAACTTGACAAAATGCAGGAGGTCAGTCTGTCAGTGACGTTAGAGGCATTGATACTACTAGACACACACAGTGTCTAGATACATTGTGTGGATTGAGACATGGTGTCTAGATACATTGTATGGATTGAGACATGGCGAACAAAGGAAGAAACACAAAAAAAATGGTGAAGAAAAAAGAGGGGGGGAAATGGTGAATAAAAAAGAGGGGAAAAAATGAAAATAATGAAAGAAGAACAAAAGTAAGAACAATAAAAATGTGGGATTAAAAACGAGGGGAAAAAAGCTAAACTAGGTTAAAACGGTCTTCCAACAGCCTTAGTATGGATTTGTTCCAAGTGGATTAGTCGTGAGTGTCCTCGGCTGTAGATCGAGGGTAGCAAGTTCAAGCTGAGGTATGAAAGCAAAAAAAATTTGGGGGGGTTTTATGCAGTGATTCTAGTGCAGGCAGTTAACGTTTTATCTCAAGCGGGCTATACCGAACCGAATAAATTTGGCAGCATCAAATAAAACAATTAAATATCTAAATACCGTCCACTCCTACATGGTGTCTAGATACATATGGATTGAGATATGATGTCTAGATACATTTTATGGATTGAGACTTTGTGTCTAGGTACATTGTATTGTATTGGTGTTTTGATGCATTAAATAATAAATACATGGTGGTTTCTTGATGCAGCTCCATGCTTCTACTTGTGGTATGAAGGCTTTCTCTACTTATCTGTGCTCAGAAGGAATCGAAGTACGTGTATGCAAATTTGTGTTGTGACATGTATGTATACATTACTTCACTATACATGTATTGTGTTCTGCACTGGTCATAACTATTATATTATGGTTTATGTGTACAGTTATTTTTGGCAGAATACATACTTACATTTTTTCCCTTTGAAGCAATATAGCTAGCCGTATCAAGTAGATAGATAAAAATATAAACAAGCAACAACAATGAAATATCAGATGTAGCCAATGTTGTTCAATAAGTTTTTACTTGTGCCAAAATTCAGCTTATCAAACTGCTCTGTCAGGGATGTTTAAAAAATGTCAGGGTATATCTATATATATATATATTTATTTGTATATTAATAAATCAATTCCTTCTTTGATCTGTTTCGTAATTTAATTCTACCATGATTTCTTGTTAAAAGCCACTTAAAGGACAAGCCATTGCTATGGCTTTATAAACTCTTTACCAGAAGAAATAGTTGCAAATGTGGCTAGTTAAAAGTGTTGTTGAGTTACTGGTATTTCTAGAAATATAAAAAAAGTTGTCTTTGGTAAGTAATGCAGAGACTGACAAAAGCAATATTATGTATATGTGTGTATGAATGTATAGTAAAGTTTAATAGTCCCAATAGATTGTAGTGTGCTCCTGCTATACTTGCTTATCACGTTCGTAATTATGGACCATAGGCAAGATAAAGTTTATAATTATTAAAGTATATATTATTGAAGATAATAATATCAGTATATATATGCTCAAGATATTTTCTGTCGAAGTTCTCTAATATTTTTAGACGTGTCGTCAAGCCTGTGGTGGTCATGGTTATTCCAGATCTTCTGGCCTACCTGATCTTTATCTTGATTCATTGCCCTCTATGATTTATGAAGGAATGAATCCAGTTTTATTTTTACAAACTGGGAGGTATGTGAAATCGTGAGTATACATAAATATTAATTAAATATAAATGAGGTGAAGCCAGTTTTGTTTTTCATTTTTTTTTTCCGTTGTTTTTTTTGTTAAAATATTTATGGAGCTAGTTACATTAAATTTAAACAAGTAAGAATAGAGGATTTTTTATACAATCTTATTTTGAATTGTTTTATGCACTAGATATCTCAACAAGATGTATTCTATGAAGGAGCATTCATTTAACCTTCCACCTAATGTCTCTCATTTGGGCACGGACTTTGTGTGCCGTCCTTGTAGCATTAGCAAAGGCGAGCATTATATGGATCCTGTTGTGCAGCTGCATATTTATCAACAGAGAGCACACAGGTAATCTTCTTCTTTTTTTACACAAAAAATATAGTATTGAATCCTGTGTTAGTCACTGAAGTATTAATTGTCATCACCAGCAAGAACTCTTTTTCCTTGTCAGAATGGTCAAACTAGCTTCAAGAAGACTGTTGCAAGGTCTGTCTCGTGGACTGACATTTCCCTTTGCTTGGAACGAGTCATCTTGTGATTGGATTGTAGCTGCTAATGTAAGATATGTAACTCAGGTCAACTATTTAGGAATTTTTTTTTTTTAAAGCCATACAACATTCCTTTCAAATTCTCATTCTTAGTCGTGTTTGGCTAGAGTACTACTGTTAAAATAGAGGCAGAATAAAGGCTGAGTGTGAGGACTCGAGGAAAAGGGAAGGGTATAGAAATGTTCTCTTTTCATAAAACCTCTATTTGAGGTGTATGGAATAGTAACAATTACGTGAGTTGTCATTTTATCAGCTAATAATAACAAGATAGGGGACACTGACTGCAGAAGCAAACACTTTTAGTAGCTTCTCTTTTTCTCCATTGCTTTAAGCCATAGTTTTGTAAAGAAAACTTTGTGAATACTATTCACCTTTTTCTTGCAGGCACACTGCCACTACATGGCTCTGAAAGCTTTCCAAGACTCCCTCGCTAGTTCCAGTCTGTCTCCCAGTAGTATGTTCATGATGAACTGTCTATGTGCTATCTTTACGACACATGGAGTGATCACTAAAGCTGGAGAGTTCATGACAGTAGGCCAAGTAGCTGTACATCAAGAGCACGTTGTTATATTGAAAATAAGTTCGGAGATTTATTCTTTCGTAGATTTTCAATAATTTTTATCTGACAACTTTATGACCTTTGACTTCTGTTGTTGTTGTTTTTATTTTAGGATGACTTTATGACTTCTGACCAAGTCTCATTAGCCAGGGAGCAGTTGTACTACCTTCTCACGGTAGTAAGGAAAGAGGCTGTGCCTTTGGTTGATGCCTTTGACTTCTCTGACAGAGTATTGTGCTCCACTCTGGGTCGCTATGATGGAGATGTCTATAGGGCATTACTAGATTGGGCCAAGAAAGCTCCTCGAAATAAACACAAGGTTAATTTTGTTACCATGTTAATATATATATATATTATATATACATACCATAGTTGCTGCGGTAATGGTCATGGAATAAAAATGTTATTCCCCAGTTAAGTTTCTTCCTGTGTTGTATATTTACCCTGCTGCTTGCACTTTTGTACTGGGACAGTTATCAGCTATAATTCTGACATTTCCGAACGGCAATGGACAAGTTTAGGTACATATAGTTACAAAAATACAAAAAAAAACAATAAAAAGGCTATGTTTAGTATTCAGTGTTCATGGATAAGACAAAGTTTTCAAAAAAAATTTCAGTTCGTTGGGTATTAGAAGAAGTTGGAATAGTGGTTAAATATGTTGATAACTGCTCCTTACCCTCGGGCTTTGTCCTCGGGATCAAAGCAATTGTTGACAATAATCCCTCTGTGCCATGGGTTAGCTATTACATTATATATATATATATATATATATATAAATACATATATATATATAGTGTTTTGTTTGCTTGTTGGTTTTGTTTTGTTTTGTTTTTTGTTTTTTACGGGCAGTGCATTAGAAACCTCTCTACTAAAAGGGACTCTAAAGCAATCCTGACTCTCAACAACAGTGCTTCTGATAACAGCTGAGTTCTCTATAATGCAGGTCCCCTCCCCCTTTCTCCTAGCAAAATGTTTTCCCTCAAAACAAAAACCAAATCGATCACTTCAATATCTCTATCTACATAATACTAATGTTCTCAACAACATTGTAACGTATGTGTTATGTAGTCACTTCAACTGAAATCAGACAATTCAAGCTACACGTCATAAACTTGTGGTATTCCTATCACAAGAGTTTTTAGAGCTATTTGTGTGGTGACCAGATCTCTTATATTTCTAATTCCAAATGTAAAATTGGTGTGTCCTATAAAATACTATAATTTTTCTTTGGAGCTGCTAAGTTTTTTTTCTTTCTCTCTAATTTATTTTTGTATGTTCATTTTATTTTAATAATGTTCAGGTAAGCACTATGTATTTACCCTTGGCCCTCTAATGTCCACCCCCTTACACAGACATTATCATTATTTAATTAATTATTTGTTATTGTTGTTGTAATTCAGTATTGACTTATTGAAACTGTTGTTGTTGTTGTTGTTTAGGTTCATCCAATGTACCACAAACATTTAAAAAAGATTCTTTGTAAACTCTGACTTGTTATTGTCTTGTTCAATGGCATATGAAGGCATTCTTTATCACATCATTTCTGTGTTTGTTTTGCAAGTCTGTAAATCATTCTTCTGGGCACACAATAGTCATATTTTATCATTGCACCACACTATAAAACAATAGCATCACACCGGGGGGGGGGCACAGGGGCCAGCCCCCCCTCTCCCAATTTGTTTCCAGATTTGTGTACATGATGACTTTTATTGAAGCTAGCAAGACTCTCTTGTAAATTTTCAATATTATGTTTGGTAACTGTATGGTCAACCTCTTCTTAGGTCCTGAAAAGCCATAACTAAGTAATAAAGTTTTCAACCATTTGGTAATGGCTTTTCGTGCATTGAATGAAAAGAAGGGTGCTATCCTTGTAGCAAACCCAAACAGATGAACTTTGTTTACATTATCAACTAACAATGCATGTAGAGCCACTGTAAACTGCAATTTGTTTTTAGAGCCATCAAATGACGAGTTTAGACCACATCAACTTCTGTTTAGTGGATTGTAGTCTTTAAAAGACTACTTCAGTGTATTGATGGCAAGCACTTTGATTTTATAGGAGAGAGAGGGGGGGGGGGGCAAGAGTAGGTCTCCACTTTTCACATTTCTCAGTATAGTATGAATGTAGTCAGTGATTTATTTCACCTCCTTACAATATTTCTTTACATTTGGAATACAGTTGACAAGCCATAAGCTAAAATGTAGCTTTCAACATTCTAGCAATTTGCCCCCCCCCCCCCCCCCTTTTCAACTTGGCTCCTACCCATATGAAATTCCAACTTTAGTGTGGTGCAAACACACAAAAGGTCAGAAACTACACAGAGACTCTTTGCAGTGTTCCACTTAACTGAGGTGTAGCTCTGAGTTTTATCGTATACCTGGGCTAACTGGCTCACTAGTTGTTGTAATGAATTGCATCTAATTCCAGCAATCACGTGACCTCAACCATGTTGATACTATTATGATTAAAACTGATTAATGGGTGTGGTTTAGCTCCAAGTGCTGTCGTGGGGGGGCCCCCCTCTAATATTCCAAATCGTAAGCTAGCCAGCCCTGTATCGTAGCCAACATAGCAATTTGCCCCCCCCCCCCCCCCCCCCCCCCCTTTTCAACTTGGCTCCTACCCAGTAGCACCCACATTAATTGCTGATTTATCGGCGGTTGGTAAAGGGTTCGCTAAGCCATAGCATAGCGCATTGCACCCGGTTCAGGAATATTTTGTGATTGAACGTAACGAAGTTTCCTGGAAACCTTGGATGGGAAGTATCGGGTGAAACTGGAATCTTTCCTTGCTCATGCGCGTACACGGGTCGTCACCCCCCAAAAAGTGCCTATTAAAGCCACACCTCTCTCCGACTAGTCCTTTCTACCCACGCAGTGAGCTCCATATTGCTCACTGGGAAGCAAGCCTTACAGAGCGTGGGTTTTGAGCTGTTATAGCTGCGGTCGCGCTTCAGACGTCGCTGGAAAGGTTAGGGAAAGCGTTTAGTGTTGCTCTGACTTCCCATTTAAATACTCTATTCGGAGTTGGTGTTTCAGTGAAGCATAGGCATGTCAGCATATGTTGGAAGAAGCTGCTGATGTGATACTGGCTTAACTGTGCCACAAGTAGTAGTAAGTTATGAAGATATGACTTAGTATAGAATGGCTATTTTATTTATTTGGTTTAGAATTGTGTGAAGGAGAAATAGTAGAAGATAAAGCATACCAGAAACACTGAATCAGTGAAGACTTTTCAAGATACCTTTGACGTCCTGGCAGAATTTTCAACAGGAATAGAGGAATAGGCAAAATCAGATGGTTAGATGAATTGATATTTAATAATGCAAACTAAGGTTCTTTCAACCTGTTTGCAATAACTGTGGTGTAAAATAGTTAAACCACAGCAACTTTCGGAATTATTGCTAGATAACCTCAGGATCGAGTTGCTAGATAACCACCCTCCCCCTAGGGCTTCCTCCTCAGGATCGGGTTGTTTATCAGTGATAATTCCTCAAACACATGGTTAAACTATTACATAATAAGTAAATAAAAGTTAAACCATTTGTTTGAAAAATTATCGCTCCATCCCGAAAAGGGCATTTATCCCGAATTGTCATGGTTTAACTATTTTATATCATGGTTATACCATTTCATACTGTGTAAGTGACCAAATATTAATGGCAGGTTTTGACGGGAAAATTTGGTCCAACATTAACAATACTAGCAAGTACCCCACCACACAGTGGCGCTTGATATATTGCGAAGTAAATGCAGGTAGTATAAATTATTTTTATTCATTATCATCCTCTACCACTTGGTTAAGGTTGCATCAGTTTCTCTCTCCTGCTCTCCTTTCTCGGCTTTTCTTATCCCCCTCATTTCCTTTCTTCAGTTAGTCATGGAGTCCCTTCTCCTTAGTCTCTCTCTCTCTCTCTCCTGTTTCTGAGTCTCTTTGTCCTTCTGTCATGATTGTGGACTTGGTTTTGCAAAACTTTTGCTTCTTTACCAAACTGTTAAGCTCATGAATTATTCATGAATACGCACCATCATTGTTACTGACGCACAAGTGTATTTATTATTGGCGAGCGAGCGTAGCGAGCGAGACACTTACAGGGGTAACACAATCGAAAATCGGGATGTTTATTTATTTATTTATTTATTTGTATATATGTATGGACGTATGTATGTCATTTTGTACTTTGACCCTCGCGTTTTTGTGTTAGTTATGTGGTCGACCCCGTCCCAAATTGCACTAAACAGAATCCTCTGGTTTATCGGTCAGTACCCGTATCACCCTAGAAATTGAATTGTTTACCGTTTTGAATTCTTTTGCGGGTGCAGTTAAAACTTGAAAACTTAAGGGACTTCCATTTCTATTCGAGTTAGTGGCGGTGGTAAGTCAATGCGCTCTTTGTCATGGTTATAAGCGGTGCGCAACAGTATTTACTTGAAAATACATTGTCCACTAGACTACTGCGAAGGTAAGTCTGTGTAGGTGCATGTCCAGTTGTGTCAAAGCATTGTGTGTTACAACCACTACTTAGCTAAAGAATATCACAAAGAAAACTTTTAAATAACGTGTATTGTTTTGTTTTTTTTGTTTTCCTTCCAAGCAGTTGCAGAGAGTTGTTACTATGGCACTGAAATCCCTTTACCTTGTATGCTAAATTTAAAAACTGGACCTTATTTTCAGTAGCTTCAGTGTTAGAAGTCAAAATCATCCATATAAAAATAGTATAGTCTTTAGGCTCGCTCGCCATTTGTGCTCAAGCACATCACTAGTATAGATAGCATTGCTTAGTGGAATGTTTAGCTTTGGTTTTTGTCTTCAACACAATTTACAGAGAGCATTGGCTATGATGTTGTAATTGAAACAATACAAATTTGAGGTGTGTATGGAAAACTTAACACACACACACTCACCCATATGCACGCCACAAGGTTGTGTTTCAATAAGCAGCTGCCAGGACTAAGCTGTTCGTATTATTATTATTACTAGTGGTGTGTTTCAACACAAAGTAAGTGAGATAACTCAGTTATATTTTAGGATTTAGTAATATTACATTCTCAAAAATTTAGCAGCACTCTGAGGTCAAAGTGCACTTGTCATGTAATAATGGTATTTTATTAGGAGCTCTTATGATCTGCTACGCATTGTTAAGTGGTAGAAGTTATAGTGATCTAGCTACTTGTTGTGTAACAACGCTGATATGGTAGTGCAGTCTTATGATAGGTCTCATAGTCGACTATGTGTTGTTGATCAACTAAGTAAACTAAATTTCAAGTCCTCATACCCCAAGGATAGCCAGCTTTTATAGACACAAACATTAATTCATTAGGATTCTTAAGACGCTCGCGCAAGAATTACAGGAAGCTGAACTCATGTGGTTTGATGAGTATGATACTGACGTATGTGTAACAATGAGAAGTTAGAAATGATGCAACGAGCAACCGAAGGTGATATGTGAATATGATGAAGGAAGAATTGTGCTTGCTAGCTAATGTGGAGTGATGGTGAAATGATAACTAGTGGAATGTTTAGCTTTGGTTTTTGTCTTCAACACAATTTACAGAGAGCATTGGCTATGATGTTGTAATTGAAACAATACAAATTTGAGGTGTGTATGGAAAAGCTGAACTTGACAATTATTATGGTTATTATTATTATTGTATCCTATGGGGTAGGCACCCACTATCACTACAGCGCCCAATCTGTCCATTTCTCTGATAATATTAACACCCAGGTCTCAAATTGCATACACGAACAAGTATTCCTTGTCAATTATGTGGCCAGCAATAGAAGTCGTTCTTCTGCTGTGCCATTTCAAGAAAATTGACGGCAGTGAAGGCAGACTTTTCTGACTAGAATTTCAATGGCGAATGTCCAGAATGCCTTCAAGATTATTTGAATGTGATGTCTTATGTTAAAGTCGAGTAAGTAGTGCAGCCTGTGCAGATTTTCAATAAGAGAAGTGAGGATTGAACAGGGAAGGCAAAGTCCACAATCATGGATTGAAGTACAGAAACACTGAGAATCAGGAAGAGGTACAGATAAAGGAGCAGAAGGGAATCCATTAACTCAAGAACGAGGGAAGGGCTCAGTAAGAAAGAGAGCAAGAGAGGACAAATGATGTAACTAAACCAAGTGTTTGAGAATTAAGAGATTAAAGTACATGTACCTTATGCGACAGCGCTCCTAGTTTGTGAAACATGTTACATCAAGCGCCACTGTGTGAAAGAGTACTTGATACTTATTACTATTATGCGATGTTTATTATTATTATTGCTATTATTATTGTCATTTTTATTATTATTATTGTTTTGGTTGCTATGATATTATAATTAGTATGAGTAATAGCACAGGTAAACTTGATATTAGGGATTAATAGCACAAGTAGTGGTATTTCAATAGCTCTACGAGTGCTATTGATCCCTAATAACACAGGTTACCTGTGCTATCACTCGCTAATAGTAGGCCAACTTTTTAAAAAGTCATTTGCAATTGTAGCTACACTGTATCATTGTTCACTCACTATCTCCTTATTTTAGGATTAGCTTCCGCTGGAACTTCATTTTCAACATTATGGCTCCTCCTAATCTGTTTAAACATTCCGTCTAATACAGGTAGAGCTTCTGTGGTAAAGAATGACATTGTCTCCAACTAGAAACTACTCGAACTATATGTTTCCGAGGCTAACACTACATGCGTGCGCACTTACCCGTACTATTTCACTTCGCTACCGTGGAATTTCACTTAGTTTCCACTTAGTTACCGAGGTATTTCTACGTGCTATTTCACTTTCCCTGTGCAATTTCAATTGAATAGCGATTTTTCCTATACATTTTTTAATGGAAAACGTACGTGCCATATTATTATTATTATTATTATTATTATATTATTATTATTATTATTACTATTATTATTATTATTATTATTATTATTATTGTGATTACTTGGGGGAACCTGGTATTAGATTCTTACTAGTGATGCGCTCTAATAGCGAAGCGAGCGATGCACGTTCCCTGTAATTGCAGCTATTCCAGGCTACAAAATACTGTCAAAGTGAGAAAACAATAGTGGTGGCTTTTTTCTATGATGAAGGCTCCTGGTACCGTAATCCTCAGGAATAGTCTAATAAATAAATTAGGAACATTTAATGGCTTTTCAAAGAGAAAGATTCTTTACTTTGCTACCTGTTTCTGTTTCGTTTTAGCTCTCCTCCTCCTTGCCCTGTTTTTTTTTTCATTTCTTATCTCTCTCCTTACTAATTTTTCTTCTGGAGTTTCTAATGCCCTCAAAGCTCTTGACCGAGCGTTTCTAACGTTTTGTCTCTCTTTCGCAGAATTTGTTTCACTGGGCATCGCTACTTCGTACGGCGGGTAAACAAAACAAAATGTTGCTAAGAAGGTTACCCGGCCCGCGCAAGCGCGTAGGAGAAAATTTGCACATGTACGCCCACGCAAGAACAAAAACAATACCTAGACCTAAATATATATATATATTGCGAACTCATTAGAGAGTCAGCTCCGCTCGCTTCGCTGAATTAACTGGTTTTGATATGTTCCTCTCATCTCCTTCACCACACTCACTATTAAAGCACTGGCCAGGGAGAAGCGAGTGGTATGTGGCAGAGTTCAGTCAAATACATTGTAATTGTAATTAAATACATTTTTTTGCAGTAATTTCAATGTAATTGTATTTGAGTGAGTCTGAGCTCTATGTATTTGCAATGTGTTCAAACACTAGCAAAATTTAGAATTGCAAAGTTTGGAATACGTGCATTGCAAATACAAAACAGAAATGAAAAGAGGCGAGAGAAAGTATGGGCAAGTCCCTCACAAATTACTGGGGAAAAAGAAAGTGGAAATACCATTTGGATATTTAATTGGAGGTCACTGTGTGTGCATGTGTGTGTACACGCATGTATGTGTACATGTGTGTGCATGTGTATGTACATGCGTGCGCATGCATGTGTGTGTACATGTGTGTGCGTGCATGTGTGTACGTGTTTATGCGTGTGTGACAGCAGATAACGTATGTGACATACACATATTGTTATTAACACTGTCGTGTTTGTTTTTTGTTTGTTTTTTGTTATAGTTGTGTTTACAATATGGTTGTGTTGTTTTAAGATTATTGAGCTACAGCAAATGATTTTTTGATTTATTTATTTATGAATTTTTTTTAGAGAAAAGAACACCATCAGTTGAGGCTGTCTAAATATTGATACATCGCACCAGGACAGTGGCAGCATCTGGGATCACTCCAGGACAGTGGCAGCATCTGGGATCACTCCAGGACAGTGGCAGCATCTGGGATCACTCCAGGACAGTGGCAGCATCTGGGATCACTCCAGGACAGTGGCAGCATCTGGGATCACTCCAGGACAGTGGCAGCATCTGGGATCACTCCAGGACAGTGGCAGCATCTGGGATCACTCCAGGACAGTGGCAGCATCTGGGATCACTCCAGGACAGTGGCAGCATCTGGGATCACTCCAGGACAGTGGCAGCATCTGGGATCACTCCAGGACAGTGGCAGCATCTGGGATCACTCCAGGACAGTGGCAGCATCTGGGATCACTCCAGGACAGTGGCAGCATCTGGGATCACTCCACGACAGTGGCAGCATCTGGGATCACTCCAGGACAGTGGCAGCATCTGGGATCACTCCAGGACAGTGGCAGCATCTGGGATCACTCCAGGACAGTGGCAGCATCTGGGATCACTCCACGACAGTGGCAGCATCTGGGATCACTCCACGACAGTGGCAGCATCTGCGATCACTCCAGGACAGTGGCAGCATCTGGGATCACTCCACGACAGTGGCAGCATCTGGGATCACTCCACGACAGTGGCAGCATCTGGGATCACTCCACGACAGTGGCAGCATCTGGGATCACTCCACGACAGTGGCAGCATCTGGGATCACTCCACGACAGTGGCAGCATCTGGGATCACTCCAGGACAGCGGCAGCATCTGGGATCACTCCAGGACAGTGGCAGCATCTGGGATCAGTCCAGGACAGTGGCAGCATCTGGGATCACTCCAGGACAGTGGCAGCATCTGGGATCAGTCCAGGACAGTGGCAGCATCTGGGATCAATCCAGGACAGTGGCAGCATCTGGGATCACTCCACGACAGTGGCAGCATCTGTGATCACTCCAGGACAGTGGCAGCATCTGGGATCACTCCATGACAGTGGCAGCATCTGGGATCACTCCACGACAGTGGCAGCATCTGGGATCACTCCAGGACAGTGGCAGCATCTGGGATCACTCCAGGACAGCGGCAACCAGTTACGCATGGGATCACTGCAGGATGTGTGTTCTGATGAGTGGAAATTCTGGATATCTGACTTTGGGTTCTTCATGAAGGACTAATACCAACATATTTTTGTAAACAAACAATGGCCATGTTGTAATGTAAAATAATTATTGTCATCTATATTTTGGCTCATTGAATGATGTTGTAGAAATGACACAAACATTATATCCATAAAAGCCAATAATTAGTGGGAGGGGGGGGGGGCAAAGATCTGTGATGCATGGTCTCAGCATGGTACAGTTTATGAGTATTGTAGGAGGTGAATACCCAAACTAATGTTGGGGTTAGATGAAATGCTAAGAGTTCTCTGACATGCGCAAAAATTGATACAGTAGAACCTCTAAACTGAGAACAATTTGGGACCTAAGGAGGGGGAGATGGGCCATACATTTTCTATTGGAATGCGGGTAGGGGAAGTTCACTATACAGAGGTAATTTACTTAGAGAGTTCACTATCAGAGGTTTCACATGCTCACTTGGTGCTGCTTATAACTGCTGCATGGTAGTCCTCAAATGGTGTATAGGACGATTGCTTGCACATAGTTCCTGATGTTACAAATACTGTTTTTGGCCACTTAGTATACATATTATAACTGTACCAGGGTAACTATACCGGGTATATTATTACACACCAAAATATTCCGTAAATGCATTTACAGTTGAATATTATTTAACAGTGAACTCTGTAACGAGCAACACCATGCAATGGATATATTACACCAGTGTATGTAAAAGTCATACAACGTCACCAGTGTGTATATTTTGTAAGACTGTATTACTGGAGTACTGTGCATTACCTTACACCAGGTATATACCATACTATGTGTACTAGGTATGTTGCTGGAGTATACCCTATGTATTCTTGATGATGTCTTACCACAGCATGCAGTGTATAGATACTATGTATACTACAGTGAAACCTCTCTACAAAGGCCATGCTTGGGGTCAAGTCTTTTGACCCTTGTAGAGAGTTTGGCTGCTAGAGGTTCCACTGTATATGTATTCCAAATGTTTTCTTAATAACATGATATAAAGAATTCTTTGACAGTAATACTAATCACTTTTAGCTAGCTATGTGGTAAAAAAATTAATAATAATAAAAAGTCTAAAAAAGTTTTGAAGAGTTTGATGAATCCACTAGATCCAGGGCCACGCTTGATGTGCTGTCTGTCACCATCCCAAGCTACTCTGGTTTCTGTCATAGCTGCAGTCCTCATCAAAGCACCACTTACTTCTCACCTTCTGCCCATAATGAGCCAATCGGTTTCTGAGGATAATAAAAAAATATTACAAAAATTGGCTGTAAACAATACCACACTTGCATAAAGTATATTTGGCGAATAACATGACATAACTTTGTAAAAAAAAGTGTCAATCCACGAACAAAGCAACTCAACTATCACAATCACTCCCCCACACACAACTTCAATTCTGACAAATCAGACGGGTCTAATCACCACGAGATAAGGAAAAGATGAGAGCACAAAAGTTTGCAAAAACAATAGGAGAATTGAGTAATTTAAATGCTACTAAATGTCATACAAAAGAGCGAAAGACAAAGGGGGAAAAAAAAGAAAAAAAAGAGAAAAAAAAAAAAAAGGAAAAAAGAAAAGAACATGAACACAAAGCAAACAAACACACAATTTATTAATCAGATGTAAGCTGATCTTTTATCAAAGTGAAATTTTTTTATGAAGAATAGCACACTTGCAACAATATAAACTTGAAGTGACAAAGTGCATTACACACAACAAATAAACAGTAATAGCAACAAACAAACAAACAAAAAAGTGTTATATAGAGCAAGTCGCCTGTAACTCTTGTAGACCATTCCGGTTCTATTATCAACCGGCATAGTTTCTGGACACCATGGGAAATTAAATTTATCAATTGGCATAGTGTACAGACATTCACAAAAACACCCAAATAGTAATACTGAGTTATGTAATACTTGCTATTTTCTTGTTTGTCTTTTGCTAGGAAGGAGTGGCTACACTGTGCTTGTGACTTGTGGGGACAACACACTGCAAGGATGTTTTTGGATGATTAAGGTCAAGAGCATATTAGCCCGCACGATTACGATGATATTTCCATATTATAAATTATTTACTTTTTCAAAGAGTTGCACTACTCAAATGAATGTTAATACTCCACAGCTTATTTTGATGGAACTTTGTCATAGGAAGGAAGAATAGTATGTGTGTGTGTGTGATATGTGTGTGATGTGTGTATGATGTGCGTGTGTGGTGCGTGCTTGTGATGTGTGTATGTGTGTGTGTGATGTGTGTGTGTGATGTGTGTATGTGTGTGTGTGGTCAATAATTGGCAAGGAACATATGCCATGGGACGTGTCGAGCTCCACTACAAAACAATTTCATATACACAAAAACACAGACTACAAAGATATTTGTAATACAAACAACAAATTATTCATGATCCTATATAATTGCAACTTTATGATGTATTGTATGCGGTTTCATACAGGATTTTTGTTTGGGAGGGGGGTGGGGCTCCGAGTGTACTTCGCCAGGTTCGGCATCTTCTCCTTCATCACTGGAAGACTCTGCTCCTGCTGCCTCATCTGCGTCCTCTTCACAATCGGGTTGGTAACTGCATACACATCTGGTCCTAGTAGTACATTCTGGTAAAAAAAAATTAAATTTTTTGAAAATTTGAAATTGTTCAACAAACCACAACCCACTTTCAAACCTCAAAACTCAATGAAATATATATATATATATATATATATATATATATATATAGCTAAACAGCTTTCTCTATCTCAATATAGCTATAAATAAATTGTCAGTATCAGAGTTGATGGGTCTGGTCCACCAACCCTGATACAGGGCCTCCTATAGCCCTAGATGTCGTCTCCCTCCTCTCCGCTTGATCCTGAGTCGTTAGAGTCAGTATCAAGCAAGTCAAAACTTCCACAGCAACTGTAACTGGTAGACGCCATCTTTCCAAACTGACTTCGAAAAAAAAATTTTTTTTTTTTGCATAGTTACCTGGATCACACGACACGCTCACTTTTTTCCTATGATGTAATAAGCATTACCTAAGACTGTACGTAATGGGGAGGACCCCAGTTGAACTGGTGATTTTATAAAAAAAAAGAAGACAGTAAGTCAAACCACAAAGTCTTGGTGGGCAAAGAAGCGGTTGTTTCAATGTGTTATGGAAGGCTACTGGGCTCAAGCAATTTTTCGCTGCTTCTACAAAACTGGATCCATAAATGAAGCTGCTGTAAAGAAGGTAACTTTTTAAAAAATTCGACGGAAAACCAATGCTTTTTTTTTTGCCGAGGAAGAAATAAACGCAACTGCTGTGAGGTACTGTCGAAGCAGTCCTGGTTGAAAGCTATTTTAAATGCTTTTCCAATGCATTGGGCACCTGTGTATGCAATCTGAAGGGTCTAGCTATAAAGTAACTATTTTTTAAAATTCTGAGAAGCCAACCGGTCTTCACCCGCTTTTAAGCAGGATCCGGAACGAAAGGATTAAAAAAAAAGAAAAAAAAAAGAAAAAAAAAAAAACACCTTCAGTCAGATAAGTTGACTCTAGTAGTATATCGATCATTACCCTTATCATCCTAAATTTGAATTGTTTACTGCTTTGAATTATTTTGCGGGTACAGTTTGAACTCAAAAACTTTCGGGAGTTCCATTTCTATTGGAGTTAGTGGCGGTGGTAAGTGAATAGCGATTTGACATTTATAAGTCCTACGAACTATTTTACTTGACAATTTATTGTCCACTAGTTGTTTTTTTTGTTTTTTTTTTGTTTTTTTTTCAATTCAAACTGTTGTAGGGTGTGGTTACTATGGCTTTGAATCCCCCTTACCTTATATACATTATTTCAAAATCTCCGATTTTTTTTAATAGCATGAATGTAAATCAATCGTTTAACAATAGTATAACTTTGGGCTCGCTCGCCATTTGTGCTCAGGCACATCACTAGTTTATAAAAGCATACAGACCCGGCAGCACTATATTTTTTTCATCGTCAATGAATGTGTAAACACATTTCATTTTCAACAACCATATTGAAATTATGCCAAGGCCTGTAGCTCATACTAGTTTGCGTGTAGACATATATGTCATGTTGTACTTTGACCCTCGCTTTTTTGTGTTAGCTAGTTGTCGACCTAGATAGCAGGTTTTGACAGGAAAAATGGTCCAACATTACAATTTGTAGCAGTGAGGGTCCCTCTGTAGTACTGACTATAAGAAGTGTACCATGTACTGGGAGGTATAGAGTAAACTGACAAGTGTTGTAGTGATCATGTTGAGTATACAGTAGGAGACAAAAATGTTTCACATTCCGTTCTGTAGTAAGGCCGTAAAATGGTATTTTTTTTACCGTAGTATTTATCGTTGCATTCCGTACCGTTTGGACTAAACGGCCGACACCGTTTATTATAACGGTTTAAAAAAAAAAAAAAGGTTAAGCTTTTCCGTCAATTCACAGATATTTTTTATCTAGAAACTCTCCCATAGCTATATATCAGCAAGCTAAGGCCTTGTATTGACCATTAAACGCTACGGGGATAGTGCAAAAACGATCGACAAATTTTTAACTTGCTTCAATAAAGCAGAGTATAGGTTTTGGAAACACGGCTTAGCTTATACATAATCCATTGGTTTACCAATCTTGTTATCCTAGGAAATTTATTTGATTACCCACTTGAAAATTTTTTGTCCAATAGTCAAGTCATGAAGAAAATACTATATAAATATTGTGTTGGTATATCCAGTAAACTTGTGTGTGTGTGTGTGTGTGTGCGCGTGTGTGTATGTGTGTGTGTGTGTGCGCGTGTGTGCTGCAAGAATAGCACAAATAAATTATACCAAAATAATAAAAAGTAAAAATTATCTATCCTTGTGGCGGCATGAAGTTGAAACATTGTGATAAGAATTTAGATTCATTGTGGTTTCAATGATTAATACACAGCACACTGTTTCATTGAATGTCTCTCAGAAGTCTAGTAACCAGAGGAATCTGTTTAGTGAAGTTTGGGACGGGAAACGCCGAGTTAACACAAAAATACGAGAGGGCCAAAGTACTAAATGACATACATACATCCAAACCTAAACAAACAAATATCCCCGATTTTCAATTGCGTTACTCCTGTAAGTGTCTCGCTCGCTTCAATTGCCGCCAATAAAACAAGAAGTTCAGGCGTTTAGGTCTGCTCCAATTAGCTTGGACCCGCCCCACTCACTGCTCGGCAGATCCATTTCTTTATTTTATCAAGACAATTTACCAACTTATGTAATTAGTGGCGTGGGCAAAAATAGGGGGTTGAATGTTTCATATTAATGAGTAAAAAATAAATAAATAAACAAGAGCTAATTTTCGCTTTCTAACAGCCAATACCTAACTGGGTTAAGTTTCAATATAATATTGGCTATTTGAACGAGAACATTTGCTATTATTATCTTTAAGCTGAGAATGACTGAATCATTCAAAAAAACCTTAGATTATACTATTAAATATCAATTCATCTAACCATCTTATTTTGCCTATTCCTCTATTCCTGTTGAAAATTCTGCCAAGACGTCAAAGGTATCTTGAAAAGTCTTCACTGATTCAGTGTTTCTGGTATGCTTTATCTTCTACTATTTTGCTTCACACAATTCTAAACCAAATAAATAAAATAGCCATTCTATACTAAGCCATATCTTCATAACTTACTACTACTTGTTGCACAGTTAAGCCAGTATCACATCAGCAGCTTCTTCCAACATATGCTGACATGCCTATGCTTCACTGAAACACCAACTCCGAATAGAGTATTTAAATGGGAAGTCAGAGCAACACTAAACGCTTTCCCTAACCTTTCCAGCGACGTCTGAAGCGCGACCGCAGCTATAACAGCTCAAAACCCACGCTCTGTAAGGCTTGCTTCCCAGTGAGCAATATGGAGCTCACTGCGTGGGTAGAAAGGACTAGTCGGAGAGAGGTGTGGCTTTAATAGGCACTTTTTGGGGGTGACGACCCGTGTACGCGCATGAGCAAGGAAAGATTCCAGTTTCACCCGATACTTCCCATCCAAGGTTTCCAGGAAACTTCGTTACGTTCAATCACAAAATATTCCTGAACCGGGTGCGCATTGACGTAAAGTAGTCTCGCGTAGCCAGACCCTTTACCAATCGCTACGCGGGAAAAGGGTCTGGTAAACTGACATAGAGCAGTTTGTTCTTGCTTAGTCAGCAAGTGGTTAACTGTGGTTCAATTAGTGTGGGTGTAAATCGTTAAATATTTTCAGGCGCGTGATCAATTGTTCAGATCATCAGTAGGCAGAGTTCGTTCTGTATTGCCGTTTGTGCAAAGCTATGCTGGGAAATGCTGCCGGTTAAAAATTAATGGCACTTTGATACTGATTCTTGGCTAGCATATTATTCACCTTTAAGCATGACAAAAACCTAAGGGGTACCATGGCATATACAATGGCCTGTGCACAAAGCAACAACTAAGCGAAACTTCCAACTCCAGATATCTTAAAAAAGCTAGGCCAAGTCACTGCTTAAACTAATGGCATCACCTAAAGGAAGAGTTTTGACACGGCTAGTTGTGCACAGAAATACTACACGCGCAAAAGTTTGAGCAGTCTTACTTCACAGGATATTACGTCACCTATTGTTTGCGGTCTCCCCAATTAGCGAGGGGAACTGAACAGACTGCTCAATGTCAGTTTACCAGACCCTTTTCCCGCGCAGCGATTGGTAAAGGGTCTGGCAACGCGAGACTAGACGTAAAGGGAGGGGGGGACACAAACGGGGGTGTGGTATTTCTTTTGGTCGAGAATCGAGAATGGCAGAGGAGCTTCTTAGCAGTGAGAGACAGTCGAGTTCATTAAATATTTCCGAACTAACAACTTTTTTGGATGGTGGAGATCATAAACTATCCGGAGAGAGAAAGGAATTGCGTTAGTTTAGCTAGCTCTATAGCTTCTGGAGATGACCAGCCCAATTTTTTTTTCATTTGTACGTTTCTGGTGCAGTTAATGAGTTATTGAAAACTGACAAGCCTGGTTTTAAACCTGAAGATGTGTACTTTGAGACCCCAGAGGAAGGAATGGAAAGAGTGGCCAAGAGGATAGTGTCTCATGCAGAACTAACTAGAGAGAAAGAACTAAATCCAGCTGAAGCCAGAGTTATGTCAGAGTAAGTGTTCACATTAGTTGTGAAGCATTTTACAAAATGGGATTAATGCAGTACAAAGAAGCAAAAGTGTGCCTGTAATTTCAATACAATTCTTCAGTAACATTAGATAATTTATTACAATCCTCTTTCTAATAATTTTAATCACAATATAAGTTTATATAATATAGTAGCAGTGGTTATGAAATGTTTTGAGCAGCCTGCGTGGTAGCTTCTGTGACCAGGTTTGACTGTGTACTGGTCCAAATAGTGGGTAAAGACCCCCCCACTGAGTAAAGAGCTTCAAATATAATATTCATTTAGGCTCCAACTTCCTTATAACTGATTCTTCAGAGAAATTTTTATATAGAACTAATTTTTATAGAATTATTTTTACCCAAAATTATAGCATATTCTCTTGTATAAATTCTTGAGAAAATTTTTTTATTTACGTATTTTTTAGGATTGCTGCTGACAATAAAGACATGGATGGGATTCACAGCACCATGTTTATACCATTTTTGGAGGTATTGAGTAGTAATGATTAGTCAGCAACGATTGAATGAGATGTCAGGGGTAGAACATTGTAAAGTCTGTCCAAGAACAGACATGATTACCAGTTGCAATGCTGTCCCAACTTTAGCAACAGCAGAGGACCTTATCTAGCACATTTCATGCATAACAATATTATGGCTGGAATAATTAGGTTCTTTTGTTTACAGGTACCTCAAAAACTTTACTTGCTCAATTTCACATAACCAAATGTTACTAACCCAGGTGCTTGAGCAGTATAGCAGTTACTTTACCATTTTTACATCAAGAGTTTAAAATGACCCTTTCCTGTTTGTTTTGGAGATTGCTGACTTGGCAAAAATGCTGCAAACTCACCATGTAACTGTTGTTTAGTATGAGAGTTTTACTGTGTTATCAGCCGACTCAACTTGGACAGACTGTGGTACATTGTAGCTATACATTTAGCTTATGTTACAATGCAAAACTCATTTATACTTGTATTTTTACCAAGATGAGTTTCATATTGGCATGCATGGCAAATTAAGGAAGTACCATGTAGAAAACGAGTTTTCAAATAAATATTGCTCTGTGCAGATAGAAGCTATCTGGGACTGAAGTAATGCATTGTTGGTATTTGTTATACTATTGAGCCTAAATCTATTGTTTTACCTAGAAAAGTTCTTAATCTTGTTTGTTTGTTTTTTGTTTTGTTTTTTTATCCTATTATTGTTCATAGATTCAAGCTGATGAAGAACAGCTAAAGAAATGGATGCCTTTAGCTAAGCAGTATCGTATTTTCGGTACTTATGCACAAACAGAAATTGGACATGGTAATATTTCGAGAGTTTGTTGAGACAAGCAATGGTTGAAAAGGTGTATATCTATGCAGGTACACATGTGCGTGGTTTGCAGACTACAGCTACTTATGACATTAGCAAGCAAGAATTTGTCCTAAACACAAACTCTGTTATAGCTTACAAATTCTGGCCAGGCTCAAGTAAGTTAAACTTGCTATGTTTATTTTCTTCCTCCTCTAGATATAATGCAAAAAGAGATATCAGAGACACTGGATTTTTGTAGTGTAAAAAGAGTATCTGATTTTCATTCTACTGACCCTAAATCTAATTTCTAATTTTTTTTTATGATAGCAATCTCAAAACAGACCTTTAAAAACATGTTTGACTCATTTAGCTAACAATAAATGTATTAGCCCGACTTCCAAGCTTCCAAAGATATCAGTTCATGAAAAAATTTCCACTTTTTTTTTCCCTACCATTGAATAGCCTCTTCAAATTAGTCCCAATCTAACAGTCACTTCATCCATCAGACACAGCAACATAAAAACTATACTGGTCATAGTGCCAAATGAATTGTATACTTTTTCATTGTAAAAAATGATTTAACTCTCTTGGTAGAAGTGTCCACTATGTCATTGGGCGACCAGAGAATAGTGACTTAACTACCCACAGTTACCCTGCTAAACCCACAGCAGAACAATCCCACACTAATAACCCAACCTGTTTAGGCTACTAAACGACAAAGTATTGTATTTGTAAACTGACAAACAACAAGTAGTAGTAGTAGTAGTAGTAGTAGTAGTAGTTGTTGTTGTTGTTGTTGTAGATTGAGGTATAGTTGATAAGGGTGAACATTAGAGGTAGTAATTACAAATGTAAACAATCACATAGAGTTGGTCAGTCTTCTGTTCAGGAGTGGCCTGAATAGTTATTACAAAATAACAGAAGGTTGTTAAAAGCAAACTGTAGCATACTTTCATCCTTCAGTTCACTAATGTTTTTTCCCTGTGTGTTATATGTATTTAGTGGGCCATTTCGCTACACATGCAATAGTATTTGCCAAACTCATAACTCGTGGAGTAGATTATGGAGTGCATCCTTTCATAGTTCAAATAAGAAGTTTAGAAGACCATACTCCCATGCCAGGTATTATATAGAACTAATAGACTGCCAAAATTGTAACTCTATCATAATTTTATGTTTATAATTTGACAGGAATTACAGTTGGAGACATCGGTCCCAAAATAGGTTGGACTGAAATAGACAATGGGTATTTATCTTTGGACAATATCAGAATTCCCAGGACTCAAATGCTGATGCGCTTTTCTAGGGTTTGTACTTACACTTCTAATTTAATATAACAAATTAATAATTCAGTCATTCTCGGCTGAAATAAATTTGCTATTATAACAAATTAATAGCAAACCTCTCCCCAAAAACAATCTAATTAATTTTGTTTCAGCTCAAGGATAGTGGTTACAGTTGCAATATAATTGTTTAGAAAATTCACAACTTTTTTTCTTGGTGCAATTTTTTTTATAACAAAAATGTAAAACTTGAAGCACCTTTTTTCCCGTCAGTACAGTAAGCTGCAAAGTGGCCACAGTACAAATTTCACTCCTCCAATTTAATATCTTGCTTCTTATTTACTGTTCAATCTCCTCCTGTAAAAGAAGACAAATATGATAGGATAAATTATATTACAATATTGAAGTAAAACTAATTTCTGTTGTGTGTGTGTGTGTGTGTGTAGGTGGAACCAGATGGCACATATGTAAGGCCTGCTGTAGCTAAACTTGGGTACGGAACTATGGTACAAGTAAGATCAATAATAGTGGCAGATAGTGCGTGGAATCTGGCCAAAGCAGTCACCATAGCTACTAGATACAGTGTGGTACGCAAGCAGGGACAAATGGATGATCAGTAAGCTGTGAAATTTTACTAATGCACACAATTTATACAAATTGTAACTTAAGTTGAAAAACGTTATTCTTTATTTTTAAGATATCACTAATTATATGGGAAGACTAGAACATTATTGCCAAGACTAGCTAATGGCATGTCAAGACTGATTCATCTTTATCCAGCTATTATGTTTAATTTTTTTAAGACTTTTCTCCATTGAAGTATATGCACAGCAGAGTTTTTATTATCACTTTGTCTGTCCATTTCTCTGTCTGTCAGTGTGGGATAGTTGTTGAGTGTACTTTAGATGTGCCACTGTCCTGTATGTTTCCCTTATTCTTCATTTATTACATCAGTAAACTACATCAGAGATGTTGAAACATAGCTACTTCTGAACCTTAAACATTCACATATGTTTTGAATTCACTAATTATTGTGCATGCACACCAGATATTGTTAGTAAGAAACCAATTAAATTGCTAGCTACTTATATTTCATTATTATTAGTGGTGGTTTTTCAGCATCTAATTGTGAGCTAGCCAGATACCACTTTTATTCCGCCATGAATCGGTTACGGAAAGTTAAGCTAAGCTCAAAAAAGTAATTTTTTTTATTACTAGCTATGTATAAATGCTGCATAATATGCAGCATATAGCGTAAGCAACCAATTATTGTCCAAGTTTTGACCCGACGGCATAACTTACGCAAGGAAAATGCAAACGGCGTCAAACAACGTCCAAACGTTGGGGCAACTCTTCATTATTGTGGAGTCCAACTTAGGCTGCTGTAACATGCTCCAACGCAGGACGTTATCGCCGTTTACACGGCTCCTTAAAAACCGTTTATCGACCACGCGCATCAATTATCGACCACCCATAGATTTTCTATAAACCAATTATCGCTCCCCGTCCTTCTTCATAACTTGTAGCTGCTTATGTTAACTCTGACCTTACTATACTCTTACGACGATTATGTTGGCAAGTTAAACCAGTCATTGGATCAGTGTGCTACATTCTACTATCATCTTGCAATTTGGTATTCAATAGTAAAAGATTGTTTCAAAAAGCAAAAGGGGTGAATAAATTAAAACTTCAAAAATTGTCATGATAGAAGTGTTAATGTGGTTATAGTTAGGATTATCAATGTGGCTATAGCTAATTGAGAACAGATAGTTTTTCTTTGAGAAATATAATCTTTATAATTGTCATACATACATTTTTGATAGACATCATCCAGGCAGTATGGACAAATGCGATCCTTCCCTTCCTCATCTTTCATACAGTCATCCACACATTCTTCGTGAAGCCACCTACCACATGCACACGCCAGCCAATCTGCACCAGTTCCTTCAGCCACATCTTGTTCGTATAAACAATCGAGGGCTGTCCAGAAATGCCGTAAATTGTCCATCCCATCCCACGGTCCCATGGGATCATGGGATTATATGGGATTGTCCATCCTATCCCACAGCCCCATGGGACTTTCCACGGGATGTCCACCTGTCCCTCTACAGATGCATGTGTCCTACTGTCCATCCCATCCCACGGTCCCATGGGATCGTGGGAGCTCCTGAAGGAGGACTAAACACTGGAGTAGCTCCTATAAGACTTGGCTCTAGAGTAGCTCCTGAAGGAGGACTAAACACTGGAGTAGCTCCTATAAGACTTGGCTCTGGAGTAGCTCCTGAAGGAGGACTAAACACTGGAGTAGCTCCTATAAGACTTGGCTCTGGAGTAGCTTATAAGACTTGGCTCTGGAGTAGCTCCTATAAGACTTGGCTCTGGAGTAGCTCCTATAAGACTTGGCTCTGGAGTAGCTCCTATAAGACTTGGCTCTGGAGTAGCTCCTATAAGACTTGGCTCTGGAGTAGCTCCTATAAGACTTGGCTCTGGAGTAGCTCCTATAAGACTTAGCTCTGGAGTAGCTCCTATAAGACTTGGCTCTGGAGTAGCTCCTGAAGGAGGACTAGACACTGGACTGGAGTAGCTCCTATAAGACTTGGCCCTCAAGCAGCTCCTGAAGAACTACACATGGGAGTACTTGAAGTAGCTTCAGGTGGATTAGAAAGTGTGACAACAGGACATAAAGGAGTGACATCGTCAAACTGACTTGCTACAGACTGCAGGACACAATCACCAGCAGAAATAAGGTTGTAACGATCACTGGGTAAAGCTTCTGGATGGTGTGTTTCAAGCCAGCTGACATAACAAAGATCTGAATAGAGATTATATCCTTCCTCATATCGACGTTGAAAGAGGTCTTCTTGCTCACCTGTGAAAGATCCAAGTTCTGGTGTTCCTACATATAGGTAAAATTGATAATTGTATGTGTAAAAATACGTTTATTTTAGTTTTAACTACATTGACACATTAAGTATTTATGAAATTTGTGTATTGACTGGCTTACTGTACCACATTATATCACATTTAAGACTACCATATAAATTCATTCCATTTTTTGTATGCAAACACTAATTCCCCATTTCATCTAGCTTATAGCTTTAAAAAAAACCCTCACATTATATTATTTAACTAGCCAGCTAGCTGGCTAGTTAGCTCACCAGAATGCAGTGAATTTGCTGGTGTCAGTTCATGGGCCAGCTCAGCACACTGCAGTTCACATGCTCCTTCAGCAGATGGAAGATCTAATGCTGTTTCACTTGATGACATTGCACACTCCCCATTACTGCCATGTGACAATTCTTCCTCATCATCGTCTTGTTCATCAGGTTGAGTATCATTTTTGTCACTGCTAGTGTCATCAGTTGGAAAGAAATGGCAGATGGATTATATGGGAATATTCCAGAAGTCTTAAAGCCAGCAATTATATTTGATGGAATGAGAGACTTCAACCATGCTTGAGAAAACAGCATGTTGAAATTGAATCGCGTGATAACCTTTCCAGGGTGCTTCTGAAAATAAGTGTGGCATACTGCTGTCCATTTACTCTTTAATGGCTTGAACACTCCACAATCTAGCGGCTGTGATTCATGAGTTGTATGTGGAGGCAAACATAGCATAATAATATTGTGTGCTCTTGCAAACCGAATGACATCTGGCTGGTAATGAGCACTATGTCCATCAAGCAGTAGCAACAGGGGGCGCCTAGGAACTGCATATTGAATAAAATGCTCTACCATCCACCCTTTGAATAAGTCTGCATTGATCCAACCTGTATCACTCAAACCATATCTCATTCCAGGTACTTCATCTTTTGTCCAGGCATGATTAAGATTTTGGGCATCAAAAATTATCATTGGTGGAATGGCTTGGCCTACTGCACTAGCACAAGCTACGACAGTTACTTGCCCCTTTTTGCCAGATTGCCGATATCGAATTTTTTTTTGACCCGGTCTTCGCAACAACATTAGGAACTTTATAATCAAAAGGAATGCCAGATTCATCTATATTATAGACTTGAGCTGGTGCTGAATGTAATTCATGTTCATCCAAAACATCCTTCAATAAAGAGAAATATTGCTCCATTGTTTCTTATTGATAGCATTCATTCTAACGTGAGCTGTACTATCACTCCTTCGGAGTGACAAATCACCTTGGCGCTCAAGAAATCTATTCCACCACCCGTGAGTAATGTAACCCTTTTTCAGCATATTTTTGTCTCTAGCTACAGATTCAGCTATATGCATCACATCTTTTCGTGTTTTACCATACCCTACAGTGGCACATGTCTTCAAAAAAAGAGCTAAGTTCACCTTCTTCTTCAGTATGCAGATATGGTTTTGGACCAGGTTTAACACCATGCTTTACACGACCACTCACTCTGTCCTTTAACCGATTACCGGCCGAATTATTACTTAACCGCAGTGCCGCGAGCCGCCGTATTTTTTTCCGCCGGAAGTAACCCTTACTGGAGAAGCAACTTTCTGACTTTGTAGCAGAGAAACTATCGGGCCTGGACATAAAGTTTTTATTGATCAGCCGCTGGTAAAAGCTTGCTCTTGCTATTGCTCAATGGATTGAAAGTCCTGCACCGAGCTAACACAACAATACGAGAAGGTCAAAGCACAAAATGACATACATATGTACAAACATATATATAAACAAACATCCCCGATTTTCAATTGTGTTACCCCTGTAAGTGTCTCGCTCGCTTCGCTCGCCAATCATATTTAATCTATTCTAACTACCTCAATTACCAATAACTCTTGAACATGCACTCAGCTACAAAAAAAAAATAGTGATCAAATAGGCCAGTGTTATCTTTGTAAGTTTAGCCAACAAATATGGAATTACTACTTACCTCAATTTTCTGAGTATTGGTAACTTCTGTAGTATCATAATTAAGCTATTTTGACTATCTGAATTACCACTAATTTTTTACAACAAGCTCTCAGCTACAAAAACATTAATTTTAGCAAACAAATACAAAATTACTTTCTTACCTGAGCAGTGGTAATGTCTGTAGCATCAAATTTAAGCCATTCTGACTATCTGAATTTACCAGTCACTCTAGACAACAAGCTCTGGGCTACAAAAAAAAAAAAGAATGGCCAGAGTTATTTTGTAATTATAGCTAGCAAAATATGGAATTACGTGCTTACTTCAGCTTCTCCTAGTGGTGGTTGCTTCCTTAGCATTAATATTAAGCCATTCTGACTACCAGTCACTCTTGACAACCAACAACTGGCACTTTGCAGCTCCACCAAAAAATGCGAAGTTTTGAAATCACGACTGGTAGAGGGTCTTCAATGCTATAGTAACCGGTCGCAGCAACTTTTTGTGACTTAAAAAACAAGCGTTTTCGGAGGAATTCTCTCATAATTTTGAGCCTAAGTTTAAAGTAAGACTTGCTTAATACTGTAGTATAAGAAGAGACTGGGTTCAAGCCTAAAAAGGCATGTTTTTAGGAGAAAAAAGGGCATCCACGTGCACGTTTAAGGGGCATACGTACCATCCATACACACATATATATTATAACAAATACCCGATTTTGCATTATCCACCACTAATAGTATCTCGCTTGCTTCGCTCGCTTGATAACAAACAAATATCCCCGATTTTCAATTGTGTTACCCCTGAGAGTATCTTGCTCGTTTTGCATGCTCGCCAATAATATATACTAGCAAGTACCCCACCACACAGTGGTGCTTGATGTATTGCAAAGTAAGAATGCAGTAGCACAAGTTATCTTGCTCAGTTATCATTCTCTACCATTGGTTAAGGTTACATAAGTTTCCCTGTCTTACTCTCTGTTTTCTGAACATCTGAGCTTTTCTTCTACCCCACCTCTCCTATCTTTGGCTCTTCTTCTTGAGTCATGGAGCTCCCTTTTCCTTTGTCTATCTCTCCTGCTTCTGAATTTCTGTCCTACTTTGAGAAACTTTTGTCTTCTATTTCATACTTTAGCCTTTCTTTTGAAAACTAACCCCCCCCCCTTTACTCGTCGATTCCACCCGCTTTTTAGTTATAATTAATCGCTCTCCTTTTTGCCTTCTCTTCCCTTCCATTTTAAACCTACACCGCCTTACCTTGCCGATTCCATCCACTTTTCAGTTACGATTAATCGCCTTTTACCTTCTCTTCTGTACTTTCGCCTTCCTTTTTGAAACCTATGCCGCCTTCCATCGTCTATTGCACCCGCTTTTTAGAAATATCAGCACGTCCTACTGAATGTGACGACACTTTACCTACCATAAAGTGACGACACTTTACCTAACACAAGGTGACGACACTTTACCTACCATAGAGTGACAACGCTTTACCTACCATAAAGTGATGATGCTTTACCGAACCGTACAAAGTTCATGAATTATTCATAAATACACACACTGTTGGTCGTCATCGGTTGTCGTCGGTCGTCGTTACTGATACACAAGCGTATTACTTATCCAACTGTCAGCTTGCTACATAGTCTGCAGTATATACACGTACTGTACACACTTTTACAAAATTAGATAAACTCCCCGAGTATGAATTTCCAAAGTGTGCACACCAAATTCAATGACTGGTATACTTGAACCATTTGAAGCATATATTTCATGTTAGAGACATAGGACATTTTTATCTTCATTCTTCATATCTATTTACAAAAGAAATTCCAGAATCTGCTTAGGTATAAGTTTAGTTTTCTGTGTCCATTGTTTTCAGGGGTCCAGAGTGCCAAGTGCTGGACTATCAGACTCAGCAACTCCAGTTACTCCCTTTAATAGCCTCTGCCTACATCCTCAAACAATTGGGATATCAAGTGATGCGTCAATTCAACAAAATAAAGACCGAAATTGCGGTTGGAAAGTTTGATAATATGCAAGAGGTAGGCACTTGAAATAAGTTCACTTTGTACTTCCTGATTTGACTACTAAATTTATCCTATTTTTTCCTATGTATCTACAGTTACATGCCACAACCAGTGGTATGAAATCATTTTCTTCATACCTGACTTTACAAGGAATAGAGGTATGTATGTATGTATGTTTTAGCGATGTGTACGCTTCTAACTCAGTGTTCACATTTTGCTAATAACACGGCTTTTAATGTATAGATGTGTAATATGTCCTGCTCACTACAAAAATTGAATATGTCTCGCCCATAAAAATTACCATCTCAAAAAAATATTTCCTTAAGTAATCAGGCTAAGGAAGGGCAAACAAAAGCAATCCCAAATCAGGTATCAAAATAATCTAATCCCATAGGTGAGCATAATATGCAAGTTTGCTTGTACTCATCTGGACATTTGTGTAAATTTTTGCACCGAAGTAGATTTGTCAGAAATTTACAACCACATAACATTTAATCGTATGCCAGTGTCTAAATATTATGTACAGTATATGTATATTTCCAATATTCTGTTTTATATATACATATGTATAATATTATCTTGTAAAGACCTGCCGTCAAGCATGCGGTGGCCATGGGTATTCCAGGTCTTCAGGACTACCAGATATATCACTAAACTACATGCCCACTGTGGTCTATGAAGGAGTGAATCCTGTTATGTTCCTGCAAACTGGGAGGTATGACAGATAGAATGAACTTATTTCCTCAAATAGACTGTGCGTGTTCTATTCTTTTCAAACCTTCAAATCATGTGAAATTTATTTGAGGGTGTGGTCTATTCAAGGGTGCAGTCTATTTAAGGTGTACTTTATACCATTCACTAGGGTTCAAGCTACTGGAAATTAACATTGTGAGGATTGCATTGGGCCTGGGGGTATTAGCAATTGAAGACAGAAAAAAGTAAAGGATTGTTGTGGTAGTACTATTTGTCAGTGAGTCACCCATTATCAATCGCACATTGATCCTCTACCTACTCATCCAGCTGAGGATCAATGTCAGCAAAGTGAATCCACTTGTCAGTCAGCCAGCAGGTTGAAAAGTGGGACTCTGTGATTCAGCCAAAAAATCAATAGCTGTCTGTATCGAAGTAACATTATAGAATTTTAACTTGTGAAAAAATGTCATCAATTTAATATAACTTAGGAGACTGCAATTTTCTGTGCAAGGGGGGGGGGGGGGGGGAAGCGTGCTATATTTGAGATCGCTAATATTTCTTTCAAACTATTGGATTGTGTGTTTTATTCGAGGGAGAAAGCATTTGAGGAAACATGGTAAATTCTTGGAGACAGTTATAAATGAGCAAGATATAAATTAATGTTAATGTTATTATACAAATGAATTGAAAAATTTGTCTCAAAGACATTTAAACCCCTAAATTCTGTAGTTTCTCTAGTTATCTTTAACTCAATAGAGTAGTCTTTTGTAACACAGTAAAGTCTTAATGAGATAGTCAAGTCAAAAATGTGTTTGACTTAAGTGACTAGGCTTGCTAGTGGATGGTATACTGTTTGAATTTTGTTTTGTTATAGGTATCTAAATAAGATGTTGTCACTGAAGAAACTCTCGTCTGATCTCCCATCAAATGTGTCATATCTGGGTACTGACTTCGTCTTACGTCCGTGCAACATACTATCAAGCAAAGATTTTTCAGATCCAAAACTACAGCTAAATATCTACCAGCAAAGAGCATGCAGGTATATTAGTATAATTCATGAACTTATTCTCAGCAAAAGATTAAAGGTGAATTTATCTTACATTGTCACAAAGATGCAAAAATTAAATAAATATTTAGTGTATCATTCCGTCAATTAGTGGTATTAAGGTAATAATTTGGGCATTCTAGTTCAGGCAATGGGTAGTATACTCAGTCAGAGTATTTACTGACTATTACTCTGGCATGACACATGTTTTCTAACTCTCGCTAGCCATGACCAATATAATCTCAGACAGTGGAATGGAATGAGTGATCCAATTGACTTTTGATCTCTTTACTTCTTTAAAAGAATGTCAATATGACTATATTATTAAGCAATTTTTTTTCTACGCAAAGAAACGGAAACTTTTTGCCTTGTGAGCATTATAGATATATTAAGATTTGTTCCAAACCTAACAAAATGGCCAAGTAAGAGTCTATCTTTAAAAATGGAACAAGTTTATATATATATAATTGGCGAGCGAGACACTATCAGGGTAACGCAATTGAAAATCAGGAGGTAGTCAGAATGGCTTAAATTGGATACTACAGAAGTTACCACAATTCAGGAAATTAAGATAAGAGAGTAATTCAGTATTTATTTGGTAAAATTAATGGTTAACTGCTATAATTGTTTTGCATGAAGTAAGCTAAAGTATATTATGTAACAATAGTGTAGTTTATGTAACCTAACTAGGAAGGCTTGCTCGATATTTGTGCTCAAGCACACCACATATGTGTGGACGTACGTAAGTCATTTTGTACTGTGACCCTCGCGTTATTGTGTTTGCTTCGTGGTCTACCCCTTCCCATACCTCTACTAAACAGAATCTTTTGGTTTAGTGATCCTGTATCATTCAAGGAAATTTAATTGTTTGCCAAGTCCCAAAATGTTACGGTGAAATGTTACTACTACGGTGTTGAGACCCTTTACCAGATGTAATTTCAAAAACTCGGCCGTTTATATAGTAGCTGTGCGTGCGCTTGTCAAGCGCTACTGGTAATTCAGGTAGTTATTAGAGACTACAGAAAATACCAGTACTCAGGAAATTGAGGTAATAAAGTAGTTCTGTATTTGTTAGCTAAAGTATGTAGCTAAAGTATGGTCACAACTACTACGTACTTGAACTTTAGAAATGGACAGATACATTTTTTTGAAGTGTTTTGTTTGTGCACAAGCTCGCTTGTCATTTTGTGCTCTAGCACATCACTATGTATGTAAGGTACACAATGACTCCCTTCACTCACTTCACTTGCTTATCAATTATACCTGTATCTCTCTCAACTCACTCAATCACTTATTATAGCAATAATGGCAAATAGAAGCAATTTCTCATATGGCTAAAACAATTTTTATCTTTTGTCCCATAATTATTTTAGAACAGATAGCTACACAGTATGATATTGGTTATAATAAATCTATTTACCCCTAGTCATATACTTGCATTTCAGGATGGTGAAAATTGCATCAGAGAGACTGCAAAGTGGATTGGCTTGTGGCCTGAAATATGCACAGGCTTGGAATGACTCCACATGTGATTGGATTAATGCTGCCAATGTAAGGCGTATTAAATAAAAGATTTAACTTTTTACCTATTATTAATGTTATTGTAGGCACATTGTCACTATATGGCTTTGAAGGCATTCAGAGAGTCTTTAGCTGGCAGTGGTTTATCTCCGGTGAATATGTCAATGATGAACTGTCTGTGTGCCTTGTTTGCCACTCATGGAGTGATTTCTAAAGCTGGAGAGTTCATGACGGTTGGTTGGTTTGTGAGAGATTTCTGTATTCATGTGTTTAATTTTGTGGGATATCACCTCATAGATGGATGGGAATGGTAACATGTCATGCATACTGTATGTGAGTACCATTTTAGAGGAAAAATAGCAATGTCCTTGCTACTAATTTCTTTTCTCTTTGAGACACTAAGCTTGTGTCATACTGCATACTAGAAATTTACTGTTCATACTTTCATCTAATAATAATAAACTCACTTTGAATGCTACGGTATTATTACAATTTTGTTTTTTGTTTGTATTTTTTATTATTATTACACTTTTATTTTATTGTATTATTATATTTTTTTTTTTTTTTTTTTTTTTTGTGGTGAATTGGTGTTTTTCTAGGGGGTTATTTTTTCTAGTTATTTGAGTTTATAATTGAGTGGATATTTCTATTATGAAGTAAATCACAACATAATTATCATGCCCTGCCCCTTCTTTTATTGTTGTTCTTGTTTTTTGTATCACTCACATGGACTCATGTGCATTCAGGTTTTTTAGTCGTGCTGAAAATGATTAAAGTCTAACAACAGTTCTCTTATTGATAGCTTCCTTACTAGTCCTATTCTTACTTACTAGCATGAGACCAATTTTTTTGAGACATTACATAATTAGAGGATAGTTTTATGAGTAGAAATCATGGAGAATTAATTTTCTTTAGTAAGAAATTGCTGATGAGAATGTCCTGGAATACATATATTTTTGTGGCAGTGCACAGGAAAATCGGGCACAGCGCGAGCCCCATCAAATTTTTTTGCACTTACCTGTTTATCGGCAGCCAGATATTAAGCTTTCCAAGTTGTATAGTGGTAGCTTCAATTGTTGTAACATACAGGGAGTAACCGATTCAATCTATAAGTTTCTTATACATTTTTGAGAATTATATTAATCTTTTCCTGATATTTACAAGCACCACATTGTGCCCAATTTTCCTGTGCATGGTCACACTTAGATTTAAATTCTATGCAGTGTTATGTAGCCATTGTCACATGCAATGGTATTTTCGTGCCCTTTCTAGCATCCTTGCTGTGTGTGCTCATTTTGTTTTTCTGCATTATAAACTTCATATTTCTGAATACTTTAGGATGACTTTATGGCACCTTCCCAAATATCATTAGCAAGAGAAGCGCTATATGATCTTCTTAAGATAGTAAGGAAAGAGGCAGTGCCTTTGGTTGATGCCTTTGACTTCTCTGACAGAGCATTGTGCTCCACTCTGGGTCGCTATGATGGAGATGTCTATAGGGCATTACTAGATTGGGCCAAGAGAGCTCCACGGAATAAAGACAAGGTAAGCGATTTCAGGGATATAAATTGTGGAAGATACAGGGAGAGAAAATAGCTTACTGAATGAATATGAAGCGCACTGAATGTGTGAACCTTCTGCACTGCAATGTACTAGCTATCAATTACAATATCATTTGTGGACCAAAAAAAAATTATTTGGCATATACCAAATCAGGTATCATATAGCTCATGCAATAAAATTTAAAAAAATGATAAATGCTGTCTTCATAAAATGCAGAGGACACTCACCAGTAGTTTCAACATGAAATCCCAATTCCTGCACTCAGTAAACTACTCAGCATATTGCAAAACTAACCAATGGAAGCAAAAAAATTATTTGTGCACACCTATGTGGAGCAAGCTGCTTAACGTTTTCTCACAAATCAGCCCAAAATTAAAAAAAAAACACAATAAGAAAGACTTAACTCCTTTCACTGCCATAAACGCCATATGGCATTCAGCATTTGGTCAGCAATTCTCCGTATTTTAAAAAATGATTATCCAATATAATGTTCCCGTTTTTTTTTGTTCATACGTTGCTCTGACATAGTACTTCCTGTAGTAAAAAAATCAAAATGATACCTCAGGTATTTAGTTTTTACAATTAAAAAAAATATATGATTGCTGGAACCATTGAGTTGTCTGTCCGCCCGAAAAAATTTTATAGTACAGGTTCGGAAGCTGAGAATCCATAATGTACTCTGTCTGAACCCCATAGCAACTCTAGTTTCAGTTAGTACCATTGGTAATGGTAAGTCCGAATATTATTTTTAGGTATTCTTTGTATGGACTAATGAACTTTTTTTTTTTTTTTGCATCGTATAGCTTTGTCTGAACTTGCTTTTAAAATATATCTCTTGCTGAATGCCAGTGCAGGAAATAATAAATAAAATAAAATATTTTTACATTTTCATGTTACCTAACTGGTTGTCATAAACTTGGCAGTGAAAGGGTTAAGAGTAAGTTTATACCTAAAATTCAACGGTAACATGATAGCACAGAAAGCTAAGCTATTCAGATAAGCATCACTCGTGTTATTAATCCCAAATACCACAGTTTCCTGTGCTATTGTATCACCTAATTTAATGATATTTCAGTATATTGACACTATTTTAATGATTTTGTCTGAGTTTGTCTCATGAAGGTATATTTTGGTATAGGTTCATCCAGTTTATGAGAAACACCTAAAGAAACTTTTACACTCAAAACTTTGACCTTAGTGTCTATCAAATTAACAAAATGTAAACTCAATATTTTGATAATTTTAATTTTTTATATTATATGATACTGGGCAATTGAAAGTTTGTTTTTTACACCATTAACATGGAGTATATAAAATAGCTAATAGTGCAGCAATTATTAATTAATCAAAATAAACAAATAAAATATGCTAAAGTACGTAATAATTTGGTGGGAGTGCAAGCGAACATGTTTGCCTAAAAAATTGAACAAAAGCAATCATATCATTTATGTTGTTTTTTATGTGTTCATTATCATATTTAAATTAAAAATTTAATAAATTGGAAACACACAGGTGGTGTTTGTGTCATGAAATCAAGCAAAGTTTGGCTTAGTTAATTGTGCCACTTCTCGTGGCCCTCCTCTTACCTTTTACACACTGTGGCATGATACCGGACCACTCAGATCTCTGACACACTCTCAATTGAATTCCCAATACTTTGTATGGTAAATTACAGGTATATCGGGCTGTGACAGAATTCCCAGACACTGATATTCCTATTGCTCCATTGGGAGGAGCTTGCAGTTGAGGACAGTTATACTTTGCTGAATAAACAAATGTTTGAAAAAATTTCTAATGAGTTAAAAAGGTAATCATCTGGTTTAACATTTCTACTCCCAACCCAGATATTTTTATCTTTCAATGAAGATGTAACAAGGTTTATTTGTTACTATTATTTAATGTCACCACCTTGCATTGGACCTCTGTTGTATTTTACTATTGATTGAATATCAATTGACTCTCAGAAATTTTTTAAATTATTCTTCTTCTTTTTTCTTTTTGGTCGTGTGGTATATACTAGAATAGCCAATTATATCTGTGCAAGTAAAACATTAGCCCAATGAATACATTAGCTCGAAGATCAGCCTGTGAGTTTTATAATCCAGGTCTGGAACAGCAGGTCATGGCCCATGTTCAAACTGTGTGCAGCCTAGATTGGTCTAGCTATTTTGAGAACAAGTTATAAAAGAACTTTTACATTTGGTTAATGCTTTCAAAGCTGCTCACTATTTTCTCCCAGGTGAAGTAGTGGGACCTGCGTCCTGCCACCTATAGTCTGCTATCATAGAGAGTGTATTTGTAATCCAAAAAATTCATTTGAAGAGTCCAAAAGCCAATCACCATCAAATTGTGATTAATGTTAAAGTAATAGGACTTATTTTGCCAAAAAAAACTACCTCATTATGCTCATACTTATACTAGTGATGTGCTTGACCACAAATGTCAAGCAAGCCTACAACTACACTATTGTTATATGATTGATTTTAACTTTTAACACTCAAGGCTACTTAAAATAATGGCAAGTTTTTAAATTATGTTTGTACAGTAAAGGGATTTAAATGCCATAGTAACGACTCGCCGCAACTGTTTAAATTGAAAAAAACAAAACAAAAAAACAGCCAAACAATAAACGTTATTTAAACGTTTTCTTTGTGATATTCTTTAGCTAATTAAGTAGAAGCTGTAATGCACAATACTTTCACACAACTGGACGTACCTACACAAGACTTACCTATACGTGGATAGTCTAGTGGACAATAAATTTTCAAGTAAATACTGTTGCGTACAACTTGTAACCATGACAAAGAGCGCATTGAATTACTACTGCCACTAACTCTAATAGAAATGGAACCCACAAAAGAATTCAAAACGATAAACAGTTCAATTTCCAGGGTGATACGGGTAATGATCGATAAACCAGAGGATTCTGTTTAGTGAAGTTTGGGACAGGGTCGACCAAAAAACTAACACGTAAACGCCAGGGTCAAAGTACAAAAATGACCTACATAACGTCCAAACATATATAAACAAATATCCCGACTTTCAATTGAGTTACCCCTGATAGTGTCTTGCTCGCTTTGCTCACTCACCCATTAATTAGCTATGCTAACATATGCTAGTATTTATGAAATACCCTATTATGCTCAAAATATTATGCCAGAATAATTCACCAATGCTTACCTGGTACGCAGGTTGGTTCACTGCCAGTCCACTGCTGATTTGTGCACACTCTGATTGCATTCCCCATTAAGTTGTAGGGTTGGTCACAGGTATATGTAGCTGTTGTAGAAGATGAGGAGACCGAAATCGATACTATTCCATTCTGAGGACTTACTAATATCGGACAGTTTGCTGCAAATTGACATTAAATATATAAGTGAAAAAAAAATTCCAAACTTGGAATAAGTTTGAAAAAGTACCTTCTTCAGAGCATCTGTCTCCGGTGAAGCCAGCTCTACATCTGCAGTAACCCACACCATTTTCATCAAGAGCGCATGTACCTCCATTGTGACATCTGTCAAATGAGCATTCTGTAGTATATTAGGAGGGAAGGAGGTCACACTGACACTAATTTCACAATGCACTTTTTGTCTTATAATATTTTAGCATCAAATGATAGAAACTTACCCTTGCTAACAGTCATATTTTCCCGTCAAGTTTGTAATATCTGATGAAACCTCTTTGAAAAGGTGATGTTGTTTTAAAAGTTGGAACTGAAGTGTTTATATGATGACTGTACTTGCAGTGTATTTACAGTCATGCCAAGGAAATAGTTGTATTGTGCAAAGCAAATAGGGGATCCCAATAGAACCAGAACTAGCTACTAGTAGAGTGGAAAAACAAAAACAACTGTAACTATAATTATATTATAACACTTATTACATGAGTTAGAGTGTGATATATGGCGAGAAGGCTGCTAATTTATTTTCACGAGCCAGAAACAATGAAAATAAAGCCTGAGAGTGAAATATCTCGCCATAACACTCTGACAAGTGTAATAAGTGGTTTATTCCACACTAGATATCTTCACTACTATAGTTAGTACTAGCCTAGGGTAACTCAAGTTGATTATAGGGGCTACCCACACCCCCAGCTGATGATACTTTAGTAGCTGCTCTAACCCAGTTGAGTAGGGTACACTGGAGGAAGGTAGCTGTAAAAACAGGTAGGTAGCTGTAAAAAAAACCCTGAGAAAATTGATAAGTTTGGCCCAGTTTGCTACAGCTACAAGGGTACTGAGCTTGTGCAGTACAGCAGCGTGATCTTCACAATGATATTTTTAGGTATGTGACTTTGAGTTTTCGCTAACTTACCATGAGTTACCAAAAAAAAAAAAAAAAAAAAATACTTTAGTGAAGATATCTAGTGTGGAATAAGTCACTTACACACCTAGTGAAAATAAATTTTCCTGGTCATGAAATATTTCACCATATCACACTCTGACTCATGTAATAAGTAAAGTGAAATAGCGCGTAACTAATTGAAATACCTCGGTAACTAAGTGGAAACTAAGTGAAATACCTCGGTAGCTAAGTGAAATAGTACAGGTAAGTGCGCATGCGTAGAGCGTTAACCTTGGAAACGTACAGTTCGAGTAGTTTCTAGTAGGGGACAATGTGCAAGAGACTTTTTAAAAAGCTGGCCTACTATTAGCGAGTGATAGCACAGATAACCTGTGCTATTAGGGATCAATAGCACTCGTAAAGCGATTGAAATAACACTCGGCTTCGCCTCGTGCTGTTTCAATCGTTACTCATTCTATTAATCCCGAATAGCACGGTTTCCCATTCTATTACCCATACATATCATATATATATATTTTTTTTTTTCTGCAGTGTGGAGTCCCACAGTTAACTAGTTAACTATTCTGTAAACTTAACATAGATAAAACTTAATATTTTTATTGTCGTGCACTGCCCACACAAATTCTCGAATGACTAAAAATATGATAAAAAATAAATTTAAAATAACGGATATGAAGTCAATCAAATGTCATTTCCATGGACACCTTACAGTTTGGATACTTGATGAGCAAGAGTAAAGCCAGACCACAGAAATGTACTATGGCAACCACAGTTGAAGAAGAAGAAGCACTAGGAGATGTATGAGTAGTAGATTGATTCAATACTTGCAGTTGCTGACGTCTTGTTGTAGCAGTAGTTATTGCTGATGACAGAGTAATATACAAAAATATGGAGGGAAATTTTTAATTTAACTAGCAAGTACCCCGCCACACAGTGGCGCCTGAGTATTGCAAAGTAAGAATGCAGTAGCATAAATTATTTTGCTCAGTTATGATTCTCTACTATTGGTTAAGGTTACACAAGTTTCCCTCTCCTGTTATCTTTTTCTGAACAATCTCAGTTTTCTTATCCCCCACCTTTCCTTTCTTCAGCTCTTTCTATTTCTCTTGCTTCTGAATCACTCTGTCCTACTATTATGATAGTGGACTTAAGCTTTAGTTTTTTGGTGACTGCTAACTATAGGACTATCTAATGAATTTACAGGCATTTGGAGCAATCGTTTCCAGGAAATCAGCCTCTAAAAGCTAGCTACAAGAAAATAGTGTCTAAAAGTGCTAAACATTGTTGTTGTTTTTTTGCAGCCTGGTTTCACAAGTAATTCTGATTAGCTAGCTAGCTGCGTGACAAACTTGTGTAGCAATAAGAGATTTGTAATAACAATAAAAACATTTTTATTCATAGACTTGATTACCATTAATGTTACAGCTCTCTCCACTGAAGCCAGGTCTACATTCACAAGAGAGGGTCACACTCTCTTCATTTACAGAGCATGTGCCTCCATTAACACATACAGATGATGAGCATTCTATGTTGTGAATATAGAAGACGTATTAGGTAATGATATCCACTTGTAATAGTTACAAAGTGACTCAAATACACAGCATAAAGTAAATCTAGCTGGGCTACTATAAGGCCTAGCTAATGGTAAAATAGTAAGGTTTAGAATTAATGATTTGGATATTTTAAAAAAAACAAATATTTGTGAGACTGCCATGAATGCTTTATAAACAGTAAAGACAAATTGTAGGAGACATGAGCCAGATAAAGATATAAGACTAAAAGACCACAAGGGAAGTGGGAGAAGAGATAATAAGTGGTAAATGTACACTCGCAATTGAAAAAAATTACATTTGTGCTACAACTAGATGAGGTAAGTTTGTGACAAAAAGTGTGTAATAAGTTGTTAATTGTACATTGGATATTTTTCAAAAACAAAATGTTTGTGCTTCCAATGTCTTATCATTCAGAGGTAACTCTGCCGCCATGCATTAAAAAATACGTACAGCTATCCAAAATTACGTAAGGGCACATTGGAACGCTGTGATGCGAAAATACTCGAGGAAACTATCCAATATTCAATTAATATACTATAATTATATATTATTATAACTTAGTCTTAAAACCACAGTATTGCTGTATTAGTAAATTAACACATACCAACTGTATATTGACATTGCGATGAATCTAATCCATCTGGACACACGCATGAGTATCCTCGTGAATTGCTAGAACTTAGTAAGCATAGGGACCCATTAGTGCATTTTGGAATGGAACCAGAGCATGGATCTAACAAGTGACAATCAATTTGGTGACAATATGGCAAGAGCAGCCCAAAGAATTATATAATTAAAATTTGTCAATGGAATGTGATTAGAAAGTCCACACTCTAGGATACCCACATGATTAAATGATAATGGAGCAGTAGTTGAATGTAAACTTTACAATTTTTTTTGTCTGTGAATTTTACATTAAGAGTACACTTCCACACATATTATATAGCAGAAAAAGCTTATAAAATGTAGAAGGAGTAAAATTAGAATACTTATATCTACTGAAAAAGTTATTTTTTCTGCATTGAAAATTTAAAACACTATTAATGCTCACTTCCACCAACTCTTTCTGGTTGCTGGGATAAGTCCAAAACACGAAGTGTGGTGGGATCTCTATCATAGGATAAAAGTTCTGCACTTGATTCTAGTCTAGTATTAGGGGAATAAATGGCACGTATACTATCTGCTCTCCAATCACTAAAATAAAAGTTTCCATTGTAGAGAGCAAAAGCAAAGCCGTGAGAGGTGGTAAAGTGTGATGTCAAATCCACGACACTCCTTACTTGTGATCCATCTATGTTCATGCTGCCTATAATATCTTTGCCAGAATCAATCCAGTACAGTGTTTGGGTTGAATAATCATAAGCTAACCCATTAGGAAACTCCAAAAATGGTCGCCCAAGAAGAACTTTGTACATAGAACCATCCATTGATAAACGAAATATTTTTGCTGTAGTAGCATTGTAATCTGATATAAACAGCCACCTAAATAAAGGAAGCATTGCATATGTGCTTATGTGCTTCATATAAAATTCTATTTATGAAGTTTATTAACAATGTTAGTAAATAATCTTGTATATTCATTTTAACCTGGACAACTAAAGGTTTAACTTGGCATATTATTTACTCTTACCCTCTAAGAGGATCTACCACAATTCCTCTAGCCTGTGTTCCATCATCCATAGAATATAAAATTTTGCTTTGCTTAGTTGTAGGGTCAATAACACCTACAGTAGAATTTATTGTAATTGATCCCGAAGATGTCCAATAAACTTTTTGATTTACCCAATCGCAAGCCACTCCATCTGTAAATTTAATATGTTGTCTGTAAATTAGGCCTCTACAAAATACTGCCTCAACAAAATACTGTATGCTTTTTCTTCCTATTTTTGCTATTCTTTTTTACTCAATAAATTTACCTATTTCTATGTTCCTATACCTATTTGCTTTACAGGACATTTTTATATTATAAGTTAGTGATTGATATACAAAGTGATATGGTAATGTTATTGATAGTTTTGAGTAATGTTATGAAGCTAGCTAATTGTTGCCAAGCTAATCAGCGGAATTGAAAATCTTAGCCTCTACACCTTCAAATCTCCATTTTGCTGAGTGGAATTGCCATTTTGCTTTTTTTCCCCTCATTGTGCTCTTAGAATTTTTGGCTAGTTATTTTGCTTTGTCTGTATAATGTAATGCATTTTAATTGAAATTTTGTGTTTGTAAAACAACACCTTTAGCAATGTGAATATTCAGCAACACCTTTTCATTCCACTAACAGTTACTGTAGTGATTTATAATAAATAATATAATCAATAAACATTATGTTATTTTGAATAAAAATATTAGAGTCAATAGTTTGTTTCAGACATTTAATGGCACATTCCTAATCCTTTCAGTAACTCTTAAACTATACTCAGTTATACCAACCTTGACTGATAATATTTTCAGTAAGTAATTCCACATTTGTTATGGAGGTTCTTGTGTAAGATCCTTTTAATAATTGTTTTGAAGCCACATCTGAATAAAATATTAGCTTCTGTCTGGTAATACAATATACAAATGTTTTATGTTATTAACATCATCATACAATAATTTTAAACAGTGGATCCAAGGCAATTAGCTAACAGTAGCTACCCATACTATTGAAAATGAAGATGACTAGGCTTGATTTCAATTGGCTTGATTTCAATTGGCTTGATTTAGTCTTATTTTATTCCATGCCATAAGCTACAATCTACGAGGAAATAGAAGATACCATCAGTTGAATTGCGTAGTATGTAATAAAAATTTTTAAAAAATCTTCTGTATTGTATCTGTTCTGCCATAGTGACATGTCAAAGGAGATGGTGTGTGGTGATTAAAGTGTATGAGTCAGCCCCTTGAAGTCAGGAGTCTGTTATTTTCAGCTATAGTGGAGATTAGAGCCACCTTTAGGTCTAACTTCCAAAAGTCAGTCACATATAGCTATTAATTTATGTAGTACATACAGATATCATTCAATATATGAAACTCTACATTTGGCTTACTGGTTGCTATGCCTGATCTGAAAGATAGCAGGCTACTTGCTCAAAAGCACTAAATTTCTTCTAAATTTAATTAATAATTGAATGCCTATTATAAAACACTAATATGCTCACATTACTCATTCATTAAATGTAGTTGAATAGACTCTGTCTGCTCACCTCAAGTCAATGTCCAAACCAACTATATTTTGACTGGTTGAATTTCTTAGGACTGTTTGCATTATTGGAGTTTGAATTCGTATTAGAGTCACATTTATTCTAACGCCGATCAATAAGTCAACTAAAGAGAATTAATAAACAAGTTTTAATTGCCATTATAATGAAATACTTCAGAGTTTATGCTTTCACAAAATTTGCTATAACTGTTGAGGAGACACCATGGGATCTAAATATTTGGTTAAATGTTGTTGTTGTTGTCATTTTGCATCTCAGCTGAATAATATGTGGTATTTATTTTGTACTCAACTAATAGCTACCTGTCGCCACATAGGAAATGCATTAAAATAAACAGGATATATGGCTTAAAAGAAGTTGCTGTTATTTCTTTTTTCATATCACCTGTGTTCATAGCTATCACATTTGGTTGTTATGTCCCCCCTAGCTATACAATTGTTACAAGAGACTCATCATTACTGTATTTATTCACGCATGAGCAAAATTTATTATTCATTTATAGATACCACAGAATATCACTCGTCTGATTGGCCATATATACGCTCATGCCTGTAACACTCATGTAAATTCAAGCCAACAGACTCTTGGTATTCTGCTGTATCCAATGAATAACGTCTATGAGACTACATACATACAGGTGGTTGCTATATTAGCAAAGATATGTTCTCAATATCATTCCCAATTTGCATGCAATGCATTGTAAAATACACCAAAGAAGGCAATTTTAGAAAGCAATAGAAACATTTGGAAATGATGGAGCAGATAATGTCAAATTTCATGGCCATCTTCACTACTCACTGTGCTTTTAAAAAACATCTGTAAAAAATCTTCTGGTAGACTGGCAGAAAGTAATTGAGGATGCTTTATATTGAAACTCTGAGTCCTCCATTCAAAGTTAAAATTGGGTATGACTACAGCTGAACTATAATTGCCATATTATTCATAGGTCTCAAGTTTCAAAGAATCATGACTTACTTTAAATATTGTTCAGCCAATATAAGCAGAGCTATTGTCTGGCTTGGGATTCTTCACCTTCCAGGACTGTATCAGCATAGAATTAACTATTGCAAGGTTATTTTGTGTAATACCAATTATAACTATGGCCTCAAATTGTAAGTTCACACCACTACACTGGTTTGTTCTCCTCTAGTCATAGCAACACAAATGAAAATCATGGCATACTTAAAGTACACTAGTAAATAAAATATTTATGGATAAAATAAAATCAATTTTAACGACCATTGAAGAACAGAAAATGAAATTCAGATTACTTAAGCTATACTAGCACATTAGCTATAAACTAGCTAGCTACAACCATAAGTAAACCTTGATATAATGAGGCTAGCACCTTTACTACTCACATGGCACTTGAGTCATAGCTGTATTCCAGAGAAGAAGAGAGAAATAGCCAGAAATAAATACAGTCCCAAAGAACATTTTGCGGGTGTTAGTTGCTAGCTTTATTTGAATCCCGTATTTTTTTGGCGTTTAATTAATGTGCCACGCAATAGATTGTGCGTTAAAATATCTGCGCGCTACAAAAAGTGCAAGCTAAATGGGGTGTGGCTTGTAATGTATGGGTTGTGGGTTGGCGCGCGGTTGAACCGAAGAATGTCCGCCATTATACCACCTAGTTCTGCTCCGTTACCTGCCGACCGAGAAGCGGAGAATAATTCGCTTCCTATTGCTAGTCCTGGCCAGATCTGTTATGAAAGGGTGCTACCAGCGCAAGACCATTACTACAAAATTCCTAAACCGCCTAAATGTACAGGTAAACAATAGGTACTAGCTAGGATTGTTTACCTTCCGGCCCTATTGGTAACTGCTTTGCCACAGTAGGTAATAGGTTTCTTTATAAAAATTTTCATTTGATATTTGCTTCTCAGACCGTAAATATTTGTCACAAGACAGTACACATAAATATACAATTTCATTTATAGCTAACTAAACCCTTGGCATTTATATGAGAGGAAGAAGAACCAGGGATTTTTAAGGCCTTTTAGGGGAGCATTGTGTTTCCATCCCCTCCCCACCTTGAAAATTGTTTTGCCCCCTGAAACTTATGATGACCTTCATTGTGATATTTCCACAATTTTTGTTTATCAATTTCAAGGAAACACGAACCCCCTTGAAAATTTCAAAAATTTTGATTTGACCCCTCTCAAGATTGGTTGGAAAAAAAAATATTGTGGAAGAACCATTATTTATTCATATATTAATTAGGTGATGATGATTGCCCCTTGCCACTGGATGCAGTTGGTTTTGTCAGCAAATTGTGGAAGAAGAATGACTTGACTGTGTATTTCATGTCTGCAAATCCTCAGGAGAAGGAGATCCTGGAGTGGGCTAATGAATGGAGCAAACACTGTGCCATTATATTTCACCAAACTCTGAAGCAGGAATCTAGTGACATCAGAGTTGCCTTTGAAGACAGTGCGTATGTTATTTGTTTGATCTTAAAATCCCACTGCCTCAGCAAAAGCAATAGATTAATTAATGCAAGGTGCAGGGTCAGGCCATTCCCAAACCACACCCATTTTGGTCTGATGATGCAGTGATGAAAAAAAATCTCTCTGTAATTGTTATAAGGCTACAAAACTTTGATGCAAGCTCTAAATTAGCTTGAGATCTTTTCTAGCAAGTTAGTTTCAGGTCAAATATCTAAACACTAAAGCTTTTGCAACTTTTTTGGCTTTTGGTGATAGTAGAAAAGATACAGTATTATATACATGCAGATCTTTATGCCCTATAATTTTGTCACGGCACATAATGCAGATTCTATCATAATAGTAAAATTAAATACGGAAAGAAGCAAACTATTTTTGTTATGACTTAGCTATCTGTGAAATCTTATGTATAGATGGTTCATGGTCATACATTGGCACTGATGCACTCCACATCCCCAAAGAGTCCAAGACCATGAACTTGGGATTCATTGATGGCCCAACAGTCATGCATGAATTCGGGCATGCTCTTGGATTGATCCATGAGCACCAGAGTCCATTCAAAGGCGGCTATGAATGGAACAAAGAGGAGGTTGGATAAACTTATGGCATTTGTGCTTTAGGCTTTAGAAATGTTGTTATCTATTGGTTTGTTTGTTTTTGTGGTAGGTAATAAAATCTTTAAGTGGACCACCAAACTACTGGGACTTGGACAGGATTGAGAACAACATGTTCCGTAGATACAAAAGGAGTGACCTGGATGGAACTCTGTATGACTCCATGAGTATTATGCATTACAGGTACGAGTGGTGATAGTTTCTCTGAGTGGATAAATGGAACTTTAGAATTGTAGTGAGGATAATTACAAGTTCATAAACCACTTGAAGCCATTTTAATCTTAGAGATTTCAATGTTCCTGCTCTCTACATTTAAATATGATTATAGTCAGGAGTTACAGGAAATGTAAAGTTATTGTAAATGTATGGCTTACTGCCTCTTCCTTTATTAGTTTTACCGTTTATTTACAGAATCTGCCACATGTGTATGTGTTTGATAATGTCTGTAGTTTTCCCAGGGAATGGATTAAGGGAAGTGGCTACCCAGATGGGATTGACCGCAACACACAGCTATCCAAGAGGGACAAAGAGCATGTAAAGCGTCTTTATGGCCCCTCCAGGCTTTCTGGTGTTCCATCTGGTTAGTAAGAATGACAGTATCTCACAATACAGTAAGTACAGAAAATAAGGATCAGAGAGCTTACTATGAGCTACAAATATGAGTGGCTGTTGGGCCCATTGATTCGCAAGAATTCTATTGTTTCTCACCTCTAGCATTCTTGGAAATGTAGTATTTAGGAGTACTAATATCCCTCAACATACATGGCTTGGCTTTGTAAATCCTTGATAGTGTTACTCTGCTCTGCTCAGTCATAAAATTTTCCAAGACTGAGCATCCGTGAAATATCAATAGATAATTGATAAAGTATTTCTATACCTTGGCATGAAATTGAATACTCAAAGTATGTATAAAATAAATCAAATTATTGAGTAATTAATATGAGGACTACAGTAACTTATTTATCATACTCAAACATCATGCAAACCAAAAGTGAAGAACTAGATAATCAGCCTCATACAAAAAATATTTCCTCTGAATCATGAAATTACTATTGTATATTCCTAGGAGGAAGCCGTGGAACTGGGCATATTGTTCTGGCTCCAGAACGTCCCAAGCCAGTCACTTCACTACCAACGCCTTCAGGAAAACAAATTCATGACATCCAAGTCTATGAACCCCATAGAGGTATACAGAAATTTCTTTTTTGTGGTTATATGTTATACTTTCATTCTAGGAGAATTATCTGGCCAAGGAGCTGAATTACTGCTCCGATTTCACACCAGTAAAGAGGAACGAACGCGATATACCATTCAGACTCACGGAGATTGTGACATGGTAGTGGCTCTACTGGGGCCAGATGACTATACCAAACAAATCTTGTACGTACACATATTGTTTGTTCTTCTCATCAAAATGATGCAAATTCAAATTAATGGTTCTATTGAAATCTTAAATAAACGTGATTGAATTTTGACTACCATCTTCAGACCATTTTATTTTACATAATATTTCAAAGTAAAAATTAGACAATCATTGACTCTAGTTCCTTTCGTTATGAGAAATAAGAATAGTCATAAAAATCAAGTGCTCATAACCATAGCCATCACAGCTCCAGATTTAATATTGACTCTTTCTAGTAATGTGTATATTACTCTCAATCTAGCTAGTAATAATTCTTCTTCTATATTTTTGAACTCATGAAGTTTCAAAGAATACTCCTCTGAGGAACTAATGCCTTAATTATCAAGAGCTCTAAATAGGAAACTATCTTTTTTTTGTTTAACACCCCCAATTTTCTGTGAAATTAGCTAGAATCGCATGTCCTTGTTATAACCATTCAATTTTTTTAGTGAAAAATTTGTCTTTATGTATGGAACTGTCTGTATATGTAGAGTTGATGATGACAGCGGAGATGGTCTGAATTCAAAGATTTCAACTCAACTTTTTACTGATCGAGATTACTATGTACAAATTCAGACATTTGATTCCAAAGGTGGAAAATTTGAATTTTCTATTACTTCTTGGTAGAGTTTTATTTCATTTTATTTTATTTTTTATCATCATATATATTAGTGTGTTTTCAGATTTTAAAAGTTGTCTGCAAAAGCTAGGAAAAGTTACAAGCATGATAAAAACCATGATCATTTACATTGTCACAGTGATGAGTATAAAACTGCAAAACATCATATAATGTCAACGACATCACTGAAGTCCTACACACCAAGTACACACCAAAAACAGGCTGTATCGCAAGTTCAATTGTTCATATATTATAATAAGAATTGTACGTTTGTGGAATGCTTTACCAACTTTCAGTCTTTTGTGTAAGTGAGGAAAATATCAACTTGTTTTGAGTATAAAAAAAAAAAACCAGCAACATTGTACATACTTTCGACCGCTATGGTAGGTACAGGGTCTCTTTACGCGAGACTAGTTAAACAACTGTTGCAAAGTTTAAATAAAATCGACGTTTCTTTACCCATTCATGGCCCGTACAATCTAACGATGCTTTACCAATTTTGTCATTGTAAACAAATCCAAAGTAAGGAAAAAAGAAGAAATGACGAGACACGGGAAGAATGCAACTGCAGGAGCTGTGTACACATATCACGAGAAGAAAAAGGACTCAGGTATGTTACGTGATGTGTTTTCTTTGTAAGCGTTACCTGAAAGTCCTGAAAATCCCTTTTTTTAATAGCCTCCCCTTTTGAGCAAAAGCTATTTTGGTCAATACAAGTACAATTACTATTAGCTACAGGAAGAAGGTATATAACATACCTGATTCTGCAGCCAATTTCAATGCCAGGGTAGGAAGTAATAATGACTTAAGAGAAATTCAGGGATACAATAAAGCAAGTGAGGCAGTCCTCAGCACTTCTGTACACTAGCTATCACAAAATCATTTCTCATTAATTTGGTGTATACCTAATTAAGTATCAGTATGTCTATATAATAGCTTATGCAGTGAAAACAGTAGTTACTGTTTTCATAAGCATGCAATGGACACTCAGTAGATTCAATGCAAACTCCTAAACCAGTACTGTAGTTTGATGAAGACTACTGTCTTCAAGTTCCATAGTTAAGGCGGAATGACAGAATGACCGACCGACTGACTGACTAACTGACTGACTGGTGACTGGCAAAGTAAGTGAGTACTATAACCCTCTCACGCATGTGTTCTGAGGGTTCATATAAGTCGGTACTGACATGACAGTGGTGGGAGCCTCAACTACTTCATGTCTTATGTTTTTTAACCAAAAATTCTGGTAGCTTCTTAGCAACAAGCAGTAAACAATGTGAATGACGTGTGTGACACACCACACTTGTGTCTATATAACATTTGGTGCATGCTAAGTGAGTTTTGTTTTGAGCTGTTTTAATGTTTGTTTTGGTGTTGTCTTGGTCGTTATAGCTACTGGTCACTATGGCACGCAATCCATGAGGTTGTCTAAAGATTCCATCAAGGTATGCACATCTAAGTCAGTGTTGTTGTTTTTTGCAGTTGTAGTTTTGTAGTTGTTTTGCTGTTGTTGTTTTTTGTTGTTATTTGTTTCTGTTGTTTTTTGTTGTTGTTTTTTAACTTTGTATTTGCCATGAAAATTAGATAAACACTAAATATTGCTCCACTTCTTTTAATTAAATGCATAAATTTGATTATTTTAGGGATTTGACTGCTGCTCTTTATCACTTCAGCCTTGTAGAAATCCAGTAATTACGTAAGTTATATTATGTCTCTGATATATTTTTATGTATCGAATCCAAAGATTGATAATTCTGGCACATTTAAAACACTTATAGCTTCAAGCACTTTAGTTTATTTGTTTGTTTTTTGTTTTTGTTTTTCAACTCTTAAAGTGATGCCACCTCTGAGATGGTCTGTAGTCAAATAGATAATCAAACTAAGTACTAAATACCTCACACAAAATAATATTGTGTGAATGTGACCTGTGGAATCACTCAGGGATAGTGATTCACAGGATCTTCAGCTCTATTGACTATGCAATTGATGTTTATTTGACCTTCTTAAATTATGTAATTTATTTGCAGTCTAGATGGATATGTTTATGAGAAAGAAGCAATTCTAGAATCGCTGCTCCATCAGAAGAGAGAGAGTGAGTGGGTAGGAATAAGATAGTAAGGATAAGGAAATAAACACATTGTACAGTAGACCCTCAATTATCCGAACACCTCAGGACCGAGGGTTGTTCGGATATTTGAAATGTTCGGATATTCGAAATAAGTCATTTTGAATGGGGTCTTAATCTCTTATCTATTTAATGCACAGCAAAATTCCAATGAATATCATTATAATTCAAAAAAAATTGTGTTCGGATTAGCGAGAGTTCGGATAAACGGGGTTCAGATAACTGAGGGTCTACTGTAGCTACCTGTTTAAATTGAGACATTGAAGCATGCATTATCAATAGTTGTGACATCTTCTCACATCTGTTATTGTTTATAGCAAAGATGAAGCACCAAGGGTTCGAACCCTCAGCGTTACTATATCGTAGTTAGCTATTACAAAGACCAAAAGAATAATTTAATTGGAGTAGTATCAATACAATATGAATGCCGATATGTATGTTCGTGCACGTTGATATATAAAGAAGTCGATAACTCGTACAATGAAGCTGTAGACATTAATGCTGTCTTCATAAGAGAAGCTTAACATACAAGCAACACTTACCTCACCAGTAGTTTCAATGGGAAACTCCAAGCGCTCTGGTAAATTGCTGAGACTAACGTTAAGCAAAACTACCATGGGCCACAAAGAAATTATTTACTCACGTGAGTATGGCGTGACTATAGGGGGCATTACCAACAATTGCTTACGATCGTACGGCCTAAAAATATTTAACTTTTTCTGAAAAATTAAGTCAAAAACAAGAAATTTTGGCACATTTAAGGGACTTAAATGTCCAGTGCAACATTTTAATGCTTGTTTCAATATTCAGGAGGCTGCCATCTTCAAGATCCATGTGACAGAATGACTGACTGACTGACTGACTGACTGGCAGACAGACAAACTGAGTACTATAACCCTCTCAAGCATGCCCGCTGAGGGTTATCAAGTGAATACAGTGTAATTCTCTCTCTTCTCTCTCTATGATCAGTTCATTTAGAAATAAAGCACTAAACATGTGAACCCTCAGCATTACTCTACACTAGCTAGTTATTACAAAGACCAAAAGAATAATTTATTTGGTGTAGCTAGTGGCAATACTTTGATATGTACGTAGATATGTACCCCATGCAAGTTGGTAGCTCGTTCAATGAAATGGTAGACGTTAAGAGAAGCTAAACAAGCACAAGACATTCACTTCAACAGTAGTTTCAATAAGAAACTTAAAACTCCAGCTTTCGGTAAACCACTGAGAATATAAAGCATAACTACCGCAGGCAGCAAGAAAAGTTACACACATTTATTGTTCATTTGCTACTTATGTGCAGTAAAATTGTATTAGTGTGTTATAAATTCACTGTTTACCCATATTCAATGATGATTTATTTTGGAGCCAGCCAGATAAATTTGTCCCCCGTAAACCTTTAATCAGGATTCTTTACTTCCCTTTTTTTTTCTTTTGTTTGTGGTCGTAGAAGTTATGATGTAATTAAAAATGAACATGCTAGTACAACATCTCCAATAGTCAATGTGTGTTGTTGTTTTGTTTTTGTTTTGTTTTTTAATCCACAACAAAACCTACTGCACACAGCATGCAATATGCTAGCAAGAGGATGGGGGGTGGGGGGAGGAAGTTGGGAAAAATACTTCCCCCTCCCACCCCCATTCCCCACTGGACGCTCGTGATATCAACCATCGACTGAACCTTATTTGCCGCTTTCAGCTTAACATACATTTAATCTTAGTAGCTTAAATTTGACCCCTAGTCCCTAGTACTTTGGTATATATAGGGTGGACTTGCCCAAACTCCTCCCCTCCAAACATATTGTCCATTCCCATCCATCTTTGAGGTGATATCCCATGAAATTAAACACATGAATACAGAAATCTCTCACAAACCAACCAACCATCATGAACTCTCCAGCTTTAGAAATCACTCCATGAATGGAAAACAAGGCACACAGACAGTTCATCATTGACATATTCACTGGAGATAAACCACTGCCAGTGAGCTTACGAAATTAAATTGAAACAAAAATTTCTGGCAAATTAAATGGATTTAAACTGTCCGTGATGCCTCTTTCAATCTTTTAAAGGCTGCTGTCTTTGAGATCCGCTGTTGTGTGACAATGACTGACTGACAGACGAACTGAGTACTATAGCTCTTGCGCATACGTGCTGAGGGTTGATAGCAACTTGTATTAGCTTATATGGAACTGTTTAAACACAACTGAGCAGTTAGTCCTTGTACCAGTGCTTACTTGTTAATTATATGTTTAGATGCTAAGAAGATGAAGGAGTATGAGAGACAGAAGCAGAAAAATGAGGTATTGAATCGTCATAAAAAACAAGTGATTTTACACATTGTGGCCATATTATATTCAACTATAAATTTACTAGCTGTTGGAAAAGTAGGTTATAGGGATTCAACCACTGCTTTTCGTTCGAGTTATTGTGGTCAGACTTTTTAAAGTTTTGTCAATGGCTGTGTTTAGGAGGAGAAAGATGAGCTGAAGAAAGCTGAAGGAAGGTCTAAAGTAGCCCAGTTTCTGTCTACAGAAAAGAGCATTACATCACAGAAGAAATACAGTCCTTCAGTAGGAAGTCAAGTTCAAGGTATAAAATGAACTAGTTGATATTTTTATAGCCATTATATTGCTTAATGGTGGTGCCCGATAAAATAGTTTCACAAGATGAAAAGTTCAAGAAAAAATCAGGATTACCCAGCTTTTGGGTTCCCTCTCTAACCCCAAGTGCTAAGGCAACGGAAATTAAAAAACCGGTAATATGAATTATCATAAAACCACAAAATACATATCTATATATTTTTTTTCTTTTGGTGTTTACATGCTTTAATCAGGACAACAAAACTTATTGTCCAATGAGTGGAAAACCACTAAGGATAAAGGTGAGTACCCAAGTGAGTAACTTAGAAAAAGGGAGGGTTTTAAGAAGGAAGGGTTGTAGTAGTGAGGAACCCAGAAGAAGAGAGGGTTCCCATATTATGATTGAAGTGAGCAATATAGATAGGTGAGAAACTTAGAAATAGGGAGGGTTCTTATCTAAGGTAGAAATAAAGAATTCAAAAGAAGGGAGGGTTTTTGTCTGATAGAGGGAGAAACTTGAATGAGGGTTGTAGAAGTGAGGAATCGTGAAAGAGAGGGTTGTTATCTAATGGCAGAAGTGAGGAGCCCAGAACAAAGGGGATTTTTATCCAATAATTAATTTCTTGTTTTCAGGATTTAGTGTCAGTAAAGTTTACAAAAATAGCGGACCAAGACAAGGCAGCAGAAATAGTGAAAGAAGCTCGATACATGTGCCCTATCACAAGAGACACTTTGGGCAACTCCATTCCTTGTGTTGTGCTCCGACCAACGTAAGAAAACTTTTAGAAAAATTCTGTATTTCATCAATTATGCTTGTGGTTTATGTTTGTTTGTTTATTGTTTTCTTTGTTGTTGTGATTTGTTGTTCTAGTGGGGATGTAATTACTACGGATTGTGTTGAAAAGATCATCCGCAAAAATGGCATGCTTTGCCCTCTCTCTGGCAAGACACTCAAAGAAAAGGACATAATACACATCGTCCGAGTGAGTTATAGTTAGTATGTAGAATGTTATTTGTTAACATCTTTGAATAATTGATCCTACAGGGTGGAACTGGGTTTGCAGGTGCTGGCGTTGACCTAGTGGCAACTAAGGCAGGTGCTGTTATGACTACTTGAAAAATTATAATATTTCTACTCACAGCAATTATACCAATTCATCCTTTCTTGATGTATGAACTAACCTGTATATACCTCAACCATAAACTAAGTAGTAAATTAAAAGTTAAAATTAAAAGTATGTATATCAATTTTATCCTTCTTTTTTTTCCTTTTATTTATTGTGCAATAATATGGGTGTTACAAAGGGCCTACAGATAGCAACTGACTGTCAACACTAATCAGTACGAAAGGGAAAAATAGGCATCGTAAATGTCAGATCACTTTCTACCCTAGTAGTGTGGCCTGTGTGGTAGGGTTTCATTGTGTTACATTACAGTCCAATCACCACTGTCACTTTTTAATTTTTGACCGGAAGTAAAGAATTGGAGTGCGGTTTTACCTGTGGTCTGAGCTCACTTTTGGTCGCTTAACTCTCTAGCAAGTCATTCTGCGCCAATATATACGCTTTTGCTACCATTAGCAAAGCTTCCTAATGAAGTAAGTATTTTGAATAGCCTTTACAGGGCTACTGTAGCTTGCGTATAAACATTTTTGTTGATATATATCAACGCAGAGCAAAATACTCGCCTATACATTTAATGGTCAAAACTCAGTTCCCAGCATGCTAGCTCCATTTAATGAAGCCAACAGCAGTAACAGTATTTTATTGTTAAATATACCAAATTATGAATTGTTCTCAATAATACTGCATGTTGTATACACCATTAAAGATGACCCTTATTAGCCACTATAACACAATAACGAGCAGTTGTGAAGAGTTTTCTTATAAATAGCTACTTTTGAGACATTTTGTGAATTATATTAATCATGTGAACATAATAGTATGACAGTAATTGATATTAGTCACGAGTCAGTCTCCCAGATCCAGGAAAAATGCAAGGCTAATTCTTGTGCCTGAAAACTATGCCCTGTAAAGATTTTCTGCAAATATTATATCAATACCATCTAAGTGAAGAATTGCATATTATTCTCATTTGCTTTCTCACAGATCACTTTTTGAAAATACCTTTACATACTTACCAAATAGCTATTTGCTGCTGCAGGAGGGTTTGATGAAAGTCATGTTTTGCATGTATGAACACTTCACCACAGAGTGACTCTTCCAGAAAAGGCTGATGCTAGAATATGGCTACTAGTGAATTCCATTGGTATTAAGAAACCGTCTTAGCCCAGATATTGATATATAGCACATAAGTCTATTCGTTATAATAGCATGACATTTACCATATGAAACACAGAAGTTTGGATATACAAACTCAAAGTAATGATGACTCTGATCATGTAAATATTCCTTCAACTTCCTTACCACTTGTGATACAAACACTCTTTGTATGCACTGGGTGTCACTTCATTTTTCTTCAATGAATTGGGCAAGGCATTTTTCATTGTGTTTCTCTTGGCATTTCTCCTACACTTCTCTGAGTTTATAATAATAATAATAATAATAATAATAATAATAATAATCTCGAACCAATAGTCCATTGGAAGGCAATGGATAGAAATAGCCAGATGCTGATATTTTTGTGAAGGACTGAAGATAGTGGTGACTATCTCAATAATATCAGAACCAGAGTAGTGTTACGGATGTGGTGTGCTAAACCAGAGGTCTCATTCATCACTGTGAGTACAAGAAAAACACCAACTGTGGTCCTCAGTTTAAAATGTCAAGACTGTCTGAATCTTGAGAAGTTGTCAGCCACCATCTTCACCAGCACATCAACAACAATTGCTGAGGTGGCTGGCTATTGATCATTTAGAGTACAGTGTAGAGATAAAAGTGGAGAGACGCTGATGGGAATTCTGACCTAGATAATGAAGTAAACATACTGATGTATGATATGACGATGAAAGTGAACTGTATTACATTCATAATTTCCAGATCTGTACAGCTGTACTAGACCTATATAGCTACTTACCTTTAAGCCATTTCCTGCAATAGTGCTGGGAACTGCTTTTTTGACCGCTCTTTGCACAGGTCATTCACCAAGTTAAAAAAAAACAAAAACATTTCTATTTACTGCTGGTAATTTTACTATGAGAAACTTCATTGCTATTTATTTACATACCTATAACTATGAACTTCAGGCTTTCTTTTGGTAGCAAATTGAGAGTTCAACAATAAGAAATAACAGGAAGAGAGACCGTTAAACTTGACCATAGAATTTGTCGTCTTTACCAGGGACCGAGCAGAATGACGCAATTGCTAATGCATATTTAATAAGGCTAGTACGAAAGTCTATGACTTCCGGTCACGGTGGCGATTGGACTGATTAACTTTCATAGCTAAATACTAGTGATGTGCTTGAGCACAAATGGCGAGCGAGCCTAAAACTACACTATTGTTAAACGATTAATTTTAACTTCAACACTCAAGCTACTAAAAAAAAGTCAAGTTTAAATTACATGTAAATGGTAAAGGGGACTCAATTCCATAGTAACCACTCCCTGCAACAGTGAAGGGGGGAAAAAAGCAACAAAAACAAGTAGCATTATTTACACGTTTTCTTTGTGATATTCTTTAGCTAAGTAAAGGCACAATACTTTCACACAACTGAACATACCTACACAAGGCTTACCTTCGCAGTTACTCTAGTGGAAAAAGAATTTTCAAGCAAATACTGTTTAGTAGGGCTTATAACTGTGACAAATACCTTATTAACTTACCACCGCCACTAACTCGAATAGAAATGGAACTCCATTAAGTTTTTGAGTTTTAACTAAGAATTCAGAGCGGTAAACAATTCAATTTTTAGGATGATACAGGTAATGATCACTAAACAGGAGGATTCCGTTTAGTGAAGTTTGGGACGGGGTCGAACAACGAGCTAACACAAAAATACGAGAAGGTTAAAGTACAAAATGGCATACGTACGTCCAAACATATATATATACTAGTGGTGTGCTTGAGCACAAATATCGAGCGAGCCTGATAGTTAGGTAACACAAAACTACAGTATTGTTACTATGTTTTAGCTTAGTTCATGCAAACACTATAATAGCAGTTATGACCTTTTATTTCAGCAAACAAATACAAAATCACTCTCTTACCTGATTTTTAACTTTTGTAGTAGTATTAAACATCTGCCATTCTGATAATCTCAATTACCAGTAACTCTTGAACAAGCTCTCAGCTGTGATAAAAAAAAAAAAATAAACCAGTGTTATTATTTGTAATTTTAGCCAACAAATATGGAATTACTACTTACCTCAATTTCCTGAGTATTGATAACTTCTGTAGTATCAAATTTAAGTTACTTTGACAATGTGAATTACCTCACATTCTTGACAACAAGCTCTCAGCTACAAAAACAAAAGACAATCAATGTTAGCACACAAATACAAAATTACTTTCTTACCTCACTTTCTTGAGCTGTGGTAACTTCCGTAGTATCAAATTTAAGCTGGGGTCAAGCCTAAAAAGCCGAGTTTTTAGGAGAAAAAAGTTCCCCGCGCGTGCGTATAAGGGGCATACGTAGCATCCATACACACATATATACATATAACATATACCCGATTTTGCATTAACCACCCCTAATAGTATCTCACTCGCTTCGCTCGCTCGATAATAAACTAGTGATGTGCTTAAGCACAAATGGCGAGTGAGCCTGATAGTTAGGTAACATAAAATGTTACTATGTTTTAGCTTACTTCATGCAAACACTATAATAGCAGTTATGACATTTGATTTCAGCAAACAAATACAAAATCACTCTCTTACCTGATTTGGTAACTTTTGTAGTATCAAACATCAACCATTCTGATAAATTACCAGTGACTAAAAAATAAACCAGTGTTATTATTAGCCAACAAATATGGAATTACTACTTGCCTCAATTTCCTATTGATAACTTATGTAGTATCAAATTTAAGTTACTTTGACTATCTGAATTACCTTGAATTCTTGACAACAAGCTCTCAGCTACAAATACAAAAGACAATCAATTTTAGCACACAAATACAAAATTACTTTCTTACCTTATTTTCTTGAGCAGTGGTAACTTTTGTAGTACCAAATTTGAGCCAATCTGACTATTTGAATTTACCAGTCACTGTAGACAAGCTCTTAGCTACAAAAAAGAAGACAAGAGTTAATTTTGCATATTTAGCTAACAAATATGGAATTGCGTACTAACCTCAGCTTCCCTCGAGAAGTAGTAGCTTCCTTAGCATTAATACTACGGCATTTCTGACTACCAATGGCTCTTGACAACCAACAATCTGCACTCCGTATCCCCCATAAAACGGCGAAGTTTTAAAATTAAGTATGGAAAAGGGTATTCAATCGGTCGAATCAACATTTTGTTTCTTGTAAAGCAAGCGTTTTCGCAGGAATTTTCTCACACTTCTATGCTGTAGTTTCAGAATAAACTGGGGTCAAGCCTAAAAAGCCGTGTTTTTTGGAGAAAAAAGTTCCCCGCACGCGCGTTTAAAAGGCATACGTACATACATACATACATATATACTAGTGATGTGCTTGAGAACAAATGGCGAGCGAGCCTGATAGTTAGGTAACATAAAATGTTACTATTTTTAGCTTACTTCATGCAAACACTATAATAGCAGTTATGACATTTGATTTCAGCAAACAAATACAAAATCACTCTCTTACCTGATTAATGGTAACTTTTGTAGTATCAAACATCAACCATTCTGATAATCTCAATCACCAGTAACTCTTGAACAAGCTCTCAGCTACGATAAAAAATAAACCAGTGTTATTATTTGTAATTTTAGCCAACAAATATGGAATTACTACTTACCTCAATTTCCTGAGTATTGATAACTTCTGTAGTATCAAATTTAAGTTACTTTGACTATGTGAATTACCTCACATTCTTGACAACAAGCTCTCAGCTACAAAAACAAAAGACAATCAATGTTAGCACACAAATACAAAATTAATTTTTTCTTGAGCTGTGGTAACTTCCGTAGTATCAAATTTAAGCCATTCTGACTATTTGAATTTAGCAGTCACCTTTGACAACAAGCTCTTAGCTACAAAAAAGAAAGGCCAGAGTTAATTTTGCATATTTAGCTAACAAATATGGAATTACGTACTTACCTCAGCTTCCCTCGAGAAGTAGTAGCTTCCTTAGCATTACTACGGCATTCTGACTACCAACGGCTCTTGACAACCAACAACCTCCGTATCCCCCCATAAAACGGCGAAGTTTTGAAATTAAGTCTGGAAAAGGGTCTTCAATGCCATAGTAACCGGAGAATCAACTTTTTGTTTCTTGAAAAGCAAGCATTTTCGCAGGAATTTTCTCACACTTTGGAGCTTAAGTATATAAAGTAAGGCTTGCTTAATGCTGTAGTTTCAGAATAAACTGGGGTCAATCCTAAAAAGCCGTGTTTTTTGGAGAAAAAAGTTCCACGCGCGCGCGTTTAAAGGGAATAAGTACCATCCCACATACATACATTACTCGATTTTGCATTATACACCCCTAATATACTGTCTCGCTCGCTCGCCAACAAACATCCCCGATTTTCAATTATGTTATGCATAAAATTGCTGGATGGGCAGTCTACTACTTTGGGTTCTCTCTAGACTGTATAATTGTCATAGCTAAGTGGTCAGTTTGCATGTGCTTTATAACAATAATGGAGGGAAATGAATTGATCATATTAATAATGGCAATTTGGTGGATTCCAGGTGATGCCCAGAAGCTGCTACAATACAATATACACTATTATGCTAATAGCCATTAGTCATCGTCTCGATTATTTATGACGAGTCCAGACAAGTCTTTCCTCATTTGATTGACATCAGCGATGTAATACTTGCCCTTCCAGCTGTCATATATACTTTGTTGCATATATCTGTGTCCAGTCAATTTTGCTAGCATAGAAAATGTTGGGTTGCGACTCTGAGAGAAAGGCTCTATTTCGTACACTAATGAACTGCTCCTTAGCCACCACAGGTGCACAAGGCCAGCTCCATGGACTCCAATCAGCAAGTTGGCAGAATGAGCCAATTTAACTTGCTGACATATTCCATAGTCCTCCATGTGGACTACTTTCACTGTAGCCTTTGGAAATAGCTTCCGAAGTGTCCTTACTACTTTGTGTTTATTTTTTAAAACCCTATTAAACTTCGCTGGGCGGTCACCGGGATATCTTTTGTATATTTTACGTGATATAAGTATAATGTTGTGGATTCCCTTTTGGCTGCCTTTGTCATAATCTTCGATCGAGCATGCTTTAAGAACTCGTCTACGAAATGATGTAAGTTGATTATTATTTAATTTTCTTCCATCACAATGCATACATTGATCCAGTAAAAGAGAGGACATTTTGCATCTGAATGGATAACTGCCGTATGACCTGGGAACAGTTACTATTCTTTTGAAGCAAACATTTTCCTGGCCAAATTTTTCTAGTGTGTACATTGATGCTTCGGGAAATAAAGCTTGATCAAAATCTGGAAAGTGATAATTTTTAAATCCAGCTTCTGAAACTCGTATTATATGGACAACTTGGGTTGAATTGGTGCCATAATCTTCCAGTAACTTGTGCAAATTGAAGTAATCTAAGAATCTAAAATAAATATGAACTTCATTTGAATTAAATAGAAAAACATTATTTTGTATCCACTTTTGACAAAGCCTTGAAGGTATGGAGCTTCTTTTCAAACTTTTAATTGCTGAATAAATATAGCTACTTTTTTCAATGTGATTTTCTAGATGGACTGAATTCATCCCATCACATTTAGTATCTGCATCGTGTAGAAGACTGATTGGTGCTTTCTTCTTTTTGCGTGTTTTTATGACTGAATGTATCATTGATGCCATATAGGTAGGTCTGATGGCTACATTCTGTAATATACAAGCTACCATTTCGCGGGAATAAGAATTACCAAAGCATTGCACTGATTTCTTTGATTTTTTTGCCGTACAAATATTGATGGGGTTTTTATATGTTTCATTTAAAAATTTGTGGCAAAAGTTGTCAATCGTATCTTCTCCTCCATTCCACTCCTGTATGTGATTCAATTTATTATTAGGTTCCCTTAATTTCCTCCTAATCATATTCAGATAGTTAGTCATATTCCTACTTGGTTTTTTCCACTTACTAGTCCTCTTGTTAAATCCAGGATAATGATGGTATTGAGGCAATTGATGGCGTTTAATATTGTCTTTCAATGTGCGAAACAGTTCATCCGATGTATAAACTTTTCTTTGCATTTGATCTGTCCAGCTTTGCTCAGATTTGAAAGTATGCCTCCGATTGTTAGATGGTCGCTTTTTGTTAATTCTTCTATAAAATTGTTTGTTGTAACTTTTAAGTTCTTTCACCAAATCGTTGGTATCCCATTGGTTTTTAAATGCATACTTTAGTTCATCATGCTGGTTATTATCTATAGTACTGCTTTCAAGTCCATCATTCAATTCTTCTAGACTACCACCTGTCGATGTTAGCTTATAAATGTTATCCCGATATTTCCCACTTCCAGTAAGAAAAACGATAGATAAAGTTACAATAACAGTCACGAACAGGAAAGCTTGTCGTACTGCTCTTACTCCCCACAAACAGTGTTTATAATCCATTAGATTTAAATCGAATTCGACCAAGTTGAGTTGGCACGAGCGCTAGCACAGTAGCTGAGGAATGCACTTTATTGGCGAGCGAGCGTAGCGAGCGAGACACTTACAGGGGTAAAAAAAAAAATCGGGGATGTTTGTTTATTTGGACGTATGTATGTCATTTTGTACTTTTACCCTCGCGTTTTTGTGTTAGTTATGTGGTCGACCCCGTCCCAAATTGCACTAAACAGAATCCTCTGGTTTATCGATCAGTACCCGTATCACCCTAGAAATTGAATTGTTTACCGTTTTGAATTCTTTTGCGGGTGCAGTTAAAACTTGAAAACTTAAGGGACTTCCATTTCTATTCGCGTTAGTGGCGGTGGTAAGTCAATGCGCTCTTTGTCATGGTTATAAGCCTTGCGCAACAGTATTTACTTGAAAATACATTGTCCACTAGACTACTGCGACGGTAAGTCTGTGTAGGTGCATGTCCAGTTGTGTCAAAGCATTGTGTGTGTTACAACACTACTTAGCTAAAGAATATCACAAAGAAAACTTTTAAATAACGTGTATTGTTTTGTTGTTGTTGTTTTCCTTCCAAGCAGTTGCAGAGAGTTGTTACTATGGCACTGAAATCCCTTTACCCTGTATGCTAAATTTAAAAACTAGACCTTATTTTCAGTAGCTTCAGTGTTAGAAGTCAAAATCAATAGTATAGTCTTTAGGCTCGCTCGCCATTTGTGCTCAAGCACATCACTAGTTTATTTATTTATTGGCGAGCGAGCGAAGCGAACGAGACACTATCAGGGGTAACGCAATCGAGATTTCGCTATAATTTATCTGTTTATGGGGTACGCGAGACCTCTGTTTTCGCCCGCGCTTCTAATTACGTAAGTTAGGTAAAGCGTTCACAGTTCCAGTATTTTTCAATTAACTAGCTCTGAGAATCCTTAGTGGCAGTGGTAAGTCAATGCGCTCTTTGTCATGGTTATAAGCCGTGCGCAACAGTATTTACTTGAAAATACATTGTCCACTAGACTACCGCGAAGGTAAGTCTGTGTAGGTGCATGTCCAGTTGTGTCAAAGCATTGTGTGTTACAACCACTACTTAGCTAAAGAATATCACAAAGAAAACGTTTAAATAACGTGTATTGTTTTGTTGTTGTTTTTTCCCCCTTCAATTCAAGCAGTTGCAGAGAGTTGTTACTATGGCACTGAAATTCCTTTACCGTGTATGCGAAATTTAAAAACTGGACCTTATTTCAGTAGCTTCAGTGTTAGAAGTCAAGATCATTCATATAAAAATAGTATAGTTTTTAGGCTCGCTCGCCATTTGTGCTCAAGCACATCACTAGTAAATAAGTGCATTCCTCAGCTCCGCGGTCGGTGCAGGCTTTTATGGGCAACGCCCCGAGCTACCATTAACCCTCAGCGCGCATGCGCTTGAGCGGTTTCACATCTAGTTAATTTTTCAATTTCACTGAAACAGAGCTGACCTTTAGCTTCATCATCAAGGTAATAATTTGTTAATACGGCATTGTATTTGTTATTGTTATTTATTGTTTTTCAGTGTGAGTGGATTTTTACTTTCTTTGCCAGAGTGGAGTTTTGTGTTCAGTGATTTTAGAACAGAGCTAGACTTCTGAACAACTTGCCAAATCACTTTGTCCAAAAATGTAGACTGAAATTAGATCACTAATAGAAAAATAAATCAACATCTATTCTACATTATCTAATTAAATGAAACTGAATACATTAACAAAAAATATAAACCAATAAAATATATTTACTATCAATTTTGTTTTTCTTGTCTCTTTCATTCTGTCTGTCTGTCATGATTCTCGAAGTCGGCGAAAATTCAAGCATTTATAGCAATATTAAACTAATATTATAATCTGGAGATGTTCTATAAAAAGTGCATGCTGCATATATGCAAGAATTTGGTGCAGTATAATAGCACATTATAGTAATGTATGCTTTTTTGATGAGGCAAGACCTGTCCAGTGATCAGTGGAAAGGACAGTATTGGTTTTTTGACACTGACCTGCTGGTGAGTAGTATAGTTTACATTAATTTATTGGTTTTGTGGGTGCAGTTTTAAGGGTAGGTGAGGTTAACATTCTGAAACTGGTTTTAGGAAATCTTGAGGGAGGTGCTGGTATTAGAAGTGGAGGGTTGTGCACAGATAGTGCTGAGGTTCGCACCACTGGTGCTCTAGTTAAAATAGCTAACAGATTGCTTTTTCTTTTGGAAGGAGATTATAGCTATTGTAATAGCTTAGGTAGTACTTAATAGCGCTGAGGGTTCGCACCTTTGGTGCTCATGTTGTCGTCGGCACTCGTCAGTGTAGTGTTCGTCGATATTCAATTGGCACAAAACTTGTTTATATTACTATGACATTCTAGTATTTGTTTCATTCTAACCTTTTCACCTGTACCACTACTTGTGTACCTCACCTATAATCTCATTCTATATCACTATAACGTGTGTATTTCCTTCAACTATATTGGTATTTCACTATTATTTATTTGCTAATTTGTTATTCCTGTACTGCCAGGGTAGTCAAGTTGTGATACTGTCTGAAGGCAAGACAGTATCAAGAGGGTCTATGTGTGACTGTAGTAGGGAAGATTTACTACCTCTTGCTCACATAGCAGTTTGGAAAGAAGTTGGAAACAGTCAAGTCAAAAATCTTGCCCTTTACTCAGAAACTTCATCAATCAGCCACTCCCTAGTGAGTCTAGTCTGGGTCAGGTTGTATACAAGCCAGCTTGTTAAGGTCTGTGAACACTTCAGGGGGCAAAGCCTTCCACTTTGTTAAGCACGCCAGAACACTTGTTCAGTGGAGATTGTCATTTACAAATGAACTTCAATTCATAATGAACTTACTGACAGTTTATTCCTTCTAGTGTTGTGGAGGTCCCCTCTGCCCCCACCATTCATCTGTCTGAATCCCCTCTCCCTCCCTCCCCTTCATGCTACCTCAACCCAAACATTCCCACCCTCAACAACACATCCCAATGGAGCTTGAAATGAATGGATCCTCATTCTTAGCAGCTGTCAATATTTCCTTTCCCCCCCCCCCCCCCCCCCCCCTGCAGCAGGAATGATGATAGAGTCTCTCGCCATCCACAATGTAGTCTTCTCCGCAGCCCAGTGTGCCACTCTGGCTCCACAAGAATACCCCTGGCATAATCCCCAGCTCTTTCTCACGTCCAGCTGGTATTCTTTTACCAGCTTGGAGAAGTGGGCATCCTGCAATGGTGGGTGTCCACATGCTCCGTCCCCTGCAGGACCTGACTGTGTCTGAGGCTTCACCCCTGGCTATGCCCTTGAAGGTCAATTCCAACATAAATTGGCCTCCAGCCTCTCATTCATCTGGGACAGATTTTGTCCCTCTTGTGGCTAAGACTCTGGGTGGCCTACATATTTAGTTATAGGTCTAGGTCTATTGCATAAAAGGGTATCATCCACCCACCTTCTTTCCCCCTTCCCCAACCCAAATTGTTCACAGAAATGAATGTTTCCATTAGAGTAAATGGTAGCATTGTATTACTACTTAAGGGTGCCCGCACACCGCCTACGCAATTTTTTGTTGATGGTTGCTATGCACGATTACTACTATTGTATACTTACAGGGGCTTCTCCACTACAACACAAGGACAAAGTACCTGCCGAAGGAGCCGCTCACTAATTTTAGAGCGAATCTGGAGGAAATATCGGGGCCTGGTTATAAAACTTTGAGGCACTTTTTTGGAGCGGTGCGGTAAGTTGGAGCTCCGCATTCTGGTGCACTACTAGCCGAGCCGATACTCTACTGCAAGACAGCGAGTTCTTATCCATTTCAATATTACTTTATGATATATTCGCAATTTTTTCTATTTATAAGATATTGAAAAATTCTCGCTGTAGTGCAGTTCATTTTTTTTTTGTTTACCCGTGTATAAAATTTTTGTGTCGTTCTCATTATTAGATTCCAAGAAAAACTGACCCAAAATTTGGAACTTTAATTCCACTCGCAATTCTTAAGAAATAGTCCCACCCCCATATCTCGTAATGCGAGTACGCGAGCAATTTTTTTTTTCAATTAGTTTGTATTGGTTCTAAAAAGAGCCCGCCTATATCAAGAGTAAACAAACATCAATACAACAATAACAAGAGAGTCCGAAGAGAGAGCAGTTTATTGGAGATAGCCAAAGGTGAAGGTATTAGATTTGCGCAGCTTGGGAAGTCTTCGCTCCGCAGTAATCGAGCCTGGTGGATCCATCCACTTGAGTTCAGGAGCGCATAGTCCGGAGAACGGCTACTGGTGGAGAGGCAGCCTGGTGCAACTTGCTGCGTGAGCTCAGACGACGTATGGAGAGTTGCTGTAAACGAATAAAAGACAACAAGAAGCTAAACTAAAACACCACAACTTCGCAAAGTATGCGTCTGCTACTAATGCGCGATTGTTTCTGCTCGCGTATTATCGAATGGTGGGATATTGGCGGGGAATAAATTAATGTCCAGATCTACAGGCGGTGCGCGTTGCTATGTGCGGGCACCCAAATATAACACAAGTACGATCAACATGACAACTTAAGGCAGCATTAAGAGGTCACTAACTGAGGAAATCTTCAGTAGTCAACTTTATTCCAAAAATACAGCCTGCTTGTTGTAAGCTAGTACAACATTTTTAATGCCATTGACAAAATACTAAATGAACTTTTCATAAAAATAAAAATACTGTAATTTCCAGTATGAAGAATCTCCTAAAGAGTTGGATTATGAGTCTCAATAACCGTTAAATAGGAATGCCTAATTAGGAAATTAAAATATGCATCATGAATAATAAGAACGTAAAAAAAAAAATTAATTTTTTTTAAAAAGGTAGAAAAAGTACTCCTACTAAGGTGAATGAAAGAGACCACAATGACCCTTTATGTATATACTGTACATATTGTAACTGTAAGTGTATACAATATAGTTTTTAAACAAGGAAACCAGTTGTGACGAGGCCCACATCAACATTTTTATTGGAGCGGTCAAAGATGATTTACTTGAGGCTCGTAAAATAATTTGTATTGAAACTATCATTGATTTTACATGCCACAGCTGTTCATGTATGTGCATGTGATACAGAGATCGCATATGATTACAGACATTGTGCTCACATCTCACATCTATCAAGGGAATCCTGTACAACGTGGAGTGCTGTCCAGAAATGGCGTAAAATGTCAATCCCATGAGATCATGGGACATTCCACGGGATGTCCACCGTGTCCCTTTCACTGATATATGTATGTGTTCCACTATCCATCCCATCCCATAATCCCATGGGATATCCACCTGTCCTTCTTACAGATGCCTGTGTGTCCCATTGTCCATCCCATCCCACAATTCCATGGGACCATGGAACATTCCATAGGATGTCCACCTGTCCCTCTTGCAGATGCATGTATGTCCCACTGTCTATCCCATCCCCATCCCACAATCCCATGGGACAATGGGACATTCCTAGGATGTTCACCTGTCCCTCTTACAGATGCATGTGTCCTACTGTCCATCCCATGGGACTATGGGACTTTCCATAGAATGTCCACCTGTCCCTCTTGCAGATGAATGTGTGTCATACTTCAATCCAATCCCAAGATCCCATGGGACATTTCTAGGATGTTCACCTGTCCCTCTTACAGATGCATGTGTCCCACTGTCCATCCTAATCCACAATGCTATGGGACCATGGGACATTCCTGGGATGTCCACCTGTCCCTCTTACAGATGCATGTGTCTTACTGTCCATCCCAAAATCCCATGGGACATTCCATGGGATGTCCACCTGTCCCTCTTACAGATACATGTGTCCCACTGTCCATCCTAATCCACATTCTATGGGACCATGGGGCATTCCTGGAATGTCCACCTGTCCCTCTTACAGATGCATGTGTCCCACTGTCCATCCCATCCCATGATCCCATGGGACATTCCATGGGATGCCCACCTGTCCCTCTTATAGATGCATGTGTCTCACTGTCCATCCTATCCCATGGGACCATGGGACATTCCATATTCCTGGAATGTCTACCTGTCCCTCTTACAGATGCGTATGTGTCCCACTGTCCATCCCATGCCACGATCCCATGGGATGTCCACCTGTTCCTCTTACAAATGCATGTGTCCCATTGTCCATCCCATCACATGATCCCATGGGATTATGGGATATTCCTAGGATGTCCACCTGTCCCTTCTTACAGATGCATTGTCCCACCAACCAATATCTTCATGGAGTACTTTGAGGAAATTGCCTTGGGATCAGCCAGCAAAAATCCATCACTATGGTTACATTATATGGACAACACGTTTGCTCTATGGCCCCATCACCAAGACTTCCTGAATGAGTTCCTATACCACCTGAACTCCATACGCCCTGTGGAGACTGAGTCTAACGAGCAGTTACTGTTCCTAGATATCATAGTCAAGCGCACTGGCCCCAACAAGATCAAAACGGAAATATATTGGTAGCCAACACACACAGACCGCTACCTAAACTATCACTCTTACCACCCTCACTGTATCAAAAATGTAATCATCAATACTCTGAATCATCGTGCTAAAACAATTTTGCAAAGATCAGACTTCCCTGGCTCAAGAGACCAATCATCTGAGATCATATTCAGTACCAATGGATATCCCAGTGGTGTAGGAAGATGTTTCGGTACGGATGGGCTCCAAGGGCATTGTGTTCGTGCGAGAAATCACATTTTTAAGTTGTGCCAAAAAATATTATGGAGGGGGGGGGCTCCCTTCAGCCCCTCCCCCCTACTTCCTACACCACTGATGCATGGTAAATACTAAATAGAATAATTCAAAGTTACTAAGAAACAGAATAATATCAAGAAAGAAGCACTACAGCTGGAGAAGACCATCATGACAATTCCCCCTATGTACAAGGTATCAGCAGGAAGATGAAGGAAGTATGCCACAAAGCAGGCATTTCTGTGTTATTTCATTCATGAAGGTAAGATCCATCCTGAAGTGAAACCATGACCAGATGACAACAATCTGCCTGATGTGATTTACAGAATCTCATGTGTGGACTGTAACTGCTCATACTTAGGTACAACAGGATGGACTCTCCAAGTTCACATGAATGAACACAAGAGATGCTGCAGGAACCTAGACACTAGTCTGCCGTAGCACAACATTACCTGGAAGGACACAGAATAGATTGGAGTGGAAGCAAATAGAAAAAGAAACCACAACTGGCATAAGAGACAGATAAAAAAGCTATTCATATCAGGAGAATTCCAAACTTCAACCACGATGAAGGACTTGCCATCAGCCCATTCTGGACAAGTGACATTTTATAAGGAATCACTGGCTTACTTATTATTATTATTATTATTATTATATTACTATTATTATTATTTCAAAGATCCAGTCATTCTTGGCTGAAATAGTTATAATAACAGCCCTATCTGAACTAGTGACATAAGATCAAGCACTGGTTTACCTATTATTTCTATTATTATTATCAGTATTATTATTAACATCACATGGAATGTCTCATGGGATGGATAGACAGTGGGAGACATGCATCTGATGAGGGACAGGTGGACATCCCGTGGAATGTCCCATGGTTCCATGGGATCGTGGGATGGAATAGACAATAGGACACACATGCATCCATAAGATGGACAAGCAGACATCTCATGGAATGTCCCATGGGATGGGATGGATAGTGGGACACACACGAAAAATAGACATCTCGTGGAATGCCCCCACAAACCCATGGGGCCATGGGATGGATATTTTACGGCATTTCTGGACACCTGTGGTTAATGATCAGCTAGTGTAACTGCATTAAATACAAACCATATCTTTGAAATATCTGCCCGATATAGACACACTGACAAACTTCAGTTCCATCCCGTGCTCTCAGCTTGAGGCGAAGAAGCCTGTAACAGAGAGGAAAAATGCACTGCCAATTCATATTATTGGGAGTTTTTTTTTAATCAAACTTTGTGGGACTAGGGGGAGGGGTTTATTTGAATTAGTAGAGACATATCCATTGGTGTGTCCATTGGCGAGAAATGCTCACAACAATTTAATCCTTTCACAGGCAATAGTGCCTCATAGAGCTCTGTGTTTAGTCAGCACTTAGTAAAAAAAAATTTTTATCCAATTCCTGACTAATTTTGATCAAATTAATTCATTAATTGATTTTGGTATCACAAGTTACGACAAAGGATGAAGTGTTGGTAAAAAAAACTTAATACGAATGTATTTGTTTTAATGATTCAGTCATTCTCGGCCGAAATAATTACAATAATAGCAAAAGAGGACTCCGGCAGGAAGTCAAAACGTCAGGTTTAGTTTTAATTAACATACATAGGTGTTAGAACGAGAAAGTTTGCTATTATTGTATTTGTTTTGTTTTGTTGCCTTTGACCCTCTATTTATTTTTTAAATGGTAGTGAGGGTCGATAGATATTCCGGGTTTTGGCTGATGGAAACTGTATGTTTTATGCTCAATCTCCCTACAACTATTTAGCTCATGCAAGAGAGATTTTTAATGTTCTCTGCTAGTGAGAATATATTAAAATTTTTATCTTCTCAACTTCAATAAATGCACCTGATAATGAATTCTAACGACTAAAAAATGATTCGACCAGACATCTTGAGAGCTCCTGTGGAGCAATTAGCTGCAGCTATTTACTTTCAGATACATAGTGAAGGCCCACAAGCACTTTAAAACATCAGCTGTGTTCAGATATTGTAGAAGCCGAAGACTTCCATCCCATCATAATGAACTGCTGCACCCTAACCACTGTCACTATGATATCTTAACCCTTTCAACGTTGTAACCACATATATGCAGCAAGAACCGGTCCGCGTTCTCCGAATTTTTTAAAAAATTTTTATTTTTGATTAAGCCATCATTTCTTTTTTATACGTAAAGTAGGCATTGTACTTACTGAACAGACAGGTCAAGTATTTTTTTATTGTCTGAAAACAGAGATCGAGAAAAATTTTTGACCGAGAATTTTCAGGATGCCGAGCACCCAATTTTTTTGTTGCCTACGGACTTCAAACACTCAGAATAGAAAATATGAAGCCTATCGAGAGTCCCTCAGCATTTTGGAAGAATATGGATAAAGTTTTTCCTAGTGGACATCGAGAGCAATTGATTAAGCTCATTCCTCGAAGTCTCCTCGAAACCTGCTGTAACGGGCTGGTTCCAGTTCATTTTCAGGCTTTTAGAAGTTTATTTTGCTTGTTACAAGGGCTATAGCTACCTACTTTATATGCCTGGCTGTTTGTTTGTTTGTGGATTTTTGCGGTTGCTTTGCGGTAGAAATTCAAAAATCAAATTCGAATTCTAAAAGATGCCCGAAGTGTTGAAGAAAGTCAGCGTCGAAAGGGTTAATATTTATTTATCTCTGGCCAACTCTCAGACACACTTTTGAGGATCCCATGACCCATACTGTTTGTAGGCAACTCAATTTAAACTAATACACCCTTTTATCATGCAGTATTATTAATTTCATAGACTATTTCTCGTCTAGATGGAGTAATGCCACTACATTCTTTAAATAATACATTTGATAGCCCACCACTTTCAGCAATGATTGGGTGGCAGAAAGATTGGTCTAGACAACACATGGTTTATAAGGTTGGGCAGGAAGAGGGGGAGGGGTCTTTAAAGAAAACTCAGCTTTTCGTCATGGCAAGGCAGTTACATTTGTTTTGCTTTTATTTTTTGTTTGAGTTACTTTCTTTTCACAATACAATATGTAATGTTCCTATGTGGTCTAGGAAGGAACACAATATGAAATTTTAAGTTGTTGTTGTTGTTGTTGTTTTTAATAAAGTACGGAATCTGTCTTCATTATAACCTCAGGATACCCTTTTATGCAATAGACCTATAACTATATTATTCATTAGCTATCTATTCTACTGATCCAAGTATTGGTATAATCAGTTACCTCATCATATCACACAGAATATGTGAAGCCCAGCTGCTGCCTTACTTCCTAGTCCTCTTCCGCATAAACAGCACCATCCAGCCTAGAGCCAGCAAAGAGCCAATCACCTCCAACCTGAAAACTTTACAGGGCCACCGAGGACAATTTTGACAGAGGTCGTAGAAAAAGTTTACAACGAGAAGCGCGCGCAAAGATATTGCGTGAGGTCAAAGGTGAGAGTTCAGCCGTTCTGCGCATAATGTTATCCGAATAAAACGTAGCCAAGTAAGTAGTAAGTCTGGCGTACTGGACACCCTTTTCCAAACCGCTTTTCCTCCATGAACGGGTGAGCAGCGCCAATTATTTCGATTGGAATCGATAATGCTAAATACTTGCTAATGGAATAGGGTGGAACCTTTACTTAAATTTCAATCATTGGTTGACTTAAACCTGTAATCATAGAGCATTTAAATATTATAGTCATCAAAATCAGATTTTCTGAAGGCTTGATCAGCACCCATTTTCTTCTTGTTTATTGATTCTCTGACTAATGGAGGAGAAGGCTTCATATAAGTAGGAAAATACATTTTTTTCTTCATCTTATTAAGGGACTTTCCTAACATGAGCTTTTGATGAAAAGGATTGTTATTTCTTGTGCTTTTGTCGGTTAAAAAATTACCATATGAAGTTTTGGGTTTTGCAGGAACTTTAAAGTTTTCCTGCTTTTTGTCTTGGCCACCAAAAAACATGTGCTTTGCATATGAAGCCTTGGGGGGGTTTTTAATCATAAAAGCTTTCTGCTTTTCTTCACCACCAAAATGTTTTCCCATATGTGAAATCTTTGATTTTTCAGGAATTCCTGGCTTTTTTATGTCTTCATCGTCATCATCACTATCATCATCATTATCGTCGTTGTTGTCATCATCATTTGATGAGTCACCTGCCACAATTTTGTTAGCATCTTTACCATTTTCCCCTTCACCTTCATTTTTTTCATCTCCTTTATTTTCATCATTTTCATCCTTTCCATCTTCATCTTCATCATTCTCATTTTTTCCATCTTCATCTTTATCATCTTCATCTTTTTCATCTTCATCTTTTTCATCTTCATCTTTTTCATCTTCATCTTTTTCATCTTCATCTTTTTCATCTTCATCTTTTTCATCTTCATCTTCATCTTCATTTTCATCTTGTTTTGCAATTTGGTCTTCCTTTCCTTCCTCATTTTCTTCTATCGAAATATCTGTATCTGAGTTATCAGAGTCAACAATGTTTAACATTTCCTTCTGATTGATAATATTTCTAGAATTCACGGTACTATACTCATGGTTACTTGAACCCAAGATGCCTTCTTTTTTAAAGTCTTTTTTCATCTTTGAATGTTCAAGAAATGGTTTTCTTAGATACGATGAGCTTGTCATGCTTTTGTATGGGAAACCAATATGTCCATTTATGACATGCTTCCTTTCCTGATTTACGCCCATAAACGGTGAGCCTTTACCTCGAATCTTTCTCAGACTACGCTGATTATTCTTGTACATGTTGTTCCAACCAGTTTTCATTCTGCTCTGGAAGGGATTTCTTTTTTGAAATTTTAAGGCGGCGGGTTTTATTCTAGGTTGATCTGGAATAGGCAATTTCCAATCGGACTCTGACATTTCCGTACTTGGTGACTTTGAAGAAAATAGGAAATTGTAGGGATAAAAATAATTTAAAATAAGAATCAAGTTGATGAGTGGAATCATTAGGATAAAAATTACTGTCTGGATGGTACATCTCATCCTAAATCTTCCAGGACAAAAATGCATTGTACTAATCCCTGAACTATTCAAACACCGCGTATTAATAATAAAGTTGTTGCTAGGTGCCAAAAACGCTAGCTATTTTGCCTAATTCCTGTTTGTACGACGTGATGGTAGCTAGTAGTAACAAGCAGGGGCATAGGAACAGGTCCGGTCAGGCAATTTCTTTTTTCTTTATTGATCGCAGAGTTGGTAAGTATCGTCCAATAAAATTGCTCCAGATACGACAGGTAAATGAAGGTAGATGAAGGTAGATGAAGGTAGATTTCACACTCAGGAGAACAGTAGTACCATTTGCCTTTTAGCAAGCTCAGGAAAAATACAGATTCCAGACAGGAAGCTCGGAGAGGTCATGATGACAATGACAATAATATCTGAAACCAGCTGTAGTAGCTTTTTTTTTTTTTTTTTTTTGCTGCAATTACTAATTATATAGCTATCTATATAGTGTTTAAACATCAGCCATAAAAAACTTGAACATATAAGCATTGGTATCTCCGCGAGACTAGGTTTTTTTGACCGATCAAAATTAGCTACCGCATAATCGTGAAATAACAACCGTGAAATATCGCGAGTTATTTCACGGGTCATGTACATAAAATAATTGCGAAGTAATCTAGGGTGGAATTTTTTTTTGCTGGGAAGCGTGTCTGTAAAGTTTCATTTCACTCACATGAGAAAAGGGCAATCATTTCAGCATTCTTCAGTGTTTCTTTCACTAACAAGAGTTAATGCACTGCTTTCCCTTGGAAATGCTGCATGCTGTTCCAGCGAGACCTATAGACTCGGATTGTTCGTTAGTCTCGCGAGCAAGACCCTTTACCGACCGCGCGGTCTGTAAAGCGTCTGGCTCACGAGAAAAAATTGTTGACACCGAATCGATTGCATGGTGGTGTGCATAATGTACATGTATATTATTATATTAAAACAGAAAACTGCTAAATTATTATTCAGAATGACTGCATCTTTACTGCAAATATATATATACCTTAAGTTTCAAATTTCTTTCCGAGTAAAGGAGTCTTTAATACATACTATCTTTAATAATGATGATTTTAATATTCATCAGATAAGATAACTCAAGTTGAATATTACTTGAGCAGCATAATTATGAAATAAAGGTAAGGGGTGGTCAAAAACACCAAAAATGAAGAAAAGCGAGTAATAGAATAAGAAAAAAGAGAAAACAAAGAGAAAATTACATATATCTAGTAATTGTGACATTAATCGGTAGGTTGCCATTTTCTGCAAAATATTCTGCCATCGTAGTTTCAAAGATGAGACAGTTTGTGCTGGAAATGACACTAGCAATACCCTCATGAATACTGCGGGGCTTGGCTTCCCAGGTCAGCTTACGATCTTTGCCCACAAGTTCCAGCTTGTACCTATACATACAATAAGCACAGCAGTTGCTAAAAATTGCACATTAGAAACAATCAGGATTGCTTGAAAAAGGAAGTAGAAAAGCCATTACATTTTACCAATTTTGTTAAAGTACATACATAACAATATAATTCTCCCACCATCTTCTAGTACCCCCTAATATCCTTTACATGCTAACTTGTAGCCTTGCTTGTTCACAAGATGTTCTTTTTACCATTGCGTATCATGTGTTATAACAATGTATTTGTATGTATTGTGTGTGACACCATTTGAATACTCTTGTGTTCGTGTGCATTATTTATCAATGTTCATGTTGTCAAGTATCTGCAGTAGGTGTGTTCAAGTTTAGTCAGGCAAGTTTGGTTGTGATAACATTTCATTAGCTATATAGAGTAAGCCACTGTGTCCTACCTGGTTACATACTACATATGTTTGTGATGCCAGCTTCATGTGACACACTTTATAAATAAATTGTTAAAATGAGTTTAATTCAAACTTAGCATAAAGTTTGTACCATGATGTCATTATGACTACTACACCATGTAGGTTGGGCAAAAGCCCACACATATACAGAAAGGTCAAGTGACAGCTATTATAGGTTCAACATGGCCACACCTAACAAGATAACGCAATAGATTGTCTAAACATGTACATCTGCATGCCTCCATACAGGGAATTCATTTCGCTAGGGAATGAGGAAATGACACTTCAGCTCACAGGTTCACAGGTTAGGTGGAATGTGATTAGAAATGTTGTGAGATATTTCAATACTTTGGATACAATTAATTATCTTCATGTGAAACTGAAGGAAAAGAGAATATTACCAACTGATCACTTGTTCATTATGAAACACCAAAGGTGCGAATCCTCAGCGCTACTATACACTAGCTAGTTATTACAAAAATCATCTCAGACCAAAAGAATAAATTACTGGCTACTCTAACAGCTATCAATACAGCTCAAGTAATTAAAACGGTACATGTAAATGCTATCTCCATAAGAGAAGGTAAACCGGCCAGAGATACTCACTGGTATATATTTTTAACGCGAAACTCTACTTCCAGCACTTGGTTAACTTCCCAGCAACAACCGCAGGAAGCAAGAAATTATTAGCTCACATGATTACGACATGACGATAGGGGTGTTACCCACAAAACCTAATATCAACATAGAGCCAACAGCTTCGCGTTGTCTCAAGAATCAGTCTGAAACTAAAAAAAAAAAAGTAGCACAATAAAATGTCTTGGAATCATCGTTCTGAGTAAGTTCCATACCTAAATCAACAGTCAATTGTCAGTAATCTCCAAAATCAGAGCATGATAGGACAGACAAGACTGGACGACTACTATAGCCCTCTCGAGCATGCACGCTGAGGATTAAGTCAAAACCTGAAAAAAAATACCACTCGTTTGCTTGCTTGTTAGTAAAGAGAAAACATGTCAAAGTGTAAACCCACCAACCACCTGGGTGATGCCAAGATGATTGAGGGGCATGAAGAATTACCAACAACAAAGCTGAAACTGAAAATCTTACAGAGAAAGAGGAAAAAAAAATGGTTTAGATAAATAGACAGGAGTGTATTGGAACATGCAACAATTTTAAGTACTACTGAGCTAACTACTGCTAATAGCAAACACTTAGTAGTTAGTTGTGTTGTTTTTCATTACTCCAAACAAACAAGCTAGCAGTGCCAAAAAGTAAATTGACCCAAGCAATTTTAAGGGGCGCTACCCATATTGAAGCAGGACACCTACAGTTGACTCGCTTTTTCTGGAAAATGAAACAAAAATATTTAGGTATATTCGATTCATTTAAATAACAACCAATTTAATAACTATTTCGATGTTTGAAAAACTGCCATCTTTGAGATCCGCTAGCCAGACTGGCACAATGAGTACAATAACCTTCTCGCGAAAGTGCACTGAGAGTTAACAACACACCTTCTAGCTTCATGTGAACTCTTCCAACACATCTACTAATCTACCTCAAACGCCTGACAGAGAAGCCGCAACCAGCCGATGGCGGCAGCTAGGTGACTGGATGTTAATAAGCAAGGAACATACACATGAAGACCTTCACATTGCTCCCAAAAGTGACAGATAAATCACTTTACATGATTCATTCCGGCAATAAGTTTGGTTTCTGCACTATACGTCGGCACCACACAAATAACCATAAAATTTATGTAAAACTCAAATTTGATCTGTGCAGTATTGCGTAGATACTGTACTTGGTGCAATTCACCTGATACACATTTTTTGACATACCAGCCAGTACACACGCTTGAGTGAACCCTCCAAGAGATGCAAAATGAAATTGTATGTGCAGCACAGCATAAGACACACATACATACATACATACACACATGCATACATACATACACACACAAACACACACAAAGAATACCTGTGCATGGGGTATACTACTTGAGGCAAAATCTACGCAACAAGGTCATCTAGAATGAAGTCAACCAGCTCCCCATTAATCCCATGGGAGGTAAAAGGAATTAAACAAAGAGAACAGTCACAGAACATGAAATTGAGAATATCAACAATTACAGAACACAATAGGCTGTAACAATGTGTAATTTAGTTTTATGCACACACTACAACAATACATGCTGTACGAACAATCCAAGAGGAATCATAATACAAAAAAAAAGTAAATAAATTCACCTGTCTATACTCTTCTGGTTGTATTTTGTCTGTCTAAAGCAAATGTCAAGAAATCACACTAAATAGTACCTGCATCCACACAATTTCCATTGTCTTGACTGTCACTGGGATTCTGTGACACAAGAATCCCAAACTAGCAAACCCACAGAGTTTACGCAGCCATTCTGGATATACTCACCTAGAATAGCCACCCACAGTAAGTTACACTGTATGTACATGCATTAAAGCAAACGGTAGAGTGACAGGACAAAAACCAGTGGTGAATTCAGAAGCTTGTGCCTATTAAATAATAATATTATCATAGTTCTATCTCAATACAATCATAACCACGGCAAAACTGCACACAGAAAAACAAATCTAGGAGGGGCAAAAACAACTTCCTTAGTTTTAAGAAGGGCAACAACACGACACATTCTGCAGTATAAAATATCCTGGCAATATAAAATATCCTGGCAGTATAAATATCATGGCAGTATAAAATATCCTGGCAGCATACTTAAAAACACACCTAGTATGCTGATTCTATGTTGCATTAATAGTCACTACTAAAGAATTTCTAGGGGAGAAAACCTTTTCTAGAGGGGCAGTAGGGCAAGTGTTTTACTTCGTAACCCCTCCCTTTAAATGCACTCCTGCATGGGAACACAACAGAAGAGCACACCAAGCATTGCTACCAGGAGTTCATACCAATATTCGTCCCCCATATACACACCAATCGTTGCATCAGACTAACAACTACTGTTCTACGTCCTAAAAGTGCCAAATCCCAGACAGGATAGACGGTCTATGCCACCATGGTTTATGTGTCAGCTGTTTGTTAGGCTCAGTCATATACAGTATGGACTGTCTTGTTATCCACTCTGTCTCCACGGTGACAAGCTTGGCTAATGCTATCAATGGTTGGCTGCATCATTGTACATTCCATAGCAGGACAAGGACCAGAAAAGACCATAATAACATTATTAGGAAATAGAACAGGAAATTCCCACGAAAATTGGTGCACAGTATTAAAATTACGGAAAGTTCATTGAGGACAGGCATGCACACCTTCTTCGATATCACCATTAGCAGAGAATTTACTAGCAGCAAAAAAGACTTGGGAATAATCAAAAGTAATAAAGCGCTCGGTTGCAAAACTGGACAGACCACTAACAAAGTGGACTGGAGTTGCTATTTGATGCTGCCACATACACATCTCATGCCTTTTAAGCTTGCTGAATGCAATTCCATTCCCAATGACCAAGAAGGTGATACTCCATGGCCCATAGCCTTTAGCCTGCAAGGAATCTGTACACAACAACCATGTACACAAAAACGAACAATGTGACCCACCAAGCTGCACTATGACCTGTACTTACATCATCATAGCAACACTTACACAAGAAACACTTACCAAACCACTGAATGAAACTATTTGTGTCGTGAATGGAAAGCACCAACCATCAACTATAACAGCAACCAATGGGCAACACACACACACACACACACACAGCTCCAATGGCACAATACCACCCAATACCGCTTCTGAGAGACAATTATAATTTTTACACGAGCAATATAAATGTCATTCCATCTTCCAACAATGTCAAACACTTGCCATGTTAAGATAATGCCAGTTGTAACCAACTGTAGCGATCAGCAGTTGTCAACCAGACACCTTTTTTATCTTAAAAGTATTACAACATCTTTCAACATAGACCAGATGAATACCTCCTTTTGGTATCTTCACTACTCTCATGGAAAACCTATGGTAACAAAGACAAGGTATAGGCGCCCAAGACCACAAGTGCAACAAAAATGTGTTACCCTATCAATGAACAATAAACATCCCATTCCAGCCATAATAAAAACCTGTCAACACAAAAAAATATGCCCCACCTCAATCCCACTATCCTGGCATGCTGAAATAAATCCCAACAACCAACATCAATGAACTATTCTCACCTGAATTCCTCTGCATCCTTGGCGGCTCCAATAAGCTGCACTACGGCAAAGAACTGCTGGTGGTTTTCGTGCTTCTCTTGTTTCTCCAAAACCAAGATGAAGTACTTGTCGAAGCAGCACTGCATCATTACCCAGTCCACAGCTCCGGGAAGGTTGATGTCTGTCGCCAAGAACACAATATCCTCTCCCATAAGCGTCGTGATAGTCTTGTGCGCTGAGAGAAGGTGATTAAGGACCAAGTCCAAATTGCCTCCCTGCCAAGTACAAGTGGTCCCCGGGCAAGGACACGAGTACGGCCGGTAAGAACATTGCTCCTCATGCTGCCTCTTGGTGAAATGCAGCATCTTCTCACGACAGCCTGAGCTCACGTACTTGCAAGGGAACAGAACACTGTCTGCCACTTTCTCCATGGCTAAATTCCTCACTCCTCCCAGGGGCCCTCGGCAGCTTGGGCAGCACTGTACTTTCTGCTTGCATGATGTGCAAATGATATGCCCAGAGTCACACTGATAGATGATAGGTGGGAGGGCATAGTCAAAGCACACCGGACATTCAAACAGCGAAGCCAGGTCGTTCTGAGAGTTCTTTTGAGCGTGCGGTAAGACTGGAGGCTGCGAAACAAAGTGAGGCTGAAACTGATGCTGTACTTGCTGCTGTGGGAGTGTGGGCTGCACTGCCTGTTGTTGTTGTTGTGGATGTTGTTGTTGTTGTTGTTGTTGGTGATGGTGCTGTTGTTGTTGCAACTGCTGTTGTTGTTGTTGTTGTTGTTGGGACTGTTGTTGTTGGCTTTGTTGCTGCTGTTGTGATTGATCCAGTACTTGTTGGGGCAGAGACTGCTGTTGCGGTTGTGGCTGCTGCAAGAGCTGTATATCTGCGGGCGTGGCAGAAGGCGACAAAGTGAAATTTTGCAAATCAGATCCTAACCAAGCATTTGACATTTCCTTCCCCTTAGGTGTTTGCATCCTCTCTATCAAGATTTTGTTTCCTCCCTTCAATGAGTACTTAGTGCTTTCTTTCTTCTTTTTGAAGACAGAAGCCACCTATTGAACAGAAATAAGAATTTGTAAAAATTAATTTCTGCAATATTGAGCCCACTATGCCAGCATTATTTATCCTAAGTTGACCCGTGCTGATTTATCAATGAGGATGACCGAAATACTTGTGGGTTTAGCTATTTCGTCACAATATACACTACCTGTCAGCTAATAACACAGATAATACACACCAATGCCAAACTTATGGAATTCAGTCATTATCAAGTATCACTATAATTCAGCAGCAGTCACATAGAAGTATTTTTTTATGTTGTTGCCAGTTCAAATACTTTTATTTTCACTAAAATATGGACTTACCAAGTACCTTACTATCAAAAACTTCTTTCTAGCAACAAAATTTACGCTTTAACTTTCCAACTGTACGAACTTTCTCAGGATAACGATACAGAATACCCAGTAGAAGTGGGTGACTTTTCAAACAAAACAGCAACTCTTCGTCAAGTTCTTCACAGTAAGGATACACAATAGATTGTAGTAACGAGGATATCCATATCACCCAGGTAGGCGCTACCGTCTCAGGGTAAATGACGACAATAATACGTTGACATTACTGCAGTGCTTTTGTTACACCCTAAACACATGTTATTGAAATTAATTCGCCACATCAGCAAAGTAGACTGACACCACACCTACCGGTAATTGCCACGGCAGCCGTTGCAAGGAATCACGTGTTGTCACGTGCACTCATTTCTAGCCCATCCATACTTACTGTGCTGTGGAGGTCGATCGAGGAGGAAAGAACAGAAGAAGAAGAAAAGAGGGGATGTCGACTACAGATGACTGGCTTTATAGTGATGACCTAGATGTGGACGTTAGGACGGTAAGCTAATAAAATATAACTCGCCTAACAATGACATCTCGTGACCATTGTTCGTTTAAGTCCTTCCTCTATAGTACGTACAATTGAGCCATGACTATGATCTGAGTTCATGTATATGGCATAAGTATTTTTGAGTCTGAGGCCGCAATTTTCAAATGACTATATATTAGAAGTGCCAATGGTTGCTTGGGTGTTTCTTTGCCATATTCATTGTCACTGTGGATCACATAGATGTATGTATTGTATATCTTAGCTGGGGGCTCTTCAACTATAGAATTGGCCGTACAATAGTGTAGTGAAGGCCATTTTAAGCCATACTATTTTTCCAAGAGTTGCACTACAGCTATTATTCTGATATTGTCTATTTCTACTACTATTGGTTCAGTGGAGTTGGCTTCACACTTGGCTTTCTCCAGAGCTAAATTTTTGTGTTGTGTTTTGTATTAGTTAGGTGTATGTCAACTGTTGTCTTTGCTGAATAAAATTGCTGTATTTATAACTTCTTTGTATGAAAATGCCACTATTGTAATATCACCCTGCACTAATTGTAATCAGTACACTAATGATTTAATTATTACACACTTGATATGTCAGTGATGTGTGTATTACCTGTTGACATAGCAACCAGTGGTGCTTTCTCCGTCTCGAGATGTTGATGGGGAGGATCTTCTAGATGACGCATTAACAGCTCCTTCCAATCACATGGACAAAGGACACGCCCCCTCCAATGATGACGATCAAGTGAGTGTTAATATTGTCATGGATTTATAATGAGTGATTATTGCTCGATTCTTTAATTTATTGCCATAATTACTCTGCATTCTGAGGTTGGGGTGGAGAGTGGTGGTGTTCACAGTTCTTGCGGAGTATAGATATCTTTATAAACACAGTGGACTGACTTAAAAAGCGTTTTAAGAAACTATTTATTTATTTTTTAAGCACTTGGTTAACTTCTCAGCATAAAGCAAAACTACTACCGCATACTGCAAGAAATTGTTAGCTCATGTGATTACAATATCACGGAAGGGGGTGTTATCCACAAAAGCTAGTACCTATACCAAGATAATAGCTTCATGTTTATTAACAAATCAGCCCGTAATTTTGAAATTAGCAACAAAAAAAAAAAAAAAACGGAGACATTGTCACTTGTCTGCACTTGCTGAGCTTTCAGCGTGCACATGAAGAAAGAATAAAGGCTTGACCAAGTTTGAAGCACAGTGTCTAATGTAACTGGCAAAAGCCTTAAGAGTGTGTAGAGGAGTTATTTTGTACTTCCAAATAAATATTTTATTAAACTCATTTGCTTACTATGTGTTTGTGTGTTTATAGCTGTTGGATGTGCCCATGAAGTCTGAAAGTACAGCTTTAGAAGGTTGGTTGTGATTTCATTTTTTTGTTTTTTTTGTTTTTTTGTTTTTTTGTTGTATTTTTTGTTTGTTTAGTTTCTATGACCATGAGTTTATTTTTCTTAATAAATGTAATTAATAAATTTTGGTAGCCACTGTAATCCTTTAATATTTTTCATTTGTTGCTTTTTGTAATTATTGGTTTTTGTTTGGTTGTTTGTTATTGCTACAATGGTAAATCTGTTTTCTAATTTAGATTACTAAATTCAATAGTAATAATCATATTTCACTTTTGTTTTCTGGTACAATATTTCTACTTTTTTTCTTCTTTTTTTTTTTTTTTTTTTTTTTTTTTTTTTTTTTTTTTTTTTTTTTTTTTTTTTTTTTTTTTTTTTCTTTTTCAAACTCGTCCCTTCTATCTTTTTTTTTATTTTGTAATATCACTGGCTTTTTTATTTGAGTTTTGGTTATCGTATTTTTTTAACTAATTGGTGATCCATGCTGTCCATGATTTGTGGCATGCTATGGACCTTTCCTGTAATCACTTGCTTTTTGTTGTTGTTATGCTGTGTTATGTTTTTGCTGTTTGGTTTTAGTTTTGTTTTTTATTGCAATGTATAACTTAAACTGTTATTTTATTAAGTTCAATGTATAAAAACACTACACTAGTTGGTTTGTGCATTGCATTGATTGACATGAATACATTAATTGTAATTTTATAATGCAAACTTTGATATTAAAATAGACAGCATGGTTAAGTAGTTAAATCTGTATACTTGCTTTTTTTTGGGGGGAGGAGGGCAATAGGTTGGTATTTGTGGTGTGGCTTGACCGTTTCTCCAATGCTTTGGATTGTGAGTGACCAACTACCATATCTAGGTGGACCATGTGACTTTCATACTTTTAATAACATTCACTTACACTATGCCAGTTGTGAGGGACAGTAGTTAAAATTAATGAATTGTTAACTCGGTTGTATCACTGTTCCATTTTTTGCAAAGAATTTGAATATAAACAACTATTGGAACAAAAATGATTCACAATTTCAGTTGGAAAGTTTTTGTAAGGGTTTGCTAGGCAGTTAGACATCGATGTTCAACTCATTTGCATGTGGATGGAGGTGTTTATCGAACGAAGTGATACTGGTGATTAGTATCCCACATAGCAGGACCACTTTACTGAATGGCTATGGGGAAAAGGGTTAGTCCTGGCTTAGTGACCCTTTACCTTCTATTCTGGGGGGAGTTGGTGAGGAAAAGGATGGCCGTACTCAATTTGTTCTAGAGGAATGTAAAGGAGGTGGTCCAGTGCCCCCCTCCCTTATACCTGGATTTTCTACACTAATAGATGCGATTGATTCTCCAACGATCTTTTTTTTTTTTTTTTTTTTTTTTTTTTTTAAGTTTCTGTAGCTTTTGCTGACAGACTACTGGGCTATGAAAGTGCTGGTGGAGGTAATTAGACCTCTAGCGGCATGTAGAGACTATTTGGAAATTTTCCAACAGAATACGGTCTGCTTTGCGTGTCTCTCTTTCCTTAGCCATGCTTGCTAAATCTATCTGTGAAAGAGTGGCTGACACGTACAGGAATTTAGACAGATGCTCAAAAGAGCCATACTTGCTAAACCTAGCTTTGAAAGGGTGGCTGACAGATAGGAATTTTTATATGTGGTTGAGGAGGGCCATTTCCGGTAATTTTCTAACAGTAATTGAGCACCGCAATATATGTGCGGCCAAAACAAAATTAGTATGGCCATGTCCCCAGACTCTTTCCTTCCTCACTCCCCCTATAATAGAAGGTAAAGGGTCGGCTATGCCAGACTAGAAAAGAGTGTGGTAAACCAACATAAAAAGTTATGCAACTTCCCTCTGCTGTATGGGCAGGGAAGAATCATAGAGGGGCGGTAAAACATGGGTGGATCTAATTAACCGAAACTTAAAACATGTAAGTTTATTGAATGCCGTCAAGAAATACAAGCAAAAAAGAAGTTGCTGGTTACATCACATACTCAGAAACCTTACCACAATCTCCCATCTTGCAGACAGTTCAAACACAACTCACCATATGTCAGTTGACCAGACCCTTTTCCTGCATAGCAGTTGGTAAAGGGTCTGGCTATGCGAGATTGTGTGATTAGTTAATAAATAAGTTTGGGAATGATATTGGTACATTTTTATTGAAACGGAGCAGGATTTTGCTTGGCGTCAAGATCCTGTGAACAGTGTCGATTTAGCGATAGAGCAACTATTGTAGCTGGTTCAGTCAGTGCTGAATACAAAGGTGCTGACAACCTAATACCTGGGTTTTGATTTTGTGTTGTATTGTGTATTACTGTAGTTCACTCCGTGGGTTACACCCCTGAAAGTAATTGGGCACAAATTAAGCTGCTTTCTTTTCTTTTTTTACTTTTCTTTTTTTTTTTTTTTTTTTTTTTTTTTTTTTTTTTTTTTTTTTTTTTTTTTTTTTTTTTTTTTTTTTTTTTTTTTTTTTTTTTTTTTTTTTTTTTTTTTTTTTTTTTTTTTTTTTTTTTTGTTGTTGTTGTTGCTGTTTTTTTTTTTGGTTTTGGTTTTTGTTTAGTTTTTTTACTGGGGCTTTCAATAAATCTTAAAACCTTTAATTATCTCTCAATGTCCATCAAGTTTATTGGGTGGTGTGGGGTGGGTACACTATTGCATGCCATAGGTCGTTTTAAATTAGATTGAGGGGAACGGTGTGATGTACATCACAGTAGTATTCTAAATAGTGCTCCTTAGTAACTGAATTTGAATTTTTCAGAGCTACTTTTAGTATGATACCAAGCCAGTTGCTGAGACCAAGAATGTTGTATGCACTATGATTATTTACAATTTCACACATTTTTTTTAGTAAGTGAAAGATAAATTTGTGGTGTATAGCTCACATCAATTATATATTTTATGAGTAGTATGTGTGTATTAGTGAGGGGATAAAGTGATCTCAACTTTGTCAAGTGTTAAACGGTCCCGAGCTATAGAACTTTATAATAAACTCGACAGAGTGACTCAATGTTATATGTTTTGGATAAGCTGTACATTCTGTGGCATAAGCAGTTGTGGATACAGGTTGCCTATAATTTAATGTCAAAAATGTTGGTCATCACAAAAATTTTCTGTTATGACTACCAATGTTGGTGTGGTCATGTCCTAGCTGTCACCAACTGATTACTCTCTGTGCTAAGAATTGTAAAAGCCCACCTTATGCATTTCTGGAGTGCGTTTACATCACAATGATAAAAAGCATATAATGGGGTGGGAAGCTTTTTTTTCCCCAGTTCCCCTTCTTTGTTACTAACATATGCAGTGTGGTTTTGAGACCGAATCTTTATTACAGCATTCACCTATGACGTATATTTAATGTTAGTAGCTGAACTTTATCCCCTTTCTCTTTGGGGTGTATGTATAGGGTAAACTTACCCAAGCTTATAGGACCATGCGTTGAGTGTTAGCTATAGAACACAGCATAGTGTGCGTGTGTGGCAAATATGGAACTCAACACTGCTTAAAACACAGCTAGTAAAAACTATACAATGAAATATGACACAGGTCCAAGGTGAAAAAATGAATTTTTTTAATTTATTTACTTTAATTTCTTCCCAATGGGATAGTAAAATTGGGGATTTGGAGTGAGGTCAGAAATTAGAAATGGAATTTTCCATGTCAATGAGTGATTAATGTACCCGTTGTGTTGTCAGGGTTGGACTCTGGGTCAGCTCGATTTAACGCAGAGCAGATGGCAAAGAAAGCTCAAGCTCGTATAGAGGCTCTGGGCAACAGCAACATCAGATCCATCTACTCCAGGGACCCAAACAGAAAGAACGCTTTCTTCATAGGCAACCTCACTTGGGTACGCCCTTGGTAAAGATGCTTCCAGAAACTTGTTTAGAATATTACTAGGATTTTTATTGCCAACAGACTGAAGCCATATTTAAAAAACAAAACAAAAAAAACAACACAAGGTTTAATTGTTGTTCTGTATGTAAATGTAGTGGACAACTGATGAAGAGGTTATTCTGGCCACCAAAGAGGCTGGACTTGGTGATGTGGTGGCCATCAAATTCTATGAAAATAGAGCTAATGGCCAATCAAAAGGGTAAGGAAGTGGTGAAATATGACTTCTTCTTTTTTTTTCTTTTTTTTTTGTCATTGCATGAGTAACAAATTGGAGGCTCACTTAAGTCTGGTGTAGTATTAGGAATATATTACCTGTTATACAAAGTTAAGGTATATTATATATCCGTTTGTGCCATGTTTTGTAGCTATGCTCTAGTGGAGCTGACAACAGAGACTCTTGCCAATGCTGCTCAGTCCAAATTGGAGACTTTGTGAGTGTTTTCATAATGACTTTGTTGTTTTATACTACACTACATAATATCACTTAAACACACAGAACACATTTTGGTTCAATCGCATAATTTTGTTGTTAGTGTTGATTTAGGTTGGGGTGTGTAATACCTCGTTTAGGAAATACGTAGTTTTGCATATAATTTTTTTTCTTTTTTCTTTTTTTTTTATACTGAATGATTTTAAATAGCACATTGTTTCCTTGTATTGCACTCTTTTCTCTCAACACTTGTAATCTTCCATTCATTCTTTTGTAATATTTTGTTAAGTGCATATTGTCTTGTATGTTAATTTTGTTATCCTTTATTTTCAGAACTATCCACAACCAGAAGCCTATGGTGGCTTATGCCTTCAGAATCAGTCCTCACCAGTTTGAAGGGAAATGTGGCGGTATGTTGAGTAAAGAATGTAGGCTTGTTGTTATTGCTGTTGCTGTTTGAGTCATGTAAGCCAATGGGGTTACCATTTACAATTGACTTTTTTAACGATGAAAAATAAATATTGCTTGAGTATAGAGTGGCTGATCTAGATGAGGTATAGTTGATGGTTGTTGGGCATGTCTTGTTAGGGAAAGGAGGTGTGTCCAGTAGCTCCAGCAGCACCTCTGTAGGCTCCAGCAGCAGCTCAAGTGCCAAGAAGTCTCAGGGAACAAGTTCACAATCATCTGCAGCAGCTGCACTACCTGTAGCTCCCACTTTGCCACCAGGTTGGTGAATACTGACTTCACATGTGCACACAAACGTAGATACAATGTGTGGGCTGTTTGGTTTTGTGGGCTTGTTTGTTGTTGTTGTTTTTTGTTGTTGTTGTTTTTTCGTCTTCCTAACCTAGAACTTCTGATGTGTTGTTTTACTTAGGATTTCCTCCACCCTTCATGCCCCCTGGATTGGGAGGCTTCAGACCCCCTGGAATGGACGCCGCCATGGCTGGGCTCATGGGCACTCCCCCTATTCCACCAACTTTGCCTGGGATTCCTCCTTTGCCAAACTTCAGTTTCATGGGAAGGCCCCCTGTTCTTGTGAGTCTATTGAAGAACCTAAATGTATTACGTATTTAATGTTTCTGCCCAATTTATTAATCATGCAATTGGCAGCATGCGTACATACCAATCATTAGTAATACTTGGGGGGGGGGGGGGTGGAAACGTGGTATTCTTGGCGTATTTAAGGAGAATAGAGGGTGTGTTACTCTACAATTTTTTGTTTTTACAAGCAGTAACCAACTGGCATAGATTTTACCAGTTTAATCATTGTCTTTTATTTCTACTACTATTTTACAATCACTTCTAAAATTCTTGGGGTGATAAATAATTTGACCTTAGGGGGGAGCGTCCCAGTTTCCCCCCCCCCCCACCTACCTTCTGTATGAAACCCAGGTACAGTAATGTGACTGGTTTGTGTGTTAGCATGTATGATTGTGTTTGTGTGTGCGTGTACAGCCGGGCATGTCCTCATTGACTGCAGGACTCGACCATGTCAAGTCCTCTGGCAGTGCCCCTCATCTGAACCCTGCATTCATTCAGGAGATGGCGTCACAGAGTGCCCATCAAGGAAGCATGCAGAAAATGGTAAAAACAATTTCTTGGGGAGGTATTGCACTATTACATGTTATTGTATGAGATACTGAAACTAATGGTTTTTCTGTCGAGTAGATAGCTGTATTGACTCGATTGAAACTAATGTTGTTGTTTTTTCTGTAATAAAGATTTAAGAATCTGAGGTTTGTGGCTGGTGGAGTCCAAACGTAGAGAGGACGCTACTCATGGCGAAATAATTTAATATGTTGCCAATTCATGATAACCGAATGTAATCGTTCAGAACATAGCGGCGGCTAAAATCTAAAGAAAAAATATTGATGGCGGTAAGGCTAAGAGCATAGCAACTAGCGTCTGATTTACTCAATTTCTAAATGCCATAGAGCTTGAAACTTCTTGAATAGTTTCACGTAACGGACCAATCAGATTGCTTGCATGTGACTAGCTACAATCTTAAGATTAGATAGGTAGGTGTATTGACTCACTCACAGATTCTTGTGAGCTCACATGCCTATGTACATGTTAAATAGGCATGCATTCCACATTGATTTTGTAAGCCTTCTCCTATCACCTGGCCCGTGTCAAATCCAACTTGTAGTGTACACAGGAGTAATTGATCTTCCTCCCTGTGTGTATTATGATCCTGGTGTGTATTTCCTTTAGGCTGAGCTACTTGACCGGTTTCGTTCGGGCTCTGACAACAGGAAGCCGCACGTGAGTGAGGAGGAAGTGGCTGATGCCAACCAGCGTAACAAGGCCATCTCCAGCAGTGCTATAAGCCGAGCTCTCAATGACGCCAATGCAGGTAACTCATAGAGCAAGATTGAATGGCAGAATAAATCAGTGTATTCTGTGTATTCATTGTCCTGGAGTTGCCTACTGTCTTTATTTTTCCTCTCAAGTTTCAACCATGTCCATTCTAACTAATTAATTCAATCATCCCATACCTTATACGTATGTATCGGGATTTCAAACAGACTAAATATATGGGAGCCCTAACCCCCCCCCCCCCCAATTCTTTACCCTGACTCCAGCACTTTTTCAATATCAACACTTTCTAATTCTAGTCCTTCAATAGCCATTGTACTAGTTTGTCTAAGTCTTCATCTTATAATTTGTTTCATAGTCATGACTTCACCATTTTCATGTGCTAAACAGATTTTTTGTGACTACAAAATTTCCCCCCTCTCTAGCAAAAATCCTATAAGAAGAATCCCTATGCATTGTGGTTTTATGACAAGTTACTTCCAAATGTATATACTTAATGGAATGATGTGTAAATAGGTGAGTATGAGAGTGCGGTAGACATGCTACGTATGGCTGTCACTCTCATCAGACAGTCCATAACTGCCAACTCCGAGACCTCCCAGATTCTCATCCAGTCCCTCCAGGACTGCCTGCATAGCATCGAGGACCAGGCATCGTCTAGGTGAGTGGTGGGTGCATCCAATGTGTGGTTTCTTGCTACTAATATACAAATGGAGTCTTTGTTGTTGTTATTGCTTTGTTTTATCTCATTATTTTATGTATTAATTCAATTTTTTATATCTTCCATAAAGTTTGTTTTCCTCCTTTTTATTTTGTGTGTGTGTGCGTGTTTGTTCAAGTAGTAGTGAAGCTGTCAATGTATACTCCCCATTGATTACAGTCACTTTACTCTTCAATATAAACCTAATCTTGATTGTGCTCAGCTACCATTCAGCAGCTAACAATAAATTTTGGTGTGAGCTTTGTGTTGCTGTCGATGTTTTGTTAGTAAATATGTTATTGGTAATAACAACAAAAAAGTTTGTTTGTTTGTTTGTTTGTTTTTGTTTTTTTCCTTACCTCAGACGTTCAAGACGTGACAGAGATGATCGGGAAAGAAGTCGTAGTAGCCACAGAAGTCTTTCTTCCAAGTACTACAGAGACAGAAGTCGTGAAAGGAGGCGCTAATATTAACAGGATTGTTGTAACCTGCGAAATTCACCTTAGCAATGGCCACTGCTGCTAGTAACATTGATCATGTAAAAATCACCATTATTAGTTGTTCAATCTCCATGGTGATGTTACCATGATATATTATTGTCTTCAGATTTTCATGTTGGTATTGTTAAACAATATCTTCAATTCTTACCAATTTAATTGCTGATATAGGTTTAATTTTTTTTTTCCTCCGATTAATTACTTTTTTTTTTTTTTTTTTTTTTTTTTTTTTTCCTCACTGTTATTCTTGATGTTATAACACTTTTTTGTGGTTGTTTTGTTTCTACTACTGTTTTTGCGTGTTGGCTGGCTTTTTTGTTTGTTTGCTTTTGTTATCTTCCGCGGTCCTTTTTAATCATTTAATCACTGCAGTCAGACTGGTAATGTAATGACTACTTCAATCATAATGTAACTAAATAAAAAGTATCCAAGTGAGTGGATACCTGCTATTCATATATATATTTTTTCAATGAAATTGAACTGGTAATAATTTTATCATTATTGATTTAGAAAGAACGAACGGTCAATGTCTGTGTCTATTATAGTACACTTTAAAGTCTATTATAGTACACTTTAAAGTGACAGCTAACTTGGTAGCACTGAGCTTTTCAGTGATCCTTTATCAGTAGATTATTACTTGGAATAAAAGATACCAGTGACACAATACAACTACAAAGTGAACCAGAACATGGGAGCAAATATGAATAAAATAAATAGCAGAAGACAAACACACAGGACAAAGCACAGAATCCTTATTGGAAGTAGCACACACAGGCCAGGCTTTTAAGTCGTGTGGTTATTACAAGGACTTGAATTGATTACACTGGAAAGTATGTGTTCTCGAACATCTGAAGACTCACAAGCCAGGAAAGGGAGAAGATGATCACTTGCATTTTCTGGATCGACCACATTGGAAGACAGCTGCTTGGCCACAGCTTTTCTCTCTGATGAGTAATGGAGATTCATCAAAATCATCCCTGTAAAAACAGTGAGATGATGAGGCACTTGAACTTGTCTTTATGCACTCACTTCACTAAACAATCATTAGAAGCTAATTATTACAGAACAAGGTTTATCAAGGAGGAACAGGTTATGGACAACTTGTATAAAGTGCCACTAAAGGTGATTTAATGATCATGCATACACAGTTAGCTTTTAGCTAGAGTACATGTATATACACGACACAAACTAACATGTAAATACACACCGAGCAGTTCTGCCTGTCTCACTAGCAGCGATCAAACAGAGTAATGTTTATTATCACTTTTTTTGTTTAGCTTAATGTACAGATAGAAAGGGGTCTGGGAAAATACCCAACAGTAGCCCTTGTTTGTTACAGTAATGTTAGCTCACAGTAATTAAATTACCATTGGTTAAATAAGCGTAGAATTTAGATAATTCATTCTGCAATGCTTTACTAGTAATAATTATTGTTAACACTCAAGCACATAATTACAACGCACACACTCACAGAAACATATACAATCAAAACTTGCCTAGCTGATGACAAGTGAAGGAATACTTGACAGAAGCGGATTCCAGGATCTCTGTTATGGTAGAATTGTAACTTTAGGCATTATTGTATATTTTTATTTTACCTTGCCTCTCAGAGGGGCTTGCAGCCTGCTGAATATTAGAAACTAGTTTGCCGAACTGAACGTTCATCCTTTTGCACACAAAGCACATAACTTTCTATTTAAAGCACATTTATTGTGGTGCGCTCTATTTCATAGATATACGGCCGCTATGGCAACACGCAAAGCTAAAATTTCCTTTGACGCTTTAGTCTGACAAGATGTCGAAGTACTGCGCTTCTAGTAACTACAACAATGTCAAGGTGGTGGTCCGCACCAGACCGACATTGAAATTTGCGCGGTCACTAATAAGCCTAGAAAACGACCATAAGGTAAACGTAGAAATAGAAATAGCTTATACTCGGACTGGACTTCGCTTACAACAATTTTTTTTTGATTGCGTGTATGCAACTTTGCTATGCAATTTTGCTCGTGGTGCTTAACTGCTGAACATTTTAACACAATAGATCCATATTCTTTTTATTGATTTCCAGACAGTAACAGCCTGCTATCCCACAAGAGATGGACTTCCGCCTTGCTACTTGGGAAATCTTCAACAGAAGTGGAGTTTCAAACTTGACAAAGTATGAGATAAACTATTCTTTACCTTGCAGATGTTACTTTTTAATTCAAAATTATTAATGAGTTGCAATCATTTAATGCAGTATTTACATGAGGCAAGCCAAGAGGAAGTGTTTACTGAATGTGGCCAAGACCTAGTGAGTCGTGTACTGGATGGTTTCAATTCTACAATCATGGCCTATGGACAGACTGGGGCAGGTAAGACTTACACAATGACAGGTTCTGCTGGACACTTTGATGAGAGAGGAATTATCCCAAGAGCTGTTTCAAAACTCTTCAAAGAAATTGCATCACGACCAGAGCAAAATATTTCAATACGGTAAATAGAATGTGCATGACAATGAAACTTTGGTAATGAACTCAGAATGACTCAATCACTACAGGGTATCTTATCTGGAAATATATAATGACAACATTCGGGATTTACTTTCAAACATGGCCACTAATCCTAGCAAAAAGATAGGAGAATCACCAGCTAGTACATACACCGCGTGTGAGGTAAAATAAGAATTATAATTATGACTCTCCCCTCTGAATTGCTTATTTACTTGAACAGGATGAAAATGGCAGCATGTACGTGAAAGGACTGACCATTCATTCTGTAAAGAATGAGGAAGAGATCTTAAACATGTTATTTGAGGTACTTTTCACATCAAGTACAATTGTTGATGTCATATAGTTGTGTTATAGTATAGTTATGTTTATTATTTAGGGTGAGACACATCGCACTATCAGTGGACATTCTCTCAATCTCCATTCATCAAGATCACACTGTATATTTACTATTTATGTGGAGGCTAGATCTCGTATAGATTCCAAATATACTCTATCTAAGCTCAACCTTGTAGACCTGGCTGGATCAGAACGAATAGAGAAAACAAAGGCAAGTTATTCAGTTTATAACATTATAATATCATTTCTTCAGCATATATATTACCATTACAATTTCTGTTGTTATTTTCAAATAATTCTGAAGTACTTATTGTAATTTTGTTTAAAAAAAAACAATGGAACAATATTTGTATGGGCTTGTTAATTGATGACATTCATGTGATTAACCTGATTTTATAAAAATTAGCATTAGCACATTATTCTATGTCCAATATAGGCTCAAGGTGAAACTCAAGTGGAAGCTAGATATATTAACAAATCAATGTCCTTCCTTGAGCAAGTTGCACTGGCACTTACAGAAAAGGGTCGAGAGTTTGTGCCATACCGACAATCAAAGCTCACTCATTACTTGAAAGATTCCCTTGGAGGAAACTGTTGTACAGTACTGATTGCCAACATATGGCCGGAGGTGGAGCAAATTGAGGAAACGGTAAGACTAGATTTCAATCAGCGAAAATATTATACCTGCTGATTTGATAAGTTTTTATTGCTGTCGCTAACTTAGTATTTCCAGTGTAGGTACTACATGTCATTGTCACTTACAATATTTGCCATGCTGATGAAACCTGATTTATAATTTGTAGCCTCTCAGAGTTGCCATCTTTTCAAGCACAACTTGTCCTAGGTCGACCCTTTTCCCACTTAGTGATTGGTAAAAGTTTGGCTACGCGAGACTAGGCTGTGGGTTAGAAACACAGTTCATCTACCGCCTCTGTGGACCCAAGATAGAACTTGTTGATTCATTAAAATTGTCTGAACTATAGTAAAATGTGATAAATGTCAATGAATGTCCATTAAGTAAAGCACTTTTTGTATGGTGTAGCAATAGTGGGAATTCTGTTATTGGAAGCTGTCCGCATCACGGAAGCTCATAAAATACAATTTTGAATAGGAAATCCATCCATAGTTTGTCCGCTGTATCGTGGTTGTCCGTTTTTCGGAAGGTCCATTGAATGAAGTCCATCTGTATTTTTAAAAAACCATTTCAAATGGATTAAAGCACTTCTCTCCAGCAAAATTATTGAATAAATTAATGATTTTTACCTAGAAATGCATTCATTTCTCAAGAGATGACTTTGTGATTTGACTATGCTCTTATTCAACAATAGATTTGTACTCTACGCTTTGCTAGTAGGATCATGCGAACTAGTAATAGTCCAGTGCAGAATTGTCTTCGTGACCCCAAGGTTAGTGCATGCATTGCTATAAGAAGATAGTAAAACTTGGTATTTTTTTTATACAGAGAGTTATTAAAGAACAGGAAGAAGAAATCAAGATGTTGAAAATGGAGTTGGCTATGCAAAACTCAATGGTAAGTAGAAACTGTTATAGAAGTACTTCTTTGTAGTTACTGTACTGTAATAATTAAATTCTGCATTCAAGAAATTATAATCTTGTACTATATTTGGATCATAAAATTATGCATTCATTGTTCAAATTTTTGCTTCATATCATCGTGACATTATAGCTATTTTACTCTACAATGTGCATATTATCCACCAATGCAAGGAAAATTTCTGTAAGAATTGGAGTATAGTGAGATATTTCATTAACCTATACTAAGCTAGACTTGTCCTTCACTATATACTCAGTATATCACACTAGCTAAGCTATATAATAACGAATTATTAAAATTATGTATGTACGGTAAAGGGTTTCAATGCCATAGTAACTACTCCCCGCAACTGTTAGAATTGAAAAAAAAAAAAAAGCAACAAAAACAAAACTGAACACACCTACACAAGACCTACCTACGCGGTTAGTCTAGCGGACAATGAACTTCAGGTATATACTGATGTAGGGCTTATAACTATGACAAATAGCGTATTAACTTACCACCGCCACTAACTCGAATAGAAATGGAACTCCGGTAAGTGTTTGAATTTAAACTGCACCCGCAAAAGAATACAAAGCAGTAAACAATTCAATTTCTAGGATGATACGAGTAATGATCGATAAACGAGAGGATTCTGTTTAGTGAAGTTTGGGACGGGGTCAAGCACCAAGCTAGTACAACATAACTATAGGGGGCAATACCAACAATTGCTTACCATTGCATGGCCTAACTGAAAAAAAGTCAAAGAAAAAAATTCTGGCACATTAAAGGGAATTAAAGTGTCCAGAGCAACATCTTGATGTTTGTTTTAATCTTCGGGAGGCTGCCATCTTTAAGATCTGCTTTTTGTTGTGTGACAGAATGACTGACTGTGATCCTCTCGCACATGAGGGTTAATAAGATATTGATGTGCAGGTTAAAAATAACTTCAATGGCTAATACTAGAAAAATTGCTGAAATAGAAGTCAATTGAAAGCAAACAAGAAGTATCCACTCAGCAAAATGACACTTTTCATAATTTTGTTGTATTACATTTGACTTGCAGCAATGATAGCTGTGTATAGTATAGCTCTTCTTTGAGTGATGATTAGCAACTTGATATTTTTGAAAGTAAACACTAGATATTTTCAAAATCTCAGATGGCTCTTCATACCCCACACACAAAATCCATGTTTATTTTGGGTTGTCTTTTTTGTTGTTGCTGTTGTTGTTTTTGCTGACTTTCCACCATTTCCAGCAACACTCATAACTACACCTATACAGTACATGTATAGCTAAATGGGTTAAGCAACACTAAACCGCATGTAATTCTAATTGTTATTGTCATAAATTTTAGCACGGAAAACCATCCATCAGTTACGAACCACTGAGTGAAGTTGAACAGCAAGACATGGAGCATAACATTAGACTTTACATCACAGGAATCATACCGGAGCTAGAGGTGAGAGCATGCTCAGATGGCTTTGTCATTCAGATTATATAGAGCTGTTCATCGCTTAATAGTTTATTTGTTTACTTGTTTGTTTGTTTTTTAATATAGATCAAATCAGTGAGACAAGTGAAGGAAATATTTCAACGATTCAAGAATCTCGTAATGTAAGTTGATCACTGCAAGTCACAATGAAATATACATGACATAATTAATGTAAAGAGGACGTGATAAGTTCACATGATTTAATTTCATGCCAACTTTCAGATTACTATGAGGTCACAACATAATTTAGGCTTGGTTTTTTATCTACCAAATAATGTCTGCATCTTATTATAGTTCGACAACTTATTACTTTATTTTCCCTCACTATGTTTGCACTTACTGCAGTTCTGCTGAGCGCTCATTAACACAGTCTTCCTGTTCATTTGCCAATGCTGACAGACATACTCCAACTCAACCAGACACACAGCAATCACACAAGAAAGTTTCCATCAACACAAAGCGTTCTAAGCGAGTAAGATGTCAATGATAGGCTTAATGGCAGGGCAATTTGAACATGAATACACTATATAGATTTCTTCATGAATCATTTATTACATTTTATATTGAATATGTAGCATCTTACATTTATTCATTGATTCATGTATACTATCAATGTTGGCAACCAGCTAACCAATCCTTCAGTGACGTACTCTGAATCTGAGCCAGAACCAGTACCACAAGAAACCAAAGTTGGAGAGACAGATGGAAATGGATTTGCTATAGGAAAGGTATTATTATCAAATTATATGTAGAGATTTATATAATAAACTGTTAAAATATGAAATAATGAAATTAATTATGATAATGATAATAATAATAATCAATAATGGATAATCAGTTCAGAATAAGTGGCTAAGGGTCTCTAACTAGCTTCCAAAAATACCAATAGCTAATAACCATCTCTAACCGCCAAGAATATTCCTACCATCTAATTCAGAATACTATCTGTGTTAGTCCTCAGACAGCAAGTCCACGACCTCATTTGTGGCTGCAGTGAAGAAAATAACTACTGACAATAAGAGACGCAGATCTTCCAAAGAACTCATGAAGGATGACGTCAAGGTTACAGTAGATGTTGACAGAGACCAGTCCATACAAGTAACTGATCAAACTTCACCAACTCTCCCTAGTAAAGATGAAGAGTTTGAAAAATTCAAAAAAGGACGAGGGAAAAAAATCAATGAAATATTTCTCAGTAACAAAGGTAAAGAAACACACGATAATTTATGATTAAATATTTGGATATTTATTCCTGCTTTTTTCATCATAATTTTTTTGCTGTTATTTGCTCTGTGTAGGACAATATATGGAGAAAAAGAAACTTTGCCTTGAATTATCAGATATTGTCAACAATCTAAAATATGAAATTGACAAGGTAATGCATATCATTAACTACTAGGATATCACTTTAAAAACAACCTTCTTATGCAGGAACTGAAATGTTTAAAAGACTTAAAAAAGGAAAGTGAAGCCAAAAAAGTTTTCCCATTATCTTCAGAAACAGAAGTTCCAATTATGGAGGAAGAAGAGTTTCAATCTCTTAAACATTTGACTAAAGTATATAAAAAATTTAAAATTAAAAAAGTAAATATTAATAGATTCTTTTCCTCTCTAGCTCAAAGCAGAATATCGCAGTAAATATGACCAATTCAAGAATGAGCAGCAAAACATGAGGATACTGAAGCAATACATGGACAGATCTCGCACCAAGATGCTGGTGGAGTTTGAGGAGTGGTACAAAATCTGCTACATGGGGGAAGACCCCCATTCAGATGACGAAGTGGAAGAAACTAAGGTATGTCTGAAATGCAACGACTCATGACAACAATATCATCCTATTAGAGAATGGCTATTAAATATACTCTCTAAAAGCTATTTATTGTGTACTTTTAAATTCTTTTGTAGAAAATAGTCGCAGATCATCAGCGATATGAAATGCACCGCTCAAAAGCACTGAAAGATGACTCCTCAAAAATAGCATTTTATAATGCTCAGATCAGGACACAGCGTAGAGTAAGTTTATTACCTTGAGAATGTTCACATTATTTGTTGAAGAGTCATGAGGGTACTGACCATTTAAAAGCAAATTTGGTGAAACTTTTGAAATATTTAATTGGAATAAGCATGTATAACCTCAACTTTATTAAGTCATTAATATAATTGCTTGTTACTTCCTCAGTTTCAGACAAATGCTACAAGGAAGCAAACTAGAAAGCCTGGACAGGTAATGGTGTCTGTCAACAGCCGACCACCCGGAGTAATGACTATCATTTGAAGGAGGAAAAAAAAAGAAAGATTTTATCACAACACACTAACTGATTAGATGTTTTATAATATAATTTCAATAAAATTGAGAATAAAAATTTAAGTAGGGGACTTTCATTGGGATTGTTATTGGACTTCAGTTCACCAATGTATTAAATTCTTTGCACCCTGATTATTATTGTTGTCATTATCATAAAGCATGTAACTTGGTGTGCCATACTTATTGAGATACATTGCCAGGTAGTAATTCTATGTGTAATGATTGAAGATTGAATATTGGAGGAGATCCATTCATTGAGGCAAAAAAAAAAATTGATAGGCTCAGTTACTTGTATTGCAACTAGCTACAATATCTAAGTAGCTTTCTTCAACTGGACTATATTGCTGAAGGAAAATATACACACACTAGAAGGCAAAATGCGAAGTTTAATTTGGAGTTACCTATTCCTAGTTTTAGTAACTATCTTGCATAATTCTGCATAGCGGACTTCAACTATTTGGTAAAGGTCGTTAATTAAAAATTATACATCACTGGGGTTGGCCCCGTAGAATTGCTTGTAGGATGAGGTGGGGAAGAAGGGAGGTGTGGTCTTATACAACAATAATAATACACAGAGAAGTAGTCCAGAGGAATTTGCCAGCCGATGGTGGTGAATGTGCTCCGGTGGCTTAAGCAGTAGTGTGTCTGTGAGGTTTCTAGCAGCACGCGACCCAGCGAGGCGGCACGGCTGAGCTAGTCGAGAGAGGTTGGGCTGGTCCGACCAACAGTTTCAGCCCGCACAGTGGATGTGACAGCTGACCGGTGCTTTGGTTGAGAAAACATAGAGGTATGGTGAATAGTTTAGTTGACAAATAGAAAATACTGTGAAGTGAGTCAGGGAAAGTAGTAGTCTCTAAATTCAGTGGTGTCTTTAAGTCTTGACAATGCTATTTTTAATAGGCTAGAAACACAACTTCATTATTATTTTTATATTTATTTCTGAGATATTGTTAACAGTATAGAAGTTTTGTTAATTTTTTGGTAACCAGTGCCATTCTTAAGTTGCCTTTGTGTGTGTGTGTGTGTGTCACACCACAGTGCTATGTCACACCAGAAGTTTAGTTATTTAACAACATTAATTTCAATAGCGATCAGCAGTGAAAGAATTGAAACTACAAGAAGCTGGCAGATAGTTAGCTATAATTTGAACATTTGTAGATTTATCACTTTTTTGACACCTACATATGTAAGTACCCCAAAAGGTAGTTTAACCACCAGCAATCTTTTGGTAATAATGTATCAACAATGGGGAAGTGCTCTTGAAAGCTATACTCTTGCATGTTATTCTGGCCTCCTCCCCCTTTGGTGGGTGGCCAAGTGCACACTGGCGTTAGAATTCGGTCATAAATGGCTCTTGTCTGTGTTGTTTTGTTATTACTACATGCTGTAAGCCATATATGTGTAAAATTACTAGGTCTGCTTAAAAAAACTACTCATTAGTACTGTAGTAGTAATAGTAGTAGTGGTAGGGATAGGGGAGTGGTAGGTGTGCCAGTGCTATGAGTAGTTCCATTTCATAAATTCCTCTCTCATGTGATAAACAAAATCTAGGATTGCATATTAACATTTTTTCACAAGGTGCTTGTTTATTTATAGTAATATTCAAGCCTCAAACTTCTCTGGGTCCCACATGTATTTGAGTCACTTGAATCTTATTTCTCTACTCTAATGTGTTGTCTTCAGCCCTTTTTATTTATTTATTTATTTATTTGAGGGTGAAAAATAAGTTCCGATTTTTGCCTGATTTGGAAGTTATCAGTGAAAGGACAAATGTCAGGTCATAAACAGTATTATTATAATTCAGTCAGACCAAAGAAAGGTTGCTAATAATCTGAAGATTCTTGTTTAGAAAAGCCCTGATATGTATTTTAAGTGAACACAGGTTGGGTTTGTTCATTGTTATCTGCCCACCTGTTGGCTTGCAGTGGCTTTTTCAATAATGCTATTATTCATGGAGTACAAGTGATGTGATAAAATCCTTTTGTAATTTTTATTTTATTATAATTTTTTTTTGTATGTTTTTTGGGTGGTATAATAATGCATGGAATATTGCGAGGCTATATGCGGTATTTGCTGTTCGTGTGTTTAGTTTTAGTTTTACGTAATGATAGTGACAGATTTCAGTTAGATAAAGGGAGGAGATGAACTATGTAGACCAGTCCCAAATCTTTACTAGGTTCAGAGTGTTTGTGCTTGCGTGAAACTGTGTGTGTGCGTGCGCGTGCGTGCGTGTGTGTGTGTGTGTGTGTGTGTGTGAGTGTGTGTGAGTTAGGAGTGTCTCTCGTAGAATCATGATGACTTGGTAGGTGTGTGGTAAGGTGTACACATGGTCTATGACCAGTCATTCCTGGTGAGGTGGAACTTTCCTATTGTCTCAGAGAGTCCTCAGTAACAATAGGCTCACAGTCAGTTTAGGTAAGAACTCGGTACAGACTAAGTACATACAGACCACAGCAGTGTGAATACAGCAGGGGGTGGCGCGTGCATGCAGTGGAATGCAGCACGGGCCAAATCTGTAGGTGAGATCCATTGCAGATATGTGAAGGGAGAGGGGGTTAGTGTTAGGGTGCTGATGCTGCATTCCTTGTGCCAGTTTCTCTGACATGCTAGTCGAGTGCAGTGTTGATTGAGTTGAATGCCAACTAACTTCACCATAATTTGATGTCATTCATAGGACTGGTGCCAACTTCACAAGACTCGCCAGAGTAGACATCACACACATACACACACACACACACACACACACACACACACAACACACAGCACACATACCACACACATAAACAAACACATGCATGTACATGCAACACACAACACTCATGCATACACACAAGCACACACAAACACACGTGTACACACATCACATTAACACACACATGCATAAACCTCTACTCATAACTCATGAGCAATATCCTAAATTAGGTAAGGAATTGTAGGAATTTTTTAGTCCGTGTGCTGTTTAATTGGATTAAATAAATTGCTGATGTGGGTTATTATGTGTAGGGATAGTGGGCTGACGGGGTTGTAAGATCAGTTTCATTATGCATGCATGAAGCTCTCTATTGACTATTTATATTTCCTACATTTCAAACGAATACTCGGGCCTTTGTCACAAAGGAAGAACCTCTTTTTTTTTAAGAACGTTTTGCATAATATTTTACACTGACTTACAGTGAGTGAATGACATGTTCCAAATATTATGATTAAATATATATATATATATATATATATAGTACTTATTACATGAGTCAGAGTGTGATATGGTGAAATATTCCATGAGCAGGCTAAAGCCTGAGAGTGAAATATCTAGCCATATCACTCTGACAAGTGTAATAAGTGGTTTATTCCACACTAAATATCTTTACTAATACTGTAGTTCGTACTAGAGGAAGGGTAACTCTCAGGTAAAGTTGGTTGTAGGGGCTACCCACACCCCCAGCCTACATTTTAGCAGCTGCTCTAACCCCTATTGAGCAGGGTACACTCCTGAGGTAAGTAGCTGTAAAAACCAAGGTTGCTATAACTCTACAAGGGTAATGGCCGTGAATAAATGTTTATTCCACCCTAGTTATCTTCACAATGATACCTTTAGGTACAGGAGATGTTTCACTCCGAAGCCCATTACCCTTGTAGTTATAGCAACTGGCCAAACTTTTCAATTTTCTCAATTTTCTTGGGTTTTTTTTTTTTTTACAGCTACCTTCCTCCCAGTGTACCCTGCTCAACAGGGTTAGAGCTGCTGCTAAAATGTAGGCTGGGGGTGTGGGTAGCCCCTACAACCAACTTTAGGCTATGAGTTACCTTACCTGTAGTACTAACTATAGTAGTGAAGATATCTTGTGTGGAATAAACCACTTATTACACTGTCAGAGTGTTATGGCAAGATATTTCACTCTCAGGCTTTATTTTCACTGCAAATTAGCCTGCTCTTGAAACATCTCCTCCATATCACACTCTGACTCATGTAATAAGTATTATATATTATTATAATTTACTGTGCACATGTGTGTTATAGCTTTTTTGTAGGCATGATTATATCTTCTTAACATTTTACCCTAGAAATGGCCGTAAATGAACATAGCAAGAACGTGTGTGTGTGTGTGTGTGTGTGTGTGTGAGAGAGAGTGAGGGGTTTCACATGAGGACCAAGTAGTGCTCTGTGAGGAATATCCGAGTGTTTGACCACAGTTGTTAAGGACTTCCCGTTGAGAAGGTTGAGTTGAACTCTGTCTCTTGTGTGGTTTCTTGTAAAGGATACTCTAAGTTAGCACCATGGAGCTAATTTAGCTTCCCATGCCTATTTATTGAGAACTCTATAGCGTGATACAACACTTGCTTTCTCCCCGACTTGTTAAGTGGTTATTTCATGTTGGCATATGCTAGAATTCCATGATTCACTAGATGCATTGGTTATAGTGGCCTCCATCTTATATTCCGTTATTGTACCATTAAACCTTCAAATGGCTTACTTAATGAAGTATTTGTCCATTAAGATGGAATTTTTGTTAATTGATTCAGCAGGCGGCATGACTTTCAACTACAAATTGCAGCTGGTGGTCAATCAGTATCTGTTTAGATGGCCCACATTAAACTTTTTTTTTCTTTGCTGCATAAAATAGATCATCATTCATTGGAGACTTTATTACTTGCCGTGGCAATTAGCCAAATTGAAAGTTATTTGAAAAATGGCTGCAGTAGTGAAGAAACTATTTGTGTTTATTTTAGTCCAGAGTACACCGATAGAAAAATTACTTTTTCTCTTTAACTCTGGAGCATCATCTATAGCCTATTTATTCAGACCAATATTTCTAGATCTGTCAGGTGAAGGTGATAATTGTGTTTTGCACTGGAGAATCAAGCCCTAGCCCTAGCCCTAGCCCTAGCCAATATATTAAAGTCAACTAAGCACTTGAGATTTGAGTGGTTTACTAACTCTGCTTCATTTAATATGAGTGTAAACTGATGGATACCTCACATAGAATAGACTAGTAAATGCCTTTGTGTTACTACGTGTGTGCCGGCATGCATTGCTTGCATGGGCTGAGATAGGAAGAGCTTGCTCATGTTCATGATATATTTTTAGTATTGGTAAGGTCAGGGTTGCAGTTTTCTTTGGCTGGCCTTCTCAAATAACAACCTTACCAATAGAATACGCAAACAATGGAAACGAAATCAAAGTGGTGTGTGTGTGTGTGTGTGTTGGTTTTTCTTATTGAAATAGTGCACATACATAAGCAGGCTTGGCTAGGGCATAGCTGGGTATTACTCGCTGTGAATTCTTCCTTAATGGAGTGTGTGTAAACTTCATTACTACTGCAATGCAAAGCCTCCGTCATGTGTTCATACACACCTGAGTGCATGTGTGTGTTTGTGTGTTATCACATCTGTTAATCCCTCTCTCTGTGAAATGCTTTCTGCTCTTCAAATCTGTAGTCCAACAATCGGATTTGTGTTGGAATTTCCACATTCCTCAATCTCCTTCCCTCCCGTTGGGTTTCCCCTCATCCCTCCCCCACCCACCCAGTGGTTCATCATGTAGTAGGTTTTACTGTATTTTTCCTTCTAGTATAGCAGTTGACTCAGAAACTAATGTTTTTCAGG
>WLWD01005871.1_pt1:0-115000 | contig 390570 bp, 279 predicted proteins | sample 6712731 | NCBI WGS metagenome assembly WLWD01 (sample SAMN12718690, study PRJNA576275) | sponge metagenome | isolation source: marine sponge | host: Mycale hentscheli | place: New Zealand: South Island, Marlborough, Capsize Point | collected 2014-11-01 | reverse complement strand
CGACTCAATAATGAGCTCCTTGCTTCACTTAATTGTTTAAAAATTGAGCTACAGTGTATGTGGTTTAAGTGAGTGTCCAGTAACAAGAGGATTGAGTATGCTCATCTTTTCGGAATAAAGTGACATAAATAAACATGATATGATACTGTATGCAGTTGTCTGTGTTTAGGTTTACTTCCTGTCACCAGAAGCAGCGAACAAGCGAATGTCGGGCCAGTAATCTGTCAGATTACTGTGTTTCTATCACGAACTCTTCCATTTCCTCCTCCTCCTCTAACTCTCTCTAAACATACTATCATTTAACCACTTATTAATACTCTTGTTATTTTTTTACATTAGAATAAAAAGGTCTTGGAAGTCAACACAGACTCCTCCCCTTGCTCCTCCTCCATATCTGCCATGACACCCGGTCAGAGCCCGGCTTTCAGCAGACGAGAGTCTGACGGGAAAGGGGCTTATCCTAAAGTGCCTCTCCTTCCTCCTTCAGCCACCGGAGGAAGTGGTGGCTCGTCTCCTCTGCTAAACAAAGCTGCAGATTCGACCACACCTCCCTCTGGTTCAAGGAAGTTGCCGCTCATCCCGAAAACCTCTCCCTCTGAATCCAAATCCTCACCAGTCACTCCGAGGACTCATTCTTCTTCCACTTCTAACACATCTCCATCATCTGGTAAAGGGTCGTCAAAACCAGTTGCCTCTTACCAAGACTCTGAGAGTCCCAATTTGACAAAAGAGGAGAGACTGCAGAGGGAAAATGAACTTCTGAAACGGCAGGTGATGCTTCTGCAGGGTAAAAGGAAAGCTGGTGGTAGTAACCCCTCGAGTGAAGAACAAGACCCCTTAGCGGAGATGAATGATCCGTTGATGGCAGATTGTGATGAGGAGGAGAGTGTGTTTAGTAGACCAAGGAGTCGCAGTGAATCTCCTTGTGACAATGAACATGCCACAGTGAAAGTGAAGCCCACAATACAGCCTCGTACCCGAGCACAGACTGTGACGGCATCTACCGGAGCAAGTATCAAGCCCGTTGGTCAACCTTACGGACGCTCCTCAACCAGCATGGCAATACCCAGTGCAGTGGCTCAGTCCGGCAGCGTAGCCACACCCATGTCCAGTTCTGCACCCAAGAGCAGCGCTAGCCCTGTTCCCATGCCACGCTCCAACCTCACCTCCAAGCTTGGGGTTTCATCCGTTGGTATGACAGCGATGAAGGCCAGCTCTCAGCCAGGGAGTGAGGATAAGCCTGAGGGCGCGAGAGATGTGACGAGAACAAGCTCTGATGCGAGTGAGGAGACGGAAGGGGGTGGCAAAGAGCGAAGTAGCAGTTCCAGTAGCAGTCATTCTTCTTCTAGTGAGAAAGCTAAAGCTTCTCTAATGCTGCAAAAACTTCTTCCACGTATGTGATTGAGAGTCCAAGATGTGACGTGACGTGTTGTATTGATGACACTTTACCTATTTCTTAGACCCTTTCCCCCTCCCCATTGTTACTGTGGTTTCCTCCTTTTCTGTAATCAAAGTTGTTGTTGTTGATTGTGTTGTGTTATTTGTTTTCAGGAAACTCTAAGATGGTGTCTCAGGCAGTGCCTAGCAATAGCAGCGCTGGAGGTAGACAAGAAAGTGCAGAGGGCATTGCGTCTCATTCTGGAACCAAAGTACTTACATCACCTCAATCTGATTCCAAAACTCCCAGCTCCACTCCAAAACCCATTCCCAGTCCACGCAGTGTCCATTCCACTTCATCACCCAACGCAAACCCAACCCCTTCACCTGTCACTACTGCCACTCCCTCCTCACTCGTGCCCGTCAACACTTCCACCCCTAACCAGAAACGACCAGCATCTGCTATGTCCACGACAGCTTCGGCCACGACTATGGGAAGCACGTCCCAGACCAGGAACCAAACTCAGGCCACACCCAGCTCTGCACCGTATTCCAGTTCTGTACCGCCAACATCTTTCCTTTCTCAGACCAGCTCTACTCCAAGCAGTGGTGGGGGAGGAGGCGGGGCTACGACTACTTCCAAAATAAATGCGAAGGCTTCACTGCAATCAACTTCATCGCCTCGGGGCTTTTCAGGTGGTAGGGCAAAGTACAAAAAGGTCACTCTCACAGACGACAGCTGGATCAAGAGGAAGGCATCACTAGAATCTGAGCGGTCGTTGTCTCCACCAGATGATACTTCTAGCCCAAATAAGTCTAACAACAGCAACTCTGTGGACGGCACCTCTGCCCCTCCCACTCGCCCGTCACGCCCCTCTCAGCCTCCAGGACCTGTTTCTTCCCAGACTGGTACCAGAACTGCCCGCAGTGCACAGAGTTCTGATACTGGTTCCAAGCCCATTGCTTCTCCAGCACAACCGTATCGAAGTCACCCCATTCTTCCGGCCCCCAAGGTAGTCGCCCAGCCGTTCATTAACTCTCAGTCTCCAAATGCGACAAGAAAAACCGATGTACCAGCGAAGCCACTCCCACCGAAGCTGACGGAGCCGCCCGTGAAAAAGGACTCTCCTCCATCTCCTAGCAAGGCTAAGAAGAAGAAGTGGGGGTGGAGGAATGAGGAGACCAAAGATGCTAAGAAAGACAAGGAAACTAAGGACACCAAGAAAGATAAGGACACCAAGAAAGATAAGGATGCTAAGAAAGACAAGGATGCCAAGAAAGGAATCAAGAATTCAGGAAGCAGTGACAATGTGACTAGTTCAACATCACTGAGTGAAGGTGTGTGTGGGGGGTGTGTGTATGTGCATGTGTTTGTATGTGTGCGTATGTGTGTGCATGTGTATGTGTGTATGTATGTGCGTGTTTACATGTGTGTGTGTGTGTGTGTCATGGAAGAGGGGGAAATGGTGTTAGTGGGCATGTGCATTTTGACTGTGTAACTGGGCATGTGCAGTATGTAGGCTGGATGACTTTTCACACAATGTTGGTTTTGTATCTTGTCTGCAGGAAGGAATGGTGGAGTAGGTAAGAAACAACTGAACAAGAAATCTACAGCGTTCAGCCAATCCCAGATGGTGGAGTCTCCTTCCAGCAGCAGACTCGCTCCTCCGTCTCGACCTGGTTTGCCCAAGAAAGCCACACCTCTAGACAGACCTGTCTCCATGATGGTGGATAGTGAGGTAACACCTACAAATATGCACACATACACACACGCATACACACACGCATATGCAGTACTCATGCAGTATTTGAGAATCATATTTATATCGGGCATATTGCTTAAGACCCATATCTCTAGTTGGTGTAAGACTGCAGCTAATGGCTAGAGTAGGTTTGCTATATTTAGAAAGATGACGTCAGACTGATACTTCTGGCTCACTAAAGTTACTAAGTGCTACAGTTAGATATTTTACTGGAGAGTTAACATGTATTTCTACACACCTGATAGTAATGCTGGTTTCTGTAGTTGTTGAACTGGTAAGGTGCCGTACTGACAATAGACAAGTTTCTCTTTAGTCATCTCCTTGTCTGTCTAAATGTTTACTAGCACTTGTTGTCACAACAACAAGCCTTGCCTTGAACGCTGCTGTGCAGTGTACAGGTTGAAGAAACTGAGAATTGAGATTTGTAGTTTAGAAAGTGAACAGGCAGGTGCGATGCTTCCGAATGCCAAAACATTTCGTATGTTTCCATAACACTGCTAGTCAATCAAGCTGGCACCCAATTAGCTGTACCGTCAGAACTTTTGTTTCATAATGTTTTAGTTATATAACACAAAATCAAGATGGGGGGGGGGGGGGGGGGGGGAAGAAAATTAACCCTTTTTTTCTTTTCAGTATTGTTAACTGCTTGCATGCCCATACTTTCTGTGAGTTTGTGAGATTATAGGATGCTACTAAAAACACAGCAATAATTATGATGACTTTATCTCTGCCATAGGCAAGACACCCTTCTTCGAGTGTTTTCTGTAGATATTTGTGTCATGGTGGATTTACTTGGCTCATCAAAATTACCACATAATTGAGGGGCCCAACACATTTCCCTCCTTCCCCTCTTTTGTAGTGTGTATTGCTTAAAAAATGCATGTATATTCCATCTATAGCTTCCTTAATTATTTTTTGTTCTTTTATGTAATTTTTTTCGTAGCAGCGTCATTCTGACCTGACAGCAAGTGCCACAGTGAGCATGCCCAGAGGAGTGCAGCCAGACGAAGCATTCAAACAACAAAAGGTACTTGTAGTATCATGGGCATTGTCTGTTACTTCTGAAGCATGATGTGGGGGAAGGAGGCCTGTATCAGGGAGAGAGAATAACAACAACAACAACAACAACAACCAACACAATAACAACAATTAAGATAGATAATAATGTTTGAAGTCTTGTGCTTGTATTTGGTACTGTCGTGGTTGTTGCTGCTGTTTTTGTTCCATTCTGCTTGCCAACTGCCATATTCGTGGCAGTGAGAAGAAAACAGAAACTTTGTGTACAGGAATATGTCTGTTAGCGTTTAGTAAAGTCTTTGGGAATGGAGACTGTATGTAGTTCTGGGGGGTAAAGGTCACTACTAGTGCATACAAATGCACGCATGCACATACTGCAATTAGTCCTAATGGATTTCACAAGTTAATGGTTGTTTATAAACAGTTTTGGTGCTCGAGAAAGTCAGTTTTTAATAACTGGCTGTGTCCAAAAATTTTTTTTTTAAAGAAGCGCTTTATTATGTATTTCAAGCTTATTCTCTTTCAGTTAAAACAAGAAGCTTCACAATTGTGCCTTAGTTTAGATAATTTGAGGATGTTAGTGAGGAAAATACAGTAAACAAGAAAAAGGCAGTGCTAAACTATTACTGAGACCTAATTGGTGGTGGAGTTCATGGGGTGCAATTGTTACCATGAGTGATTGTACTCTTGCTATGCAGTCTTCCAGAACCAGACTAGAATTGATAAATGAAGACCCAGTAGAGCAAGATGCTGTGTTGGTCCAGGTATTCATGTGTGCCGATACTTAGCTTAGCCTAGCCATTGTAGCTTAGCTTAGCCTAGCCATGTTAGCTTAGCTTATCTTAGTCATGTTACCTTAGCTTAGTCATGATAGTTTACCCTGGCCTTTGTTGGAATAAGGTCTTGAAATTAACTTTAAAAAAAAAAACCCTAAAAATATTGGCTTGCCAATTCAAGCATGGATAGCTAGCTTATAATTAATATTCATAATTTAATTTGTGACGAGGTTGTGCTAAAAGGATATACATAATTGCATTACTATAAATGCCAAGTAGATGCTAATTACTAGAATCTCCTTGAGCGTTAGCCTCGCAAGTTTTTTGTTTATCTTTATGGCTTCTAGGGAAGTGGTTATTTGGGGATTCTGAGTTGGTTCTGATGTTATAAACATAGCATTTAGGTCTGTTCAGTGTACACAAGAGTTTGTAGATCTATTCTACAGATAATGAGCTAGAGTAGTTAAGCTGTTCCTTACCTTATTGTGGTGATCTGGCAAAATAAGACTAGCACCGTGAACCAACAGTGATGCGTGTCTTTTTGACCACCCCCTTTACCAGTTACAATACAGTGTCTATCACAATGGTGATAGTGGCTATGTTTGTGGGATTATGTCGTTGTAACTTCAGAAACAAATGTGTTAAATAACTGTGCTTGAATATTCACAAATTGAAAGTGGGTGTGTGTTGTTCAACTTCAGTATGTGCATGTGTGTGTAGTTTTAAGCTGTGGTTGTTTTTGTATTGCATAATTGCAGCTGCATTATGAATAGTTTTGTTATATTATATGACTACGTGTTTGTGACGCAGAAGAAAGGATTATTCGGCAGACGGGCTGGAAGGAGCAAGGCTGTCCTGACCAAACCAGAGGACATGGAAGGTGTGTGTGTGTGTGTGTGTGTGTGTGTGTGCATGGGGCTGCATGAATGTAGAGTGCGTGAACAAGCTGTGAGCATGCTCAGATCTGTGTATGAGGGGGTGGAATTGTAAATTTTATGGGATCATGAATATATAGCTAGATAAACAAAGAAGTTAATAAAGGCAAGAGTGCTTATTTGTATATTATATGCATGTTTGTTAAGGTTATTTCAAATGGGCAGTGCAAATTATTATAGGGGCCAGTACACTTATTAATGAGGGTGTTTTTTTTTTAAGTGTTGATTATGTGAAGGTTATATTTGTCGGTACATGATCGGTTTATGACTCAGTTATTTCGGCGGAAATTATCACGATTGCAGCAGTAATTTGTGTTTTATATACAATTTTAAACTAAAACTGACATTTCAACTTCTTGTCGAAGTCCTCCTCATTCTTTTAGACTGTATAAACACATACTATGTAGATGCTACTGTAATGATGGTATATATATTCAAGAACCAGGTAAGTATTCACAAAGAAAGCATGTCATTGCGAACTGTTATGTTAAAAATTAAGTAGTTAGAAATATTTTCTCACTTGAATTTTCTTTTGAACTTACCAACAATAGTTATGTTTTCCGTTTGTCGTTATATGTGTGGGTGGCAGTGTGCCGTTTGAGTGAAAGGATGGGTTTTTGTTCCCACACTGTCTGTTTGATCAACATCACTAGAGCACAAAGTCATTCATACTGCAAACACTAGGAATATACTCCACCATGCGTGTGTATGCGTGTGTGTGCATGTGCCATAGAAGTGTAAAAATTGTTTGCATTACATGTCCTATACTGGGATACCTCAGCTGGTGTTGATTAAGTGCTGTGCTCCAGATAGAGTTACAAGCAGAAACAGAGACAAAGAGTTTCCCCTAGGTCCAGTGTTACCATTAGTGACTGGTACAAGATCCCAGTTGAGATCCTGCCATACTCGAGTCCGACCTTCCCAAAATTCAGCTCTCAACTCTCCAACTTAGCCAGGATAGATTTTTATTTGGCTGTTATTTTAATGGCTGCCAAAATGTCGAGGCGTGACCAAGTTGTATCCATGGATCATTTGAGAGAGCTGCAGGTGGCGTCCAGGCAGTACTATAGGAGCAGAGTGAGCACCTCCAATTGTGCATCAGGTAAAGCATGGTAGTCTGCTGCAGATAGCTGTCTTCACGATCCATTCCTTGCTCTGTGTGTGAGTGTCTGCTTATATATTTGCTTGTTTGGCGTGTAAAGTTTGACAGAAAATCTTGTTCTTATATTTGTTTTGATTGAGTAGGGCATGTGTTGGAATATTAGCCCGTGCTGTGACATGACAGGTCACATGTACCTGTCTATCTGAATGACAAATAGGTTTGTGTAGGACTGGCTGGAAGCCATGGCAACAGTGATCTATGATGACATGGTACATCAGATTTATTATTTTATTATTTGAGAGACTTGGCAATAGAGTCTTGTGTCACCATCTGTCAGTGTGGTGGGCAGCTCAGTGCTACTTTTAATTCAATTAAATAGACCTCTATGTGTTGTTCTTTTTCTTTTAATTTCTTTTTTTTTTAAGCCCAAATTTAAATGCATGTATAGATGACTGAAATTATGTATAAAACTGTAAGTCACTGTATGTGAACGCTCTATTTGATAACGCATTAAACAGCTGTGTAACATTGGAGTATTGTTTGTGTGGATTTCAAGTGACAGGAAAATCAAATTATTGGTATTTACTGTTTGATTTAAGATAGTTAAGTAATTGAGAAAGGAAAGTCACTTCATTGTGCTACACGAGGTCATTCATCAGGTCAGTAGTATGTACTCGGCTTGTGGGTAGACTTTCACCTTCGATTTATTCATGGTTTGTTTGTTGTTGTTTTTTAATTTGTTTCTATATACTAGGAGAGCTAGCTTCTTTCTTCAAATTGCGGTTCAGTAGAAAATGTGTTATAGTCCTCTGGTAGAAAAAAATTAGTATTTTAACCTTCGTCTTAAGTCTACGACATAATATAGTGTGTGTGTAATGTATTTTTATGGCTATATGTAAATAAGTAAAGAATGCGGCTTTTGACTATGACTCACATAAATACATATACTTGTTCGTATCCATTAATATGGCGGATGATATAATGGATACAGAATAATGACTGCCATTGTAGATTATTTGAATCACAGCAGTTTGTCTATACAATGCCCTGTGAATTCTCCGACGTACCAGAGTCCAGCGCCACACATTGCTCCTACTGCAGCTCCCATGGGTCCACCCACCGCCAGCCCAAACACTGCATTGGCTCCAATGTTCCCGGCCATGCCTACACCTCTGGCCAGCTTTGGTTTCCCGCAGTACTCCAGAATTCCTTGGAGGAAGTCTGCTCCTATTGCCATTGGGTTGACGGCAGAGCTGCCCAGACTGACAAGCAGCGTTTTCTCGATTGTTGTAGCGGCTCCAGTCTTGGCTGTCGTAGAAGCTGTTCGCTTTAGTGCAGATAATGTCATACTGTGTAGCACCATCCTCAACACACTCCCCGAAGTCTGCTTAGTGGCTATTTCTGCGGCCATTCTGCCCACAGTCTTGCCTCCAAACTTGATTAGTGCTGCAGTCAATGCTTCATTTTCCATGCACACTTCAATAATGGCCTTTTTTTGATACTCCAGCAGCTTCAGTCCAGATTTTGACCCTTGCTGGATGGCCTTCTGTGCTATAGGTTCCCACTCTGGGTAGGTTTCTTCTAGGACCTTCAGCAATACATTCTTGAGGTGTGAGTGTGAGGACACTCCCAGCCATTCTATCACCTGCTCCAAGAGCTCTTCAACTGCAGCATTCATTATAGTCTAAAATCTAACAGTTAAGACAAACACACACAAAATAAATAAGGTTCCTCTTTATTTTCTGACTTCTTTGGGGTGTGACCTATGAATATTGTTATAAATATCCCGCCCACTTTGTGAAAGAGGAAATGAAATAAATCTAAATAGTGTAGTCAAATTTATTGTGTGGCTTCATGGGAAGTAATATTGGTCCGCTTTGTTTGCTGAAGCCATTTTCAGCAATTTTTTTTGAGATTGCAGTCTATATTTTTTGTATATACTTAGTGATGTATATTTCCATGTGTGAATGATACGTAAATTAACTGAGCATCAGAACTTCTGGAACAAACTTGGTCTAATTATTATCCAGTTTGTTTGTTTGTTGTTGTTGATGTCTTAGTCGAAGGGTGTTAATATTTCAGTAGATAGTGACAGTTGAAAAGTAGAACCAAACATTTTATGTATAAATAATTCAAAGTCTTCATTGGTGTACTTGTATTTTCCTTACATACATGCATAAACAACTAATGATGGGGCAAACCTGCAATTATAGGGCAGGGATATACAGTGCTGACTCAATGCCTGTAATGTGTAGATAAGCCGTGTGTGCAGTGCCAATGTTTACTGTAGCATGCATGAAATTCACATGCATGTTTCATGAATGATTCTATAACAACTGAAACACCAAAGGTGCCAACTTTATGTTCTACTACTATAGTCTAGCTAGCTAGAAATCGTTTCTCAGACCAATAGATGCTTGTGCAAGAAGGCAGCAGATACAAATGCTGTCATCATAAGAGAAATTCAACATGCAAGAGACACTCACCGGTATATAGTTTCCAGCATAAAGCAGAGCTACCATAGGCAGCAAGAAATTATTTGCTCACGTGATTACAACGTGACACGACGAAAGCTAGTACTTATGTGGAGCTGACCAATTCATTTTTTTCTCCAAAAATCGGCCCAAAATTTAAAAAAGTGGCATTTTGAGTAAGTTCATACCTGATTCAACTCTTAAGTAATTACCCGTAGTTTCCAGAATCAGAGTGTGACAGACAGACAGACAGACAGGATGACTACTGTAACCCTCTCGGGCATGCTTGCTGAGAGTGAATAATGTAACATGCATGCTGTAACCATACAATACTTTTCCAATAAGAGGAGTTGGGTTACTTCTTAAAGGTAATATTTAGCGATTGGGGATGTCTTGTGTACTTGGCCCTTGACTACAGCATTCACTATGCTTAGGAGTCTTGAAGACTATAAAGAATTTAAAATAGAAATTATTCAAACTGAATCCACCCTACCTAAAACTAATGATTTGCCAGGTAAAGAACTGTCCATCTTAGGTCCATAGTCAATTTTCATATATACATATTATTTATTATTACTATTATTATTATTATTATTATTATTATTATTATTTGAAATTGCTGAAAGTACAAGACTGTGTTGTTGGTTAAGCCACCTGAGGCATAATTGCCAGAGGGTGCATAAACATATTGTCCTATACTATAGTAGTGAAAATGTTAATACTACATCCAAACTTGAATTTCTATCAATTAGTCAATTTTTATTTAATGTTTATATTAGAACAATGCATGGTCTATATATAAAAAGTAAAATAATGAAATCATATAGCTAATTAGTTTCTCTATGTAACAATAAGTCTTCCTAGATCGGGAAAGAAATGTAACCACTAACTTTTCACTCCTCTCCTGTTACTTTGTCGATGGCAGTGTCTACGGCTTTTCCTACTAGCTCTCCAGCACCCCACATCGCTGCTCCTGCAGCCACACCTACCAGTGCACCAATTGGTCCTCCTGCAAAGAATCCAGCCACTCCTGCCCCCACAATATTACCAGAGGCCCCAACTGTCTTTCCTGCTGTCTCATAGCCCACACCTTCAAGAATACCTTGAGCAATATCTGCTGGAAGAGCTACAGGGTTACTGATTGACTTGAGAAGTGTCTTGCCAGTGGTGGATGCAGATTGTTTAACAGCAGTCTTGGTAAGAGACTTGGTGGCAGTCTTGCCCACGGACTTAGTAGTAGTTTTAGTGGCTGCTTTTGTCCCTACTTTGACTGTAGATTTAGCGAAAGATTTAGCGGCAGACTTGGTAGCAGCTTTGGTAGCTGATTTGGTTCCAGTATTTACAAAAGTTTTAGTGGCACTTTTAGTAAATGACTTGGTGGCGCTTTTGGTAAATGACTTAGCAGCAGATTTGGTTCCAGTATTTACAAAAGTTTTAGTGGCACTTTTAGTAAATGACTTGGTGGCACTTTTGGTAAATGACTTAGCGGTGGATTTAGCTGCTGCTTTCACTGTTGATTTAGCTGCTGCTTTCGCTGTTGATTTAGTACCAGCTTTGGCAGCATATTTTGTGGCTGATTTTGCGAATGATTTAGCAGTAGATTTCGTAGCAGTTTTAGCTGCAGACTTACCGCAAGATTTTGCGGCTGAGTTTGTAGCACTTTTGATGAAAGATTTAGCTGCAGATTTGGTAGCTGACTTGGTACTAGCCTTAGCCGTTGACTTGGCAGCAAATTTAGTACCAGCTTTCCCACCAGCTTTAACTGCAGATTTCATTGCAGACTTGCCAGTAGCTTTCAATGTATTTTTAGTAGCAGCTTTCCCAGTAGCTTTAATGGTGGATTTAGTAGCAGCTTTACCAGTAGCTTTAATGGTGGATTTTGTAGCAGCTTTCCCAGTAGCTTTAATGGTGGATTTAGTAGCAGCTTTCCCAGTAGCTTTAATGGTGGATTTAGTAGCAGCTTTCCCAGTAGCTTTAATGGTGGATTTAGTAGCAGCTTTACCAGTAGTTTTAGCTGCAGCCTTACCAGTAGCTCTGGCTGAGCATTGTGCTACTTTTTTGGCAGCAAACTTACTAGTGGTAGTAGAGGCTGTGACACTCGACTTCACGGTAGTCTTGGCTGTGATTTGAGCAACAAAATTTGTTAGAATCCTGTGCATTGAATTTCTTTTGAGATACTTTCGCCCTACTTTTATAAATGGTTTTAGAAATTGTTTATTCTGTTTGATGAGTTCCATTATAGTTTCCTTATGCTCCTCTTCAAGACTCTCTAAAGCCAAGTGAATGCCTTTGTGGATAGCCATATCCATAACATATCCCCACTTTCCAAATTTCTCGGCAAGAAATAACTGAAACTCCTCCTTCTCTAACTGTGTTGAAGAAACATCACACCACTGGTAGATCCTGGTAATCAAGAAGTAGCTGCTCAGAAGGACTTGGTAGGACACCATTTTACACCAGCAAGATTTATGAATGTTTGTGTGTGCTCAGCTGGCTTTATAAGTAGGGACTTTCCCAGGGGAAATACAAATATGATTGTCTTCCAGTACAGTGAAGTACACAACAACAGATGATGATGTCATGATCATGAGCTGGACATGTGCAGGTCCTTTATATTGTGGCCAACCATGTGCTTAGCCCCAGTCTGACTTGTCAAAAATTATCAACTTAACCTTTGTCAAACCTTAGCATCTGTAAAAGGGGCACTGTTTGGCCTCAGGCCTTGTTAGAGGGGTTGTTGATAAGCTGTGTCAGCTGCAGACTCTAGTGGCAGCAACCTTGGCTGTCTCTACCAAAGTCCAGGCAATCCATTCCTAGCTGATATTCTATTCTAATTGATCCTTATTTTGTTACTCCTCAGTTTTACTTTGCAGTTCCCTCATTTGGCATTTAGTATTGCTTGTCATTCAACATTGCACATGTTGACTGGCTGGTCCATTTTACAAAGTGGCTATCTATTTATGTCACACCTTGAATGTTTGGGTAGTTTTAAAGCTGCAGTGTTATTGCAGCTTCACTAAGCGGGCCGAGCAGAAACAGTAAGTATAAGTCCTTGTCATCTCCATCGCATTTATCATTGAAAGGGAGAATTTTCTGTCTAAAGAATTGGCTGACTAGCAGTTTTAGACACATTGTGCCCAGATGTGAAATTTATGTATGTCCTTTACTTTTTGCAACCTTTAGTTAACTGGTCCCAATGAATGACTTCTAAGCAGCCAAAACTTTACCCCACCACAATGATGATGCTGTGTCCATGCCTAGCTTAGCAGTTGTTGTTGTTATTGTTGTTGTTGTCGAGGCTAGCAGCTAGCTTTGCATCCAAATGCAGCTAATATGCCACTACACACAAGAAAAAACATTCAAAGAGTTCCAAACCATTCATGCTCCCTTTGAAGCAAGTAATAAAAACATTAAATGTAAAAGCAATTTTAGGGTTGCCACAAGAAAGAATCACAATTGCTCTGAAAATTACTGAAACAAGCAAGGTCATTTGCCCCATGGGATGATTCTATATCTTAAATCTCTGCTCTTTCAGTGATACCTTAATTTGATATAGCAAATGTTTAAAAAAAAGGTCTTTCACTTCTTTAATAAAGTAGTGATAACTGTGACTCTTTCTTGGGCAACCCTAAACCCCTATTTATATTTTAATATTTATTACTATATAGGTAACTATTATTCATCTGCTCTGTATCATAATATTTTAAGAAACTTTATCACTACAAGTATAAGTAGGTACACTTGGGCAAGCCAAAACCAAATTTGGGTGTATACTGTGTACTGTGTACTGTGTACTGTGGTCGCTCACTTTAAACTTTCTTTTTACGCATTTTGGCAATCTTTCTAGACCATGGCTAGCTCGTGTAGAATGTCAAGTCTAATAATGTGCTGCTAAAGTCAATAGTAATGTATCTGTTTTCTTCAAAATAGTAATGATAAAATGAATAACTTTATCTTGAAGATGTAGTATCTAGGTATTTATTGTCTATAATCCTTCCTTCCCCCCCCCCCCCCCCCCCTGCTTATTGTCCCAGGGGAAATCCCAGAAAATTTCCCTCTCCCTCCCACCTTTGCTGCTATAAAAAGTGATGAAAGCCCTATAGTATGTCCAAGTTGAGTTGGCACGACCGCAAGCACCTTAAGTTTCTTTTCTAGCCAGCTAAAGGGACTATAACAGTTTTGGTCAAGTGACTGAAAAAGATAGCAATTCTTTCAAGCACAATTTTTTTTATACATTAGAATATATCCAGTAACCTAGAAGTAGTTATTCCCTGAGTTAGCTCACCTTATGCAGCTCTGGGTAGGTAGGTAATCAGCTGTGCGAATCGCAATGTAGCAAATGTTACACGCCTTAGATTAGCGTTTTGTACTGTTTCTACGGGAGCACGTAATCCATTTCCAATCCCGGTAGAATTCTTTTATCAAAGGTAGCTGTAAAAAACCCAAAAGTGACAAGTTTGGCCGGTTGCTATAACTACAAGGGTAATTAGCTTGCCCAGCTTAGCGTGAAATAACAACCGGGAAAAACCGTGAGTTAGGGTCATGTACCTAAAGATACCATTGTGAAGATATCTAGGGTGGAATAAATAAATAAATATATAGATAGATAGATAGATAGATAGATATAGATATAGATATAGATTAATCATTGAATACCGCAGAATATCACGAGTCTGTCAGTTAGTGTTTACACGAGTGCCGCAGGCACAAGTGTAAATGCCACCGACAGACTCGTGATATTCTCGCAGTATCCAATGATTAATCAATTTATTGTGTACTGGTCATGCGCAAATGGCATAGAAACCGAGTGGCTAATATAATTGATGCTGCCTAAAAGTCTTTTGATTTTTTTTTTTCTGATGAAGTCATTGAAAATCTTTTCTCTAATATTCAAGGTGGAGTAGAAAGGGAATGTGAAAGGCAAGAAGTACCGCCATCTTGTAGCATTGAGAGTGAACAATCAGTTAGTCTTGATGATGAGGAATTACGGAAGTTTATAGAAGAGCAAAACAACTATAATACTCAAAATAAAACATTACCCGACTTGAGGACGTGGTAGCTAGCATTCGTGCAAAGGGATGAATGAAAAGCGAAAAATTGAGAATATTCCACCCAAAGAATTAGACAGACTTCTCGCGGAATGCATGCGGTAGTCTGTATGAACCGAGCACTCTTACTTCCATTCAAAGAAGTTTGGATAGACATCTGACAAAAGACCATCACAACAATACAGCATCATAAGAGATTCTGGGTTTAAAACACCTCAACAGCTACTCATAGCTAGTAATAAAAAGTCGCTATTGTATTTAACCAAATTGATGTAATTGGCATAGAATGGTATTATACACAGGGTAATAACTGTAGTCTCGTATTTAGGCAATTTTATTTTTCTCCACTTTTCTGGTAGAGGATAGGGCTAAATGTCCTATAGTGCAGGGCATTTAGCCTAGGTGGTGAAAGTATGAAATGTCCTAAATACATGACTACAAGCAATTCAAGATTTGGCCCTGTAATAGAATTAACAGACCCTCAGGGGACGCAATAAGCGTACAAATGAAGCTTAGGGGGACGCAATAACTCCGGATTTTCCCTTTACTGCGGAATATTGTGGGCATACGATACTTTCCAATTCAATACTTTTTCTACGTAAAAGCACTAGGCCAATTCAGTACACAATAAATATTATATATATATATATATATATATATATAGTAGCCAATTGTATCTGCACATAAATTTCGATCAGACAGCTTTTTCACATTTTTATTCAATTTTAATGGAATAAGGCAAGGTACTTACAATAGCTGCATGCATAGTCAGTGTATACCAGGCCACTTCTTCTCCCCCTCATCTGATGGTGTGGGTACAAAGTATATTTTTTATATAAATGACATAGATTATGTTGACATTAGAACTGATGCTGGAACAGTTTTAGTTTTTTTGGTTGTTGTTGTTGTTTTTTAATACCGAAGGCATAGATAGTGGATACAGTTGAAATGTTATGACCAAATTAGGAAGCTGTAGTGGATTCATGGACAAATACTCGTATTTTCCCAGGGGAAGTCCCTCATAACCTACTGTAGTTTTCCATGCAGTAAAATGGTGTCCTATCAAGTTCTTCTGAGCAGCTATTTATTAATTACCAGGATCTACCAGTGGTGTGATGTTTCTTCCATGGATTTTGAGAAGGAGGAGTTTCGGTTATTCTTCAAAGATAAATGTATCAATTGGGGACACCTTGTGGATTTGGCTAATGATAAAGGCATTCACTGGGCATATGAGAGTCTTGAAGAGAACAAAGAATCTATAATGAAGTTTATTCAACAGAATCCACACTACTTGAAACCCTTTTTTAAAGGAGCTCGAAAATTTCTTAGAAAAAGATTTCTAAGGAATAAATTGACTTTTTTGTCTCAAGAAGCCGTGACTTTTATAATTGGTATCAAGTCCACTTTTAAAGTTTGTGCTCAATCTACAGCTAAATCTGGAACCAAAGCAGTAGCCAAACAAACAGCCAAGCATACAGCAAAGTCAGGAGCCAACTTTGCATGCACTGAAATGGGGCAATGCTTTAAGACCGCCAAACATACGTTTAAACAAATGGCCAAACAAACGGCCAAACAATCAGCCAAACAAACAGCAAAGTCAGGAGCCAAACATACAGCCAAACAAACAGCAAAGTCAGGAGCCAACTTTGTATGCACTGAAACGGGGCAATGCTTTAAGACCGCCAAACAAACGGCCAAACAAATGGCCAAACAATCAGCCAAACAAACAGCCAAACAAACGGCCAAACAATCAGCCAAACAAACGGCCAAACAAACGGCCAAACAAACGGCCAAACAATCAGCCAAACAAACAGCCAAACAAACAGCCAAACAAACAGCCAAACAAACGGCCAAACAAACAGCCAAACAAACAGCCAAACAAACGGCCAAACAATCAGCCAAACAAACAGCCAAACAAACGGCCAAACAATCAGCCAAACAAACAGCCAAACAAACGGCCAAACAAACAGCCAAACAAACAGCCAAACAAACGGCCAAACAAACGGCCAAACAAACAGCCAAACAAACAGCCAAACAAACGGCCAAACAAACAGCCAAACAAACGGCCAAACAATCAGCCAAACAAACAGCCAAACAAACGGCCAAACAAACAGCCAAACAAACGGCCAAACAATCAGCCAAACAAACGGCCTAGCAAACAGCCAAACAAACGGCCAAACAAACGGCCAAACAAACAGCCAAACATACAGCCTTTATAGCTAATGCCATATTATGAGTATATCTAACGACCTCATCTTCCCACAACTTTCTTTAGTTTTGTACATTTAGAAACATTTAGTTGTCGGAATTATTTAACACTATACAGTTATAGTGTACATAACACTGTGTATTATTTTCAAATTATAGTGTACATAGCATTGTGTATTATTTTCAATTATAATGTACATAGCACTGTGTATTATTTTCAGTTATACTGTTCATAGCACTATATATTATTGTCAGTTATACTGTACTTCCCATCAGAATATTACAAAGCCTAGAGAAGTCAGTCACATGTAAGAATTTTGTAGAAACAATGACAGAATAATTTGTGGTAATGTTAGGAGGGTGGCAAATTCTCCTCACGAGAGATGTGGAGTCATGATACATAGGTATATTAAAAAAAAGAAAAAAGAAGAGTATGTATATTTTATATGGAGTTAACGGTCCCGATACCTGAGGTTAACGGCCAGCAGAGTTGGTGCAGTAGCATTAGAATCCCTGTCTAGGGTACCTGCATGGTAGTCATATGCACACACACATGGTATTCACACGCACACACGCATGGTATTCATACGCACACACGCATGGTATTCATACGCACACACGGGCTGCCCGCGCATGGGCGGGTATACCACACACAAACATACAAGCTAGTACCACCACGTGCAACCTGTAGCTTCTGTAGCTTTCACAGAAAAGTGTCTGTTGATCTAACCCACCCACCCACTTCCCAATTTAGTAGGTTTAATCATAGCTTCAAGGAGGGGGGTTCCTACTTCATGAGCCAAGCACCTCCAGCTTAACGCTGTGTCAGTGCGATCAGCTCCAAAGGTTGAAATGTCACCAGCAGCATTCTGACAGAGAATATGCTGTGTTTACCAATTCCTCACCTTAGAGTAGGCTCCACCTCCTAACTTCCCCAAACTAATATTACCTGAAGTTGTATGTGTCTGTCACAACCACCATACTCTGACTAGAGCCCGTTAATTGATGGTTTGCCTGCTTCATTTATTCCATCATTATGAGTAGAATCTTGCTGAAATACAAGATGGTGTTAAGTATTCGTACATATACTTACACTTATGCATTTGGTCGGTGTTAGGACTGGCCTCGCGGATAATGGATTTCCAGTCTGGGTTGGTCTCTAAACCTTGAACAATATACTTTTAAAATGGGAGTGAGAGGGAGAGTCATCATCCATTGCAAGACTTGCTATGTACAAGCTCTTCAACTATATTTGTAAGGATCTAGCCTTTTGAGAACACAATATCTAATATAGTGTTCTCTCCTGGCAGTATTTTGTGCTTTTATTAAGTTCTACCCACTAGAACTTGACTATTGTTGTTGTTTTAGCCACCTGAGGCATTGCCTGAGGGAACATGAACATATTGTCCTTGTATAGTAGAGAACAAGTTAATACTGCATCTCTCCAGCACCCCATAGCACTAATTCAGCAGCCACACCTACCAGTGCATCAATTCGGCCCTCCTGCAAAGAATCCAGCCACTCGTGTCCCCACAATATTACCAGAGGCCACCAACTATCTTTCCTGCTGTCTCATAGTTCATACCTTCAAGAATGCAGAAAGTTTTGGCAGCAAGCTTGGTAGTGGCTTTGGTAACTGATTTAGTTCCAGTATTTGTCCCTCCCTGAAGGACCTAATGAATTTAAAGTCCCTCTGTCATAATACAAAAACCACACCAGATATGTTCTAAATATATTGTACATACGGGTGTGTATGTATGTGTAGTGGCTATGTGGTGTAGTGGTTGTGTCTGCTCAGGGCCTGAGGTCCCAGAATTCAGGCAATTTTTCCATCTAGTTTTTCTATCTGCCTCCCACCAGCCCCACCAGTCCACCCAGCTGTGATTGGGGACCTGGTATTTGCTGAGGTGCTAATTCAAGGCCTTTTCTCATGAAACAACAATGGTCCAGGTGGGACTTCAGGTGCCCACACCACTTGCTGTGAGGAAAGGCCTGTTCTCCTGCGAGTTCCTAGCCCCTCCAGGAACGTTGCTTGCAGGCTCACAGTGCCTGCTTAGTGCACAGGCATGCTGGCTCTAGCTCTGCCAGGTGTGCATAGCCACTAGCGGTTGCAAGAGAATTTTTATGTATGAATATATGTTTATTATATGTATACTACACAAATATGTTGTGTACACATAAATACATACATTGTATATGATGTTCTACCCAGGTAATTGTTTATTTTACTACCAGTATTTAATGCACGTGGACCACAAATACATTCATTTGTATTTTTCACCCCTAGGAACTTGCGTGATGGTGGTTGCCGGGCATGCCTGATGGAGCATAAACATATTGTTGAGTGCAAGGAGTGCAAATACATTTATTTGTAGCTTTCACCCCTAGGAAGTTAACCCACCTTAGGCATGCCTGAGTGAGCATAAACATTATTGTACACTACAATAACAGCAAGATTTATGAATTTTAGTGTGCTCAGCTAATTCATAGTGTATGGGGACTGTTCCAGGTAAACCACAAAAAAAAAAAGATTGTGTATGTATATAATATAATGTATATGTATATTATAAATATATACATATACATACTGGTGCACAAGTTTGTATTTATTTAAGGGAATTCCCTGTAACTTTGCTTGCTATATAAATGACCAAGGAGTCTAACAGCACTAGTTCCTTGAAGCCAGAATACATTCAGGCATGGATTGCATCAGCAATTGCCAGGTTATTGAAGTGTTGAATAAACTACAAGAATATCTTGGCATCAGCAGTGATTCCAATGAATTTAATGAGAAACTCCTTAAGTTTCTTCTAGAATCATGTCCAGAATGGAGAGGTTATGTGCAAACTATTACCGTGAAAGGATCCAAATGGGGGATTCAGTTGCTGACTGAGTTCAAGGACATTGTTGTCGCAAAACTCCATGAAAACAAAGAGCTTGTTTCAGAAGTCTCACGATTTGCAACAAAAACTGGCGGGCGTATCATTATTACAAAACTAGGTGCCAAATACTTGGGTATGGCTGCGGTCAAGAGTGCTACTAATCCAGTCGCTATATTTGCTGATGCTGCTCAAGGAGCGTGTGAATACATTGGACAGAAAAGAGTTGGAAAAGCCATTGGTATAACAGGAAACATGGCCTCTGCAGCTGCATTTGGGTTTATGGCTGGTGGACCTGTAGGAGCTGCAAGTGGAGCAGTGGTAGGAGCTGGCATGTGGTTCACTGGAGAGATTGTTGGTGCTTGGTTGTACAAGTGGACATCTTAATGGACAACAAACAGAACAACTCATTGTTCATATTCTGTGTCAGTTCTTGAGTTTTTTTGAGTTATCAATGTTGATTTTGATTGTTTTATTAAATCTTTATACACAGTATTGGTGTCAGTGTGACTTGAAAGCTAGCATCATCTGTCATCAGATGAGTATGGCAGACACGATTCAGCCTATGGCAGATGAAGTATATATTTTTAAGATTGTTTCCATACAGATGTAATTCTGAAGGCAAACATTGCAAGATACACTAGGGCTTTTAAGACTCACCTGGGCTATTTGCACCAAGTTGCAGTTGTTGTTTTTCCTTACAGTTTTCCCCCTTACATTTTATAGCAATAAAAAATATAAACTGTTTTGACATGTACATTATCTAATTGGTACAATAACGATTAAAAGCAAATCCTCTTTCATGCGCAGTATTTAAAAGATAGACTTAGCTACATTATAAGAATGGTAATTTACAAGATATACTGTTTCATTAGTCTGTTCCTTTGGTGCCATTTCTGCACTAGATCCTTTAGGTTTACATTCTTCAGGTGAAGATTCTTCAGGTGTAGATTCAGATTCTTCAGGCTTTGCTTTAACAGATGTGGATTCTTCAGGTTAGATTCTACAGGTATACATTCTTTAAGTATTGATTCTTCCTGAGCATTGTTCTCGTACTCTCCTTCCTCTTCAAGCTGTGTGCTACATAGATCTGACTTACAGTCTTCAGCATCTTCTTCTGGATCATGCCTATGCTTAGCAGTAGATTTGCCCAACGTTTGGCAGCATGTTTGGCTCCTTGCTTCTCAGAATGTTTGGCTGCAGACTTAGCCCCCTGCTTGGCAGCATGCTTCATAGAATGTTTGACCCCTTGCTTCACTGAATGTTTAGTAGAAGATTTTGCCCCATCCTTGGCAGCATGCTTAAAGACAAACTTAGCCGCGTGTGTGGCTGCTTGCCTGGCAAAGGACTTGGCACCGTGTTTTACTGCAGTCTTGGTCACATGCTTTGCTGCAGATTTAATGGCTTGTTTTGCAACAGACTTTGTTCCAACATATATAGAATGCTTTGTGCCTCAATCTGTATTAACAAGTGTATAGACAATTTCGTTAGATGAGTTCTCTTTAATGGTAGGTTTAGTTCTGTCTCATGACAGCTATACACTGTACTTGTATGATAATCCTTAGGACTATGAATGATAAATATCAATTGTAAAAATGCCTTTTTTTATTTCATTGTTTTTGTCACATGAAAATTAGATACTGTAGTTGTGTGGTTATCTCAAACCTATCACGTTTTTGTTCCATTTTAAAAAAATTACGCTATATCTTTTATTCATTTAGTGATGTGTTCATATAACTGGCATGGTTTCATAGAGAGGGGAGAGGGGAGACCTGGAATTACTCCTCCAAGCAAAAGTTCCCCTCCCAAAGAATTGCCAATTTATGTAATTGCTTAAACCACCTAAAATATTACAATAACAAGAAAGAGTGACCATTGCAGTAACATTAAAGCAATCCTGTGATTATTCTGTTTAAATTTGTCTAATAATTCAGTTATAGTTTGGAACCTCCAGAGGCAATTCTTATCAGTCATGCCAGATTCTGTTCTGTTCTGTTAGTTGGTTTCTATAATCTAAGTTTTTAAAGATCTCTCAGATGTAGCTATACCCAATAAGCATTGTATCACTTATAAATAGTTTGAACATCACACAAAGTTTCACTTATCATGTTACCCACAAGGCCTAATTTTAGCTCATTTGAGTCCACACAAGAAATAAATTAAAGGTATGTTTCAAGTTAGTCATACAGCTTGATGTTGCTATTGGTTCTTGAGTGACCCCAGCTTTATATTTTGGTATTGTCAGAATAAAATGAATAGTAGTGGCAGAAACATACTACAAATTCCATATTCTCATTTCAATGTTTGTTAAAAAAAACAACAACAACTAATTTATAGACAATGTATACACTTGATGTTTTATGCAGTAGTAAAGTCTCACCTTGTGTGTATGTACCAATTAAATTATTCATTGGCATGTTCAATATCTGATTAGTGGGATATGATTATAAGAAATCAAAACACTCTTTGGCGTGTACAATTTAAATGGTAGACTAAGCTATTCAATGAGAATGATAGTTTATGAGATGCTATTTCTTTTTCTTTTCATCTTTGTCCTTTTCAGAAAGTTGACTTTGGTTGCCTGACCAGTAGATTCCAACCCAACTGCTAACAAGGCTTCGTCCACTTGCCCAAAATCCTGTTTCATTAGTCTGTTCCTTTGGTGTCATTTCTGCACTAGATTCTTTACGTTTACATTCTTCAGGTGAAGATTCTTCAGGTGTGGATTCAGATTCTTCAGGCTTTGCTTTAACAGATGTGGATTCTTCAGGTTTAGATTCTACAGGCTCAGATTCTGCTGGTGTACATTCTTTAAGTATTGCTTTTTCCTGAGCATTGTTCTCATACTCTTCTTCCTCTTCAAGCTGTGTGCTACATAGATCTGACCTACATTCTTCAGCATCTTCTTTCTCCTCTACTGAATCAGGGAAGTAATGGTCTATAATTTTATCTGAGAGTTCTCCAATTATTTCTCCTCCTTTCCATAGTCCGTATCCGGCCAGTGCTCCAATGGCTGCACCCGGTGGTCCTCCCAATGCAAGACCAGTCAGAGCACCAGAGGCCACATTCCCAGTGGCTCCTACAGCCTTGCCTGCCTTTTTATGGCCAAAGTATTCCAGCCCCATTTGAGCTCCATCAGCTAATATCCCAACAGGAGCTGCTAGAGTTGCTGCCACAGTAGTAGCAGTGGCGGCTGCATGGATCACTTTAGCTCCTGACTTTGCTGCATGTTTGCCTCCAGCTTTAGAGGCTGACTTGGCTGTATGCTTGGCTGTATGTTTCGCTGCGACTTTGGCTCCAGATTTAGCCGCAGACTTGGCACCATGCTTTGCAGCAGATTTAGCCCCATGCTTGGCAGCAGATTTAGCCCCATGCTTTGCAGCATGTTTGGCTCCTTGCTTGACAGAATGCTTGGCGGCAGACTTGGCTCCCTGCTTGGCAGCATGCTTCATAGCATGTTTGGCTCCTTGCTTCGCAGAATGTTTGGCAGCAGATTTTGCCCCCTCCTTTGCCGCATGTTTTGCCCCTTGCTTGGCTGCATGCTTAATGGCAGACTTAGCACCGTGTGCAGCTGTTTGCTTGGCGAAGGACTTGGCACCGTGCTTTACTGCAGTCTTGGTCACATGCTTTGCTGCAGATTTGGTGGCTTGCTTGGCAGCAGATTTTGTTCCAACATATATGACATACTTTGTTCCTGCTAAGATGACCATTCTTATCCCACTTTTAACTCCAGTTTTTCTGCGTGGAGAATCCCCTGATGGGCACTCATTATCTTCTTCTTCCTCACTCTCATAGAGAGCCCGGACTAATCGTTTAGCTAATAGAGCACAGCATCGTCCAAGCACCTTAAACATGTCAAGTAACAGTTCCCGATGTTTTATACATACTAACAGGATGACTTGCTTGATGGCTTCACTTCCCAGGAAGGAACAGGCTACAGGAAGTCCTTCTATCAGCGCCAATGCAACTATGTCTTCCCAACAGCTCACATTGGCGGTAAAGAATTGGCCGAGGACTTCAAATCCGATGCAGCTGATGAAGGAGATGTCTATTTGTTTGAACCACTTCAGTACAGTGGAAACCAGTTCATGGCAGATGGTATAGCGATCTGTACGGACAAATGTATAAACAGTTGTTAGTTTTCAACTACTTGTGTGTGGCAGTAAGCCTCAACACAGTGTTTAACATAAGAGTCCCATAATTTATTACCTATTAACTCATTGTGGAACCAAGCCAAGCCACAAGCCTGTACTAATTTGATTCATACATTAAAGTTACAGAGCTTGAACAACTCTCATGACGGGCTTCTTTCCATGACAGTAGACGTGTGTGTGTATATATATATATATATATTATATAATTATATATATTTATTTTTTTCCCTTTATAGTATTTGTAATAGCTTTCTAGGCAGTCTTATACAAGTGTTTCCAAGACCAAACAACCTCCCCCCATACATTAACAGTCCTTTGAAAGTGGAATCACCTTGGCTATACTTTATTGGCTTCTTGGAATGAGTTAAGAGATTTCTAATAGCAGCTGCTAATGCTTTAAGGCATCTGCCTGTGTTCGTTTAAAAATGATTTTCCCCAGAGCCCAATTATTGTCATGGGATGTGCGAATGATGCAATGTACATTCAAAGGAATTAGAACAATCTAGTTGCACCTTGTGGCTAAATGAACTCTAATTAGGTGAATGAGGTGTAGATGAACAAGTGAAAGATTAATGAACCAATGAAAAGAAAGTACAATGAATAATAAGTCTAGTAAGTCTGTTGAATGTGGTAGAGTATTCTACCACACAATGCTGTATTTTTTATTCATTTTTAATTATCTATTTAGGTAGACTGCTAGCAGATATTTATTACCTCACTGAGCCTAGGATAATTAGTACCCTTACAAAGCAGTAACCAGCTGTTGTTGTTGTTATGCTGGGAGTCCAAAAAAAAATTAAAGATGAAGCTGAATTTAAGATTTCCATTCTCTCCCTCACAAAGCAAGTAGTAATTCATAATATGGCACTTCACAACAATTACAATTTTTGAGAAGGTGGAAAGCTAAAAAGTATGTATTGTTATAGTGTAACTGAAGGAAGACAGCATGAATTAAGGGGTTATGTAAATTTACAAAGTATCAATGCTACTTAATCCTGATTGAAAGGCTCTGTCAATCTGAACTTCAACACTGACCAAGAGACATACCTGAGCAAGATTCGTGGTGGCATGTCTGCTGTAGCCAGTCTAGAGCAGTGTCTTCACTGAAACTCTCTATACACTCTCCTGGTGAGACTTTAGGAGTAGTGCCTTCAAGAGGAACTTCAGGAGTAGTGCCTTCAAGAGGAACTTCAGGAGTAGTGCATTCAATAGGAACTTCAGGAGTAGTGCATTCAATAGGAACTTCAGGAGTAGTGCCTTCAAGAGGAACTTCAGGAGTAGTGCCTTCAAGAGGAACTTCAGGAGTAGTGCCTTCAAGAGGAACTTCAGGAGTAGTGCCTTCAAGAGGAACTTCAGGAGTAGTGCCTTCAATAGGAACTTCAGGAGTAGTGCCTTCAAGAGGAACTTCAGGAGTAGTGCCTTCAAGAGGAACTTCAGGAGTAGTCCCTTCAAGAGGAACTTCAGGAGTAGTGCCTTCAAGAGGAACTTCAGGAGTAGTGCCTTCAAGAGGAACTTCAGGAGTAGTGCCTTCAAGAGGAACTTCAGGAGTAGTGCCTTCAATAGGAACTTCAGGAGTAGTGCCTTCAAGAAGAACTTCAGGAGTAGTGCCTTCAAGAGGAACTTCAGGAGTAGTCCCTTCAAGAGGAACTTCAGGAGTAGTGCCTTCAAGAGGAACTTCAGGAGTAGTGCCTTCAAGAGGAACTTCAGGAGTAGTGCCTTCAAGAGGAACTTCAGGAGTAGTGCCTTCAAGAGGAACTTCAGGAGTAGTCCCTTCAAGAGGAACTTCAGGAGTAGTGCCTTCAAGAGGAGTGCCTGGTGAAGAAGCTGCCATCAGAACCCTGTGGTAATGCTTTCTAAATTGACCAGCAGTAGACTGAAATGAGCTGCCAACTGAACTTGTTTACTGAAGTGGCTCTGGGGTATTTCCTGTCTAGTCATGTGATCCCCTAGACAAAACAACTCGCTTTGCTCAGGTGGTCCCCCCTGCCTTAGGCATGAATATGTTGTTTTGGCTGTGTAGTCTAACACATTTTTATGTGCTGGTTTATGTGTATGGCTGTACACATTACTGCCATTTATGTCGTGTGGTGGCTAGTTCACCAGGGTGTGAGTGGGGAGTCTTCATTTGTAATTGTATGCATTCTTCGTGGACAGGAAATAGCTTGGTTCTTTTACTAGTTAACATGAGTGAAAATCATGCCTTCTTTATAATTAAATTCTGATTGTGCTAAACGATAAATTGTGACTGTGGCATACATACATTGGATTGCACATATTGTACATATAAAAGTATAACATGTTCTGTCCAGTAGTTTGAGTATCAGTAAAATATTACACTTCTTTTTGGTCTTCCGCAAAGAGATACCAACTCCCTACTTGTAAAGCCAGTTTCAGCAATTGTTTGTGTTGGCAGATTCCATGTACTACTCCTTCCTCGGTAGTCGTGCCACACATCATTGCCAAACTCCGTACAGCCGTGAACTCTGCCATGCATTGCTGGATGACAGGTCGATCATCGCTTTCATCTCTAGATATCACGCACGAACTGAAGCTTTTAGTCTCGGGCTTGTTCCTCACGATGCAATCGCCGAGGTCTTGGCACACCGGTAGGGAGCACTGTTGGCTCAGGTAAAATACGATCAGACACAAGGAGATGGACACCATGGTTGCTGCGAGTGGGGCTGGTTCATGAGGCCAGTCAACCAGTCCGCTTTATATGCTGGAGAACTGGCCCTTGCAGTGGGACTTTCCCAGGGAAAACCCCTGGGCCTGCCCTGTATAATTGAGTAATGTATTGCTGACGGGGATAAAATCACCACAGTGAACCTTTGAAGATTACTTAGGCCAGGCGCGATATCTGTGTGTGTGCACTCGTGGAGGTTATGAACATGTAACTTAAGTTAAGAGAATGGTAGTTGCTCACTCTTCATGTGTGGGTTTGGTATCCTTCCTCTCGTTCTTTCAACTTCACCATTCTTTTAAATACACCGTACTGTCTTGTGAATTCAGTTGGCCTGATTGAATACTCAAGCTGTATGAAATACATGTATTTTTTTGTGTGAAATACTTGATATTGTGTGTGTGTGTTTGCTATTAGATTTCAATGTTTTTAAGTTTGATAATTTTCAGTTAAAACTCCTAAGTTTGGTTGAAGTTCAGTAAATTCTATTTTAACATTATTCTAATAAATCATAAACATACATTATATTATGCATGCATTATATTATACATACATACATACATACATACATATACATTTTTAATGGGCATCACAAGTGACAAGTTTTTTTTTTCTCTCCACAATATTGTCTATTGTGTGTTCTTTTCATTGTTAAGTTTCACTTCAGATTGTGCTGTTGTTTCATCAAGTAGTAGTAATATAGGTATTTTATTTGTTATTATAATTATCTCAGCTGGCGTCTCTCGGTAGAGTAATAATGTATTGCAGAAACAGTAGTATCATAGGCAGACAGAACTACATCAAACACATAATGCAAACTCCTTTCCAGGAAACTTCCTTTAAGCAATTCCTTGGCTTTGGTATAACCACTTTTGGCGAGGTGTTGTATTTCTTCAATATAGTTGACGTCCGAGTTTGCATAGTGACGTATCACATTATAGCAGTGATAGGACAACTGGGGAACTTTAGATAGAGAAGGATAGATTGATATACTAAGTAAGTTGTACAGGCAGTCCACCAGCGGGTGAATGTCATTCACGGACACTTCAGACGAACCACCGCTAGCACCTGGTAAGAGGTACAGCAGTATTACAACTGCAGCTATACCCACTGGAATTATACTGGACTTCATTCTGAGTCTTAACTACTGTATTGCAGTGGTTGTTTTTCTGGTAGTTTTATAGAAGTTTGGAAATAGGTGTTTTCCCTGGTTTCGTCCCTAAAAAATTACGCAATGTCAGATGTAAAAATGATATGAATAATTAATAGATTATAATAATACATTGTTAGATAGATTCATAAAGTAGCATGCTATAGATAGATCTATTGCAATAAATAAAGATTACATCATAATTATATTATCTTGCCAAAAATACAACCACCCAGAAATTGTAAAATTATTAAAAAAAAAAATCTCCTAAATTTGTTTTGCTCTGACAAAACCATACTTGTCCTGGTATATACATATCTGATACCATCACACAATAAAATTTGTAATGAACTTTTAATTGTTTGCAAGTTTGCTATTCTCGTTATACAGTTTGCTATATGATTATTTATTATCTACTAAAGCAGATCAGTCTAAAATGTGCTTAATTTCATTGGCAGTTTCATTCATAAGTTTATGACATATACTAGACAAACAATATATTTATTTACATAAACAACAAATAATGACTGGAATGACTGTCAGGTTAGTAAAACAGTTTAAGAGTTCTGTTTCTGTCCTTTCCCACTGTGCCAATAATTGGATCCCCACTTCAATAGAAACTCCACAATGCTACGGTTCTCACAGATGGTCCTGATGCCGGGAATGTCTGACTTGCTGCACAAGTAGGATATGCTTTTGAGTGCAAAGAATTCTTTGGAGCACTGCTTCAAGACTGTTATTTCATCTGCTGCATTGCTTCTTTCCAAGCACGCCACAAACTCCTGGCATTCTGGTTGTTCGCATAATTGGTTCACGAGAAACATCACCAGGACTATTGCAGGAAACTGAGCCATCTTCCTGATTCTCAGTGCGAGGGTTTACAAACATTCCTATGGTTTTCACAGAGGCTATGCAGAGCTCATTATTGCGGCCGGAAAACGGAAGTTTTCCTACCAATCGCGTCACGTGCCGGTCAAATGTTTGCTCGATCGGCAAAATGGCCGCCATGCAGAAAAGACTAGGAGTAAACGCTGTCTTACCTCGAGTGACTCCAGCGGTAGTGAAGTAACACAGAAAAGAGCAAAGAGGCAAGTGAAATATTCAACGAGGCGAGAACTTAATAAAGAGCATCGATGTTTGGAGTGGCTCGAATGTGATCGAGACGAGCACTGGTGCGATGTATGTCGCCGTTATAAAGAGAAGCTACAAGGAATGAGGAACTATACTGGCATTTGGGTGTCTGGCTCTACTAATCACAAGACGAGTAACATCGCGGACCATGCTTCCAGTGATCAACACCTTGCTGTTATGCAACGCTTGGATATGGAACGCAAAAGAGCCCAAGGTATACCTCAAGTAGATTATTCTCCCATTATTCAATGTATGACAAGGCTAAATGAGGATGAAAGGAAGAAGTTAAAAGGAAAATTTGAGATTTGTTACATGTTAGCTAGAGAGAGCCTGGCTTTTGTCAAATATGTTCCATTGCATGCATTGTCTGACCATTTGAAAGCTTTACAGCCGATTCTGCAGTTGACTTGTGGTGGAAAGATACTACTCGAAGACCTAACCAGAAAGAACGAAAGGAGTATGTGCCACGTGAAAGTTCCAGTAACAAAACTGACATTAATGAATTGTCCAAGCCCACTGAAGAATATTCCCTCGATGATTGGGACGAATGGTTTCTGAACACTTCATCTTAACATTTTCCTGATATTCATATTATTACATATACTTCGCTATTCCTTCCTTTTTCCAATTGTATCAACAAACTTTTTTAAATAAAAAATACAAAAGAATGAAAATTACGAAAAGAATGAATAACAATAGGTGTGAACTGCTAGCCAAGGAACCTTGTGTGGTATTTAACTACAATTATGTAGATATTACATAACAATTTCACAAAATATATACTAAAACATGCTGTTGTCCAAGTGTCCATATAAGTTGACCTGAAAAACGAGAATAAATGCCTGTCAAAATGCAATTTGATCAGACATTTTTCAGGCTATTAAAAAAATTATAATTAGCACTGCTATGGAGTCTTCATGTCAAATCTACCTGTTTATATTCATTTCAGGATATTGCTGATGCAGGCACTTGACGTGGCGGCATTTGACTGGAAGGGGAGGGGGAATTATGGGCTAATTATATTACATGTGTGAATATCCACGGGTCGTGGGGTTGTGTACTGCATGCATTGTGTTCATGAGCTTCCTCGTAGGGTAATTAAAAGGAATTGCACAATTGAACAATGTATTACTCTCTTATACACTACATACACATCTTGCAGCTACATCCCTGGGGACTCCCCAGTATGAATTAAATTACAATATTTACACCCAGTATGAATAAATGTATTATATCTCTCATTAATCCTGTACCCAACATGAATGTTATTATTATTATTATTATTATTATCATCATCATCATCATCATCATCATTGTTATTATTATTTTATTATTATTATTAAAAACTCTTATTAAATTTACATACACACACTCTCACACATGTATTTATGGTGATAAAATACCCACAAAATACATTGTTTTCAAATGTTAAACTGCTTTATAGTGCATGCATGGAAAACATATACTATTGCTGGTCTGGAAAATGATAGAGGAGAAACTAGAGATTGTATTTTATAATAACATAGGTGTAATGGATAAAACTATTTTAGGTTGTATGTAGACTTGACTGGCTATACTACTTGCTACTTGACTGTGTTAAGCATATTCTGAAGATAGGAGTTGGTCTCCAGAAGTGTTTTGTGTAATGACAGATCCAGGTGATGATTCCTTCTTTTCCAGCAGCTTCACACAGCATTGTCAAGCCTCTGATAGCTAGCTCGGCAACACATTGTTTAATCACAGGCAGGGGTTCATTTAGGAGGGGGCCAGGGAAGGTGCTCACTCGTCCCCTCTTGAAGGCATTTCTTGAAATATTCTTAAAATTTCGTAAACAAAAAGCGAAGTTGAAAAGTAAATAATGAAGGTGATTATAAATGCTTAAATCATAAGTTTATCGATGCTCTAATTATTGTCTTGGTATTTGAAGCCCATCTCTTCTTTCATCTTGATTATGTATGAAAGTTGCGACCCCCCCCCCCTTAGATTAATTCCTAATTGAACCCCTGACAGGTAAGTGGTTTCTGTCTTGGCATCATACACACAACTAAATTTGTAACCTCTGGCTTGTTCCTCGCTAAGCAAGCAGTGAGGTTTTTGCACTGTGGTAGTGAGTATTATTGACTGATGAGTAGTCCTATGCACAGGGAGGCTGACAACATGACTTTAAACCTCGTAAGATCTTTGTGCCTCAGTGACCAGCTACTACCATATATGTGTGCCCCACCCAACCCCTCAATCCTATAGACCTTGTATATAGTAGGGACTTTCCCTGGTAAACCCCCTGGGTAGCTATGGCACCCAGGAATAATGTAGGCTCTCTAGCATCTAGGGATGTTGACAATGGGATACTTTTTTTTTTTTCATGGATAGCAAAGCAAGCCTCGGTAATATGAAGTTAGAGCTGGGCGATATTGGATAATCACAGGCGATACGATACTTACCTGCATTATCACGATAAAGCGATATATCACGATATTTCATAAATAATATTTAACAAATTAAATTTTATCCGAACTGAGCTTGCCGTGTTCATCAGCTTCCAGTCCAAAATTAGTCCTCCGGGATAAGACTGTGTTGCTTCCTTAAGCCAGAATTTAGACTCACAGCCATTGCTAGCTACTTAAAAAACTTTGCTAGTACCGCGTTACGGCCATGTTTACAAACAACGAAACGGCTGTTCCTTTACTCTGTCATGCGCGTGAAGTTCCCGCATTAATTTAACGACCCGTACCAACGGTCTTCCGAGAAAACGATAATACCTTGCAAATGCAATTGAAATATCGCTTTGCGATGTCGGGTTTTTATCGCGGTGCAACGATAATACCGGTATATCGCCCAGCTCTATATGAAGTTTTCAAGTATTGGTGTCAAGCAAGCATGCGTTCAAGCAGTTGCATGTAACAACACAAATCTGATAGTAGCACTAGCATTGTGGTGGTGAGATGCATCCATCCTTTAGTGTGTGGATGGACTCCAGCTGTGGATTATATATGGCCCTGTGTTAACTATAGTCACCTAATGTATATATAACAACATGTAATATGCCAAACTAACCAATCTTGCCCTTTTAAAATATTTTATTAATCATTGTATTTTTTTTCTTCATAAATATCAGAGTTTATACATTTACATTTCTGAAGAAAATAATAAATCCACATCGTACACAGTGCACACAATTTATAATTAATGGGTAAAAAATTAGGTACAAATAAAATGCATGGTGTCTTGTTACAGAATGACCACTTTTAATAGTGAACGTTTTTAAGTTCCATTTCATTGGCTGTTGTCCTGACTGCTGTCGTCTTCTTCTATGAATATTTTGAAAATTATTCCAAATATTCTTTAGCAGTAAGGTAATATTCAATAATAGTTAAAATGATATCATAAAATGAAGTAACTATATTGGCCAACTTAGAAAGTCTTCTTTTAAGTGTTCCGTTTGGAAGTTTGTTGACTAAATATCTAATGAAAGTAATGGGAGATTTTAGTAAGCTTGTGTTAATCAATTCCTTGGCTTTAGTCCATCCACCTCTAGCTAAGTAATTGAGTTCCTCAATTAAGGTAAGGTCAGAATACCGATAGTGTTGTACCGCAGAGTAGCAGTAGTAAGTTGTCTCGAAAATTTGAAAGATTGAAGGAGTTATTGAAATAGTATACACTCCATAGAGACATTCCACCAGTGGATGACTGTCAGTCTTAGAGATGTCGTACGAACTACTAGCACATGGCAGGAGGAATAGTAGTACAGTAATAGTAACTACACCATCTGATACTCTACTGGCCCTCATTCTGAAGCTGTCCTATTACATCCTGCCATTTGTTTGTTTTTCTCATTGCATTTTATATGGATTCTGAGGAAGGGGATTTCCCAGAATATGTAGCTCAATGAATCTAATTAATAGGCTACTTGTGGTAGGTCAGGTTCACCAGCTGACGTGGCAGCACATAGTCAGCTGGTGGTGTTGGCACATGCTCAGTGATCCATACTGTGCCCAAGTATTTGAATAATGGATATATAATTAGGCCAAGCATTGAATTGCTGCATTAAACAGGTATTGGTAGGAGGGTCAAAACATTAGTACAATTTGTAATTATGCATTACTGAATGGCTTTCATAAAACAAATTCTAGGTATTTATTTTATGTTCATTCATGCAAATATCTTATAATTTTCAGTAGTTTCAATATCTGTTCTTCTTTTGTAACTCCGAAACAAGCTCCCGAATTCTTGCAGCTGCAGTTCATAACGAACATTCCATAACTAGAGACTATGCTATCTCGTATGGCATGGTTATTGAAGTGATTTTTAATGTTCAGTTGATTATGAAGCACCAAGGGTGCGAACCCTCAGCGTTTCTATACACTAGCTAGCTATTACAAAGACCAAAAGAATAATTTATTTGAAGTAATATCAATATGAATATACCAATATGTAGCTCATGCAAGTCTATATGAGCAGTTTGAGCAAATTAATATGCAACTCGTGCAGTGAAACAGTAGAAAGAGAAGCTTAACATACAAGCGACACTCACCTCACCAGTAGTTTCAATGGGAAGCACCAAGCACTCCGGTAAACCACTGAGACCGCGGTCAGCAAATAAATTATTTGCTCACATGAGTACAGCGTGACTAAAGGGGGGGGCGTTACTAACAATCGCTTATGATCATACGGCCTAAAAATAACTGGCTTTTTCTGAAGAAAAAAAAAGTCGGAACTAAAAATTTTGGCGCATCAAATGGACTTAAAATGTCCATTGCAACATTTTGATGCTTGTTTCAATCTTCGCCAGGCTGCCATCTTCAAGATCCACTTTATGCTGTGTAACAGAATGACTGAGTGACCGACTGATGGACAGACAAACTGAGTACTGTAACCCTCTTGCCCATGCATGCTGAGGGTTAATATTATATAAACATCTAGTTTGTCTTGCATACCTATGGAGTTTCCTTGTAGTTTCCTAGTTTACATGCATGAGTTTTAGCTAGTATATCTGCTTCATTTCAGTGACTCACATAAACACAACCATGTCTGCAAGAATGTTGTTTCTGAATGCTTCACACAATAGGAATGTTTATTTTTTAAAATCAATAAAATGGACATCACTATGCTTCAATAAAATGGACATCACTATGCTGCTAGCATGACAGTGGTATTCACTTTTAGTTGCAAAATGTTAGGCACTAAAATGTATTCAAATGATTTAATATATTTTTAAATGCTTTGTTGTTGTTGTTGTTTTGTTGTTGTTGTTTTCTAATATGGCAGAGATTAAGATTCGCAAGTTTACCTATAGTGTTTATATATTCTAATTGGCAGTCTATGATAGCTCTGCAACTTCATAGCTAAATCAAATTGAGATGGAAAGTGATGTATGATGACTTATTTGCAGATCACATGACACAGTCATGTGACAGTTGCCAACCTAGTGAGTGTAGTAGCACCCAAATTTGTCAGTGTTCTCTCTTTTTTTTATTTTTTACTTTGCCATTGATTTAATGCCCGTTTTACGAAAGAAACTTCAAAACGTCATGTTCTAAAAATGGCAGCAACATAAAGATAGCAGACTTGCTGCAAAATTGAGAAGCTTTATAGAGGGAAAAATTCCTTGAAATACTTCTTGGAGACTGTTATATTGTCTGCTGCATCACTACATGCATGATATGATAGCTTGACATTTGGCTGCTTGTGGAAAGCCATGCCATTTTAAGTTATTACTGTTTTGTTGTTGTTGTTTTTCTACACAAAGTTGGTACAGGGTTGCAACATAACCTTTTAACTGGTTAATATTGATTTATTTCTATCTTGCTGATGCGGACTTTGACGTGGCTGCATTTTGCTGGATAGGAGAATCATGTGCTGATTTAGTAATATTTGATTGGTTGAGTTTTGTTGTTGTACCTCAGAGTTCAGTAATGAAGATCATTGCCCATCTGGTCTGCCATGCTTGGATATTCCCTAGTGGTTTCCCTAGTGTATGAATTAATTCTGTTGTTTGTAGCTATATGTGAATATGTTTCATCTTGACGTCTGTGCCAGACTACCAATGAAAAGCTTAAACTGTTTTATAGCTACTTTATGGTATATTACTAATATAATCTCAGACTTTCTCCTGGATCATTTCTCCAGACCATCAATTGGAACTATTTACTCCCTGCATGTATTGTACTGTTCAAGTATTAAAAGAGAACTTAAAGCACAGTAGCCTACTATATATTTGTAAATACTTCATCAGCATCATCATCAGTGCCATTATCACGTTATTATTATCATGCTAGAATACTAAATGAAAATTAGTAGATATATACATATATATAATGAGTAAGACTTTTTAAGTTTGCGTGTAGACTTGACTACTTGTATAACTTTGTAAACGTGGGATTCTTATTGTTTGGGATGTTTATATGTATGATTAGTGGACTACTGCGTGACTAGCATTGGGTTATTGTATTCATTGCTTTTTTTTAATTATTATTAATGGATCCTTGTCTAGTACCCTTAGTAGTGTGACATCAAGAATTACAATGTAGGTGAAGGTAGTATTTATTGGTACAGTTTATATATGTATAGGAACATACTATATCATATAATTATATATAATATAATGTAACATAAAATGCTTACAATTAGTTGGAAAACTAGTGGAATTAATACAAGAAAATCGTTTTTTATCTAATGTATTTATTCAGGATAGTCACATTTATTTTTTTTTCTTCTTTAATTATTGGACAGTTCTATCCTCAGTTGGTTTTCAGTTATTTAAAATATCCCTTCAACATCCACGTGCCATATCCCAGTATACTTCCAATGGCAGCTCCAGGAGGTCCCAATGTAGAGAACCCAAGCATAGCACCAGAAACTGTATTACCAACTGCACCGACCGTTTGACCTTCTTGCTCGTAGCCTAGCTTAGTGAGGCCATACTCGCCCACATCAGCCATGATTCCCACAGGCACTGCGTAACGACCCATTGCTAGAGCCCATTCAGTAGCTGGTTTAGCCAACGTGCTACTGGCGGTACCTATAATGCTGAGAATAAAAAATTGTCTAGCTTTACTGTCAATTTCAGTATGGTACAAATCATATATTTCGCACACTGGTTTAACCCACGGTCCCAAATTGCCACCAGAATTTTCGCACAAATACTTCATAAATTCGTCGAATAAATTCAAGGCTATTTTTTTGTTCCCATTATTAATTTCTTGATAAATTGCTGAAGCTAATTCCCTCATCTTGTCACTCATAGACATATCATTCATAGCATACTGTATGCCATCAAGGCAGTCCCTGGTGAGTAGCACATCTGCGGAAGCTGAAGTAATAATATCCATAGCACATTTCATTAATTTCTCAGCACCGTTCTCATCATCTGTATTTTTGAAAGAAGCAACTGCATAGCTGATCTGCCAAGATAGCAGTAGTAGTAGAAGTAATGGAGCAGTAAAGCTCTTCATCTTCGTGGCCCACTGGAGCTGGTCTAGGACTACTGATATAAGGTCTCTTGTATTGCAATGTTATATCAATGATTGGCAATAGGCAAGGGGAGGGGTTTGAACTGGGGAATAATTGGATTTTCCCAGGTACTTTCCCAGGTATTGTCCAATTATTACACAATGCATACTCTATGTGGGTGGGGGGGGGGGGGGGGGGGGGGGGGGGAAAGAGGGTAAAAGTGACTACTCCCCCCTCCCTCCCTCCCTTCTCACCAGCTGTTTGTGTGTCTATTACACTCAGAATTTTAGAGATTATGACAATTGACCATTGAATTTGGCATTTCAGGCCAATTAAAAAAAAACCCAAAAGTAGTCGGCTTTAGAAACAATGCCTCAAAGTGTTACATCATATGACAGGTTATTTTAAAGGGGGGGGGGGGGGGGGGGGCTTTTACTTGGGGGAGTAATTCCAAGTTTCCCCTCTCTCCCCTCTGTGAAAGCATGTCAGCTATATGAACATTTTTCGCTAAATGAATAAAAGATTTAGAGTATAAACCTTTAATAGCACCAGCAACAACATGATAGCTACAGTAGACATCTTATAGTCTTTGAGACAACCACACAAATACAGTACATGAGACATAAACTGGCAATAAAGCATTTGTTAAACAAAGAAACTAAAAGACATTTTACAGTTGATATATACAAGTACAGTGTATAGCTGTCATGAAACAGAACTAAAGTATTTGCAAGACAATAAAAAAAGACATTTTCACAGTTAGTTTTAGTTTCTTTTAGTGTTTAAGACAACCATTTGTCCACAACAGCACCAGCAAGCTCCCCACCAAACCACAGTGTAGCTCCAACCACTGCTCCACCAGCTGCTCCTATAGGTCCACCAGCCATAAACCCCACAACTGCAGCAGAACCCATGTTTCCAATCATTCCAACTTTTTTCCCTAATTCCTTCTCCCCATTGTACTCCAAGACTCCTTGAACAGCATCAGACAGCAATCCAACTGGATTAGCACCACCTTTAATGACAGACCGGCACGCAGATTTAGTGCCAAATTTTAAAACAACGATCTTCCCACCAGTTTTGACTGCAAACTTTGACACAGCGCTAACAAATTCTTTATTTTCACGAAGTGTTGTGACAATAGCATCTTTGGCATCCTTCAACTTTTGCAGTCCCCATTCAGCCCCTTTAATAATAACATCCCTCATATATCCCTTCCATTCTGGAAACATTTCAAAAAGGAACTCGAGCAATATTTGATTGATTTCTTTTACAGGGCCACTGATATCCAAAAATATCTGCAACAGATCAAGAACTTTCACAACGTCCTTATTGCTCAGGTAGTCCATATTTCCTTCGCTGGCATAAGAGCACGACATACCTTATATATAAAAAAAAAAATTAAACAAAAGTAAGACAGCATAAATTAGAGGAGTTGAGTAAATTTACGAAGTTTGCTTGACTAATATGATTCAGTAGGAAGAATTGCTACTTAATACTGATTGAAAGGCTCAGTCTATCTGAACTTTAGTTTAAAGCCTAGACACTGACCAAGAGACATACGTGAGCAAACTGGGCATGGCTGTTGTAGCCGGTCTAGAGCAGTGTCTTCACTGAAATTCTCTTTACACTCTCCTGGTGAGACTTCAGGAGGAGAGCCTGGTGAAGATGTAGCCATGAGAATCTGCAGTAATCACTTCTAAATTGACCAGCAGTAGACTGAAATGAGCTATAACTGAACGAGTAGCTCTGGGGTATTTACTATTCTGAGTCTTAGCTACAGTATTGTAGTGGTTGTTTTTCAGATATTTTATATGAATATTTGGATTTTCCCAGGTGGTTTCCAGGAATGTACTATTCACATTTAAAATTCAAATAAAATTTTTTAAATCATTAGTTTTGCCACACCTTTTAGCCCAGTTAGGATTCCAAATGAAGTCGACAGACTTAAGTTCATAATAAAAGAACATCAACTGGAATCAGACCCAACACAGAATTCATTCAGACCTTCTACTAAAGAAAGATAGAATACTGACACTAATGAAAACAGCTAAACAGATTCTGGATAATTAAAACCCAGCTAAAGCCCACAAAACCCGTGTTCAGAAAATTTGTCACAGTGTGCGTCAAAAATAAGTAGCACCCAGGCAATTTATTAGTCAATTTAAGTGAAGTATCTGGTTTCTTGCCAGGTAGGGAAGATGAGAGATTTATTATTACCAATGAATATAAAGCTATATTTTGATAATATAATCACTGCAGAGATTTAGGCTTTAGTTACTCCTGAGGAAGACTTTAGCAAGAAGTCAAGATGTCAGGTTAAGTTTTAAATATATTTAAAGTATAAAAAAAAACTGCTAATAACTTTGTCCTTGTTTGACATGTACATACATAAACATGCATACACACAAAATATCATGACACCTGTCACACGTGATTCATTATTCATTAATCCTAAAGCAATGCAGTGGTTAGAGGAATGACTAAATACTCTATTTTATGTGCATGTGTTGGATGCAACTCCTCAATTATGATACAAAAAGTTCCCTTTTTTGTTTGTTTTTGTTTGTTTGTTTATCTTACCATTTTCTACACGTCCTCTAATGGCTAATCTGCTATACTTCCTATCATTCTCTGTGATTGGCAGTAGAGAATAAGCTACCTATACTACCCTGATTAATTGACCTCCGCTCTCATATTGTTAGGGGGACATTGTACTCTTCCATAGTGTTGAGTACTGACCAACTTTTCAAAGCCTATTTTGTGGCTGATTGAGTGAAAAGCATATTAGCATATATATTTTTTATAACAAAGTATATTTTAGGTTCTATACATATAATAATTTGGCATGTTCTAATTCTTTATTTATTCATGAATATTCTATAAACTCATCAAAAACTGAAAGTATACATTTATATAAATCTACAATCAATTGAATATATCAAAAGCCCATTCTTCTTAGTTGTACTCTATTCCTAGCATGCTCACAGTAGTCGATGCAGTTCACACAAGAGAGTTACATATCTTCCTTCATCAAAGTAAACACAATAATATTGTTACCAGGTTCCTAACCCTGCTACAATCATTAGTTCCTGTCACTACATCCATACCAATCTACAAATACATCAGTGTTGAGACACTTGACCAATAAAAAAAGTTATAGATCTGTAATTTTAGGCCTAGCTCACCCACCACTGAAGAGATCAAGGCATGTCTAAGGTTTGCCTAATATCTATCATCACATCTGTCACAGGGAGGAGTTTCAGGTATTTGCTGATCTAGGCAGGTGAATACCACAACTTGCTGCTATGAATACTTACCTAACTTAGTCACAAACACTGGGGTGGTACACTCTTATCCATAGCCCAGCAAACTTAGTCATATAGAATTTTTTGTAAATTTTATTGGTGAATAAGGTAAGCAGTAATAGTTTCCAACATTAACAAATAGAAGTGCATACAACAACTTTATGTGTGATGAAGCTATCACCAATATTTAAACATTCCAACAATAGTTACAAATAGAAATAGAAATAAAGATGTAAGTTATAGTCAAGTCTTGCGGTTTAATTCCACCACATCAATAGTCCAAGACCAGCTCCAATAGCAGCTCCAGGTGGGCCAGCTATAGAAAATCCAGTCATGGCTCCTGAGACAGTATTACCTACTGCTCCCACTACTCTGCCTTGTGATTCATATCCCGCTAGCCCCAGACCGTATTCCGCCACATCTGCCACAATCCCTACATGGTTGGAGTAATATCCTATTGTCGCTGCCCATTCTGTGGCTTTAGTAGTTGCAGGGTTGAACAGCAGGTTGGTTGTCGCAAATCTTCCTACAGTGCGCTGGATTAGTTGTATTTCTACTTTTCCATGGTTGTATGTTTTATAAATGTATCTGAGACTTTTAAGACCTTGAATAACCACATGGCTTGTTTTTTTATCGAGGAAAGTGTTGAGAAGATGCTCTGTATATAATTGCAAGTGTTGTTCGACTTCATTAATTGCTTTATTTTTTAGATTGTCACACAGAGAACTCCAGATTGGCCATATGCTGTCTTTTCTTATGCCAGATTTTGAGTAATAGTCCATGGCATCTTCACAGCCGTTAAACAACTTCGTTAATTCTACAGTTGTAGTTGAAGTAGAAACTTTGTGCAGTCTATCCATACACTCTACCAGCTGGTTGGCTGCATTGGTGGCATTTCCAACTGACACCAGACAAGCAAGTAACAGGAACCACTTCACACCCATTCTGGAGGAACCTTGCGATGGTCTCTAGTGTGATACCCAACTAGTGTGATACCCTACTTATATTAGGCTGTATAAATGTCACCTGATCAGTGTATAAAAAGTATATTTCATGATTATATTACTTTAACAACATTAGTTTCCTGGGGTATATTCTCGATGTCTGGTTCTGGTGTGGGCGGAGGAACTGTTAGTTGCCACTTCCATTTGGTTGGGCTGGAATTTTTCTCACCTGGACCTTGCAAAATGTGTCCTTCAGTCTTCAGGTCCTGTTTCTTCCTAGTGTCACTGGAATCTCTGTCGATACCTCTGCTTTCTCCTCTCACATGTTTAAGGGGGGTATTAGGTCGTGCGAGGGAGATGCTGTCTTCAGCTGCAGGCTGCATTACAATGGCTTCATTCTCAGAGTCACTGGAAATATCTTCCATCATATTTGCTTCCAATCTGGTGGCTTTAGAATCTACTCGAGGCCAAGCCTTAGCTTTCCTGGACCTAGAGCTATTGAAAGTTTCCTCAGTCTGTTGGCCAGCTTCCACAAATGATACTGCTAGCTTCTTTCTCCCAGTTGGTCCCTTTCCTTCCTTTGTCTCGGCTTCTTTCTTCCCCTGCTGCCATTTATAAGGTTCTCTGGACTTTGGCAGTATTCCCAAGTTGACTTTGCTGGCCTTGTATGTTCTCCTTTCCTTGATCTTAGTGAGGTTAGATGTCCACTTCTCCATTTGAGCTATAGGATTGTTGCCAGGATTGACTCCTCCTCCTATCCTCCTGTGGCTACTGTCGGAGACATTGGAACCAGAAGATGTTTTGGTTTTCATTAACTTGACTTTGACATTAAGTTCAGTGATCTTTCCCGGGCAGCTGGTTGTCTTTAGGTCAGGTAGTCCATCCATAAGTTCCTTGTTCTTGCGGCATTCTCTGAGTATTTTTTCCTTCATAGTATCCAGCTTATGGTAGACAATAGGGAGGTTCTGGGTAGTGAGCGTGCCTATGAGCCTGTGCCAAGCTGGTACGGTGTCATCCAAGTAAAAGTAGATCTTATTCCTGCTCTCTTTGGTTGACTTCTTATCCAGCCAGCCCAGGACTCTGTCTACAAGCTTGTTGGTAGTCATGAGGTGATTTTCCATGACTGTCTAGTGCTGTGGATGAGTGAAAGAAAAGACATTACTAGTTTAATTGTTTCTTTCTTTCTTTTTTTTTGTAGTAAATGCTAAAAACGATTAGATAGAGTGACTGTATAGGGAAGCTTGTTGTCATAACAACTAGCTTTTTGTTAACTATTATAATAAGTAGTGTCTTAAACTCTTTGCCAAGGCAACTAGCTTCTGCTTTTTATTTTGTTAGTTAACAACTCTAATGTGATTTTCCATTATACTGTGACTAGTTGAATTTTAAGATTAAAAAAAGCTTAGTTCTCTTAGTTAAAATCTATTTTTAGCTTATAAATAATTGGTTTCTGTGACAACTTGTTGGTTTTTATGTGATCCATTTTTCTTTTAAATATGCACCAATTTTTTTTCTTTTCCTGCCCTACTAATTGGGATTTCACAAATTTGTTTTGTTTTTATAAGAAATTACATATAGAAATAGTTATCATATTACCAATGGAGTGTGGTTGGGTTGGCTGATGCTTTGTGTATAAACTATCCTTTCAGAATTTATGACACTGTGACAGAATATAAATGTTTGCAAATTAATATCTTTGCATCTTAATAATAAATTTACAAACGATATTGGGTTTTGTAGCAATCTTGGGAAAAATGGTTGTTTAATCAAGTTAAAGAACCAGGCTTGGAGCCTTATCTCAATCATCACTTGTAATATCATCACTTTCAATATACGGAGCCAAATAAGATAAGAGATATTTGGTATTTACTAAATAAATAATCTAAGAAAAGAAGCAATTACTGGGTAAGCTTGGATTAGTCATAACATACAGTCACTATACACTCTAAACTTTGTTACTCTGGGATTTTTCTGGCTTTTTTTGTGGCTTAGTTACAGCACATGATCTGAAACATTCCAGGTGTCACTTAGAGTGGGCTTAACTACTTCTAGGAAAAATAAATACAGCTTCTTTCATACACTTTTAGTATTACCAATAGGAAATTTGAATAGAATATGATCCATAAGGAGTGGCAAAGTTAGTTTTTTAGAGTACCGTATCAAAGGCAATGCTGTAGTGTTGTGGTCAATCAGAAGTTTGAGTTTGGGTGGCCATTGCAACTTATACTGCCCCATTGCAACTTATACTGCCCAATCGAACAATCAACTCTAAATAAACATTTTCAATGACACGCCTTTCGATCAAGCATGACTTCCTATGTCTATATTTGGAGCAAAGCCCATCAACAACTGCTTCATGCATGTGCAGTGCATTAGCCACACTTTAAGTGAAGATATACAAGTGCTGGGCGATTCTAGTGGCAGTTGACACAAGCTACCTGTTGTGTACATTCATCAGTATATAGCTAGTGCTGCAGTCTGTGTGTGTATGTGTGTGGAGCTCTGGGCCACGGGGACTGAGCTCACATGACTGCACTGGACCTGCTGCTGTATTGACACTGGAATTAGTATGGCTTATTTGTTTGGACAAGCCACTTGTATTCATTTTCACTATGACAATTCATTGTAGCCACGGGTGACCACTCCTTATTATTTAGCTTACAGAGGAACAGAGTCCAGGTTTGTATCAAGAATAACAGAAGAAAGTGGAGTTTAGAGGAGAAGTTGTGTAGCTCTAATCTAATAGACTAGCTATTGTTGCTCTGCTAACTCTTGGAAGTTGTTTCTCTCTCTCCTACTCAGTTCATCCAGCCATATTACAAGCTAAGAAGCCTTGGCTTATACACTTCAATATAGTACTATTCTAGTACCATAGACAGTAGCTGTTGGTTGTTTGTTCTACCTCATTCTCTCACAAAGTGGTATTACCCACAGTTCAAAGTGTGCAGCTGGGTATATAAACGCATTTAGCTCAACAGCAAAGGGAAAGATTCAAACTACTGCTGGCAGACATCACACTATTAGCTGTAGAAGGGGGAGTGTTTGGCCTCTAGGCAAGACAGCTTGTGGCTTCTCCTTCAGAGTGATATCTCCTGGAGGTTTTTAGTGTTTCTTCCCACTCCCTTCTGTTATGCTGTGTGGGACTTTGCCTGCTTGGAGTAGCTGATAAGTAAGTCCTGGCTTTGTTTGAGTTTATGGCCATGAAAAGGAAGGTCCCTAATAGCTCCCAATCTGAAGACTGCAGTGCCAAGACTAGTGAAGGCATGTCAGAACCTATCAAGTCCATTTTGAAGAAAACTGCATCAGATAATAGCTTGCTTCAGTCCAGAGGGAGAGGAATGGGAGGTCATAGAATTGCTGCCTTAAGCATGGATATGCCCAAGCCAAGGAGAAGAGGCATCACCTTCAATGACAGTGTAACTACTTACTATGGAGCTAATAAACCTGAAGGGACAGAGAAGCTAGACAGTGGAGATGATGATGATGAGTGGAAAACCCAGTATGATGCCACTGGTGAGCCAGAGTGTGACTCCCCTTTACCAGATGACAAGAATGATGGATCTGAGCCCCTCAGGTTTACTGCTAGTAGGATCACTGAAACCGTCAGGAGCAAGATGGGAAGTATTTGGAAGAGAACCGGTAGTGGCAGAACTCAGGTCCAGGCTGTCAGCTCAACTCCCAAGTTTGAAGTCGGTCAGACTAGCATAAATGTGAAGAAACGACGGCAGAAGGAATACCTCACGGCATCTTGTAGCTCCGTGGAGGGATTGAGATCTGAGGCCACACCCAGCAGCAACGGAGCTGTAGGACTCGGACTCGAAGGTGCGCGCCTGTCTCACAGTCTGCCTCGAGGCATATCATTTGACAGCGTGGAACTACCAAGTGCGAGTCAGAGTTGGAAGTCAAGGCTGCGTCAGTTCAGGAGGAAAAGTGGAAGCTCCTCCTCCGGCACTGAGGAGAGCAGTGGTGATGCCGTGCTCACCAAGATCACAAAACTGGGTGGGTAGACGTGTTAGGAATGGGAGACTGCAACATGTGACAGCACTTGTTTATCTGAATGGTTCATACATTGGTGTGCTTAGGAGGTGTATACGAGATTGTTTTGCTACAGTTTAAAGTTTATCGTGTGTGTGTGTGTGTGTGTGTGTGTGATATGAGCATCACCCACTGACTAACAAGTTGTGATCTGAAGAGTAAATTTTTTTTAAAAAGTTTCTTTAGTTGTGTCATTGGTGGTAACACCTGTTATTTTTAAATCTGTCCACGGTGTTTACACAGCTCTGCTTGTGTGGTATACTTGCAGTTTCACATCTTGTGTAGGTTTGATCTCAACACAAGATGGGAGCTAATGACGTGTAATCAACATGTGTCGAACATGTATGTGAACATGTTAGGATAGGATACATGCATTGTCTACTAAGCTCCTCCCATCATTCAACTCTGACTCCATTCGTAATTGTCACGGATACACTAGTATGACTCCTCCTACTTTATTACTCCAAACACAACACACCTTACTGGTACCGCATAAATGGTTCAGTTTGTATAGGCATGTCAGTTGATATTGACCACTCAGTCAGTTATGACAACCACCAGTAGTCCTGGCACGCTCAGGAATTCATAACTACAAGAAGGGAGAGAGAGTGTGAGGGGAGGGGGAGAGGAAGAGTGGGGGGGGGATTAGGAAAATAATATGGAAGGAGGGTTGGTTAATTTATCGAGGATAGTGCATTTGTTGTTGTTGTTTGTTGTTGTCCTTGTTGCCTATACGATTAAACTGTTTCATTCTTTATCTTTTTTCTCTTGCAAACTCTTCTCTCTCCCTCCACTTCCCGCCTCTTCCAACTCTCTTGCAGCATCTGGAGGATGAGACTTGCCGACGGATCGACAGTGGCATGATGACGAGAAGGAGGAACATAAGTACGTGTGGTGATAGCATATAGGTCACATGAATCCTGCCCCTTGTTAATTAGTACGTGTGGTGATAGCATATAGGTCACATGAATCCTGCCCCTTGTTAATTAGTACGTGTGGTGATAGCATATAGGTCACATGAATCCTGCCCCTTGTTAATTAGTACGTGTGGTGATAGCATATAGGTCACATGAATCCTGCCCCTTGTTAATTAGTACGTGTGGTGATAGCATATAGGTCACATGAATCCTGCCCCTTGTTAATTAGTACGTGTGGTGATAGCATATAGGTCACATGAATCCTGCCCCTTGTTAATTAGTACGTGTGGTGATAGCATATAGGTCACATGAATCCTGCCCCTTGTTAATTCCTCAACTAGAAGAGTTATTTCTCTAAATAGCATGAAATACGCAGTCTTGAAAAAACGTCACTAACCTTCAGCTTAGATTATGTTGTGGCTCTTTTCTTTTTTTCAATTTATAGTTTCTATTGGGTTGGTAATATAATACATACACTAGGTCACCATTATAAGAAGCACTCATCGGATCATTAGTTTTTAAGTGCTGATATAATTAATACATATACTGTTAAAGAGAGAATTGAGAGTTTAAGTTCAGTATCATATTCTCAGACCACAGGAATCGTTTTCAATAAATAATAATTCACACATAGTTACAATACACGGAACACGCATCCACACATATGCACACACAAATCACCAGTTGTTTACTAGTAAGGTTCCAGTAGATTGTGCATTATGATGTGGAGGAAGTGGAGGGAAGATGGTCACTTCCCTGTGTGCATGCACACTTAGGAGCCAGTGATGTGGCTTTCCAGCTTTCTGTCAGTGAGTACATCAACAGGGAAACACCTCTAGTAGCCGGTAACCTATGACTACACCCTGCTTTAGAATGACTATCTGTGACTACACCCTGCTTTAGAATGACTATCTGTGACTACACCCTGCTTTAGAATGACTATCTGTGACTACACCCTGCTTTAGAATGACTATCTGTGACTACACCCTGCTTTAGAGACTATCTGTGACTACACCCCTGCTTGAGATGACTATCTGTGACTACACCCTGCTTTAAGAATGACTACTGTGACTCACCCGCTTTAAATGACTATCTGTGACTACCCCCTGCTTAGAATGACTATCTTTGACTACACCCTGCTTTAGAATGACTTTCTTGACTACACCCTTCTTTAGAAATGATTATCTGTGACTACACCCGGCTTAGAATGACTATTGTGACTCCACCCTGCTTTTCCGAATGACTATCTGTGACTACCCTGCTTTAGAATGACTCATCTGTGACTACACCCTGCTTTAGAATACTATCGTGAACTACACCCTGCTTTAGAATGACTATCTGTGACTACTCCCTGCTTTAGAATGACTATCTGTGACTACTCCCTGCTTTAGAATGACTATCTGTGACTACTCCCTGCTTTAGAATGACTATCTGTGACTACACCCTGCTTTAGAATGACTATCTGTGACTACACCCTGCTTTAGAATGACTATCTGTGACTACACCCTGCTTTAGAATGACTATCTGTGACTACACCCTGCTTTAGAATGACTATCTGTGACTACACCCTGCTTTAGAATGACTATCTGTGACTACACCCTGCTTTAGAATGACTATCTGTGACTACACCCTGCTTTAGAATGACTATCTGTGACTACACCCTGCTTTAGAATGACTATCTGTGACTACACCCTGCTTTAGATGACTATCTGTGACTACACCCTGCTTTAGAATGACTATCTGTGGACTCACGCTTATAATGACTATCTGTGACTACACCCTGCTTTAGATGACTATCTTTCCTACCCCCTGCTTTAGAAGACTAATCTGTGACTACACCCTGCTTTAGAATGACTTCTTTGACTACACCCTGCTTTAGGAATGACATCTGTTACTACACCCTGCTTTAGAATGACTTATCTGTGACGACACCCTGCCGTTAGAATGACTATCTGTGACTACACCTGCTTTAGAATGACTATCTTTTTTGGTGTTTTTGACTACCCTGCTTTGATGACTATCTGTGACTACACCCTGCTTAAGAATGACTATCTGTGACTACACCCTGCTTTTAGAATGACTAGCTGTGACTACACCCTGCTTTAGAATGACTATCTGTGACTACCCTTGCTTTAGAATGACTAGCTGTGACTACACCCTGCTTTAGAATGACTATCTGTGACTACACCCTGCTTTGAATGACTATCTGTGACTACACCTGCTTTAGAATGACCTACTTGACTACACCCTGCTTTAGAAATGCTAATCTGTGACTACACCCTGCTTTAGAAGACTATCTGTGACTACACCCTGCTCTTAGCATGTGTTTGATACACTGGATTTTGCACAAATTGGCTCTTAAATTTTTGTTTTCCATGAACCACACCCCTTTTTCATGATCACACCTATTTTCGTTATCACACCCTTGGGTAGAGAACTTTGCTCTACTCTTATCTAACAAACAAACGATCACACAGCAAACCACCTGAATGGTGTACCAACTTCACCCCCCCCCCCCCCCCCCCCCCCCCCCACACACACACACAGTGAGAGGATTGTTGGGTAACTAGCAGAGCAGATATTCCACACACACACACACCTTGTTGTCGTAAAATGATAAGTTTCATTCTCAGCACTATTCAATCTTATCTTGTGTAATGCCTTCTCATGCCCTATTTAATTGTCATGCAGCAAGGTGAAGTGACCCGTGATCAATTGTGTGTGTGTGTGTGTGTGTGTGTGTGTGTGTGTGTGTGGCCAGAATCAAATATCTTGTAAAAATAATACCATGATTTACTTAGTTACTCTCTACTTTGCACAATGTCTGGAGCCACACCTACAGTGGCTTGAACTTGCACAATAATTAGTTTTTGTTCCGTAGAGCATCTGTACAGACTCCAAGGAACCTATGATACCATAGTGGGTTTACTAGGAACCTATGATACCACAGTGGGTTTACTAGGAACCTATGATACCATAGTGGGTTTACTAGGAACCTATGATACCACAGTGGGTTTACTAGGAACCTATGATACCACAGTGGGTTTACTAGGAACCTATGATACCACAGTGGGTTTACTAGGAACCTATGATACCACAGTGGGTTTACTAGGAACCTATGATACCACAGTGGGTTTACTAGCCTACATGTGTACTGTACTTGAAACTGAAATGTTTATGCTGACTATACCCATCTTGAACTACCAAATTCTGTTGTTTTGATTAGCGTGCATTTGGATTAGTAATAACGCACTAATATTTGTTGTTGTTGATGCTTTTAGAAAAGATGCCCAAGCTACGCCATGTCCCAGTGAAACGACCTGACAAGGTACGTGTTACATGTGTGCGTGTGTGTGTTAATATGGTTCACACGTACTTGAGTAAGATGGAACCACTCATTAGGGCATGGTTTTAATTTGAGCCACAGTTTTAGTGATATTGAAAGTGTGTGTAAATGTGTGTGTGTGTGTGTGTGTGTGTGTGTGTGTTTGTGCAGGACTAAAATCTGGGAAAGTTTATTTTCCCCTTCCTAGATTATTTTTTGTGTGCTGCCGTATGTGTATGTTGCATGTGTGTGTGTGTGTGTATGTATGTGTGTGTATATTGTGTGCGTGTGTAAGTGTGTGTACATTGTGTGTGTGTGTGTGTCGTGTGTGTGTAATGGTATTTTGTTAAGCTCCCAATGTTTCTCTTCTGAGTGGTTCTGTGATATAATAACAAAACGTACTAATAGTTTGCTCACAATTCAACAACAAGAATAACAATTGCAGCTGCTGTCAACACATTCAATATAAGTCAGTACATTACATAGGTGTAGGAACTGGGAGGAGGGGCACTGAGGGAGGAGGGGCACTGAGGGAGGAGGGCACATGCCCGCCAATATTTTGAATTTTTCGTGATTCTAGTTGGAATTACTCAACCTGGTCATTGATTACTCTACTGCTGCGAGTCAACAGAATAATTAGATATTCTGAACATTGCCCATCATTTGTGTCGACATGATACAAGTTCCTTAATTCAATTTATGTGCAGTGCACATGTCACATGTTGTGTTCACACATGTGCATGCAGTGAGCATGTATAAATTAGTTGTCATTGTTGTTGTTCATTTGGGGAATAATAGTTATTAGAACATAGCTACTGTAGTTTTTGTTTGTGACAGGGGAAATCTAAACTGCTTAGGTCCTTCAAAGAGGGACACTATTAACTCAGTGTCCCATTATTAGGAGCAGTCACTATGTTCTCAATTAGTTAGGTGCTGTGCAGCCGTTGTGAACCACCATTTTTAGGGTCCTTCAGGCCCTAAGTAGCACCCTCACTGCACTCGGCTTGCTACAACCTAAGGTCTTCAGGACCCTAAAAGCAGTAGTTCCCTCTGAGGCAACGCCTAACTATTATTTAATAACTGCTAGAAATGTCCGTTTTTTTTCCCCTAGAATTTCCCCCTCCCTGAAGATTTTACCCGGTGTGAGTGAGAATGGAAATTGCATGCTGTGTGTGTGTGTGTGTGTGTGGTTCACGTGTGGGTTTATAAATGACCGTTGTCATGGTGATGGTGATGATGTAGGCTGATGAAGACGATGGTGAGCCAGAGTACAACCAGTTGTTTGAGTACGTGTTTGTTGTGAGCTTGAAGGAAGACGCGAAGAAGAAACTAGTCACTGAGACTACCTACACCTTCCCTCCAGTAAGTGCTCCTGTTCCTCTAATGTAGGGTTTCATGCAGGAATTTTTTTTACTGGGGGGTGGAAGACGTAAGCCACACCTATTTCTTTTTAAACCTATACTACTTTAATGCACATGCCTATAAGAGAGTGTATGTATATTCCACACTAATCAGTGTTTGGTCACAGTCATGATTTTATAATCTTACTGCTCATAAAATTCAATTTAGTTAATGTACTGTATTAACTTCCAAAATTCTTGGGGTTTTTTTTTGGGGGGGGGGGGGGGGGATCCCTGGGCCAGTCCCTTTATGTAGTTTTCCTCATGTAACTGGGTAGGGACTAGTTGATGGGCTAAGTCTCATAATTTATACACTTGCCTACAGAAAAGATGGGTTAGTGAAAACATCTGCCACCGGAAAGGAATTATTGCTATAAATTTGTCAGGTTTGAATTGCTTTACTAATGAGATATGATATGATACAAATAAACAACTTCTTTCTTTCATTGTACGCACGTAACAATGTAGACGTGCACGTTCAAGGGCAAAGACTCCGCCCTGCAGTCCATCCCCCAATTCTGCTACCCGGACATCGACCAGTGGAAGCCAACCAAGTCCTACGAGAGTGAGAGCTTCTCTTTTGTTCTGACAGACATTGAGGGCAACAGGAGGTTTGGCTACTGCAGGAGGTTGTTGGTGAGTGAGGCAGTCAATGGCAGGGACCAGGGGACTGGAGAGAGAGAGAGGGGGGGGGAGGGGGAGAGAGAGAACATGTAAGATTTTTTTTTTTATTTTTTTTTTTATTTTTTTTTTTAACTACTAGTTGGTTTACTACTAGTGACCTTTGTCTTAGATTGGAATCCAACTTACAGCTTCTATCTTCTATAGAAGGTTTGGTGAATTAGTTTGTAGTTTGCTGGTGTGTGGTGGATGGCTTGATCTGGAATATCCTCTATCCAGTTGATAATGTCTGCTGTCCAGTTGTAACCCTTTTTTAAATTGCTATAAGATAATGTCACTCATAACACATGTGACATGTGTGAGTAGATCTGCTTGGTGACAGATGATTGGTCAATCTATCTACTGTGTTAATGTTGTTAAAGTGTCTCTTTGCCACGTCTTTCTGCCATGTTTACTAGATAAGATACTGTCCACGTGTAGGATGCACTCTAGGACATCACTGGTAACAGTGCAGTATTTTTTCATCAGTGAAATACTGAAGTGGTATTTGACTCTATTATTCTTGTTATGTTTATTTGCTATTTGTTAGCCTGATGGAGATGGTCCACGACTGCCTGAGGTCTACTGCATCATCAGTTCTCTGGGGTGTTTCTCACTCTATGAGAATGTGAGTCAGATATCTTCCTCTCTTACTCAGTACTTGAGCTACTGTACATATACTGCTGGACTATGCCCCACAAGGCCACTCCCCCACCTATGAACAAGGCCACTCCCCCACCTATGAATATATTTACTGTGTCTTTGTCTCAGATTTTGGATCATGTGGAAGAGCGCAGGAAATTCAATTCTCTCTCCGTCTTCAACTTCCTCAAGGCTATCTCTGCCAATCCTTTCCCGCGACCAGTGAGCCATTGTTGTGTTAGGTCATGTGATGCAGACAATGTACAAATAGATGAATTTATATATGACATATGGGGCAAGATGAATAACTACTATTGTTGTATGTCCACAGGGCCGGAGTGTGTCAGTCAGAGTGTTTGGAGTAAGTTGTTGTTGTTGTTGTTGTTATTTCACAATTTATTTGTTGTTTGTTGCTTTTTTTGTTTGTTTGTTTGTTGGTTTGTTGGTTTATATGAGATAAGGAATTTTATAATTGACTGCACAAGGTGAAATCTGAAGTTTTAGGTTGTTCATACAGCCTTTGTTGTGCTAGCATTTTCATGTCTTATGTGTATCAAGTATTCTATTTACCAAATTATCTGAGGCATTTCAACATAATTATACTGGAGTTGGTAGTTTATTGGTACTTGTTGTTGTGTGTTCTGTCCTTCAGGCTAAAGGCTCAGGAATGGAGCCAGTGACCTTCACGAGACCAGTAGACTCACGTCTGGAGCACGTCGACTTCTCTATTCTCTTCTCTACTCTAAGCCACCGTAAGATAATCAAGTTGTTCTCTTCGCTGCTCATGGAGAGACGAGTCATCTTCTGTGCTAGTTCCCTCAGCCTCATGACAGGATGTGCGCACGCTCTCATGGCACTCCTTTACCCATTCGAGTGGCAGGTAGGTTTAACGACCCTTTACCAATAATTGTTGCACCTGTTGTTTGCAAGTACACTAACCAAAATACTGGTTTCATTCATTACTACTGACTACACCTTACCTATTTGTGCAGCACGTCTTCATCCCGGTGTTGCCCAGTAGTCTGATAGACTTTGTGTGCTCCCCTTTACCATACATCATTGGCATAAACCCAACCAGCGGCCAGAAGCTGGACCAAATGGAAATGGAAGAAGCTGTCGTTATCAACCTGGAGAAATCAAAGTTCATCAAACAGGTAAATTAGGGGGGCCAGATGAAGGAGTTTGATATTAGAACTAGAAACTGGAAGGGGTAGGGGGTGGGGGGGGGGGGTTGAAAAGAATGCAGAAGAGAATTTTTGATTTAATAAATTATGAATTTTGGGTGATGATTTTTGAAGTGGTACATCTGCTTTTGTTGGTCTAATAGTGTATTTGTTGTATATTCTTCACAAGAGTCACAATAAAACAAGAGTGCAGTTGCCTTCCAGCACATACATATGTACGTTGTGTAGATACATGTGTGTAATCAACACTGAGTTGGGGTTTTTATCTTCTCAAACTGTTGGTGTGGTGTACAACACTGCTCTTACTATTCCTTGTTCCTTGCCACTCACACTGCCTTCCTCTACTCACCCTGCCTTCCTCTACTCACCCTGCCTTCCTTCCTCTACTCACCCTGCCTTCCTCTACTCACCCTGCCTTCCTCTACTCACCCTGCCTTCCTCTACTCACCCTGCCTTCCTCTACTCACCCTGCCTTCCTCTACCTTTCCTTCTTTCTTTGCTTTTTTCCTTCCTCGTCTTCTTTGCTTTCTTCCTTCCTGTCTTCATTTCTTTCTTCCTTTCTCCTTTCCCTCCTTCTTCAGATTGGTGACGAGAACTCCATTCTTCCCAGCAAGTTGTTTCAGTTCCTGGAGGGCAAGCTGGGAGCATCCATTATCAGCACAAGCTACGCCAAGAAGTCTGCAGCATCCAAAAGAAGCAGTAGCACCAGTAAAGCAGACGAACTGGTTGTGAACACCTTCATGACATTCTTTGCTTATCTCTATGGTAAGTGCTTATTGAAATGGGTAAGGTGTGTTTGAAATGGGTAAGGTGTGTTTGAAGTGGGTAAGGTGTGGTTGAAGTGGGTAAGGTGTGGTTGAAGTGGGTAGGGTGTGGTTGAAATGGGTAGGGTGTGGTTGAAATGGGTAAGGGTGGTTGAAATGGGTAAGGGTGGTTGAAATGGGTAAGGGTGGTTGAAATGGGTAAGGGTGGTTGAAATGGGTAAGGGGTGGTTGAAATGGGTAGGGTATTACTACAAAGATGTCGTCTGTGTTGAGAAATGTGTAAAGCATGATTCAGGTGTTGCAAGGTTACTTAAGCTCTGAATGCCTTCTGGTACAGTAATGTGATGGGCTTTAATTTGGAATAACGCAGTGCCACTGTTGTGCAAACATAGGACTGGTGGAGGCTATGTTCATTTGGTGGTATAACACAATGTGATAGAGTTTCAAGATCTTTAACACCAACTCTATAATTATACATTATTTTAATTTCCTGTTTCCACTCGATACAATACTCCCGAGTATCTGATTTTGAAATTTTTATTAGTATTTCCAACTGGCAGTAGTTGAGTGAGTGTTTACTATCATGTGTATTATTGAACAGGAGACTATCAGGAGAATATGAAGCCGGTGAAGTCAGGACAGAAGGAGTTCCAGAGAACTGAGCACATCAAGAGATTCAAGTCCAAGTCCACCAGACGAGTGAGTTTATACAAGGGTCCAAGGTTCGTGCATGCTCAACTAGTTTTGTTGCTGCTGTTATTGCTCTACTTTGAATTTGAGGAATGTATTGTAACTGTTGCAACTTCTGGAAGAAATTCAACTTCATTTTAGATTTGTTTTAATTGTGAATCTCGTCTCATCTACCTCAAGGTGTTGACAAGAAGTGTAAACGCTTCTTTTTAAAACATAGAATCACAGTTGTTCATAATTGCTTTCTCAGCCTTCTTTTACTCATTAGAGGAGTAAAAAAAATTCAACGAATATTAAGAATCTTTGAAAAAAGAGAAATTTCATTGGTCTGTTGAGAGTGAGACTGTAGCATAGCAGTACCCCTTAACAGTATAAATACAGAATTGGAGTGTTTGTTTGCCGGGTGGTTGTCGTAGCTTAGTGGCAGAGCGTTTGTACGCTATACAAGCAGCCCTGGGTTTGATTCCCGGTGGAGATCAAATATTTTTAATTCTGTATTGTTTAAAAAAGCCTGTGAAAGAGAGAGAATACATCTAATGAGTTTAGTTGTTGTTGTTGTCCCATAATACGTACCTTTCCTACTTAAAACTTACCTAATACTCATCTAGTGACATCATAGAGAGTTTTAAGAGTCCATCCAAAAAAATATTTTAGCAGTCTAACTGACCCGGAGTCAAAAATTTACTTGAATTAGCAAGGTTTCAAGATGGATGGTATTTATCACTGTATTGCACAGTTATATTATGAAATTGCATCATCTTCTCAATACAACTCAGCATATCGAATGTTTGTTTTAGAAGTACTGATGTAGTGGGGATTTTCCTGGGAAATTCCAGTTGGATCGGTGGTCCCATGGTGTAGAATTACAGCCATAAGAGGAAGTAACAGATTTACCTAGAAGCCATAAATAGTTGTACTGTTTTTCTACCTATACTTTATATGTGACCGTCTACAGGAAAACCGGGCACAACGCGGCACCCTTCGGAAATTTTTTTTTGCACTTACGGAGTTGTCGGCGTCCAGATATTGAGCTCTCCAAGTTTTATCGTCGTAGCTTAAGTCGTTCCCACTATAATAGACCTAACCGTTCCCTTCCGTCGGCTTGAAACAATACATTTTTAAGAAATCGATCAATCTTTTCTCGATATTTACGCACGCCGCGTTGTGCCCGGTTTTCCTGTAGACGGTCACATATTGAGGATGACAAAAGGACTGTGAATATTTTTTTGAACGTACCCCAGTTGTTTGTCTACTGAAATTCAGACTCCATACAAGTTGGGGGTGGGAGAGCTTTCAGTGAATAGTGCACTGAAATAACCTGACCCACCATGCACTCTGGAAGATTGGTTGAGACTGTATCGTTGCTTAGATCTGAATCCACAGATACAGTCTATAAGGAACAGCTTCTGTACTCTACTATATAGATATCAATGGTAGCACTAGTAGCATAGGTAGCATTGGTAGTTATGGTAGAACTGGTGGTATGGGTAGTACTGGTATCACTGGTAACATAGGTAGCACTGATGTAGCACTAGTAGCATTGGTAGCATAGATAACACTGGTATCAAAATGTGCAAGTTACAGACTTGTATATTGTACCACTGCAATTTAAGTTAAATTAAGTTTTAATTTATATTTAAATTAAGTTTAAATTTATTTATCTATTGAAGGAGTAGTAATAATGGAATTAAATGAAAATGTTTTCAAACCGCTATTAAGACAAAGGAACACTGACAGACTCATATTTGTTTAAATTAAATGCAATGGTTTTAACTCATCAAAGCCTGGGGCAAAGAGTGATGGAGGGGAAAACAGTGAATAGACAGTTGAATGCAAACATAACTTGTGATTGAAATGTTGTGAGAAAGTTAATCATTGATTGTTTGAAGCGTTTTGTTGTTGTGTTTCTGCATCATTTCTTCAGCAGTTTGCCCCATTCTGTTATCGTGGCATCCTTCTTTGTTTCCATTGCAACCCACGTGAGGAATCCGATTCCGGCTCCTATAGCGCTACCAGGAACATTAGCTAATGAGAACCCGGCCGCAGCTGCCAAGACAGTCGTCCCAACTGCTCCTATCATCTTGGCTTCTCTTTCGAACCCCTCCATCTCCATCAAGAACTGAACGACGTCAATTGCCACAGTCATGGGCACAGAGACATCCCTTACCACAGAGTGCAAGACCACCATTTTCAACACAACGCCTGATACTGCAATATACCTCAGTCGATACCTTATCTTGGCACTCACTGACCTGGCTAGCTTCAGCAGGTCATTGACGTGACCGTACAGGGGAAAATTGTACCTGTACTCGTGTAGAAGCTCCGCCAGAAACAAAATGGCTTCACTCTGGGTGCACTCCTTTAGGAGCAATTTTTCGCCTTGCCTGTAGTAGTACTTGTGATGCCGCAGGATCCTGGTGCAGTTGTCAAACGTTTCGAAATCGTAGAAATCGGTTTTTACGTACTTCTCCAGGTTCAAGGAGCAGTTGAGTAGTTCTTGTACAGACTGGCACTGCATAGTCTTCTGTGGGTAGAACTGCTGGTAGGTAGCAGTGGAGGAAGCTGTGACACACAATAGCAACACTGACAACAACTGGATCTCCATTGTCAAATATTTTGGTCACTGTCTAAGCTGGGCATGCCAAAAGTGGGATTGTATTTTATAAGCTGTGCCATGCTGATGTGGATTGGTCTGATTGGAAGTTATTGGCTGGGGAATTGGCCGCTAATTAGTTTTGATAACCTTTGACCTCTACGTGGTCCGTGGATTTCCTGTGGTTACTAGCTAGCATGTCTCTGTACAGTTATTTAAAAAAGACCACCAACCAGCCACTACTCCCAGGCCTAGATCGCAGATAGAGGCAGCCAACAAGTCTGTGGCAAGGGTACTCTCTGCAACCACTGGAGCAAAAAAAAAAAGAGAGAGAAAAGGCACCTATCAGACCTACTCTGATGAAATAAGAGCAAGGATTGGAAGATATGCAGCAGAAAGTTTTTTGCTGTTACCAATGTAAGAAAATATTTCGTTTTGGAAAATGTATTAAAGCCAAAATATTTACCCGCCAATATAACATGTTATACAGTAGATTAAAAGAACGAGACAGCACTATGCTTATTTAGAGCTAGTTAAAAGAACGAGACAGCACTATGCTTATTTAGAGCTAATTAAAAGAACGAGACAGCACTATGCTTATTTAGAGCTAATTAAAAGAACGAGACAGCACTATGCTTATTTAGAGCTAGTTAAAAGAACGAGACAGCACTATGCTTATTTAGAGCTAGTTAAAACGTAAACACTAGTACTTTTACATGCAGTAATTCTGCTAGCTTCCTAGTTACTTCCTAATAAGGTAGTATGTAGTCATATACATAGCATACTGACCTTAATCATGACTGAGCTTTTCAAGCAATGGAATTATAGTGATGGACTAGTAGCAAGCTCACTGATGATAAAGATGACACAATATTTACTATAGGCTGGTAGTCACCTGTCAGGCTCATAGATCAGTGATTTCAAAACACAATTCAAGAATCACTCAGCCCTTTTAGACTGGATACTTATTAGAAGGATGTGATAGGGGAAGACAAAATGCAAATAATTTTCAACTGGTATGTGCTGCTACTCCTGTGGTCTGGATTGACTCATGGTCTTATCTTGTGGTCATACTTATAAGACAATGGTTGAATACATAATGTGGTGCAGTATCTGATTGTTGGTAATGCAATAGCTTAATTACAACTAAATTAACAAATCAGCCGTTGTTACTGAAATCTACCAACAAACTTGCTAGTATATTAAATGTACCCATTGTCAGTAGCACTCGTTGCAGGCATTTGCACTTTTATCTTAATTAAATTTTTTGTCTACCAGGCAATTTGTGGATTCCTTATCAGTTGAACATGCTAATTCTTAATAAGATACTAATTCTTAATAAGATACGTGTCATGGATTTTCATTGCTACTTTTGGTAACTTCTTTAATTATTATATTTACTAGCAAGTACCCCACCACACAGTGGCGCTTGACGTACTTAGAAAGGAGTAGCACGAGGTATTATTATTCTCTGCCATTGGGTTTGGTAACATCAATTTCTCTCCTACTCTTTCTTCCTGAACCCTCTCTTTTTTTTTTTTTTCCTCGAGCCATAGATTCTCCTCCGTTGTCTATCTCCTCCTGCATCTCTTCCTCTATCCATGATTGTTGGACATGTGCTTAGTGAAACTATATATTGTCTTCCCCTTAGAACACTTTTCTATCAACTTCCACCATCCTATCCTCGCTGATTAGCTACAATTGTTGTCATTTCCTTACCCTTTCAGTTCGTGGCAACATTTTACCAACCCAGCTCAGCTAAGGAATGATTGAGGAAAACACAACGTCGTTGTCAATACTGACACAAAAGTGTACTATTGTATAGATTAGCTGTTGGTATGAAGTGACCGTTCACTTGTGTTTACCTCACAACTGATGAAGGCTCACTGGGTGAAATATATTGTGGTTTTGTGATGAATTTCATGACTATTAAAGCTAATACATTTGAATGATGACAATTAAAGTTCTTTTATACACAGAAGAGCAAGAAACTTAGCATATCTTCATTGTCCCATAGATGTGTCCAATGGATCATTTTATTATTAACGATGTTGGTTATTATTAACGATGTTGTTATTATTGTTTTGTTGAATTATTTGTTTGCAGTTCCTTGAAGCATTCCAGATGACTCAGATGTTTGAGGGCTTTGTTGAAATGAGGGAACTTCCCAGTAAGGCAGAAACTCTGGCAGCAAGTGAGTCAATGGTACTGGTGTCCCTTTACCTACAACACAATCGTGTTTCACATGCACATCATAAATTGCCTTAGGTCATAGCAGCTTAACAATTTATCCTCCTCCCTCCCCTTTCAATTTGGTGTAATATTTGTGTGTGTGTAAGTTTAAATGGCTTGTGTGTCTATGGTTGCCCAGGTATGTTTGAACAGAAATTGCCAGACCTCAAGGCTCGATGCCAAGACATAGAAATGTAAGTTCTGTGGGTTAAAGTGCCAGCATGCACAAACACACACACACACACACACACACACGCACACACGTACAGTGCCACATTATTGAATGCTTTATATTTATCGTTGATGGCTTACCATGATACTTGTATTTATTTTCTCCTCTCAGATTCAGTTCTAAGTCGAGAATCGAAAGATGGAAGATGAAAAAAGGTGAGAGAATCTGTTGGTCACATTTTATTGGAAGTGGGATAGCACTGAATTAAGTTTCTTGTAGACCTACTGTGCCAGCTAAAACATCAGCTATATGATAGAAACATGATATGATGGAATACAGACAAACATTTGATTTTTTAATAGCATGCAATTCATTTGAAATAAAAATAAGCACAGTTGCACGTGAGGGGGCATGAACGGAATACTGCCTTTTCAGAATTGTTATTATTTTTTTCCTTGCAGATCTCGCAAAGGGCACAGACTGATAACTAGCATTGACCCTTGACCTCTACTCACAGTCTTGACTCTGGTCTGCCATTCATTATTCTCAGCACTGTATATTTTAACCCTGTGATGTGATGGAATCTCTCTTTGTTGCTTCCATTGTATTTTTATGTTTATACCTCATTACTCGCTTTGTGTAGTTTTTCCATATTTATAGAGCAATTGAACAGCAGCCGGCGCCGGCTATATTCTATGATACATACACTTCTGCTTTGTTCCATGGATTTCTTCTTTCACTTGTTGCTCTCAAATGGTTTGTGTTGCAATCACTTTTTATGATTAGAATGGAACTTTTTTTTATATTGGTTAAAATTTAAAAAAAAATTTTAAATAAGTGTGAAATGATATGGTAAGAATTTTTGAGGATTTGTATTGTATTGCCAGTGGTATCAAGTGCAGTGCTAACCTAATGTGAATCTCTGACTTCATTACAAGATTGTGTCTGTGCCAGTGTTGCCGTGAGTGAACAAGTGTAGCAAGATAAGACACTCGGGTACTAGGCTCACGTCGTCGACCCTTTACCAACTGCTACCCACTACGGAGGGGAAAGGAAGGTATCTGGGATTTATACAATACAACAACTTGTTTACAGCACCCTATCAATTATCAGAACATCGCCACCACAAGAACACTTGCAGTGTTTCCTACTCTCTGATGTAATGTGACATCACACTGCAAACTCAAATTGCTGGAATGGTTGGTAAAGGGTCTGGCTAAGTGAAACTATTCAGGTAAATAAATTCACATATTTACATTTGTACCATAGCTACACAAATAAAACTTTCCCACTAGTCGAACTAAACTTGGATAGACTAATTAGAAACTTGTACCTGTCTAATGGTGGAATCATTTATAGTTTTAAGCAAGTACTAACATTACAAAATCATATTCCACTAAACAATTAAGTGGTAGTATAACAGTAAAGTGTAGTGAGTATCAATCAAAGATGGCCAAAAGTAAGCTAGTAAATAAAAAATTAATAAATAAAAAGAGACCACGACGACACCATCACAATCCAGCTAAACCCTTGAACATGTAGTTTTCAACCATTCAAGAAAGACCGTTTAAGTAGTGAATTATGCTGGGGTGATTAATGGATGTTGTAAGATTTTAAAAAGTGTTAGCCTCTCAGTCAGAGTCTTAAGAATTGGAACTCCATCCCCAATATCTGCAGCTGTTATTTAAAATGCAAGATACGTAGAAAATGTACCCAGATCTAGATGAGATTCTGCTTGTATTCTAGTTCCTGAGACTTCCATATGCTAAGCACACACTGCCTTGGTTTTGGTCTTGGTATACACTGCCTATTGGATCACTGGCCCTCCTGCTGGAGAGGACAAGCTGCTGTAGAGTCAGCTGCCTCTTAAACCACCTCTTTGGTTGTTTTGGTGTGCATGTAGACAAACTGATGCACGTTGTCAGAACCCTGGTTTACTGAAAGTTATATGCATGTGGTGTGTGTGTGTGTGTGTGAGGTCAGACATGGGAGAGAACCTAGCTGTTCCTGCACTGGCATGCTGCGTTCCTCATGGCACTTGTGTCTCTTGAGATCAACGGCTAGCACCTGAAACATCTCCAGATGCACCATACTCCACAACCTTCTGTCTCCTGTACCTATGCACTGCTAAACCATATCTGCTTTGAAACAACCTTCAACATACTTCATACTGCACTACACAATCCTGCCCATCTCCTCTTAGCAACACACTTGTGCCAGGCCTTGCCTTCCTGCCAAAACACCCGTCCACATCCACATACATTACATTCCTCTCTCTCCTCTTATCCCCCCTCTCTGTTGGACTCTTGGTGTTCCACCGGGCTCTGACTCCAGGCACTTCTCCACTTCCCCAGACCTTGGGTCACACGCCCATTACCAGTTAACACAATGTTCTAATATCATAGCCTAAAACTATTGTGTGAATATATTATGGTAACATTTTTACACATCCTTTATATTCATTAGTTCCACTATAACTAAAAGACAAGTGATGGATAGGTGAAAAAATCTACACAACCAATAAAATTAAAATGAGTTCAGAAACATCGTGTTCTACTAAATATTTGTTATTATTGTGTGGATTAACACTTGGTATCAATCTAGTAATGACTCCCTCAGTTCGATAAATGTAGAAGTGGTGCTCGTAGGAATCAACTTGGTAGCATCTTTCTCTGCGATTGTTGGCTTCTGTTTGGTAAACAGGAGTAGACAGTCTTTCAGGTACTTCCCACAAGTGCTCTTCTCTTTTATTACAAGGAACGCATGGTATATGAATGTGACAAAGAAAGCAAGTAATGTTACAGTTATTGAAACAGTCAATGGGTATGTTGCCTCACTATATAAAAGAGTAGCAGACACAATGCCCAAGTTTGTTAAATAAAACACTTCCAATAGATCGCTAAACTTACTTTGATAAATCTTAGTACAGAATAATTGCCGATAACTGAGGAAAATAAATAATCCCAAAGTTGTCCAAAACAGATTCCTCTGTATGCTGTAGCTCACACTGAAAATTATGAAGAGCCAGCAGCGAAACATTAGACCTAGTCCTGTCCAATATCTGTGGTGTCTGCTGTAAGGAGCGTGATAGGCATCCAGAATGGAAGAAAGAAATGTGCCATGCACCCAGTGCAATCCTTTCCTTCTGGGTAGAGACCTTAGACATTGACCAAATACTAGGAGGAGTGTGTAAGGAAGGAAAAGAAATAGTAGGAATAGTAAAGCCATGATGAATAGAGGCAAGTGCCTGTGGCCAAGATAGTCAATATTGCCATCGTAAGCCCACACTGTCTGGGAGGCAAATGGATCAGACGTATTTGTAGCATTAGCTACACTAATGTTTGCAACACTGAAAACTGTCGATATAGTTTTGAGGATTTTAGTATACGAAAGTAAGAAGAGAGTTGCCAAATCCTCCACATTTCTCATTCCCATCAGTTTCATGATTCTGGGGGAGTAGTGGCAGACCACAATAATACCAAGCACCAGAACCCAAACGTAGAAGGGAAAGATAAACTGCAACCAGGTCTTTTGGTGGACATCCATACCTGAATAAAAACAAGTTTTGATGCCAAGGTCCAAGTTTATCCAAGACATGATTACTCTAAGTACAGGGTGGATGTTCTGTTGGTCCAGCAACCCACTGAAAGATATTACATTGCCATATAGTATCAAACCATTGATAGTACCTTTAGACACGGTCATTTTTGTGAGCATCAAAAACCCTACTAAGATTACTCCAGCTAGAGCTATGAGGATGGTGAGCCATATAGCATTGTATCTGGAATTGGAGCAGTCACTACATTCCCAACTACCTAGAATAACACTGTAATTGAGAATACATTGACCACATAGAATCCCACTACGATTATGGTTACATTGCTTATCTTCATCTGAGAACGAGATGCATGATTTATCTAAAAAGCAGTAATTCAGAGGACAGATTTTGGAGGCTCTTAAATAGTTACCATCAAATCCTAACCAACCTTTCTTTAGAGAAATACAGTCTGAATTGATATTGCACTCAATGGTTTTGTATAAATCTTTAAGGCGTTGGTCACACTGACATTTCTTGTCTATATTATCAAACCCTATAGGACAATGGTGAATAAATATGTTAAATTTCAGCACATTTTGCGAGTTACACAAACCTCCCTGTAGCTGTAAAACAGAATGTGTTACATTTGCTGAAAATGCACTGACAGGAAGTTGTGTGCAGCCTCTAATGTGTCGTATGCTCTGGCCTTGTCCTAGTTCCACTTCTCCTAGTTCCACTTCTCCTTGTTGGTACTCCATTCTAATATCACATGAAACTGCTTGCTTCAATTGGTCTAGACATGCCACATATGCATAAAATGTCTTCCCTGGAACTACATCTATGCTGGTTATATCGAACTTAAAGTTTCTGGTGTCACCTTTACATTGGCTCAATTCCAAGGGCTGTGATGTAATGCCAGAGGATTGGGTGTCATATCTCTTACCATTATAAAGTATTGATTCATTGTAGTGCTCTACATTACAATTTCTAATCATCCCCCCATATATCAATCGTCCTCTAGGTGCTGATGTATTCTTGAAACTTACTGTTGAATTTCTGCTCCAACGTAAAAAGCAATATTTACAGTCTTCGGCTGTATTCTCAATATAAATTGCTCCTCCTTTCCCCAACTTTGATGTTACCTTGTCATTGTTGAATTGAGAATTGTATTTGAAATATAAGTGAGACTGTAGGGCAGCAATACTTCCTCCTTGCAGTTGAGCGGAATTATTCCATGACTGAAACTTGTTTATAGTTAGTGTAGAATTTTTCAGATACAATGCCCCGCCCCTAGAAGATGCTGAGTTATTATAAAAATCACAAATTATAGTTGATACAATAACTCTTCTCATAAATATGGCCCCACCCAAAGAAGCTTTATTACCAATAAAACTACAATGAGATATTATACATTCTGAAGCATTAATAAGTTTATGATTGACATAAAGTGCTCCACCATTAACAATGGCAACATTGTTGTTAAATTCACTGCCATTTACCTGAATACTGTTAGTGTTGAGAAAACACACTGCACCACTGTGATATTTGACTGTATTATTTATAAAGCTTCCTCCAACCATTTTAAGCATTGCAACTGATACAACACGTATCACGCCACAGGTACTGGCAGTATTTCCCATGAATTTGACATTTGTCATATGCAATACAAAAATGTCTGTCTTTGACACATGAAAGACCCCACCAAACTTAGCCGCATTATGTAGGAATATTGAATCATTCATGTTTACATTAACTTCAGTGCCACTTAAAATACAAAGAACAGTACCATAACGAGAGGCAAGATTTGATAAATATTTGCTTTTGATGATAGAAACTGTCCACCTACATTGTGGTTCAGTGTTAGAGCACCCAAACATAACAGCCCCGCGTTGAGTAGCTCGATTTTTAATAAAATAGGAATTAAGTACATATATTTGAGAAGAACAAGTAATATGAAAAACACCACCATCTCTGCCTTTATTTTTAGTGAAATTACCATTTCTTACTGAAAGAATTGCCAGGGTACTCTGAATATACATAGCAGTGTTGTAATTGCTGAGGAAGGTAGAGTTACTTATAACAATGTTTTTTAAGCGATTTATCAAAATAGCACTTCCATTTCTAATGTGAATTTTGTTATTAGCAAACAAACATGCTTCTATTTGTAGTGAGCCACTACAATTGAAATATACTGATCCATTGGAGTTGTTGATGAAGGTAGTATTTGTTATTTGACATAGTATATCCCTTGATTGGACATAGATACTAAAGTTTTCTCCATGTGTAAAAATACTACTTAACACATAAAAATTCACAAGACTTATGTTGGTAAACATTAGCATTATAGAGCAATGTTTAGTACCACTGAATTCAGCATGTGATATTTCAATCACTGGTCCATTGTTGTGCCCATTGAGTTCTAGTAAATGGTTTTGTTTCCCACATTCAATGAACCTGATGGATTGAATGGTAAACATGTCAGTCCTGAGCATTCGAAAAGAAAAATCTCCAATGCAAATAATGTCAACAGTTTCTAATTTCCAAGGTTTTAATATTAATTTAGCAATATTTGACTTCACAGTGAGATGTGTGTAGTCATTAATAGTATAGAGTTGATGAATAAACATAATGGACACAATGTCACTACTGGGAAACAAATTTTCCACGACCATCTGAAGTGTCACACACGGACTAAGTGTCTGATCATCAATCTCACAAGAATCAGCTACAATTAGGTCAGATGAGTTGACCAAGTAGATAGAAAGCGATTGTCCTGACAAGACAAAATATAATACCATCACTAGCTGAAGAAGCATGACTGTAAAGAGAAATGGATCACTTTTGGAGAGAAAAAAAATTGTATTTATACTGTCCCTTGTCAAAGTGTTATGAAAACATTGATTTGAAGATACATTAAGCTAATGGCTAGTGTGTAAACAGTTCTATAGTATATTATTAAAATATAGCGCATCTTACTCCTATTACACCAAAAAAGATCGAGTTGTTTGTTCTTTAAAACTGTAAACATATGTGGAGCAGTGAATAAAGAGTTGTAAAAACTTGTTTAAAGGTTGCCAAGCCATGCAAGGCAGAAGACCCGCAGGTGTATAGACTTTATCAGAGATATTTCAATTTCAATAGCATTGTGGGCCTTCTAGTGCAAGTGATGTGAATGACAGTAAGCCAGAGGAGGCAGTGAATACATACATACATTACATTACAGGAAATATATTTATGAAAGAGTCCAAAGTGTGAAAAATTGTTCAGGGGTGGTAGAAGTTTTCCCAGGGCAGCCATAGGTGTTGATAGACTGTGTATAGTTGAAGGAATAACCTGTTCTATTGAGCAGAGTAGTAAGGAACAAAGGAGGTGTCGATAGACTTGTACAGTTGAAGGAATAGCCCGTTCTATTGAGGAGTAAGGAACAAAGAAGTAAACCAAAGACAAGTAAAATTAAAAATAATATCAGGGAAGACAACAATTAAACTTAAACACATTAACATAACAATTAAACTTAAAGAGTAACTTAAAGAGCAAGTCTTAGGCAAGGTGCCCAGCGAGCGGGTCTTCTTCGGTCATCCTAAATTGATGTTTCCATTGGGAAACATCAATTTACAAAGAAAGTCCATTCATGAAAAAAACAAAATTCAAACATTACTGAGCTGAAAGTAAGTTGGTTAATTTGTAGCAGCTTAATTTTTAGTGGACAATGTGTATGTATGTGTACAAGAAAATGTAAAGGAAAGAATGAAATTCTTTATAGTGAGAGGAATGAATGAGTTTGCAGTCCATTGGCTTGCGAGCGTAGTAAAATGTTAGCTAGCAGCTGCCTCTTGAATTATCAAGACACATATCTAGTAATAATTTTAATAAGCTAGTTTAAATGTGACATATGATGCTCATTAAAAACAGTACAAAGCTTGCATAATTGATAAACATTTTGCATTTTCCTGAGCATTACAAGCAACCTACAAACAAGTCTGTGTGCTTTAATAGCTACCACACAGAGAAACTAATACAGAAAATGAGTTACTTTATGTGAAGTGTTTACTTCATTTTTCTCTCGTTAAATTTTGATAGTTTTACTCTCCTACTTCTCTGATTCTGTTGTAAAATTCTATCTTCTATATTCTTCTTTCCAGTCTCTGAGTTTGCTTGTGACCAGAAACTGAATTTGTGATGAGTTGAGTTTCAAACCTTAGCTATTACTGTTTTCTTTTTCTCACTGTTCCTCCGGCAGTTGTAGAAAGTTTCTGCTACACTTTTAGCCCATCTTACTATATTTTTTCTCACAGTTCACTAAGCCTTTTGTTTCTTTACACCTGGGCACTGTCATCTACAAAAGTTGTGAGCAAGAGTATAATTAGCTTATAAACATTCATAAATATATACGTCGTCATCATCAATGAATATCACAATATTAATGTTTTGCATAGCCCAATACCAGTTAACACAATGTTCTAATATAATAGCCTAAAACTATTGTGTGAATATATGGTAAATTTTTTACACATCTTTATATTCATTAGTTCCACTATAACTATCTTAAAAGACAAGTGACAGATAGGTGAAAAAATCTACACAACCAATAAAATTAAAATGAGTTCAGAAACGTCGTGTTCTAGCTACTAAATATTTGTTATTATTGTGTGGATTAACACTTGGTATCAATCTAGTAATGACTCCCTCAGTTCGATAAATGTAGAAGTGGTGCTCGTAGGTATCAACGTGGTAGCATCTTTCTCTGCGATAGTTGACTTCTGTTTGGTAAACAGGAGTAGACAGTCTTTCAGGTACTTCCCACAAGTGCTCTTCTCTTTTATTACAAGGAACGCATGGTATATGAATGTGACAAAGAAAGCAAGTAATGCTACAGTTATTGAAACAGTCAGTGGGTATGTTGCCTCACTATATAAAAGAGTAGCAGACACAATGCCCAAGTTTGTTAAATAAAACACTTCCAATAGATCGCTAAACCTACTTTGATAAATCTTAGTACAGAATAATTGCCGATAACTGAGGAAAATAAATAATCCCAAAGTTGTCCAAAACAGATTCCTCTGTATGCTGTAGCTCACACTGAAAATTATGAAGAGCCAGCAGCGAAACATTAGACCTAGTCCTGTCCAATATCTGTGGTGTCTGCTGTAAGGAGCGTGATAGGCATCCAGAATGGAAGAAAGAAATGTGCCATGCACCCAGTGCAATCCTTTCCTTCTGGGTAGAGACCTTAGACATTGACCAAATACTAGAAGGAGTGTGTAAGGAAGGAAAAGAAATAGTAGGAATAGTAAAGCCATGATGAATAGAGGTAAGTGCCTGTGGCCAAGATAGTCAATATTGCCATCGTAAGCCCACACTGTCTGGGAGGCAAATGGATCAGACGTATTTGTAGCGTTAGCTACACTAATGTTAGCAACACTGAAAACTGTCGATATAGTTTTGAGGATTTTAGTATACGAAAGTAAGAAGAGAGTTGCCAAAACCTCCACATTTCTCATTCCCATCAGTTTCATGATTCTGGGGGAGTAGTGGCAGACCACAATAATACCAAGCACCAGAACCCAAATGTAGAAGGGAAAGATAAACTGCAACCAGGTCTTTTGGTAGACATCCATACCTGAATAAAAACAAGTTTTGATGCCAAGGTCCAAGTTTATCCAAGACATGATTACTCTAAGTACAGGGTGGATGCTCTGTTGGCCCAGCAACCCACTGAAAGATATTACATTGCCATATAGTATCAAACCATTGATAGTACCTTTAGACACGGTCATTTTTGTGAGCATCAAAAATCCTACTAAGATCACTCCAGCTAGAGCTATGAGGATGGTGAGCCATATAGCATTGTATCTGGAATTGGAGCAGTCACTACATTCCCAACTACCTAGAATAACACTGTAATTGAGACTACATTGACCACATAGAATCCCACTACGATTATGGTTACATTGCTTATCTTCATCTGAGAGCGAGATGCATGATTTATCTAACAAGCAGTAATTCAGAGGACAGATTTTGGAGGCTCTTAAATAGTTACCATCAAATCCTAACCAACCTTTCTTTAGAGAAATACAGTCTGAATTGATATTGCACTCAATGGTTTTGTATAAATCTTTAAGGCGTTGGTCACACTGACATTTCTTGTCTATATTATCAAACCCTATAGGACAATGGTGAATAGATATGTTAAATTTCAGCACATTTTGCAATTTACACAAACCTCCCTGTAGCTGTAAAACAGAATGTGTTACATTTGCTGAAAATGCACTGACAGGAAGTTGTGTGCAGCCTCTAATGTGTCGTATGCTCTGGCCTTGTCCTAGTTCCACTTCTCCTAGTTCCACTTCTCCTTGTTGGTACTCCATTCTAATATCACATGAAACTGCTTGCTTCAATTGGTCTAGACATGCCACATATGCATAAAATGTCTTCCCTGGAACTACATCTATGCTGGTTATATCGAACTTAAAGTTTCTGGTGTCACCTTTACATTGGCTCAATTCCAAGGGCTGTGATGTAATGCCAGAGGATTGGGTGTCATATCTCTTACCATTATAAAGTATTGATTCATTGTAGTGCTCTACATTACAATTTCTAATCATCCCCCCATATATCATTTGTCCTCTAGGTGCTGATGTATTCTTGAAACTTACTGTTGAATTTCTGCTCCAACGTAAAAAGCAATATTTACAGTCTTCGGCTGTATTCTCAATATAAATTGCTCCTCCTTTCCCCAACTTTGATGTTACCTTGTCATTGTTGAATTGAGAATTGTATTTGAAATATAAGTGAGACTGTAGGGCAGCAATACTTCCTCCTTGCAGTTTAGCGGAATTATTCCATGACTGAAACTTGTTTATAGTTAGTGTAGAATTTTTTAGATACAATGCCCCGCCCCTAGAAGATGCTGAGTTATTATAAAAATCACAAATTATAGTTGATACAATAACTCTTCTCATAAATATGGCCCCACCCAAAGAAGCTTTATTACCAATAAAACTACAATGAGATATTATACATTCTGAAGCATTAATAAGTTTATGATTGACATAAAGTGCTCCACCAATAGCAATGGCAACATTGTTGTTAAATTCACTGCCATTTACCTGAATACTGTTAGTGTTGAAAACACACACTGCACCACTGTGATGTTTGACTGTATTATTTATAAAGCTTCCTCCAACCATTTTAAACATTGCAACTGATTCAACACGTATCACGCCACAGGTACTGGCAGTATTTCCCATGAATTTGACATTTGTCATATGCAATACAAAAATGTCTGTCTTTGACACATGAAAGACCCCACCAAGCTTAGCCTCATTATGTAGGAATATTGAATCATTCATGTTTACATTAACTTCAGTGCCACTTAAAATACAAAGAACACTACCATAACGAGAGGCAAGATTTGATAAATATTTGCTTTTGATGATAGAAACTGTCCACCTACATTGTGGTTCAGTGTTAGAGCACCCAAACATAACAGCCCCGTGTTGAGCTGCTTGATTTCTTAAAAAATAAGAATTGGAGATATTTATTTGAGACGAACAATCAATATGAAAAATACCACCTTTTCTTCCTTTATTTTTAGTAAAATTACTATTATTTAAAGAAAGTATTACCAGGGTGCTCTGAATGTATATAGCAGTGTTGTAATTGCTGAGGAAGGTGGAGTCATTTATACTTATATTTCTTAAATGATTTATCAAAATAGCACTTCCCCTTCCAACGTGATTTTTGTTACTAGCAAACAAACATGCTTCTATTTGTAGTGAGCCACTACAATTGAAATATACTGATCCATTGGAGTTGTTGATGAAGGTAGTATTTCTTATTTCACTAAGTATATTCCACGATTGAACACAGATACTGTAGTTTTTTCCATTTTTGAAAATACTATTCTCCACATAAAAATTTACAAGATTTATGTAAGCAAACATTAGCATTATAGAGCAATGTTTAGTACCACTGAATTCAGCATGTGATATTTCAATCACTGGTCCATTGTTGTGCCCATTGAGTTCTAGTAAATGGTTTTGTTTCCCACATTCAATGAACCTGATGGATTGAATGGTAAACATGTCAGTCCTGAGCATTCGAAAAGAAAAATCTCCAATGCAAATAATGTCAACAGTTTCTAATTTCCAAGGTTTTAATATTAATTTAGCAATATTTGACTTCACAGTGAGATGTGTGTAGTCATTAATAGTATAGAGTTGATGAATAAACATAATGGACACAATGTCACTACTGGGAAACAAGTTTTCCACGACCATCTGAAGTGTCACACACGGACTAAGTGTCTGATCATCAATCTCACAAGAATCAGCTACAATTAGGTCAGATGAGTTGACCAAGTAGATAGAAAGCGATTGTCCTGACAAGACAAAATATAATACCATCACTAGCTGAAGAAGCATGACTGTAAAGAGATATGGATCACTTTTGAAAGAAAATTTTTTTTTTGTATTTATACTGTCCCTTGTCAAAGTGCTATGAAAACATTGATTTGAAGATACATTAAGCTAATGGCTAGTGTGTAAACAGTTCTATAGTATATTATTAAAATATAGCGCATCTTACTCCTATTACACCAAAAAAGATCGAGTTGTTTGTTTTTTATAACTGTAAACATATGTGGAGCAGTGAATAAAGAGTTGTAAAAACTTAGCCTAGTCAATGACATGTGTCTTGTCTATATAGTATCAATACATTGGCAATTTTGAATTAATGAAGACAAGTCATAAATTTAGGTCCAAAAACTTGCCTGTTTTCCATTGGGAAACATCAATTTACAAAGAAATTCCATTCATGAACAAAACAAAATTCAAACATTACTGAGCTGAAAGTAAGTTGGTTAATTTGTAGCAGCTTAATTTTTAGTGGACCATGTGTATGTATGTGTACAAGAAAATGTAAAGGAAAGAATAAAAAAAATTTATAGTGAGAGGAATGAATGAGTTTGCAGTCCATTGGCTTGCGAGTGTAGTAAAATGTTAGCTAGCAGCTGCCTCTTGAATTATCAAGACACATATCTAGTAATAATTTTAACTAGTGGTGCGCTCGAATAGCGCAAATGCATGGCGAGCGAGTAAATATATGAGTATAGGTAAAGATGATTTGTGAAGGAAATCGCTAAATAATAGCAATGATTAGGCACGAAGAGTTAACAATAACAGAATTACCTGAATAAACTTCGAAAGCAGTGGCAAAGAAGCGCAGCTTGACAAAGACTTCACAATTGTTTCAAGAAGAGAGTAGCTATGAAATTTTTGGTTGAAACAAAGTTGCGTAAGGCAGTGCAGCATCCGTGCTCGTTAATTGAAAAATACTGGAACTGTGAACGCTTTACCTAACTTACGTAATTAGAAGCGCGGGCGAAATATTTTGACGTACGCATACATACCTATCTGAAATCTCAATTGAACACGACTGAGAGTCAGCTTCGCTCGCTTCGCTCGCTCGCTGAATAAGCTAATTTAAATGTGACATATGATGCTCATTAAAAACAGTACAAAGCTTGCATAATAGATAAACATTTTGCATTTTCCTGAGCATTACAAGCAACCTACAAACAAGTCTGTGTGCTTTAATAGCTACCACACAGAGAATGAAGTGCTTACTTCATCCTTCTCTCGTTAAATTTTGATAGTTTTACTCTCCCACTTCTCTGATTCTGTTGTAAAATTCTATTCTATATTCTTCTTTCCAGTCTCTGAGTTTGCTTGTGACCAGAAACTGAATTTGTGATGAGTTGAGTTTCAAACCTTAGCTATTACTGTTTTCTTTTTCTCACTGTTCCTCCGGCCGTTGTAGAAAGTTTCTGCTACACTTTTAGCCCATCTTACTATATTTTTTCTCACAGTTCACTAAGCCTTTTGTTTCTTTACACCTGGGCACTGTCATCTACAAAAGTTGTGAGCAAGAGTATAATTAGCTTATAAACATTCATAAATATATACGTCGTCATCATCAATGAATATCACAATATTAATGTTTTGCATAGCCCAATACCAGTTAACATAATGTTCTAATATCATAGCCTAAAACTATTGTGTGAATATATTATGGTAACATTTTTACACGTCCTTTATATTCATTAGTTCCACTATAACTATCTTAAAAGACAAGTGATGGATAGGTGAAAAAATCTACACAACCAATAAAATTAAAATGAGTTCAGAAACGTCGTGTTCTACTAAATATTTGTTATTATTGTGTGGATTAACACTTGGTATCAATCTAGTAATGACTCCCTCAGTTCGATAAATGTAGAAGTGGTGCTCGTAGGTATCAACTTGGTAGCATCTTTCTCTGCGATAGCTGACTTCTGTTTGGTAAACAGGAGTAGACAGTCTTTCAGGTACTTCCCACAAGTGCTCTTCTCTTTTATTACAAGGAACGCATGGTATATGAATGTGACAAAGAAAGCAAGTAATGCTACAGTTATTGAAACAGTCAGTGGGTATGTTGCCTCACTATATAAAAGAGTAGCAGACACAATGCCCAAGTTTGTTAAATAAAACACTTCCAATAGATCGCTAAACCTACTCTGATAAATCTTAGTACAGAATAATTGCCGATAACTGAGGAAAATAAATAGTCCCAAAGTTGTCCAAAACAGATTCCTCTGTATGCTGTAGCTCACACTGAAAATTATGAAGAGCCAGCAGCGAAACATTAGACCTAGTCCTGTCCAATATCTGTGGTGTCTGCTGTAAGGAGCGTGATAGGCATCCAGAATGGAAGAAAGAAATGTGCCATGCACCCAGTGCAATCCTTTCCTTCTGGGTAGAGACCTTAGACATTGACCAAATACTAGAAGGAGTGTGTAAGGAAGGAAAATAAATAGTAGGAATAGCAAAGCCATGATGAATAGAGGTAAGTGCCTGTGGCCAAGATAGTCAATATTGCCATCGTAAGCCCACACTGTCTGGGAGGCAAATGGATCAGACGTATTTGTAGCGTTAGCTACACTAATGTTTGCAACACTGAAAACTGTCGATATAGTTTTGAGGATTTTAGTATACGAAAGTAAGAAGAGAGTTGCCAAAACCTCCACATTTCTCATTCCCATCAGTTTCATGATTCTGGGGGAGTAGTGGCAGACGACAATAATACCAAGCACCAGAACCCAAATGTAGAAGGGAAAGATAAACTGCAACCAGGTCTTTTGGTGGACATCCATACCTGAATAAAAACAAGTTTTGATGCCAAGGTCCAAGTTTATCCAAGACATGATTACTCTAAGTACAGGGTGGATGTTCTGTTGGTCCAGCAACCCACTGAAAGATATTACATTGCCATATAGTATCAAACCATTGATAGTACCTTTAGACACGGTCATTTTTGTGAGCATCAAAAACCCTACTAAGATCACTCCAGCTAGAGCTATGAGGATGGTGAGCCATATTGCATTGTATCTGGAATTGGAGCAGTCACTACATTCCCAACTACCTAGAATAACACTGTAATTGAGAATACATTGACCACATAGAATCCCACTACGATTATGGTTACATTGCTTATCTGCATCAGTAAAGGAGATATTTGATATACCTGAAAAGCAAAAGTTTAAAGGACAGATTTTGGAGGTTCTCAAATAGCCACCAACAAATCCCAACCATCCTTTGTCAAAAATAATACGGCCAGATTCAAGATCACACTCCACTGTCTGGTAAAAGTCCTTCAGACGCTGGTCGCAGATACATTTTAGAGCTACATTATTGAAGCCTACCGGACAAGGATGAACTATTAAATTAATCTTTAGAACATTTTGCATGTCATAACTGCACAACCCTCCTGATAGCTGTAGTACCGAGTGCTTTACATTCTCTGAGAAGGAACTAAATGAAAGTTTTTGACAGCCTTCAACATGTCTTAGACTTTGTCCTTGTCCCAATTCGACTTTTCCTTGTTGGTATTCCCCTCTGATGTCACAAGGGGTGGGCCGCTTCAATTGATCTATACACACCACATTCACATAAAATGTCTCTCCCGGAATAACATCCATGCTGATTGACCTCAATACACAGTTTCTGATGTAATTATTACAATAGCATAACTGTAAGGGCAGTGATGTGATGCCGTATGAATGGATGTCATATTTGCTGCTGTTGAAGGTAATGGCATTAAAGGAACTGTTGCTTTGTATTGTAGCACATCTGTCCATCATCCCTCCAAATATCATATATCCTCTAACAGCTGATGTCTGCGTAAAGTTGATATTTGAATTATTGTTCCAGTGAATCAAGCATTCAGAGTCATTCTTGCAGTCCTCCTCCCTATTCTCTATGTAAATGGCTCCTCCTGAGCCATACTGTGATGTTACTGAGTCATTGTTGAACTGGGCTATATCTGTGTGAAGTATACGCGGGATTGTGTAGTAGCAATACTGCCTCCATGGAGCTCTGCAATATTATTGAATGATTGGAACTCGCTTAAATTCATCGCAGAATCTTCCAAAAGCATTGCTCCCCCAAATGATGCAATATTGTTTGAAAATTCGCATAGTATGTTTGATACCTCAGCTCTCTGCATAAGTATGGCACCTCCTCTTGAAGCTTTATTACCCTCAAAAATGCATTGAGTCAATAGACATCTAGATACTTTCAACAGGTCCTTGTGCTCAACAAGAATTGCTCCACCACCTCCAGGGGAAAAGTTGTTCTGAAAGTTGCAGAGCCTTATATTAATATTATCAATGCTATACAAAGTAATAGCACCGCCTTCAACTTGGACAGAATTATTAATGAAGGCTCCATTTTCCAAACAGAATTTTTTCACCAAAGAAGCATATATTGTTCCACCAATTCTGGCTGTGTTTCTCATGAATTTGACAGTGTTCATGGTAAGTATAACACTATCAGTATTTGAAAGGTAAAAAACTCCACCAAAAGTAGCCTCATTACTGATGTACATTGTGTCTTGCATGCGAACATTAACTTTATAGCAATTTAGAAAACTGAATACACTACCATTTCCAATACGAACAAGATTTGCTATATATGTGCATCTATTTATAGAAATTTCAAATGAGTGCAGCTGTTGTCTAGTTGTACCACATCCGGATATAACACCACCTCTTCTGGATGCTTCGTTACTAATAAATTGGGAATTTGAAAGTTTTAGTCTGGAAGAACAAGCAAAATAAATAGCTCCACCAAAATCACCCTTGTTTCCAGTAAAATTACTATATTTTATTGATATTTCTACCTTAAAGGTACTTTGAAAATAAATAGCTGTGTTGTAATTATTGAGGAATCCAGATTTGTTTATAATAACAGTTAATACATTATTTGTAAAAATAGCACTTCCACTTCTAATTTGATTGGTGTTGTTTTCAAAGGAGCACTCTCTTATTCGTAATGACCCATTAGCATTGGAAAAAACTGTGCCATTTCTGTGGTTAGTGAAGTTCGTTTTTATCAATCTGCTGTCTACAACATTTGAATGGATGCAAATACTATAGTTTTCTCCAGATTTAAAAATACTGTTTTCAGCCCGAAAGCCAACCGGTATTTCACAATTAAGCATAAACATAATAGAACACATTTTACTTCCAATAAACTCGGTGTGGAATATTTTAATTCCTGGTTTTTTGGTCGCTGATTTAGTAGAACATCCTTTGAGGTCCAACACATGCTTCTGTTTCCCACAATTAACAAATCTGATGGACTCAATGGTAAATTCGTAAGTCTTCAATATTTCAAAGGACAAATCTCCGATACAAACAATACTGACCATTTCTCCTGCTTTCCACGATTTTAATCTTATGTTAGTGTCACTACGCGTAACAATGAAATGAATGTCTTCATAAATGGAATAATCTTGATGAATAAAAGCAATGGTTAAATTTTGTGTACCTGATAATTTCTTCTTAACAAGCATCTGAAGTGTTACACAAGGACGAAGTGACTCCTCACCAATGACACAATTAGACTGGGTAATCAAGTCTGAAGAGTTGGTCACATAGGTGGTGTATGGACGCCTAAATGAAAGCACTGAGATGGCACAGCACAGTAGCAATATAGCAAGTTGATGAACCATGACTGCAATTTAGCATTCAGAAGCTAGTAAAGGTTTTTATCCGAGAGTTGTTGAAAGTGTTCGAAATCAAAACTTTCAAGATGTAAAGTAACAACTGCAGTTTGTTTACTTAAATACAGTGGAAATTGGGAATTAGATTGTGAAAAAGAAATGATTTGCATACACTTCTAGTCAACAAATATTTTAAGCTGCCCAGTCTAGTTTGAATTCAATATATTATATAGCCACTTTTTTTTTCTTCTTTACCCGCCATGAACTGCAACCATCAATTAAGGCTACAGTCTATATTAGATATTCAGTAGCTAAGTATAAAAAAAGTCTTATTTTGTTCTGGTGAGTACCTAGTCTTAGCCCATGATCTGTGTCAAAATTTAAAATAGATTTTTTAGTCGTTTTGGTATTTTTCCCTCCTCTTCAAGGCTTATCACCTGGTATTCAATATTCTAAAACAAAGTAAATATAGTAGCCACATGCACTACTGTTCAAACTCTTTTTGTTGTTGATTGAGCATTGGGAACTCTGAAATTGTGCTATGGGGATGTGAACGAAGTGCAAAAAAAAAAAAAAAAATTTTATACCATATTGGATATTTCTTTTTCCCTTCTTTGCTTCATGCAAATTTTTTTTTTAAATGCAGGGGGAGGAAGGAGGAGGAGGGGGATGAAATGTTGATGAAAGTCAGCAAGTTTCCATAACATATAATTTTAGAGATAAGGGCATATCATGTTAATATAATTTATTATTATTTTATCAAAATAATAGGCTATATTCAGATAGGAACAATATTCTGTAAACAGCAGTCCAACATTTTAAAAATGTTCTTTTGCTAGTTCCAAATGAAAATGAAATTTGCACACATATTGCAGTAAAATTTAGTACATTGAAGAAAAAATGGCCGTTTTTTTTTTTTATGCCAACAATGCTTGGGCTTCACGGTTCTTCTCATTGTACCCAAATCAATGATAACATTATTTGTAATCTTCCCATCTCCCTCTCTCTATATATATAGGCTCTGGCGGAATGTTTCTCTCATCATAACACTAAGTGCTACTAGATTATAATGTAAGTGTGTCACTATTTACTGTTGATCAATTATAACTATAGAAAGAGCTCACTACTACAAATATATACAAGTACAATGTTTCATATAAAAGCACTCAATATCAATAGTTTTTAAGTTTAAAACTAACACAAGTTCTCTCTGTCAGTTATTGACACTGAATACTCCGATCTTGTCTATTTGAGACCCTGCGAATCCATGGAACCCAACAATCCTCCCAGTGAAATTATATGCAACGTTTCCCACCATGCCAAACGGTCCATACTTGACGAGTTTCCCAGTTGACTGCTGTACAGTGAAGCTCAGTTGAGTGATGATGATTATGGACCCATTAGAGTCGACAGTTCCCTCCACTGCCACAAGGTGGTCTCCTTCTTGTAGGGTTATTTTTGTCATGTTATTACTGAAGGCTTTTCCGTGCTGGGCTCCCATTAGAGTTCCACCGCCTAAAGTGACAAATTCTATTTGGAGTCCGTCAATGACATTTCCATTCCAAATGGAGATGGTATGTATGCCAACAACAGGAGGAATTCGTAAGGGCAGTCCGTCGTTAAAACCCGAACCTCCGCTGCCACCTTTTGCGGCGCTTTGATTTAGTGGTGAGAGACCGTATATTCCAATGCTGTCCAAGGAATCACTGGAGCGACCATGGAATGCTATGACATGCTTTTCGAAAGAAAATTTAGTGGATCCTTCTTTTCCGTAAGGTCCGTATTGTATCATGTTGTTCCCAGGCCCCACAGTCTTGAAGGTGAGCTGGTTGACGAACTGACCGCTAGTCTGACCCTCTACCATTCGGATGTGTTGCATGGGACCCAGTGTGATGTTAATGGGAGTGCCGGAAATCTTGCCATGTAAAGGGCCGGAGAAGAGAAGTCCTCCTGCCGTGACATAAGTCACAGTGATGGAGTTAATCTGGTCCGTGTAGCTGATGTTAATGGAGTGAACGCCCACGACATACTGGAGAAGTTCAAAGTCATCAAATTCGATCCTGTCCGAACCGCCTTGGCTTTCCACTTTTCGTATCGGTCGAGTCATGGTGTCATCGTCCACTTTGATGGGAGAACCCAGTACACGTTCCTGGGAAGAAGTAGAATCCTTTACATCATCAGTAAGGAGGTCATTATCCACAGCAATCTGATCTTCTTGGGTCAAGTTGAAAGGCTTTGAGCTGGCAGTAGAAATTGCTAAGACGAGAAGGTAGGCGGTTAGAAGACTCATTGTCATGGCTGCTATTGTTATGTTGCTGGTATTCTGATCGGCGAGGAACTTATTTTATAGGCTGTCCGATTGCATCACTCTCTCGTACGCCAGGTCACATGTGTGTTATTGTAGCGGTGCCAGAACATCACCCCACAAACCCACTGATATTCATGTGGGGACTAGCACGTGCTAGTCAGTCAGTCAATTTAGTTAGTCAGTCATGTCCACTGGAGTTAAACAGCCACACAGTATGTATCCTGCAATCACGCAATATATATATTCGAATAATGGTGGTTCATGATGAAACTCATTGGCCGTATTACACAGCTGACCTGTGGTGGCAAACACACACATCACACACACACACACACACACACACACACACACACACGGGAATGTATTTTCATTTATAAGGAGTTTTAATTAACCCCTTCCAACAATTAGAAGCTCGCTGCAGTCTGTCACTGATGCTATCAGTCACAATAATCCATTGTTGGGTGCAACTATGGAAATGGAGTTTTTCTTATTATAACAGAGAGGTCCTTCAGAGGGACACTACATATAATGTCCCCACCTTAAGGGCAGGGATACTATTGTATGTAGCATCCCACCTCACTACGTAGTTAGAAGCAGTTGCAACATTCTAAATTAGTGAGGTGATGTGCAATCTTCATGAACTACCTTGCTCGGGCCCCAGCTGTAAGTAGCGTCCTCGCAGCTTTACACAGCTTTTTTCGGCTACTGCTGTAGTAAGAAGCAAGTCACCATTTAGGGTAAGACTATAAACTGTGCAGTAACTACATTTTTTTGTTGTTGTTGTTTTTTAGTCAAATAGTTGTGGGAAAGTAGTTACTATGGCATTGAAACCCCTTACCATATGTCATTTAAAAACCGCCATTTTTTTAAGTAGCTGGAGTGTCAGGAACACAGGTCACTTGGATGAAGTACTGTGGTCAATGGCTACATAGCTACTTGTAGTACCTTATACTGTTGTTTTTTGTTTTTGTTTTTTTATGTATTTATATACATTTCAACAATCATTTGCTTAACTTGTTTCCTTGTATTAAGTTAAGCCACAGAAAAGATAAGTTCAGTGGTTTTTGTATGGAATGCACATCTGGTAAACTAATCCAAATAGAATGGGAGTGGGCATTAGTGTGTTCACTATACCACCACAAGTGTGGCTTGCCCCTCACCAATGAAGTGCAACATGCTCAATTAATTTCATCATTATTCCCTTGGGCTGAAATCCACATATGTTTGTGGCACTGACTACATACTGACACCCTCCTTCAATCACCCATTCTGATAAACTGCCTGACAGCTCTCCTCATGTCCCATTAGTGTGATATGGGGTGACAGATGTGTCCCAGATCATCAGCAAAAACTACAGAGACTTAACACATTTGCCTCTTGCCCATATTGCCAATGAAATAACAGTCGAAAAGTGTTTGTCAGGAAAGTATGCACATATAAACGTGCTGTAATAGCTAGCTGTTTCAAATAATTATTGCTGCTGTTATGTATTCATTATATAATAGGTGGGATCTGGGTGTAGTTTGGGTGTGATTATTAAGTAACACCCCCATAATAATCCTGCCTGACCCCCTGTGTACAGGAGCTGAAAACAACAAGAGGTATAGAAAGTTAATTAAGCAGAAGCGGGGTTTCTAGCTGAAAAATAAATGGCTGAAATGTTAATGGAACATTCCATGACATTTTCTAACTTTAATTGAGAACAACCCAATATTAATATTCTCCTAACAGACCATTAAACAGACTGCTTTGGTGAACTGACATTTAAATTAGACTCTAGCTACCGCAAAACCTGGAGAAGTTTAGCTATAAAAAAAGACTCAAGCATGCTCCATCACAGTAATTGCAGAAGTTATCACAGACTTTTTTTTTATCATTGTTATATTCTACGTGTAATCATCATCTATATATTGTTCAATATTCTGTCTTCAATTCCACTATCATAGGCAGCAAATGATGAGGGCCACGATCACTGTTAACAATTTTACCCACCTATAGTCTCCTATTGTGTGATCAGTGTTAGACTGCATGAATTCCATACCAACTGCAACATAGCAAACCTAAGAGTAGCCAGTAATAGATGTATGGTAAAGTATGGGTCACTCAATCAGGTATAGCACCAGCTGCTAGCGAGCTAACCACCAACTGTGCATCCACCGCAGTGATACCATCTATTGCAGTAACACTATCAACCATAGAGACACCATCTATAGTTTTCTACGGTTAACTATAGTCTTGCAAGTCACCCTTTACCAAACCATACGCTGGGAAAGGGTCTGGAACTTTCACCATATGAATGAAATGCATATGGTCGAAGTTCCAGACCCTTTCCCAGCGTAGCTGTTGGGTAAAGGGTCTGGCCCTGCGAGACTACTGTCAATTTTCAGTTGAGCTAAAAGACTAAGGCAGGATTGAAGCCTGTTTGAGACACTAGCTAAAATAAATGTGGCCTGTCTCTTCTACCAAGAATAGAGGCCACAGCTGAAATGAATCTGAGTGTTCTAATTCATTAAATTTAATAACCTAATGTTTCTATAATTGATTTTATAGTTGCAAGCCCTCCAATGCTTCCGTCATCTATAACTATTCAGTCTAGAATTCTTTCAGATTGACTATCTACCAAATGCTCCATCCTGAAAGAAGCTGCATTTCTTTAGGCTACTCTTCTTGCACAGCATATTAATGTAATTACCAGTGTGCACGTATATTTTGTATGCTGATTTAACTGCTTTCATATGAATACTCAGACGGATGTGATAAAAGCTAAATATTTACTATTTCAATACCGTTACTGCTTATATCCGGCCAAGTTGTCAACGATGCAAATATTAATTAAATATACCGTCTATGGACATTGGGTCAAAGTTGACAACAAATTTTATAAATTTGATAACCAGTCCATTGAATTCCAAGGAAGTTTTATTATACTGAAACCCTACAAACATTCCAACCTATGACCTCGTGATGTAATTGCCTTCATAGCCTGGTAATCAAGGAATGCCCTCGGTAAGCAATTCTAGAATTTCTAAATTATTCTGTTTAATCAACAAATCATGCCAAACCATGGGAACTGAGACGCCTGGTATTAGCTAAATAGATCAAGCCACATCGTCATTGAGGCATTAAATTGTGATATGATGAGCTGACGTAATGTTTGTCCCTATACAAATCAGATTATTCTGCTGGGTAATAAAAATTTAATAAGGGTGTACCTGGTAAAGGGTCTTCTTAATACCGCTCTTCCTACAGATTCTCCCTGCAGGCCAAAAACTTACATGGTTGAGTCTTCATATGCAACAGCTGTCATACCATATATCATACCTTGTGTTGGTCCTCAAACATATTAGCTAGTTACCAAAACCTATGAAGTCATTAATGTCTCTCACTAAGTGCTATAGCGGTAAATAGCAAGTATCTGTTCATTAGTGTCATGCATGCTTGTGTGAAAGATCACTCAATGCTAGCTATAGGCAGTGTAAGCGATGAGTTGCCAATATTCTATCTGGTGAACTCGTCAGCACCGGGAATATCATTCACACTTCACAATGTCCACATCTAAAGACTTTAAGAATATTTGGCATATCAGGGTTGAAACAAGATTAACGTTTGTTTTTGTTCTTTAAAGCAGTTTCTAGGACAACAAGTTGACAGTTATTGTTTGAAGTGACTGAGGTTCTGGAAGGTACTTGACAGCCGACACCCAAGTGCACCTATACTAATGGAGCTGACTGTGAAGATGTCACACTAGATGAGTGATTCTTAATTTTTGTGGCCGATCACTAATGGATCAAATGGGTATTGTATAACGAAAGTAAATTCCACAGGCAACGAATGCATATAGCTGGCTAGCCTTAAATTCAATAAGTTGGTTTATAAAAAATACATACATTCAAAATTATTTCATTTTTAAAAGCCTATTTTAAATTTATCAACTGACTTGTGGTTATGTTTCCTTCAGGGATGGACATTGGTAGAGCAAGTATTCTCTCGTTTCACTGTTTCAAACCTTGTGGTTCACCTGCCCTGAACAGATGTATCCTGTGTACTCAGTTTCCAGGAACTCTTTGGACAGTTACAATTTGCATATCCAAATTTGTTGTACAAGAATTTTTGCTTTAATTAGAATATAAATTATTATCCAGAGGAGAGACAAATCGTTAGTTCATTTTTTTTCCAATTCAAAGTCACCATTTGATACCTTGAATTGAAAGCAAACCGATAAGTTAAAAACAAAAAACAAAAACAAAAACAAAATCAACAAATTAGCTGAGGAAAAATTTAACTGCCAAAAATGAATGGAAATTTCTAAGTCCCCTTGAAGTACCTCTACTACACCTCTATTCCCTCCTTGTGTGTATGTGTGTGTGTGTGTGTGTGTGTGTGATCCTCTCTTTCTCCATGTTCCTAATATTGCTTCCCTTACACTGGACACGGACCACACGTACCTAATACTTTAGCACTAATAAAGAATTAACTTTTATTTTTAGCACTCTCTCTAGTTGTGCTATCCACTGAGAGCTGGCATGAGTTTCTTCTTGTCTGAGAGGCCATTTGTCTGAAGGCGAGAGTACCAGGTGTCTGGAAGGACTGAGAAGGAATGCCAGACATATTGGCAGTAGAGCGTGGCAGTCTGACCTTGGGTTAGCTACTGCATGAACTGCAGTTTCTATTCAGCTAAATATAGAAGGGACACTTGTGAAAAAAATACCACTTCATGGAAACAAATTTTAGACTTTATGTATTATTATAGATTGATGTGACATAAATCAAATTGAAATGATTAATATACCATGTTCTATACATTTGCTGTATTGGGTTAATATTCTCTATTTAAACGGTTTTTAACGGACCATTCATTATGCAAAATATGCATTTGTACAAATCAAAATAAACAAGACATATGACATATCATTTCACTGCTTACCAGTCATAAGTGGTTTTTACTGCACTTAACATGTTTTCAAAAAATGATTTCCTTGCTGGCCCAGAGAGCTATTTTAACAGTTTAATTGTAATGCATGCAAAAAGATATTTAAGCAGTTTTGACTTCGCGTGATGATCATTTCAATTTGATTATGTTACATCAATCTAAATTCTCCTAAAATGAATTGACTCTGCTTTTATATAAAATTAGCTTTATAAAAGTTTTAAAACATCTTTCGTCACAGATCAACTTACTATTATAATGAAGCACACTACTTCACGCTATTAAAATAATCTTCCCCGAATGCAGTTTCACAAGTTGTTAACATAATTAAATCTCACTAGGGAGTGATCAATTAGGAGTTGATAATTAATTCCTATATTTTATTTCAGATGAGTGAGAATTGACAATAAAATTATCCTAAATAGGTAACTCGACTGATAATTGGAAAAACCACAAGTGTAAAATGACTCGTAACAAATATCCCCACTGTGTGGACAGCTTAATGACTTGAACAAACTTGAAAATAATTGCCATTTAATGCTCTAGTACATGTTATATAACTGAATGGCATCCACTTATGGTCAAAGGCATGCCATCTGCAACCCAAATCATCTCCCAGCTGCAACAGAAAGCGGAGTAGCTTGACCTCCAAAATTCCGATCAAGTTCCAAACTGCTGGGTTTGTAACACAGAACGGATATAATTGGGCTATTGAAGAATCATAATTAATCCACTTAACGAGAGAAGTAGGTAGACTCCTCCCTCTATTCCCACCCATAGAGGGGAGGACGTAGACTCCTTTATGTTCTATCAGTAAAATAATTAACTCTTAATGGTTGATACCGGATCTCATTAATATTCTGGTAAAGCAATCACTTTACGTTATTGATCGGCACAAGATTGTGGTCCCACTATACCAGGTCTGAGAAATACTTGCTAAAGTAATTAAATCAATCTGATGGGATGTAAGAGTTAGGGGTTAAGTTGGCATTGAAATGAGGTCAACATAAACAACTAAATTATAATGAGAGGCAATTATACCAACTCATTGTTTGATGCTATTTCTTACAAGCAGGCTGACACAAAATGCGAGGTTGGACAAAGAATGCAAAACAAAAACTGTATTCCAACCAGGCAGAACATGAGAGTTACTCATGCACATAATTAGCAATGGCCTTCTATCATATGACACATACTCCCTATAATGTGTATACAACTGCAGCAGCTGCAAGGTGATTCATTAAAATGGCTCCAGTCTACGATCTATAAGACAAAGTTTCATTTCTACACTAGCCACCTGAGATACACTAGCTTAGATCACTGTAGTTCTTCTATCCGAACAACCTGTATGACCTCATCATGGCAAAGAATTGGAGTTTTTCTTGTTACTTATCAGTAAAATTTACACTAAATTGGCCTGTTGATAAGCTGACCTTTAGCCAATCATAAGATGGCTGAGGTAGAAAATGCAAGTGACAAAGAAAAAAGACGAAGATTATAGACTATTGCACAACATAGAGTGTACACTATAAAGCTGAAAGCTTCAATTTTCTTAAAATGTGTCAGACTGATTATTATTCAGAATGTCAACGTATACGTTTTAACATATAGCATTGCAGCTGACGGGAGTCTTTCTTTGTATAGACCTCAGATAACCACTATCCTCACCTCATGCACTATAAGATTTTTGGCCAAGAGTTACGGTCGAAATAATCAATAATTCAACAATTGCAGTTAGTGCAATGCAAAAATTGAACAAAAACCAAAGACTGCTAATAGTAAAATCAATCTGAAAAGTAGCATTTAAAAAATAATCATTTCATGCAAAATTTGAAGTAAATTGTATTCATAAAATATTGTGTCAAAAATTTCGTTACAACTTACGCATACATACCTAGCTATATATATATACATTGCTATAGGACTCTTCACATATGCACATCCCTTGCTCTGCTTTTCTCACTTGTTAATTAACAGGAAAGACCTGCCCTTAATCGAACCTATACTTTCATATGCAACTTCTTTGGGTAAAGATAGGTAGTGATCTTTTTTTTTTTAAATTACTAACAGCTAATTTGAGTTCAATGTGCAGGTGAATCAGCCTGCCTTATTGTACCCACTAACAATGCAAGCATCTGACAAAAGGAGTCATTCAGCCTCTGGGAATGAAATTAATGTGCTACAGAATAATAGAAACACTTATAGCCAGTCAGCAAATGTCCCTCCTCCCGGACAATGGCACTTTGCCACGTTTGCCAAATAAACAAAATGCGGAGAATACAACAGATAAGGAATAAACATGATATGGCCCCTTAATTGACTTAGCAGGTCTGGACCCCACTTAGCAACACTTAGCGCCACTTGGCAGGATGAACCTTGGGTCCTCCACATCATTTGGGGGAGGGAAGACCCCACTCTACAGCCTCATTATGATAATGGATCCCCACTCACACTGATCTATACCATTTTTCCATAATTCATTATATCACCAGCCTGGCACCACAACAAATAAATAATTTATTTTTTAACGCCTGCCGGCATAGTATCCAGTTCTTAGCCATCCTATAATTAACTAGTTTGCTCCCTCTAGGCACTTAACAACTTCACTTATCTCTCCCAAGCATCTACCACTTCCCAGCCTTTGATGATCTTTACCACCAAGTATGCCACAGCCGGCAGGGTCAACCCTGGGTCTACATCTTGATAACGAGTGAGTTGAAACTCGACTCCTGTAGTGTCTGAGTGATCCATTGCCCAGACTCTCCGAGACAGATCCTGATGTTCCGTGCATTCCGCTGTAGATCATGCAGATAAGGTACAGAGTAGAGTGCACATGCACGCTCTAATGGTGACAGATGGGTGGTGAAATTTGATCACCGTGTTTGCCTCAGATATTTTATTTTGCCGACAGGAGTTACTGTACACGTGCTCTCGGCTCTCTGACTCAGCAATTTATTTTAATTGGGTAAATATAGCCCTGAATATTCTTTGTATTGGGATTTCACTTAGAAGTTAGCTTTTTTCGTAAAATAACAACAGCTCATCTAATCAACAGACATCTTAATAGCTAGATGATCTACACCACACCCATACACACATGATAGTTGAGATGACAGTGAAAGTTTTGTCTGGGGGGCACTTTAGATGCATTTACAGAACTGAATTATTCATGGACCGGCTACTCTGAGCTGTCTTAGTTAATGTGAGCACTTCCAGCGTCTATTGGCACTCCTGTACAATGATATGCAGTGCCGAGATCAAAATAAGTTGCCAGCCACTTACGGCTAAAACGTTTGTGCAATTTGACCAAACATGTCCAAAGTGAGTCCCATAGGTAACTCAACAAAATGCGCCATGCTGTGAATAATTTGAAGGCAATACTTCCTTGAACACAAGCACTGATACTGTGTAAGTCACAAACTTCACTGGGAGGAAGCAACAATTAAAATGCTGGTAAGGTTTTACCTTGACTCAACTTCATCTTAGCTTTAGTTTTCTTTAATAAACAAGTAAACAAAAATTAAATTTAAAAGAATTTAAATGGTCTTTTAAAAAAAACAAAAAAAAAACAAAAAAACAAAGCTGCTCTGACCAGAAGTAGCTCCCTAGTTTGTTTCTTCCTACAATCTCTAAGTTTCTCTTAAAAACAAATCCAGCCGTTATTATAAATATCTTAGGTATGAGTAATAGCACGGGTAACCGTGCCATTGATCCCTAATAACACAGGTTATCTGTACTATCACTCGCTAATAGTAGGCCAGCTTTTAAAAAAAAATCATTTGCACTTGTAGCTATACTGTATCGTTCACTCACTATCTCTGTATTTCAGAATTAGCTTCCTCTAGAACTCCATTTTTAACCTATGGCTCCTTCTAATCTGTTGAAAAAAATTCCGTCTAATATGGGTAGAATTTCTGTGCTAAAGAATGACATTGTCTCCAACTAGAAACAACTCGAACTGCAAGGCTTAAAGCTGCACATGTGCGCACTTACCCGTAATATTTAACTTAGCTACTGTGGTATTTCACTCAGTTTCTGTGTTATTTCACTTTCCCCATGCAATTTCAATTGAACAGCGATTTTTCCCAAACATTTTTAACAGGCAATTTATGTGCCATACTATTAAGGAATGTATTGAACACAATGTACAAAAAAACAAAAAAAATTCAAACCATTTTTGAATTTGTGCTCATTTGAGTGACTGCTACTTAGCAGGAGGCGAGAATTACTCCACACATAAACTGCTGACATAATATGTATAGCTACTATGTATTAGCTAATGTGTATATCTACTGTGTATTAGCTAATGTGTATAGCTACTGTGTATTAGCTCATGTGTATAGCTACTGTGTATTAGCTCATGTGTATAGCTACTGTGTATTAGCTCATGTGTATAGCTACTGTGTATTAGCTCATGTGTATAGCTACTGTGTATTAGCTATGTGTATTAGCATGTGTATAGCTACTGTGTATTAGCATGTGTATAGCTACTGTGTATAGCTAGCTAATGTGTATATTAGCTCATGTGTATAGCTACTGTGGTGTGTATAGCTACTGTGTATTAGCTCATGTGTATAGCTACTAGTTGTGTATAGCTAGCTACTGTGTATAGCTACTGTGTATTAGCTCATGTGTATAGCTACTGTGTATTAGCTCATGTGTATAGCTACTGTGTATTAGCTAGCATGTGTATAGCTCATGTGTATAGCTGTGTATTAGCTCATGTGTATAGCTACTGTGTATTAGCTAAATGTGTATAGCTACTGTGTATTAGCTCATGTGTATAGCTACTGTGTATTAGCTAATGTGTATAGCTACTGTGTATTAGCTCATGTGTATAGCTACTGTGTATTAGCTATGTGTATAGCTACTGTGTATTAGCTCATGTGTATAGCTACTGTGTGTATTAGCTCATGTGTATAGCTACTGTGTATTAGCTCACGTGTATAGCTACTGTGTATTAGCTCACGTGTATAGCTACTGTGCATTAGCTAATGTGTATAGCTACTGTGTATTAGCTCATGTGTATAGCTAGCTACTATGTATTAGCTCATGTGTATAGCTACTGTGTATTAGCTCATGTGTATAGCTACTGTGCATTAGCTAATGTGTATAGCTACTATGTATTAGCTCATGTGTATAGCTACTGTGTATTAGCTAATGTGTATAGCTACTGTGCATTAGCTAATGTGTATAGCTACTGTGCATTAGCTCATGTGTATAGCTACTGTGTATTAGCTCACGTGTATAGCTACTGTGTATTAGCTCATGTGTATAGCTACTGTGTATTAGCTCATGTGTATAGCTACTGTGTATTAGCTCATGTGTATAGCTACTGTGTATTAGCTCATGTGTATAGCTACTGTGTATTAGCTACGTGTATAGCTACTGTGTATTAGCTCATGTGTATAGCTACTGTGTATTAGTATATAGCTACTAATGTGTATAGCTACTGTGTATTAGCTCATGTGTATAGCTACTGTGTATTAGCTCATGTGTATAGCTACTGTGTATTAGCTCATGTGTATAGCTACTGTGTATTAGCTCATGTGTATAGCTACTGTGTATTAGCTAGCACGTGTATAGCTAGCTGTGTATTAGCTGTGTATGTGTATAGCTGTGTATTAGCTCATGTGTATAGCTACTGTGTATAGCTCATGTGTATAGCTACTGTGTATTAGCTCATGTGTATAGCTACTGTGTATTAGCTCTAGCTACTGTGTATAGCTAATGTGTATAGCTACTAGTGTATTAGCTCATGTGTATAGCTAGCTGTGTATACTGTCATGTGTATAGCTCATGTGTATAGTATTAGCTCATGTGTATAGCTACTGTGCTGTGTTAGCTCATAGTGTATAGCTACTGTGTATAGCTACTGTGTATTAGCTCATGTGTATAGCTACTGTGTATAGCTACTGTGTATTAGCTCATGTGTATAGCTACTGTGTATTAGCTCATGTGTATAGCTACTGTGTATTAGCTCATGTGTATAGCTACTGTGTATTAGCTCATGTGTATAGCTACTGTGTATTAGCTAATGTGTATAGCTACTGTGTATTAGCTCATGTGTATAGCTACTATGTATTAGCTCATGTGTATAGCTACTGTGTATTAGCTCATGTGTATAGCTACTGTGTATTAGCTCATGTGTATAGCTACTGTGTATTAGCTAATGTGTATAGCTACTGTGTATTAGCTCATGTGTATAGCTACTGTGTATTAGCTCACGTGTATAGCTACTGTGTATTAGCTCACGTGTATAGCTACTGTGTATTAGCTCACGTGTATAGCTACTGTGTATTAGCTCACGTGTATAGCTACTGTGCATTAGCTAATGTGTATAGCTACTGTGTATTAGCTCATGTGTATAGCTAGCTACTATGTATTAGCTCATGTGTATAGCTACTGTGTATTAGCTCATGTGTATAGCTACTGTGCATTAGCTAATGTGTATAGCTACTATGTATTAGCTCATGTGTATAGCTACTGTGTATTAGCTAATGTGTATAGCTACTGTGCATTAGCTCATGTGTATAGCTACTGTGCATTAGCTCATGTGTATAGCTACTGTGTATTAGCTCATATAGCTACTGTGTATTAGCTCATGTGTATAGCTACTGTGTATTAGCTCATGTGTATAGCTACTGTGTATTAGCTCATGTGTATAGCTACTGTGTATTAGCTCATGTGTATAGCTACTGTGTATTAGCTCATGTGTATAGCTACTGTGTATTAGCTAATGTGTATAGCTACTGTGTATTAGCTCATGTGTATAGCTACTGTGTATTAGCTCATGTGTATAGCTACTGTGTATAGCTACTGTGTATTAGCTAATGTGTATAGCTACTGTGTATTAGCTAATGTGTATAGCTACTGTGTATTAGCTCATGTGTATAGCTACTGTGTATTAGCTCATGTGTATAGCTACTGTGTATTAGCTCATGTGTATAGCTACTGTGTATAGCTACTGTGTATTAGCTCATGTGTATAGCTACTGTGTATAGCTACTGTGTATTAGCTCATGTGTATAGCTACTGTGTATTAGCTCATGTGTATAGCTACTGTGTATTAGCTCATGTGTATAGCTACTGTGTATTAGCTCATGTGTATAGCTACTGTGTATTAGCTAATGTGTATAGCTACTGTGTATTAGCTCATGTGTATAGCTACTATGTATTAGCTCATGTGTATAGCTACTGTGTATTAGCTCATGTGTATAGCTACTGTGTATTAGCTCATGTGTATAGCTACTGTGTATTAGCTAATGTGTATAGCTACTGTAGTATGTGTATAGCTACTGTGTATTAGCTGTGTATAGCTACTGTGTATTAGCTCACGTGTATAGCTACTGTGTATTAGCTCACGTGTATAGCTACTGTGTATTAGCTCACGTGTATAGCTACTGTGCATTAGCTAATGTGTATAGCTACTGTGTATTAGCTCATGTGTATAGCTAGCTACTATGTATTAGCTCATGTGTATAGCTACTGTGTATTAGCTCATGTGTATAGCTACTGTGCATTAGCTAATGTGTATAGCTACTATGTATTAGCTCATGTGTATAGCTACTGTGTATTAGCTAATGTGTATAGCTACTGTGCATTAGCTAATGTGTATAGCTACTGTGCATTAGCTCATGTGTATAGCTACTGTGTATTAGCTCACGTGTATAGCTACTGTGTATTAGCTCATGTGTATAGCTACTGTGTATTAGCTCATGTGTATAGCTACTGTGTATTAGCTCATGTGTATAGCTACTGTGTATTAGCTCATGTGTATAGCTACTGTGTATTAGCTCATGTGTATAGCTACTATGTATTAGCTAATGTGTATGCCTACTGATATGGCAATTATTAAACTACATAGCCTGAGCAACTCACTGGCATCAGCCATTACAACTTGTCCTTATAAGATCATGGTAGCTGTTATATTTTATATTCAGCTTACCAATAACTCAATTTTGAAGCCCTAGTTCATCGTTTGGTATTCCCAATTATTTCTGGGTCAGTAATAAAGGTTTCCACCTGGGTTTAGTCAGTGGGTCAGTTCAGAGGTCAGGAATTCACCATCATACATTTTTGAGGTTATATGGGTTTATTTTGAGTGAGAGTCTTTTAGCCAAATACCCAACAGGGGATTTTTACAACTTTATATACATAAGTAGCTAGTATAGTAGTGGCACAATTATTTATATCAATTTATTTGGAGCTCGCATTTTAGAGAATTCAAAGCACTGAGCATGATAAACTATGACTGCCATATTGACACACACACACACACACACGCACACACACACACATGCACACACACACACGCACACACACACGCACATATGCACACACACGCACACACACGCGCATGCACACACACGCACACACACGCACACTCGCACACACACACACACTTGCTACTGCTACAGGTCATGTGTAACTGGCAGAGCCAGGATGCCTGTGCACTAAGCCAGGCACTATGAGCCGTGCAAGCAAAGCTCCTGGAGCCGGGCTAAAAACGAGCAGGAGAACAGGCCTTTCCTCACAGCAAGTGGTATGGGCACCCGAAGCCCTACCTGTATTATACACACACACACGCATGCACATGCACCCACACACACACACCTCAGAGAGAGCATGTCTATCACAATCCTGAGAATATCACATTTAATTCAATTATGATTTCCTACAGTGAGTGGCTCGAAGGCATCTGAGCATGAAACTCAAACAGAATTAGCCACCTATGATAAACCCAAGTCAATACCTACGAAGCAACAAGGCACTTTCATGAGTAAAACCATCCATGACCAATTTCGTTCATATCCTGTAGCAACCTAATAGATAGATAAAGACCATGGAAACATGGAAACCCAGACACACACAAGAGGGGAAGCCTCGTCTGCCTCAAGACCTTCCGCCAAAATTCTGACAATCTCATTCTTGACATTCCTTCGTCTCAAAGTCATCAGTCCTTTCTGTCGCTCTAATTGAATTCTCCTTAGATGGCCGGACTGCTGTGGGTAGCAACATCTCCACACATCCAAAGAAGTTTGCCAGCAATTTGTGGACAGATCTTTATCAGAGGAAATGACAGAGGGAGAATGTACTCTCTCTCTCTCTCTCGAAGCAGCCATGCTGTGCAGAGGGGCTCCAGCAATAGCTAGCTAAAACCACAGCTTAGGAGAACTAGACGGTGCGAATTATAGTGGCTTCTGATTATATTAGTCTTGGCATTAGTAACTCTTATGGATTTTTCCCCAGACTTTCTCTTTCTTGGTGGAAAATAAGTTTTGACCTTATTTAGATATGTGTGAAAGATGCAAACTCATGCACACGATGTATACAACATGCATGGCATGTGCGTCTGGATTCTTCAGGATATGGCACTATCATTAATACTCCGCACAATGTCAGAAGAGACATTTGATGCAGAATCGTGGAAGTATATATCCCATCAATTATACCAGCAGAACCTCCAAAGAATGTTCCATTTATCCACTCTATACTAAAACTTCTTTGGGATAATTAACTATCTCACGTGTAATAGTATAACCATATGTTCAAATTTTAGAAAAGCCTTGTTTTCAACTTTGTTTTGCTTTGTTATTTCTACATCAGAAAGTTTTAAATAGATTTTCACACGAAAAATTCCCCCACCCTTCCTCACTGCCCCTGCTTCTTGTTTCCGTTGTTCTCGGTCTTTCTTTATCACGCTTATATCTTCCCACAAACACAGAGCCTGGAGCTGATAAACATCGCTAATCCAATTATTTACTCACGGCAATTAGGTAAGAGCTTATCTCTGGACATTTTCATCACCACATGCACACGCATGCACATACATACACACGCACTCGCTCCATATTAATTGCCGTGTATGCCTTAAGCAGTGTGGACAAAAAAAAAAATCAAACCAAGTTACTGATAAAAACGGCATTCCTCAAGCACTTATACGGGTCCTGATTGTTGCAACAGATTGCTCTGTTAGTTTAATGGCGGACCACACATTGGTGTGGGAGCTATCAATTAGCAGCTAGATCTACTATCCAAGAACAGCTAGCTAGAAATCAGGTATTAGGTTTAAAATAACAAACATCTTACTTGCTAGAGATGGCTAGAGTGTGTAGTGATAAAGAGAGCTAGGCATGAGGTGAAAAAAAAAAGGGGGAAGTGTGGGAGGAGGATAAGTGTCATGGCAACCACGCGTGAAGTGGTGTTGTGGGCATGTGTGGCAGTCCTGTGGCCAGCCACTCAAGTGGGACTGGCCATCACCGAGGGGCTCATTTGGTGTCCGTATAGAGGAGTTTTGGATTTTGTGGACACAACCTCCAAGTGTCACTGGTTGAAGGATTGGGAGGGGGAAACACCTTCAGCTGCTCCTCCTGGATTAAGGATTGGGAGGGGAAAACACCTTCAGCTGCTCCCTGGATTAAACTCTCACAGTTGACACGTAGCAAGTTCATGAAGTCATCACTTAGTGATACTTGACCCATTACACTAATTCATTCAATTTGAAATAGTTTCACATAAATATGATTTGCTAAATTCTAATTAAAACGATCATCATGTAGACATTTAGGACATAGAAAATTTATTGCGAAAAAAACAAACAAAAACAACAACAACAAACAACATCTGAACACTTGCATGTTATCCTTGTACAGCTATGCGGAATGAGGCACTCCAGTAACAAGTGACATGACTAACTAACCCTAGCTATTCCCAGCAGCCTACACCATCACTATTTGATTTTCATAGATCTCAAATACCTGGGAAAGATCTACACAATAATAATAACTTCAAATGAAGTGAATAAAATAATAAATAATATATCTAATGAGTAAAAAAAAAAAAGACTGAAGAAAGAAATTGTGAAAATAATAATAACATCAACACTTGTGGTGTTCACAATGTTACCAGAAATTATGCAGCTTCTTTGTATTGTTTACTACACAGTCTATTTCTAGTAACTAGCCGGAGTGAGGAAGCCAGCAAATAGCCAATGTAGTGACGCAGCTCCAGTGTAACCCTCCAACAGAACACCACCACATGAACAACAACAATAATCATTGAACAACAACACCGGCATTTTTGCATCTTTCATTGCCACTCAGATCAAAGCTTAAGGTTAATGATCAATGTCCACACTGGCATGTCAACCTCCTCAACTCTAGGTGCTCCAAACACGCTTCTCTGAAGTAATCCGGTAGATGAAAAGACAACTGCTGAATGGACAATTACTCGGACATCCTTATAAAAGTTACCACTTTAAATTCCTGTGATGTTTTCTGGTAGTGAAGATTGATGGGAATTAAGCAAAATAAACATAATATGCTTGAATTTTCCACTAAATATGATCTCAAACCAAACTCTACGTAATGTGCGGTCACCCCTATACGACATCCTAGTTTCCATGGAGGACTTAGTTGGTATGTGCAGCATTTTAATGCCTGGAATGGCTATCATCCTAAAAATTTAATGGCAGGTGTTTAAAATTTCCAAGATATCTTCTAGTTTTGTTTTGGTTGTTGTTGTTGTCGTCCTGAGTGTGTGTGTTCTTGTATTGATCTTGTTATCATACAACATACCAACACACATACCAACCAATTCAAACCGTGTGGACTTACTCCCGTCAGCTATATATCAGCTGCCCATGGATTCTGCAGTATACTATTTTGAATTATATTGAGTCAGTTAAACAATTTCTGTAGTCCTTGTCATTACCCCACAACATAGTGGCATCTATGTACTGTGTACTACAACTACTTTGGAATGTCAGTAGACTTACTGCTGGTCGTTTAGAACGCCACAAAGCAAATAAGTGATAATTGGTGCCGACGATGTGGTTTTGTTGTTATTGTTATTTTTCTAATCAGAGAAGTCGGGTTTAGAATCATCGTGTCAGCTGCCAATACCAATAGTCTATACAATTGGTGCATTTTCTTTGTTATACAAATCACTTCTACCATGCGTGCCTTCAAATTAACAAGCCAAAAATGTGACTATTAAATTGTTAAAGGTAATAAGAAATACATATACTCTGTAACAAATGTCTTTATTATCAATTTGTAACAAGTGCTGAGTAATTAGTGCTAAATTGACTTTCCAGTTAGAAAAAAAAAAGACAACCACACTTCTCAAATAGTTTTAAAGTGCTTAGTTCTGATCCAGAAAGATGGGCTTCACATCATAAATTTGTTCGTGGGGATTGATCTATTAGTTTAATAACAAATTGTGTGACAGCAAGTGAATACCTGCATCACGTCACTTCATCCCTTCTCTCCATGGACTGGACACCCTCACTCACCCTAGGCACCACATCCACACAGCCAAGTAGCTTAACGAATGGCTGGCACTAAGGGGGCTATCATCTGTACTGTTGGTTCTAGACTTACACTGATACAGGTTTCAGGATGATTCGTTGAAACCACTAGAGTTTCAAATTAACATACAATTCATGACTGTATTATTCACACACTTAAAATATCATTTTCTAAAGTGCATGGGTCCTTGTACATGTTTACTATTGCTATATGATACGAACACGTTCACCTTATACCAACTTCAAAATTATATTTTGGTAAATGCTAAGGGCCAAAGTAATTACAAACCCATGGAATGCCAGCAAGTTAAGTTCTTCAGATTGCTTCAGATTGAACCTGTTGCAGCAGATGATTAAAAAGTAAAATCTTATTCAGGTAAACTATTGTAGCCTCTGTAGAGATAATGTCAACTGAGACAGATTTGCACTCCCATAATTGAAGTCTTGTGACATTGCTGAGTGTATGTGCGGGCTGGCGGATCATACTATTCATAACAATAAAAAATGTATGCTGCATTCCTCATGTAATCTGATCCGGCATTTTCAAAAATTTCCAATGCTCTAAACCCATAAATAGAGAGAAAAAAAAGCACACTTGATGCTGCATCATGCAGAGGTGACTGTTCTAAATCCTACCAACATCTGGTAATGAATGTAGTTTAACTGGTTCCGCCCCCTCCAAGGTAAACAAGACGGAACTATTGCTCATGAATTTGGTGTTTGCTGAATGCAGTCTCTTTTATTCATAACCACTGTGCGGCCATGTTTTTTTTTTAAATTAGCAGTGACGGCCCAAGGTCCTAATTTGGGCCACATTGTATTCATAATGGAGAAGGTGACATGTTGTGACTTGTTACCAATGGTTGCCATGGATACAGAGCATGTGGCAGTCAGCTGGGACCACTTATAATGTAAATGTAATAATAATATAAAAAAAACTCAAAGTTTTGTTTGTTTTAGAGAAGCAAATTGAAGAGAAGGATATAAGAAATAGATATTTCTGGACACAACACAATATCAGGTCAAAGAGAAATTAAAGCATAATTTGCACTGAACCCAACACTGTCTGGTTGCTAATATTGGTCCCACAACAGTTGCCAGCTGTGGTAATTTGTTTCAGCCATATTTAACCCAGCCAAAATCTGGTTCATTTGATTTTCAATGGAGTGCTATTATGACACACGAGACCTGCCATATTGCAGCCAAAAAAAAAAAGAAAGAAAAAAAAGAAGAAAAAAAAAAGAAAGAAAAAAAAAAAAGAAAGAATTTTTTTTAATTGAAAATAAAAAAATCTAACAAACAAATTCTGGTGATGATTTGGTAGCTATCAAATAAAGCTGCTCTGATAGAATGCAACACTGTCAGATCACACATCAGGAGCTTGGCTGAGCAATAGTGCCATTCTATAGAGTTTATTTAACATTTCATTCTCAACCACAATTTGAACTCTTCAAGTACTCTTGGTCATGTCTTCCCACAGCCTGGACCTTGTCACTGACCAACCTGGGCTCCGATCACCTTGGCAGGTGCAGTAGACCACCTCAGAGACGTAGCCATGGAAGCCACCATTACTTCCCGGGTATTTTGGGGCGAGTCATTTGTTGGTTGCCGTGGTGTGCATGTTCAAGCTTTGTTTGTTGCTGTGGTGGAGGTGGATTTGTGTTGATGGCTGTGAGAACCAGAGTTAGAGTCGTCCTAGACTTTCAGCTCATACATTAATATAGTACAGTATAGTACATTACCTCCCACCCTTGCTTACCACACCTGTCTGGAATAAGTCATGCAGCAAATCAAAAAGTGGAAACATATCTGTATATATTATATATATATAATTTTATATATATACACACACACACATATACATATAGTACTACTTATACTACCTAATTAGGAACTTGCAAGCAGGACTTGAGGAGTTATAGTTGCAAATTTGGATTTACAGCCAGTTTTCATTTTATTGCCATTTCAATTCACAGTCAAATAGTTATACTAGCAAAAAAAAAAAAACCCTAACAAAGTTAAGAATTTCCTGCAACTCTAAAAGGTGGTATAATACTCACAAGGTTTCCGCAATGGAGTACCAATACAGTTGCTAGTATTTATTTGGTAGACCACAGTAATGCATTGACATCGTGAATGAGAGATAACACTCAAGTAAATATGAAGCCGGCACCATAACAGGAATGGCAATCTGATAGTAATAGGATATTTACAAATAACTACTCAACCATATACGCCAGCCAAGCAACTTGAACTCTATTGCTTTAAGCTACAATGTTATAATGTGTATTTTTTGTGTGAACAGACTTGAAATATTATCAGGCAGAAAAAAATATACGATTCCCACTCGGTTCAGGTGTCACGGGGCTTATCACTTCTGTTAGTTGTAGCCTTGATCTCTCTTGGCAACAAATTTACACTTGTAGGAGCTAGATGAGAATTGTGCATTCCTTGTAGGGTCAATGGCACCAAATGGAGGCCCCAAGAGAGATGAGAATGGTTCCGATTGGATCATATAGCATGTCACGTTTTAGCACCATCATGGTTTTTACAAGCACACCAACACACAAGCGAACAATCTTTAAGCTCACTGTCATGCAAGGTCCCATGTGTACCTTGCACCACGTCACATGCAAATTAGACATTACATGCAACATTCCAGGTCACATGGGCATGTATCTGAGAGATTCCATGCCCACGTTACTCTTTTAATGTACTTCTGAAATAATTGTCACCACCACAGGTGTGAAATACCGAAGGAATGGAAACTAATTGATGTACTCCTTTTAATTACCACATATCAATATTAAGTTCATATCTACGAAGCATTGGGAATATGTTAATTGAAAATTTCCCCTATCGAATCAATTTACACCTTGATTGGGGACATCGTTGGGTACTATACACTGACACACACACACACACACACACACTTGGTAGAATTTGTTATATTAATTAGATTAGTTCTGGATACTACTAGAGTAAATTTGACATCACAAACCTGCATAATAAATGAACAATGATTAACATGAATCAATTAAATACCTATGCACCTGTGAAATCTTGCCCAAATTAGGTCATCAGGTAATGATGGTCAGTGACACGAGGTAGGTTGTGAATTGCATCAAAATAAGAATCTGTACACAAGCAGAGATGGCAACACTGCAACCGATTGCTGCTCAATACCTCGGCAAACTACTCACTGAATGTAGTTTTAAAACTGCTGTACCTATAAGTGATTGAGTAACAGTAGTAGGTTTTATATAGCTAGATATATTCTCAATTGTACCGAAATTTGAGTAGTTGACACTGAACCTCATAGTGACTACTGACTGATAATACAGTCCAAATACATGCACAACTTGCACATTCATGCATGCAGTATATATATATATCTATTGCAGCTTTGATATTTTTACTTGAATATTTCCGCATCACGCGAGCGTTCTGTATTCTCCCATATTGTACGGTTTATATTGTACGCTCGTTGTAGCGCGCGCGTAGCGAGTAAAATCAATGAAAATTGTATTGTAACCGGTTGAGAAAAATTTCAAAGAAGCAATAAATCACTTATCACACTCGTCGTACAATATGGGAATGATATTTTACTCTCACGCCACATTTTCACTCGCCTTTGGCTCGTGAAAATATTTTGCGTGCTCGTAAAATATTTTCCCATATTGTACTCTGACTCGTGCTATAAGTATTATATATATATATATATAATTATATTATAATATATATTATATATATATTATAATATATAGCTATTATATATATATATATATATAGCTATATATATTACATACTCACACACTCGTGTGTAAACATGCATGTATATGCATGCACACACACACATACTATATCCAGTGACACGTGAAGCCATTTATAGAAGCCTAAGTCGTCTTCAGTATTATATTTTAAATGCTTGACATACTTCAATGAGTTAAAATTACAATTTTGAAATCCGAGGGTGTCCGGTCACACTTGAAACTGAAGTTTTATTGCCAGCAAGCAGGAAATCTCATTGGTATTCGATACTCTCCAAACAGACACAAAAAAGAGCATTTACTATTAGACAGGACGACAATATGGTTGCATATATGTTTTGTTTAGAACTCTATAAAGTGGCCAATGCTCCAAGTCTTAATTGTGGTTGACCCTTCCTCTGGACACTATTCCCCTAGTACACATTGAGTTCACTATGGCTCTTGTTATGGACTTTGTTTGAGTACACTCTGCAGTCTAACCCTTTTGCGTTATGCATTAACGGCAAAACAAGCCTGTCAAGTTTTTTTTTGTTAACCACATGACTTCTGTAAAAAAAAAAAAAGAAGTAAAAATTAACAAAAGAAAGAAGGGGAAAAAAAGAAGGAAAAAAATTTAGCTTAGCTGTAGCTAGTCCTAAAACTGGAGAGTAGCAGCTGCAACTTGTTATTTGGGACTTGGAGTTTAAAAACACATAAAGCAGATTCATGTCTCAACCATGGGATGAAATCATTCTACTCAAAGTAGGTGCACTGTGTCGCAACCACCGGCAAGTGAGTGACATAAACCACAGATTGCATTAGCATATGCACATCTTCAAACCTCTTGGTACTAACTCAATTACTTATGGAGGCATGCTGGCGGGTTGACTTTAGACTCCAACAGAGACAGACACACACACACACACACATACACACACACGCATATTACATATTACACACACACACACACACATCCACACACACACACACACACACATTACAGACACACAAGTTTATAGCTTGTTATTATTTTTTGTTTACAACAAGTTGGTAGACAGCAGGGGGTTAGTCTAAAGTTTGACTAGACAGTTTCTTATCACTTATTGTATTAATGAATAATATTAATTAACGCCGCATGGGACCCAAACCAGCAGCTCACTTTATTATAGAGCTCTTACAGAGGATAGTAATAGCTACTTTTCTATTCTGTGGCTCTCCCATTAATTATAGTGGGAATTTATAAATGGCAGCTGGCTTGATGCAGGGAAGACATCTTGAGCTACCCAGGTGATTGCTTGATTAACAAACACCAGTATAGCAATAAACAAATGGTTTCATGCTAAACAGGAAGAAACAGTGCAACAAGTTAACGATATTCATGATCCTAACCCAATGGCCCGCCTTCAAGCCACAAACACTTATGAGTGCTGACAGTATGTACAAAGGGCAAGAGAGGGCACACTTAAAAATAAATTAATGCAATTGTTTGTTCAGTCGGATGATGTCACGTAATTACCACTTATTAATTATTTCAGCGTATCGGCTGCAAGTGGCTCGGCTCTTGCTTGTGCAAACAACTCCACTCAAGCTGTAGAAACTGTAAGGGTTAGTCCAGTCAAAAGTCTGCACTTTGGTCAAATTTGGGACGCAATAACGACTGTAGTCATCCTACCATAGAAAAGTGCTTTGCTACGCTTCCAGGTATAATACTTCAAGTTCACACGGTAAGGCTGATATAACTGTTGGCAGTGACATAAACTGTAACTCGATCCAGGGGCATGTATTCCATATACAATAGCTGAAGTGGTTATTTCCTTTATAATACATTAGACCTCATTAATCCCAAATAATCAGAAAGTTGTGTACGTGTAAAATTAAAAAAATTAATGAATATGACGTGCTCTATTCATAGTCACAATTAAGGGCATCTTTATTTAAGACCGTGAATACTGGACTCTGCTAGAGCACCACCACCACTGGCGTGGTAATCAGATTTACTACAGGCACTGGGCACCTCCCATGGAGAAATCCGTGCACTTGGCAGTCAGAGCTTGCCAGAGAATTTAATAACAAGTCAGCTGGAGAATGGAGGGTTTGTTTGGAACTTGGCAAAATTGCATTGTTGGGTGCCCTGCACTTTCGCCCATAAAATCTATATGCCGGGAATGGGAGGTGAGGAAGATTTGATGAGTCGCCTCAGCATCACTGCCAAGATTAATTAATGCAGTAAAATGGGTGTTACATGAACTTTGCATATGAGCACAAAGTTCAGCACATAAAGCATTACAGAATATGTATTTTTAATAGGTCCATTAATCTCAAGGCGTTCTGACAATTAATTATATTATTTGGAATCTCTACGCTGTCCCAAACAGAACTCAGGAAAATATTCAAGTTGTTGATTCTATAGAAGCCACATAGGCCAAAGTCCTGGGCCGGTCTTTGTTGGTAGGCAACATAACTGTTGTAATAGGTCAGTTTTCTGTCTAATAACAACGACAAACTTCAAATTTGTGCAAGCATCTTTTTGTTTTTCTTTCAAGCAATGTGATAAACTATTGATTCTAAGAAATGTTATGGGTATTTTAATCAGAACTAATTTGATCTTGAGACTGTTGTTTTCGCAAGTTACAGAAAATGTTCAAAGAAGCACCAAAATTAGAATTTTACTGGGAATCCGACAAGATACTTAATTCTCAAACTATTGCAAACACGTCATTTCTTTTCTCACAGACGTAGAACCCAAACATGGGAGTATTGGACTTTATGTAGAGTTACAGCATTTTGGCCAAATGTATTGCAGTACAGTGGTCCCTCTCTTGAGAGACCCCTCTGACCAACGACCACTCCATTTATAAGACCAGTTTTACCTGCACCGACAGCGTCTGCAGTCTTTCTCACCTCTGTCCAGCGACCACCCCGCTAACGCGACCAACGACCGGTGTAGAGGCTTAAATTAGCGACCATTTGACTAAAGCAAATGACTTTAAAATCATTCATTATTAATAATTTCATTCACATAAATCATCAAAAAAGCCATGGCACATTTAAGTGACCTTCAAGACTTTGCCCTTTGGACAAGAAAATTCTGGTGATACTAGAAACATGAAGCAAACTAAACTTACTGATTATTTACATCCATTGCAATTTTTAATAGTTAATACTGATTTTCTGTTAATTGTTAATGTTAACCAGATGAATTGTGGAATATACTGATTTTCTGTTAATTGTTAATGATAACCAGATGAATTCTTAAATAATATAAAAAATTGGTGTAATTAATGGTACAATACTTCTCTGGCATGACTAAGAGTAGAATTTTCTGTCCCCCCCTGACGAAAGACCACTCCTCTTGAAAGACCACTTAATCTGTAACCATAGGGTGGTCTCTCAAGAGAGGGACCACTGTAGTCTTAAAATGTTTCATGATAGCCATAACATTTTGCATTCTTGTTTATTTTACCTTCCAATTTTGTATCTGTGTATTAAAGCACTATTGATAAATCAATCAAAATATAACCAAATAATTATATTAGAGAAGTTGTTATGAACTCCAGTACTGTCTGGTTCAAAGTAAATAAGACTTGTAACAGACAAGATTTGATAAAGTGAATTGTGCGATGCTAAGAAATTTGTACAAAGCAAGGAATTGCTCACTGGGGGAAAGAAAAATGTCACAAACACACCACACCCACCATTCTTCCAGCTTGTCTTTCCTGTCAAACGCTGCCAACCAGAATGTGGTGTACCATGGGACTTTACCTGCATGGAGTCCAGCCACTTTTTTTTTCCTCCAGTCCTGTTTGTGTGTACTACAGACAATTTCAGTCTGTGGTTTGCTAAGAAACACATCTGGAGTGGGGGAGATATTCATTCATGCAAAACAAAGGTCTAGTTATGCCAGTTCTAATCTGTTTCATATTCAAGCTTGTAGGCTAACAGAATCAATAATGGAATTAAATCGGATGTACCTTATGAGAAAGAAATAGCTCCGACCATGCCTGCAGTGCCACCAAAAGGCACGTACAGATTTCTAAAAACAACTGTAATTTGTTGCTCCTCTTTGGCTCATATAAATAAACCAGGAACTTTATTTCAGAGTAAATTATTGGAAGGCTATTAAGAGGCTAGACAGCCTCTCATATATATATATTTGGAAGGCATGAAGGCTAGCTAAGTGTTTCTATGGGTGGTGTGTGTAAGACAATAGGTTGGCACTTACTTGTGTGTTTTGTCCTGCTGCTGGTTTGAAATGTTCCCCTAAAGGAGGTATATTGTGGTAGTGTACCCCACAAGAGTCATAGTTTCAGTATCCTCAACATTATAGACCAGCTCCAGACATCAACAGTGCTCTAGACATGCAAGACCACTTTCATCTGCTGCTTAATAAACTAGTACAGCTTACCTAACAAAAAAAAACAGCTCATAATGTATGACCAATATCAGGTTTGAAACTTGAACTTCGTCATGGCAAATTTTGCAGCTGCTTTTACCTTACCAGAATTTACTGTTTTAAATTTTTATTTGACCAGTTCTGTTTAAAATGATGAAGGTGAGAAAGATAAAATAGGTAGTTGGTGAAGTCAGCAGGTAAGTAGCCATTACTAAATATATATTTATGCAAGTACTCAGTAACCATACATTATTTGTGGCACCATAGGAATCATTTTATCTTGGCCAGTACTTGATTAGTCTGAGACAAGGCTGGATAATTTAATAGTGGTCAGGGGCAAGGACTTCCATGCCAAGTTTGAAATGGAATAAACTCCTTATCAGACAGACTAGCCCAAATTGTAGCCATTATAAGGCTAATGGGCTATTTCACATTTTCTAAATACTTCAATGGAAGTTCAGATACCAATATACAGCGCTGAAAGCAGTAACTGTAACACACACACTTTAGAAACTTGGAAATACTTTCACACAAAAAAAACAACATTAAAAATAGTGGTACTTATTTAAAGGTTGTTATGCAAATCTGCATATACTTCACAGTATGTGATAATTGTTGTTATTTTTTATCACAGTAGCTTATGCATGATCAAGGCTTCACAGTTAGGTTGCTGCCTTTGCATGGCTCAAGAATTTTTCTCACCATTAAACAGTAACACGATATGAGCATCGAGACTTCTGTTCTCAAGCTCAGATTACTGGGCAGATCCAGCGGGAGATCTACTCTGATGCAATCATGTCCAGCTTCTGACGTTTGTTATTTCTTTCTTTTCTGCGTGAGTTTTTATCAAGTATGGAGGGCTATGGATTGAAAGAAAGTGAAATGGCTTTGAAGCGCTCAATGCAGTTAAACATCATGTGACTTGTAAATTGGAGCTTAGTTCCCCCTTGGCTTCTTTTTAACACCTCTTTAATATCTCTCAGTGTATGAAAACAAAATTTGTGTTTGTTAAGTCCTGTTTTTGAACAAGATCACATGTTGTTTAAAAAAATCATGTTTTAGTTCGCCCAAATAATTGCCGCATAGACCACTTTTGTTTAACCAGTGGTTTATAACAAGAGACAATGTGATGTTCACGATTGTTTTTATCATTTTTTTTTTTTTAATATATATATGAAAATAGAATATGAATACAAGCAAAGTGGGTGACGCATGTTGGACAAGTGTTCTGACGGTGAAAACAATGTACAAAATGACTACAGGTAATACTACATTAGAATTGTGTCATACAAAAATATTAGATTAGAAAATTAATTATCAATGGTAATTAACAATTGCATATAAAAATTAAAGTATTCCACTATAATAAAGTAATTAAAGTAATTAAAAATTAGGTGAAAATTAAGTACAGTAAGTAAAAGTAAGTAAGCATACATTATATAAAGTAATTAATTAAGTAACTAAAAATTACATTAAAATTAGGTAAATTTAGCTAGCTAAAGTAGGTACAGATTAAAAATTTAAAGTAAAGCTTTAAGAATACCAGTGTAAATGTATTGAGAGGGTGTTTAAACTGCTGACGAAAGTTTATACCATTAGATTATTCCTTACTGAAGGGCTGGATAGATAAATTGGGTAGTTCTATTGAAGAACTGGTGACATGGGCCACAGATGTAGCTGACACATCGCAATGTTCAGCTGAGTCTTTGACACTTGCACATACGGAGCAGTGCAAAGGCTTGAGGAGCGCACTCAGAAGCGGTTCTTTTCCAAGTGCCTTCTGTGCATGGCAAGGTGGCGGCCGAGCTCGTCAGACCGGGCGAATCTTTTGGGGCAGTTTGGCCAGGAACAGGCGTGGGGCTTCTCACCAGTGTGGGTGCGCATGTGCGTTTTGAGGTGGTCAGAACGAGAGAATTTCCTCTCACAGATGTCGCACTGGAAAGGCCTGACTCCGGTGTGCTTCCTGCTGTGTCTCCTGAGCTGGTCGGAGCGGGAGAATCTCTTACCACACCCCTCATGGTCGCAGACGTAAGGCTTCTCTCCGGTATGCTTGCGGATGTGCATCTGCAGGTGAGAAAGCTTCAGGTAACGCTTGGTGCAGCCTGGGTAGAGGCAAACGAAGGGCTTCCTCTGTTCCTCAGTCTTCACATTCTGCTGCTGGCCAATCAGGTTTCCGGACGACTGCCTGACTTGGGGGATGATGAAAGTGGGTTGGGAAGACATGGTCATCTGGATCGGAGCGTTGTTGCTGTCATACAGCTGGGTCTCTCCGGGCATGTTGGAAGAGATGATCTCAAAGGGAAAAGAAATGGATTGGTTTGGGATGATCTGGTGGGAGTTGCCATTGGAGAAGGTGAAGACCATGTTTCCGTTGCCACTGTTTGAGCTGGTCATGGCCACGTTGGACGTGCTCTCCGGGTAGTGGTCAAGGGGAGCAGTGCTGGACGGCATCATGAGGTTCGACACAGGGGTCTGCACCGGTGTCGGGTAGTCTGGGTACTGGGCATGCTGCTGCGGCTGGTTGGAACGCATCATTGCTTCTTGTGCCATCTGCGACTCCATGCAGTGGACTGGGGTGGTCACCGGAGAGTGGTGTGGGCTCAGCTCGTGGTCCGAAACTGGAGGGCTAGGGTAGACAGTAGTGGGATAAGGTGGAGGAGACAGCTCTTCATGCTTCAGGGGCACGGAGGACTGGATGCTCAGGAGTTCTGGGCAGGAATCTTCGAATCCGCTGTATGGAGAAACTGCAAGAGGAAAAAAAAAAGGGAAAATATTAAAAGCATTTGTAGTATATTAGGGAATTCTTGGCAAAGACACTCTGCCATTAAAACGGAAATTTGGTATCATGGATCAATTTCATTCTAAGTCAACCACAAAAAATTTCCCTCCAGCGAGCCCACCCATGCCATGCTGACAGATGTCCAGTGTACATAAGTAAACTAATTAGACAAGTTGCTAGGGAAACTGATATTACCTTATGCAACTACCCACAGGATGTAATGGTCACACACACTAAGGAGGTGATTGTTTCCAAATTTATGCTGCAAGAAGCTAGACTCAACTACATTACCCCACAACTACAATATTTGCACTTATGGTTTCTACCAAGGGTAAACAATGTATAGTAAACATTCGTACTAAAAAGTAGAGGCTGAAGTGATTATTTTAACAACTGGTCACACTTTTTTAAACAAAAAAACAACAACAAACACTCACCATCTAGGATTTCCCTGGGATGAGGGGGGCCCATGTGAGGTGGAAGCATGGACAGGTTCTGCACAGCAATCATGTCGTTTCTCAGCAAGGAAGACAGGCTATCGTGATGGGCGTCCATCCCAGAGCAGCCGTTGTAGTCGAGGCACTCCTGTTTGACGATGCTCAGTACGTTGTCCATGACGGGCGTTCCCTGCATGATAGGAGAGTGAGCGACGGCCTGCATGTTGGGCGAGTTGGCGGAGACTGGTGAACAGCAAGTGACCCTAGGCATAGACGCTGGCATCGGAGACCCGGCGTGCGAAAGGGGAGCTGGCGAATGAACGCTTGAAGCGGGAGACCGGACGGCAGATCCTGCACTCAGTGGTGAGGGAACGTGTACTGGAGAAGTAAGCTCTGGAGAGAGCTGCTGGTTCCACGTAGCTTGGTTGTAAAGGCTGTCCATGGCCTGGACATCGACTTGGGGCGTCATCAGTGCAACTTCGCAAGCCATTGATATTCGATTGGATTTAATTCTTAGATGAAAAGGAAGAGAGTCTTCTTTGGACTTGTTTCTTGAAATTAAGGTGGTATGACGTACTGGTATTTTACTTTCACACTGGTTATTCGCAATTATGCTTTACTTTACAGTTAACTTTAAGTATTCTAGCTCAGATTATACCGAATTACTATTTTCTTTTTACTAGCTATAACTATAGTAGTTCTCCACAGCTGGCCAGCAGACTGAAGAGCTTACTATAAAGCTTGTAAACTAAGCTAGAAGCTAAAAATCTGGTTGCAGAAAGAATGGTTGCGACTGCGCAGGGCACCTCTATAAATGCAGTCCTAAAACCACACTGACATCCGGAATAATTAAGGGCTCTACTTCCGGGATCAGACGGCTGCGTAACAGATGGCCGTTTATGCTGCGCGCACAAAGAAAGCCGCCTGGCTGCAATGCTGCTATGACAACGGATTACAATGGACCAATCAGGTTGCAGTCTTGTAATTACCTGCATAGCTGTGGTGGTCTCAGTCAATGAATATCTAATTGAGCGTGGCTGACCCTATATGAACTGGTACTACTTTTTGGTTGTGAAGTAAGTTAAAGACCATGCAACTGGTACAATAATTAAGCTACAATTTGCAAGCAAATTGATTTGCTAAAGCATACAAATCGATGTGGCAGTAGCTGAATGGGCAATAATAAAAACAAACAATTATAATATTCTTCACAAAGTGACATTTTGAGCGTCCTTTGACTTAAAAAGGCACAAGATTCAGATAATCGTGTGATGTGGGTCTTCAGCACTTTGTGCTGCATCTGACAACCCAGAATATTGGCCGAGTGAAATATCATCTTTTTGGAATATGCCACAGACACTACTGTGTTGTGCAGAATCATTTCATAGCAGAGATACATAGCTACATTGCACTACATCCATAGCAACAGCATTGTGAACCATTGATGCCTCAGTTCACCTGCTGTAGCCATTAGCAGCCCAATCCAAGCCACCATCACTGCAATCCTGGCCACCATCAACAATTATGGCCCAGCATATTTAGACAGCTGCTGGTCATGGCTCTTCCCACTTCCAGAGCTACACCTAAAGGTTTAGCCACACCACAGAAAAAACAAACAAACAAAAAAAACCTTGTCCTAAGAACCCTTCCACCCCTTTAGCTTAGCTTGTTTTATTAAAACCTCTAGCTGAATTGAAATACCACACTTTGTTATTGTGATGTTGTGATCATAACAGTGAATATAATATTTTAAGCCAACTGTGAAGTAGCAAGTGTGAAAATGTGTGATCAAGTATGCTTTATCAATCCACTTCTTTGGACAGATTGTGGACGAAAGATTAGGAACCAAGAAGAGGACCCACCTTTCCCACTGGAATAATATTCATGGAAAACTGGTGTGAAGATCTAACCACTGAGCACTGACCTCAAAGTCACCCACATGCAACAACGAGCTCAGAGCCATTAAGATAGGTCAGCTGTACTCATAGACATCAAGTCCACTTGATATTCAAGTGACCGGAAAACAACAACAACAACAACAATAAGAGCAGCAAATTGAAGTCACCACACACACACATTTTTATCAGTCGCTCCTAAGTGCAAGCAACCCTCAGGGCTTTATCTTTGAGTCTTGTGTGACTGGGGCCGTGACTATCAACAAAGTCTTCCATTAGATGGTCACGACAACAGCCAGGAAAATTGCACAGCCTTTAATTTATTTCTTGGAAGTGTTTTTGTGGCCTTTGCTGTGGCAGATAAGCAGGTGTGAAATAATTAAGATGGAAAAATTAAGTAAACATGTTTGAATGTAGCCATCGCTATGATGCATTAGTCTTTAAGTTTAATAATGGTGGGATCTTGATTGATGCTGGACACTCTTGAGCATCAGTCTTTTTTTTTTTAATAGTATACTAGCTATCACCCACTCATTCCTTATTTTAATATTGACTAGTGAGGTGGACTACAGCATCTGAAAGCATTGCATATGAATTACAGTCTGAAGACTTATCATTAATCATAATTTCTACAGCTGCATTTTTTTTCTTGCTTTTGCCTGGATTTTTTTTACTTTTTTTCTTTCTTTTTCTTTTTTTTTTTTTTTTTTTTTTTTTTTTTTTTTTTTTTTTTTTTTACTCCTGCCTCTCCTTATCATCATACCCTGGCCTAATTTGTTTTAGATAGGTGTGGAGTCTAAACAACAAGTAGAATAAATAAACAAATAACAGTTTGTAAATAGAAGCTCTTAGTGATTACCTTACATCTACAACAAACTATAAATAATAGCCCATTTCCCCTCACCCAATACACTGCATGCTCTCGGACAACTTGGGCTCCCCATAGAGCGGTGGTATAGCTATTTAGTCCTCATTCAATCATGCACAAGTTTGCGACTATAGTAGCAGCAATAATCAAGAGGTGTATGTTAACTAGCAGAGGCACGAGACCTCCAGATCAAAATACCAGAGCAGTAATATGAATGAAATCTGTAAGGGAGCAGGAGAAATAAGACAAAAAGAACAATGTCAGCGACAACAATGATACTGAATTATACGTTTCTTACAGACACATGAGATGTATCGGGGGACAGAGCAACCACCTGGACTTGTCACTGGAACCTGTTCACCTGCAGCAGGACATAGTGAAACCAGTGTCATTAATGATCCGCATTTGTTCTTCTTGAAAGAAGATTGTGTCGGTGAAAATGTAGCTCTACAGACATGATTATACATACCAGGCACGGGGCTTCTTGATAATATTAAAACAAGCTGTGTGAATTGGAGGTAGCAGTCAGTAAGCTGTGCAGCTGTATTGTTCTCCACGTGAATCTGAGAGCAACACAAGCTCATTAAACCTTTGACCCAATTACTTACAGCTAGCTGCTGGGAATATAGCCTTTTAATTGGGGCAAGGTATCTTGGATATTTAATTTGTACTTTTGTCTGTTTTTTCCATATAGAACTAATGCTACAAAAGTAAGCACACTCCAAGCTGACCCCACTATAATCAGTGTGCTTTCTATCTCTAAATGTTTAGTGACCAGTGCTCACACAGCACCCTGTGAATAGTGTTGAAACATAAAAGCTAATTTGCTGCAGAGTTTGATTTATGGTATTAAACCCAAATAGCTAACCACAATAATACATCTTTTACTCATTTCAGAAAATGATACTAGTAATTTACGAGGTTGTTTTTTTGAATGATTGATTATTTATCAAATAATCTGTCTCAATAACTTGTTTTGTTTTGTTTTTGTTTTTTGTTGTTGTTGTTTTTTTGTTTTGTTTTTGTTGTTTTTTTTTTGGTTTAATTGTTTTGTATATTATGCTAGCTAAATTATTGACTTCGTCATGACACTGTAATGTTGATGATGAATAGCTGAACCGTTACAGACATCTGTGTTTTCATATCTTTGATGGATCTGTCAGAACAAGGGGATAGCTGTCTCGGACTGAAAGTGACACCGGCAGACATTTCAATTAGCACCATTTTATCACCCAATCAGCACTTGTTTTCACACACTCTGTAAAAGAGGAAATCGAGAGTTGTTCCAGATCGAGTGCGGAGTGCAAATCTTCTCACCATTTGATTACGTCAGGTAATGAAATGGATTCTGACGGAGAGGGTCAATGCAAGTACAGATCCTGCTGGCTAGACCACATACTAACTATCCCATTTCTTTAGAGGAAAATAAAGCTAGAAACTCACAGAAATTTTGATCCAATTCATCGCTAAAGAGAAGGAACTGAATCCAATAATGAGAAGGAAAGGAAATTACTAATTTGTAGGACCTATAGGATGGCAGCCTGGCAGCCAGGAGAAGGAAAACAACACCTATGGAGGCTTGTTGCATTCGTCAGATCAATGAGACAGATAATTTTCAAAACAAACTACTTGCTGTATTTCACTACTAGACACAGTGTTGATATGGTCTATTTATAGCAGAAATCAAAAGAAAACTGCACATTTGATCATGATAATCAAATGGTAAAGAAAACCCCCAAATATGACACATTTGACAGCTATGCTTCTGTCAAGACTAGATTATCGGATTATGCCATTAGTCGGGAGATATGCAAAAGAAAAAAATAATGTGTTTAGCCTTGTCAATATCCACGAATTCCAAAGTGACCAAAACGCATAAAGACCAATACTCCTGGTGCTGTGGTAAGGGAAGTATCAAGAGATAAGCAGGTGGTCATGAGAAAAATTTTTTGCCAGAGGCTGTTTTCAGAAATCAGAATTGAGCAAATACTTAGAACAAACACAAACAGCAGGATACTCAAGGGCAACAAGACACTTCATTAAGCCTGTATAACCAAGTGAGTTGCCACAGCCTAGAAGGTATTTGAGTTTATCTATTTTAAGACTAGTGCTTGTTGATTTTCTGAGTACTCCTCCATGGCTCTGGTTTTCTCCTTGAAGACAGAAAGTAGGCAAGTGCATTCCTAGAGGCCAAATGATCATTTTCTACACATACATACATACACACACACGTATACACACATTCTGGTTGAACATGAAGCTATCTTGGCTAACTTGTCTATGCTTTTTGGTTTCAGATCCTGAACTGGCATGCTGCAGCAGTGTTCGATTCACCTTTTGTCGGCATTGTTGTGCTTCATGTGGGCATGATCGGGTTTTTAAAAATACACAAATCTGACCATTCGCACATGCTCATTCAGTGGGAGTGCTGCTGGGGGGGGGGGGGGGGGAATCAGATTAATCTATTGTTTGTTAACATGTAGTAGCTATGTACTACTTGTGCAAGCCATTCATGTCATGCACAGTGTTGTTGCTGTTTTTGTTTTTTTTGAGAGTTCATATTTTCATTATTACTGTTGACAAACCAAACTTGGGGTCTGCTAGGCAAGTAGCTAATCAAAGAAAGAAAGAAAAGTGTGACTATGCTAATCACTGGCAATATAGTTTGCTTTGTTGTTGTTTTTTTTGTTTTTTTTTGTCTTCTTGTTGTTGTGACACTTCAAATATTAGTAAAAATATTAATGAAATAATATCAAAGATAAAATTCTCACTTTCACGTAGATTAGCTAGTACTTTATAGTGTTAAAATGCCATCAGGTGTCTTCTACCGCTTGCCAATTCCCCATAAGTATTTACTTACGCTGGGTGAAATTATGCATCTGTTTCTATAATGACAATAATGACAACAATAACAACAACAAACATTATATTATTATGATATCTTTCCTTTATGAACACAGTGGTTTACTATGAGCCACAAATCCTATTCCCTATGAACACATGTTTCCCCCCCACCCCACCCACCCACTACTTTGCTACTACTTGTGCTTTCAATAATGCACTCTATCTACTGCTTGCTGCCACAACAACAATCAAAGAGAGAGAGAGAGTCTACTTTAAATGTGCTCAAATGAAAGAAGGACTCTGGGTTGTTCAGTGCCTAATTAACTATTCCATTACAGTTATTCTTTTTTCTTTTTTTTCTTTTTTTTTATTATCGCATTTAGGAGGGGCAGAAACCACTTCCTTAGTTTTAGGAAGGGCAATGAGAGTAACACACAACATTCTGCTGTATAAGAAACACTTACAATACTTCTGAACATGCAAATTTTATGTTATATAGTGAAAATGTTAATACAAAAGGATTTCTAAAGGGGGAGAAAGCTCTTCCTGGGGGAGGGGGCAAATTCTCCCTTTGCCCCCCCCCCCCCCCTTGAATGCAGCCCAGTCATCCTACCACCATTGATTAAGAGATAACACTTCATCCATTAAGTTGTTTGAGTGATATTAGATGGAAATTCCGTTCATAGCTCAAATATTTTACCTTTGATGGACTGCCTTTTAGCTGCTTCCTCTTAGAGCCACTTCTTTTCTCCTCATCTTTGTTGACTGTGGACAAAGCTGGGTTACTGCTGCCACTCCTCCCTGACTCTCCGGCGGTTGCTGTCGCACCTGCAGATTTTGAGCCTCTGGATTTGGATAGCTTGGGAAGGGACGCTTTACCAGTTCGCCGTGGAACCCGTGAGAAGTTGGAGCTGCCGGACAGGACGTCCTGATACACAAGCTTGCGATAAGATGCCCACTGGCAGTGCTCTAGGTAAATCTGCAGCAGAACATCAGCAGAAGGATACCTGCAAGCATAGGACAATACAGATTTTGAGGAGGAACAGTTTAAGGATGAGAGTGGGGAGAACTTGGAGGAAGTGTGGAGAACTTGGAGTAAGTAAGGCTGAGCTACAGAGAGAGGTAATTAGGTGGGACTTCAGGATATAGCTAGATACAATTCATTTACTATAGTCCATATTGGAAGTTTACAGGACTAATACAATTTCTACTATGCATATTATTATTATTATGGTTATTATTATTACTATTATTAAGATTTGGCTGTGGGTTTCTTTCCCCATCTGTTGCCTCCACAACCACACTCTGATAAGTTGGTCTCCACAATTGGCTTATCAAAGTTTATTCTGCACTGGTTCTTGGATTCGTGGCAAATATAAAGGAATGGACCCTTTTAATATCATTTAAAAATAACATATTCCCACCCCTTTTTATCAATCGGCTTTGTGCGATTAAAAAACGAGTTTTCAAAGTTTGTTGAATCAGCCTTGTATGTATCATCAGAAACACTTTTTATATGGGAGGAGTATGGATATATAGTGGTTTCCTCCTGTGTTGATTTAGATGACTGTGTAGTCTTTGGTAAAATTATGATTACAACTATTGTAACATTTCTGAACTTTTTTAAATTACTTATTTCATATTTTGAAAGCTAACACTGCACTTTGTTTTCTGATTCTTAAAATTTATTTTTTCTACTGTGTTTTTGTTTATGTAAAGATCTTTTTTCGTTTCCAATGACAGTGGTGCACACGTGCAAAAGGACTAATTAAGACATCATGGTGATTGTTAGCAATGAATGCAACAAACGTTTTAGTCAAGAGGAGGGTGTGGGGAGAGAGAAGGGGCAGGGGGCGTGAAGGAGGAGGGTGTGGGGAGAGAGAAGGGGCAGGGGG